>Ga0114129_10002808_pt1 | contig 24299 bp, 22 predicted proteins | sample RhiMetdeltSRZDD1_FD_80071 | JGI IMG/M metagenome (GOLD analysis project Ga0114129, IMG submission 80071) | Populus rhizosphere microbial communities from Tennessee, USA - Rhizosphere MetaG P. deltoides SRZDD1 (version 2) (version 2) | ecosystem: Host-associated > Plants > Roots > Rhizosphere >...
GCCGAGGAGGACGCCGCGCGTGGCCTCTTCGATCACGCGCGGCTCGTGGGCGGCGTTGGCCTCCGCCACCACGAGGCGGATCGCGGAGGCACCCATGTCGACGGCGGCGACGACGGAGGGTGCCTCCTGGACGCGAGGGGGCTCCGGGGACGGATCGGTCTGTCGTGCGCTCGCCATGGGAAGGGAAACTCTCGTCAACGGAAAGGGACCCGAAGCATATACCAGGAGGGGCGACATCGCCGTGACGACGCGCCGTGCCCCTGACTTGATGTTAGGCTGAAAATATTAGGGATGGCAGCCACGCTGGGAACCGACCGCACGACGGCGCTTCTGCGCGCGCGCATCCGCGACGTTTTCCGCTTCCTGCCCAAGGCCTTAGCCGGCGAGGAGGAGCCCATCCACCAGATGCGCGTGGCCGGACGCCGCCTGCGCGTCGCCCTGCCCCACCTGGCTCAGCGGCCGGGCGGTAAACGCGTGCGCCGGGCGCTGCTCGAGCTGCGGCGGCTCACGCGGGCGGCGGGGGCCAGCCGCGACCTCGACGTGATGATGGGCCTCGTCGATCAGCGCCTGCAGGGCGTCCGCCATCGCACACCCGAGTTGTCCCTGCTGGTTCGGCGGATGCGCGCCTCCCGGGCCCGCAGCCGCGGCCGCATGGCGGAAGCACTTCTCGATCTCGAGATCGCGCGCCTGCGTCGGGACCTGCGATCGGTGCTCGCGCGCAAGGGCGAGCGGCTGTTCGCCGTCCTCCTGCGCCTCGGACAGACACAGGGCGCCGAGGGCGGAGCCCTCATGGCGACCTTCGAGACGCTAGGGACGCGCTTCGATGCGGACGCGCTGCATCGCCTGCGCATCCGCGCGCGACGGCTTCGCTACGCCGGGGAGCTGCACCTCGAGCTGGCGCGGCGGCGGGCGGAGGGCCCGGAGATCCTGAAGGGGCTGCAGGAGGAGCTCGGGCTCATCCGCGACTTCTTTCTGGTGGCCGCGTGGTTCTCGCAGCAGGCGCAGACCGCCGCCGCCCGCGGCCAGACGGCTCTGGCCGCCGAAGCGCATCGCCAGGAGCTGTACTTCGTCCAGCAGAGCCGCGCGAAACATCGCGAGATGCTCGAGGCGAATCCGATCGCGCGGCTGACGGAGGCGCTCAAGTCCATGGGCCAGCAGCGGCCGGCGGCCTAGAGGGAGGAAAGATGGAGCTTCTGATCGTGCGGCATGGACCGGCGGTCGAACGCGGGACACCCGGGTACGAGGACGATGATCGGCGGCCGCTCACCGAGGAGGGCGAGAAGAAGTTCCGCAAGGCGGCCCGCGGCCTCGCGCGCCTGCTCCCGAAGCCCGACGTTCTCCTCACCAGCCCGCTGCCGCGCGCCCATCGCACCGCCGAGATCGCGGCGGAGGCGTGGGGTGGGGCCGGCCTCGCCGTGGCACCGCCACTGGCCGGGGGCTCGCTGAAAGAAGTGGCCGGCCTCATCGCGTTGCACCGCACGGCGTCCCTCGTCGCCCTCTTCGGTCACGAGCCGGACGTCTCCGAGCTGCTCGCTCATCTGCTGCGCACGTCCCAGGCCGACCGACTCGCCTTCAAAAAGGGCGGCGCCGCCCTCGTCGAGCTCGACGGTGGGCTCGAGGCGGGCGGGCGCCTGGTGTGGTTCCTTCCGCCGCGCGTCCTGCGCGAGCTCGGCGACTAGGCCACGCGATGGCCGGCCCTGGCGTCCTCGACGAGGAAGGCGAGCACGAGCGACTGGAGGCAACCGCCCTCCCTGAGGCGGTCCGACACGCGCCGCCGCTCACGTCCATCGCCACCGTCGGCCTTTTCATCCTCGCCTTCTTCTACACGCTGCATTTCGGCCGCGCGTTCTTCATACCGGTGGTGGTGGCGATCCTCCTCGACTTCCTGCTGAAGCCGGTCGTGCGCGGACTGCAGCGGTTGCACATTCCGATGGCGCTCGGCGCCGCCCTGGTCTTGGGGGGACTCCTGTCGACGGCGGCCTATGGCGTGGTCGCCCTCTCGACGCCGGCCGCGACGTGGCTGGAGCGTGCCCCCAAGAGCCTCGCCGTGGTGGAGCGCAAGATCCGCGAGCTGCGCAAGCCGGTGGAGCGCATGAGCGAAACGGCCGAGCGTCTCGCCCAGATGGCCAGCACCGAGTCCGAGACCCACGAGGTGGCGGTGACCACCGACGACCTTCGGTCGCGCTTGCTCGAAGGCGCGCGTGCGGTGGTGGTGCAGTCGATGGCCGTCATCATCCTGCTCTATTTCCTCATGGCCTCCGGCGATCTTTTCCTGCGCAAGCTCGTGCGCCTCCTGCCGACGCTCGGCGACAAAAAAAGGGCGGTCGAGATCACGCGGGAAACGGAGCACCAGATCTCGACGTATCTCGTCACCATCACGTTGATCAACACCGGCCTCGGGTTGGCGGTGGGGATCGCCGTCGCTCTCGCCGGCCTTCCCAACGCCGTTCTCTGGGGAGTGATGGCCGGAGTGCTGAATTTCGTGCCCTACCTCGGCGCGACCATCGGCATCGGTGTGCTGGGCGTCGTCTCCCTGTTCAGCTTCGACTCCCCGTGGGTGGCCCTCATCCCTCCCGGGCTCTATCTGGCCATCGCCACGATCGAGGGCAACTTCGTCACCCCCGTCCTGCTGGGGCGACGGTTCACGCTAAACCCCGTCATCCTCTTCGTGTGGCTCGCCTTCTGGGGATTCCTCTGGGGTGTGCCGGGCATGCTGGTGGCGGTGCCGCTGCTCGCGATCTTGAAGATCATGTGCGATCACGTCGAGCCGCTCCTTCCGCTCGGTGATTTCCTCGGCAATTAACGTCGCGTTGTGATCGAGATCTCAAAGGACTCCGTCACTTAGGCCGCCTCCGAGAGCGGGTGCTACGATACGCGGGACTCGGAAGGAACGTGATGGCCGCCTCGATCGAACCCGGACCCGCAAAGCTCGAAGCCAAGCTCCTTTATCGGCGCCTCGACCGGCTCTTTGGAGCCTGGGAGCGCGCCCGTCCGCAAGGGGAGCTGCTCGAGGCCTTCGCGGACGAGCTCTTTGCGACGCTCAAGGACGACCTGAAGATCCGGGCCGCCTTTCTCTATGCCGAGCGGCGCGACGGCTTCGAGCTCCTGAAGAAGCTCGGTGAGACATCGGGGGGAGCCGTCACGGAGGCGCTCGATCCGAGCTCGGCACCGCTCAGCCTGATCTTCAAGCACCGCGTCTACATCTTCGCCGACCCCGACGCGGAGGGCAGCCCCTATCGCCTGGAGCTGCTGCCGCGCAGCGCCAGCGCGGGTGTCCTCGTGGGCAAGCGGCCGGACCGCCACGTCTTCTTCTTCCTGCTCGGCGAAGGATGGGTTCGTGAAGAGCTCGACTTCGCGCTCAATACCGTGCGTGCCGCCCTCACGAGCCGCCTCATCGAAGAGCGCGTGCGGGGCACGTTCGAAGAGGCGGCGGAGATCCAACAGAGCCTGCTGATGGAGGAGGCGCCCGACTTCTCGGGATACGAGATCGCCTGCCGATCCGTGCCCGCGGAAGAAGTGGGCGGGGACTTCTTCGACTTCATGTCGTTCGACAACGAGATCCTCGGCGTCTCCATCGGCGACGCCAGCGGCCATGGCCTTCCCGCCGCCCTGCTCGTGCGCGACGTCGTGACCGGGCTGCGCATGGGGATCGAGAAAGACATGAAGATGGGCTACGCGTTCGAGAAGCTCAACCGCGTGATCCACCGCTCGAACCTCTCGAGCCGCTTCGTGTCGGTGTTCTACGGCGAGCTCGAGGGCAACGGCAACCTGCTCTACGTGAACGCCGGCCACCAGACACCGCTGCTGTTCCTGAAGGACCAAGTCATGCCGCTGACCACCGGCGGCACCGTGATCGGCCCCTTGCCGGAGGCGCGTTTCAAACGCGGCTTCGCCCACGTCGACCGCGGCGCCACGCTGTTGCTGTGCACCGACGGGATCATCGAGCGTCGCAACGGCGCCGGCGAGTTCTACGGCGAGGACCGGTTGAAGCACCTGGTCGGAGGCATGCGAGGGGCGCACGCCCAGGACATCCTCGACAAGATCTTCCAGTCCGTCATGGCGTGGGGCAACAACTCCCCGTGGGAAGACGACGCCACCGTCGTCGTCCTGCGCCGCCTGGAAAAGGGCGAAGTCCCCGCCCCGAAACCTACGAAAGCCGAATAGAACCACAAAGACACAAAGGAAAACAAAGACCACAGAGGGAGAATTTGAAGTCTCCCGTTCTTTGTGGCCTTTGTTCTCTTTGTGTCTTTGTGGTTTGTTGCGGCTCCGTTAAAGCAGCTCTTTGACGGCCTTGACGATGGAGTCGGAGGCGATGCCGAACTTCTCCATCAGCTCGCGGGGCTGGCCCGAGCGCGGCATCTCGCGGATGCCGAGCATGACGACCTTGCCGCGACCGGTGACCGCGGACGCGACCGCCTCGCCGATACCGCCGTGGATGCCGTGGTCCTCGACGGTGACGAGCCCCTTCGTCTCCGCCGCCGCCTTCTGCAGGGTAGCGGTGTCGATCGGCTTCACCGAGTACAGGTCGATGACGCGGACGGCGATGCCGTCCTTGGCGAGCTGATCGGCCGCGGCCAGCGCCTCCGGCACGGTGATGCCGGCGGCCACGACGGTGACAGCATCTTTGGCCGAGCTGCGCAGCGTCTTGCTCCCGCCGATCGGGAACGGCTCGTCGTTCTTGTACAGCACCTTGGTCTTGGGGCGCGTGGTCCGGATGTAGACGACACCCTTGGTGCGCGCCGCCGTCTCGAGCAGGCGCTCCGCGCTCACTGCCTCACTGGGATAGAGCACGGTCGAGCCCAGCACGCCGCGCATCATCGCGATGTCCTCGAGGGCCATCTGCGACGGCCCGTCCTCGCCGATCGAGACGCCGGCGTGGCTGCCGGCCAGGATCAGGTGCTCGGGCTTCGAGTAGGAGGCCATGCGGATGAAGTCGTAGCCGCGCGACAGGAAGCAGGCGAAGGTCGCCGCGAACGGGATCTTCCCCTCCGTGGCCATTCCCAGCGCCGCGCCGATCATGTTCTGCTCGGCGATGTAGGCCTCGGCGAAACGCTCGGGCGCCACCTTCATGAAGCGCTCGGTGAAGGTGGAGTTCTTGGTGTCGGCGTCGATGGCGACCACCTGCGGCGTCGTCTTCGCCAGCCGCGCCAGACCCGTACCGTACGCCTCGCGCGTCGCGAACTCCTGCCCGATCTCGTATTCGGGCGTCAGGCTCGGCGTGACCGGAGCGGGCGCCTTCGAGGGCGGGTACTTCCGCGTCTCGATCTTGATCGAGACGTTGGTGTCGCCGAGCTCGGCGATCGCCTTCTGCGTCTCCTCGCCCTTCTTCAGGGGCTTGCCGTGCCAGCCTTCTTTGTCCTCCAGGAAGGAGACGCCGCGACCCTTGAACGTCTTGGCGACGATCGAGATGGGCTTGCCGGTGGTGGCGCGGGCCTTCGCATAGGCCGCCTTGATCGCGCCGATCGAATGGCCGTCGACCTCGATGGCTTCCCAGCCGAAGGCGGCGAAACGTCGGGCGTAGGCCCCGGTGTCGTGCTGCAGCATGGTGGGCGCGCTCTGGCCCAGCCGGTTCACGTCGACGATGGCCACGAGGTTGTCGAGCTTGTAGTGCGAGGCGAACTCCGCGGCCTCCCAGACCGAGCCCTCCGCCGCTTCGCCGTCGCCCAGCAGCGCGAAAACCTTGGCCGGCGTCTGGTCGAGCTTGCGCGTCCAGGCCATGCCCGCCGCCGCGCAGATGCCCTGTCCCAGCGATCCCGTCGCCACGCGCACCCACGGTGAGTTCTTCGTGGGATGTCCCTCGAGCGGGCTGTCGAACTTGCGCAGGTCGAGGAGGTTCTCCTGGATCGCGCCCGCTTCCTTCAGCACCGCCCACAGGATCGGCGCCGCGTGGCCCTTCGAGAGGACGAAGACGTCCGCGTCCTTGCCGGATGGATCGTTCGGGTCCCAACGCATCTCGTCGAAGAACAGGACGGAGAGCAGGTCCGCACACGACATGCAGGTGGTCGGATGGCCGGAGCCGGCCTCCGTGGTGGATTCGATGGAATGCCGGCGCAGCTTCTGCGCCATCTTGAATAGCGTGGCGTCGTCGACGGACATCAGGCGTCCAATCCTTTCGAAAATGGAAGCAGCAACGTTAGCATATTGGGCTGGTGCGCGACACTAAGGAGCTCCAATGGCCGAGGCAGGGAAAACGCGGATCGAAAAAGACACGATGGGCGAGATCGAGGTGCCCGCCGATCGGCTGTGGGGCGCCCAGACGGAGCGCTCCCTTCATCATTTCAAGATCTCCGGCGAGCGCATGCCGCGGGCGCTCGTGCACGCGCTGGTTCTCGTCAAGAAGGCGGCCGCGCTCGTCAACCTCGATCTGAAGGTCCTCGACGAGAAGAAGACGAAGGCGATCGTGGCCGCCGCCGACGAGGTCCTCGCCGGCAAACACGACGACGAGTTCCCTCTCGTCGTGTGGCAAACGGGCAGCGGGACGCAGACGAACATGAACGTCAACGAGGTCCTCGCCAACCGCGCGAGCGAGATCCTGGGCGGAGTCCGTGGCGAAGACCGGTTGGTGCACCCGAACGACGACGTCAACAAGGGCCAGTCGAGCAACGACGTGTTCCCGACGGCGATGCACGTGGCGGCGGTCAAGGCCGTGGGCGAGGACGTGCTCCCCAGCCTCAAGGCGTTGCGCGACGCCCTGGCCGTCAAAGCGGACGCTTTCAAGGACATCGTCAAGATCGGCCGCACCCATCTTCAGGATGCGACCCCGCTCACGCTCGGTCAGGAATTCTCCGGCTACGTCTCGCAGCTCGACCACGGCCTCGCCCACGTCGAGGCGAGCCTGCCCCACCTGTGCGAGCTCGCCCTCGGCGGCACCGCGGTGGGCACGGGCCTCAACACCCATCCCGAATACGCCGTGCGCGTGGCGAAAAAGCTGGCCGAGCTCACGAGCCATCCGTTCGTGACGGCTCCGAACAAGTTCGAGGCGCTGGCCGCCAACGACGCCCTCGTGCACGCCCACGGCGCGCTCAAGACCGTGGCCGCTTCCCTCAACAAGATCGCCAACGACGTGCGATGGCTCGCGTCCGGCCCGCGCTGCGGCGTCGGTGAGATCGTGATCCCGGAGAACGAGCCGGGCAGCTCGATCATGCCGGGCAAGGTGAACCCGACGCAGTGCGAAGCGATCACCATGCTGGCCGCGCAGATCTTCGGCAACGACGTGGCGGTGAACGTCGGCGGAGCCTCCGGCAACTTCGAGCTCAACGTTTTCAAGCCGGTCATCATCCACAACTTCCTGCAGAGCGCGCGCCTCCTCGCCGACGGTTCCGCGAGCTTCCGCGAGTTCTGCATCGTCGGCATCGAGCCCAACCGGGAGCGGCTGCAGGAGAACCTCGAGAACTCGCTGATGCTGGTGACCGCCCTCAACCCGCACATCGGCTACGACAAGGCGGCCAAGATCGCGAAGACGGCCCACAAGACGGGCAAGACGCTGAAGGAAACCGCCATCGAGCTCGGCTTCCTCACCGCCGAACAGTTCGATCAGTGGGTACGCCCTGAAAAGATGGTCGGCCGGTAGCATCGTTCACAAGCCGATGGCGTCGGCTGTGTCTGTGGCGTCGTAGCCGTTGACGTCTAGAACGTCTTCTTGCTGTCGAGGAGCAGGGTGACAGGACCGTCGTTGACGAGGGCGACTTGCATCATCGCCCGGAAAACGCCGGCGCGAACGGGCACGCCGGTGGACCGCAGACGCGCCAGCAGCTCCTCGTAGAGGCGCTGGGCCTCTTCCGGGGCCGCCGAGTCCGAGTAACTGGGACGACGGCCCTTCCGGCAGTCGCCGTAAAGGGTGAACTGCGAGACGACGAGAAGCTCCCCGCCGATGTCCTGGACGGAGCGGTTCATCTGCCCGTTCTCGTCGCTGAAGATCCGGAGCTGCACGATCTTCTCGGCCAGCCATTCGATGTCGGCGGGACCGTCCTCACGGCCGACGCCGACCAGGACCAGCAGCCCCCGGCCGATGGCCGATATGCGCTCACCTGCGACGTCGACGGAGGCTTGCGTCACTCGCTGAAGAACCGCGCGCACGCCGGAGATTATGCCGGGCCTCTTGAAACCGCGCGAGCGGGCGCGATAGGATTCCGGCTTGCATGCCCCGGTGCAACCGGGGGAGTTTAGCCAGGCGGCCTAAGGAGGGAATCGTTCATGACCTACGTAATCGCCGAGCCGTGCGTCAACACGAAAGACACGGCTTGCGTCGAGGTGTGCCCCGTCGACTGCATCCATCCCAAGAAGGATGAGCCCGAGTTCGAGGCAGAGACCAAGCTCTACATCGATCCCGAGACGTGCATCGACTGCGGCGCGTGCGTGCCTGTCTGCCCGGTACAGGCCATCTTCCCCGCCGAGGAAGTGCCGGAGAAGTGGAAGCAGTACACGCAGATGGAAGTCGACTGGTACGCCAAGCGCAAGTAGGTCCCCTCTGCGCCTGATCCGGGCGCCGCTGTCTGACCGAAGCTCCCGCTGCGCCTTCGGGCGTGGCGGGGCCTCCTCCTAACATCACTCTTCATGAGCCGCAGCCGTCCCGCCCCGACGTGCGCCGAGCTGACGCTCCGCTCGCCCTGCGTGCTCGAGCCGCCAGCCCAGGTCGCACTCGAAGACTACGCGCGCGTGCTGACCGTGGCCGCCGCCGCCGAAGCCGTCACGAGCGACGAGAACACCGTCACCGGGCTGCACCTGTGCGGCCTCTCCACCGCCATCACGCCGGCCGCCCAGAGCGACATCCAGAGCTTCGCCGCCGAGCTCGCCAGCGCCACCCCCAGCGGCGGCCTCGGCTGGTCGTGAGCTGGAAGGCCGCCCTCCGCCGCGACCCCGCGGGCTTCTACCGTTATCGCACCGAGGCGGGCGAGGTCCGCATCTTCATGACGGACACGCTGCTCGCCGAGGTCGAAGACTCCCTCGGCAAACAGATCGACAACGCCCGGAAGTTCCCCGGCGTGGTCGACGTCGTGATCACACCCGATGCGCATCAGGGCTACGGCGTGCCCGTCGGCTGCGTGATGGTGACGACGGGAACGCTCGCGATGGGGCCCGTCGGCTACGACATCGGCTGCGGCATGGCCGCGCTGCGCTCCACCGTTCCGCGCGAGCGCGCCACTCCCGACCTCATGCGCGACTTCTCGCGGCAGGTGATGAAGCGCGTCGGCCTCGGCGCGGGGGCCAAGGGTCAGAGCCTCTCGGACGAGCGCTTCGAAGAGATCGTGCGCGGCGGCGCCACCGCGCTGGGCGAGAAGCGCGGCACGGCGGAACGGGACCGCATCCCGGTGGACGACGACTGGGATATCCCGAAGGATTCGCAGTGCTGGCGGGGCCAGAACCAGGTCGGCAGCCTCGGCGGAGGCAACCATTTCATCGAGCTGCAGCACGACGGAAAGCATTTGTGGGTCATGTTCCATACGGGCTCGCGCGGCTTCGGACACGGCCTGGCGACGTTCTACTTCCAGAAGGCGATGGACGAGCTGCGCCTCGGCCGCGGACAGATGGACCTCGGGTATTTCACTCCCGAATCGCCACACTGGAAGGCCTACAAAAACGCCGTCGCCGCCGGCGGAAACTACGCGATTTGCAATCGCCTCGTCATCGGGCGCGAGGTCGCCCGCGCGTTCTACGAGACGTGGGGCGAAGCGCCCGCGCTCGTCTACGAGATCAGCCACAACCTCGTCCAGGAAGAGCATCACCCCGATCTGTATCCGCGGCCGGTCTTCGTCCACCGCAAAGGCGCGACACGGGCCCTGCCCGCGGGCCATCCGATGCTCGCCGGAACACCGTGGCAGAACACGGGCCACCCCGTTCTCATCCCCGGCTCGATGGGCGATTCGTCCTTCGTCCTGCGGCCGCTCCCGGGAGCGGCGCGGGCGGCCTATTCCGTGAACCACGGCTGCGGCCGGCGCAAGTCGCGCACGGCGGCGCGGCGCGAGATCACGCAGTCGCAGGCGAACCGATTGATGAAAGAACGTGGGGTGCTCGTGAACGCCGGCGGCAACGTGCCGATCGACGAGTCACCGGACTGTTACAAGCCGGCGGCCGAGGTCATCCGCGCGATCACCGAAGCCGGGCTGGCGGAGGTGGAAGTCGAGTTGCGCCCGCTGGCTTCGATCAAAGGGAACGACTGAGAGTCAAGGGCGAAACCCTTGACATGCTCTCAACGGGTTTGCTAGCCTTCCCACGCACTAGCGATGTGTCGTTGCTCTGCCGTTCGGAAAGCGGTCGTCCCATTCGGGCGAACACCGTCGTGGGCGCGCAGGTGACGTGGCGCTAGGCAAGAGGCGAAGGAGGCCTGCACGTTCATGATCGAAGGTACGGTGAAGTGGTTTAACGAGTCCAAGGGTTTTGGTTTCCTCTCCCGCGAGGGTGGTCCGGACGTGTTCGTGCACCACTCGGAAATCCGGGCGGAGGGCTTCCGGACTCTCAACGAGGGCGACCGCGTTCGTTTCGAGGTCGTCGATAGCCCGAAGGGGCCTCGCGCCGCGAACGTCGTCAAGATCTAAGCAAAGCGCCACGACCCTCCAACGCCCGGGGCTTCCAAGCTCCGGGCGTTGCTGTTTTTGGCGATCGCTTTTGACAGTACGATTGCACCTGCCGTGCGACTCGTGACTCGTGCCGACCTCGACGGCCTGACCTGCGCCGTGCTCATCACGAGCGCGGAGACCATCGAGGAAGTCCGTCTCGTCCACCCGCAGGACATCACGGACAAGCGGGTCGAGATCACCGGCGACGACATCCTCGCGAACCTGCCCTACCATCCCCAGTGCGGCAAATGGTTCGATCACCACCTGCTCACGGCGAGCAACGAGCGGCCGCCCTCGCTGTTCGAAGGCCGATACGCCCTCGCGCCCAGCGCGGCCCGCGTCGTCTTCGACCACTACCTCGTCGATCACCCCGGGCTGCGCCGTCATGCGAAGCTGGTGGAGGAGACCGACCGTTTGGACGCGGCCCAGCTCACGATGGAGGACGTCACCGATCCCAAGGACTACATCCTGCTCGGCTTCACCCTGGACGCCCGCACCGGCCTCGGCGCCTACCAGGATTACTTCCACAAGCTCCTCGGCTGGATGCGGGAGCGGCCGATCGCCGACGTGATGCAGGAGGCGGACGTCGCGGATCGCTTGGAACGGATGCGCGAGCAGGACACGAAGTTTCGCAAGCTCACGCTGCTGCACTCGCGCATGCAGGCGAACGTGGTGGTCACCGACTTCCGCGGCGCCGACGCGCCACCGGTCGGCAATCGCTTCATCGTCTACACGCTGTTCCCGAAGGCGAACATCTCCGTGCGCGTGCACTGGGGTCCGCAGCGCACGAAGGTGGCCCTGGTGGGCGGCCATTCCATCTTCAACCGCACGAGCAAGACCAACGTCGGCTGGCTGCTCTCTCGCTACGGCGGCGGCGGCCATCGCGGCGCGGGCTCGTGCCTTCTCGAACCCCGCTCCGCCGACGCGCAGATCGCCGAGATCGTGGGCGCCATGGTGAAGGACGGGTAGCGAGGCGGCCTTGACCCCCGAGATCCTGGAATGCCTCCGTGCGGCGGGCCGCATCGCGGCCGAGGTGCGCCGCCTCGGCGCGCGCGCCATCGTGCGCGGCGCGCTCGTACGCGAGGTGTGCGAGTCCGTCGAAGCCGAGATCGAGAAACGCGGCGGGGGCGTGGCCTTCCCTGTGCAATCGTCGCGGAACGAGATCGCCGCGCACTACTGCCCGCCGCCCGAGGACGAGACGATCTACATGGACGGCGATCTCGCCAAGCTCGATATCGGCGTGCACGTCGACGGCTGGGTGGTGGACACGGCGGTGACTGTCAACGTGGGCAACCGTCCGGAGAACCGCGCCTTCATCCAGGCCGCCGAGGACGCCCTCGAATCGGCGATCGAGGCCGCCCATGCCGGCGTGCGGGTGCGCGACGTCTCGACGGCGATCGAGCGCACCCTCTCGTCGCACAAGCTGCGGCCGATGCGGAACCTCTGCGGCCACGGCGTAGGCCGCTTCATCGTCCACTCGCCGCCGCCGATCCCGAACTCGCCGGAGCCGACGGACGTGGTGCTCCCCGCGCACGCGGTGGTCGCGGTGGAGCCCTTCGCCACCGACGGCCACGGCCTCGTGGGCGAGCGCGGCGCGGCCGAGGTGTTTCGCGTGGATCCCGACCGCCTGGATCGCGCCGGCCTCGATCCGCGGGTCGCGGAGGCGCTCGTCGGTTTTCGCGGCCTGCCGTTCGCCCGCCGTCAGCTCCGAGCGTTTCCGCGGGGGATGGTGGAGGCGACGCTGCAGGCACTCCGGCAGCGCAGCCAGTTGACGGCCTATCCGCCTCTAGTGGAACGCAGCGGGCGGAAGGTGGCCCAGGCCGAGCACACGCTCTACCTGGGCCCAGAGGGCACCGAGGTGCTGACTCGCTAGCCTAGCTTTCCTGCTCCTGTTTCGGCTGCTCCTCGTCGAACACGTCGTAGGGCAGCGGCTGTGGACCAGGAACGATTCCGGCGATATCGGGATCGACTTCTCCCGCGGCCCGAGGGCCTTCCTTATCCTTGACCTCCTTGCGCTCGACGCGCTTGGCGGCCTTCTCCCGGGCCCGCTCTTGCCGGGCGATCTCCTTCTGCCGCTTGGCGAAACTCGTTCGTCCCTTATTGGCCATACCGCGCTCCGTCGCGTCACGAAAGGATGACGCCCAAAGGTGGTTATTTTACCACCGAGAGCATACCGTGACGAGCGACGGGACAGGGCCGTTTGGGGCGTTGACACCTGTCGGGACCGAACGATAGCGTGGTTCCTAGCCATGGAAACCCTCCTCCAGCCTCCGATCGCCCCCCGGCATGCCGGTCCCGACGACTACTTCTGGCTGCGCGAGCGCGAGAACCCCGCCGTGCGCGCCTACCTCGAGGCCGAGAACGAATACACGGCCGCCGTCCTCTCACCGCTGGCCGGCCCGCGCGGACGCCTGTACGACGAGATGCTCGCCCGCATCCAGGAGACGGACATGTCGGTGCCGTATCGGGAGGGCGGCTACTTCCTCTATTCGCGGACGGAGGAGGGCCTGCAGTACACGATCCTCTGCCGCAAGCGCGGCCACCTGGAGGCCGCCGAGGAGGTCGTGCTCGATCTGAACGCGGAGGCGCGCGGGCATTCGTTCCTCAGCCTCGGCGCGTATGTGTTCTCCGATGACGGCGCGCGTCTGGCCTACTCCCTCGACCTCACCGGCTTCCGCGAGTACACGCTCCACGTCCGGGACTTGACGACGGGCGACCGGCTGGCGGAACCGATCGAGCGCGTGGGCTCGGTGGCCTGGGCGGCGGATGGCGAGACGTTTTTCTACACGATCGAAGACGAGGCCAAGCGACCGTATCGCCTGCTGCGGTGCCGCATCCGCGAGGCCGCCCCGGCGGTGCTGCTCTTCGAAGAGGCCGACGAGCATTTCCGTCTTTCCGTCGGCCGCACGCGCAGCCGCGCCTATCTGATCGCGCTGTCGGCGAGCCACACGGCCACGGAGGCGCGGTTCGCGCCGGCCGACGCGCCGCTGGCGGAGTGGCGCGTGGTGGCGCCGCGGGCGGCGGAGCACGAGTACGACGTCGACCACCACGGCGAGAGCTTCTACATCCGAACCAACAGCGGCGGACGGAACTTCCGCCTCGTCACCGCGCCCGTCGGCGACCCGTCCCCGTCCGCGTGGACGGAGCTCCTGCCGCATCGGCCGGAGGTGATGCTCGAGGGAGTCGAGCTCTTCCGCGACCACGCCGTCCTGCTCGAGCGCGAGGGCGGGCTGCCCCACCTGACCGTTCGCCACCTCCGTTCGGGCGAGTCCCATCGCATCGCATTTCCGGAGCCGACGTACTCGGCCTCCGCGGGCGCCAACGCGGAGTTCGACACCTCGACCTTCCGCTTCAACTACCAGTCGCTCGTCACCCCGAGCTCCGTCTTCGACTACGACATGGACGCGCGCACGCAGGTGCTCCTCAAGCAACAACCGGTCCTCGGCGGGTACGACCCGTCGCAGTACGTGTCCGAGCGCCGCGAGGCGGTGGCGGCCGACGGCGCGCGCATTCCCCTCTCGATCGTCTACCGCAAGGGCACGCCCGAGCGCGCCCCCCTGTTTCTCTCCGGCTACGGCGCGTACGGTTATCCCTATCCCGTGACCTTCTCCTCCCCGCGGCTCTCGCTGCTCGATCGCGGCGTCGTGTTCGCCATCGCCCACATCCGCGGCGGCGGCGAGATGGGGAAGGCGTGGCACGACCAGGGGCGCCTGTTCGCGAAGAAGAACACGTTCACCGACTTCATCGCGGTGGCCGAGTGGCTGATCGCGAACGGGTTCACGGAGCCGCCGCGTCTGGTGATCCAGGGCGGCAGCGCGGGCGGCCTTCTCATGGGCGCGGTGCTCAACGATCACCCCGAGCTCTTCCATGCCGCCGTGTTGCACGTGCCCTTCCTCGACGTTCTCAACACGATGCAGGACGCGTCGCTGCCCCTCACCGTGGGCGAGTACGAGGAGTGGGGCAACCCCAACGAGGCCGACGCCCACGCGTACATCAAGAGCTACTGTCCGTATACGAACCTGGGGCGGCGGCCGTACCCGGCGATGCTCGTCAAGACGTCGTTCCACGACAGCCAGGTGATGTACTGGGAGCCGGCCAAATACGTAGCGAGGCTGCGGACGCTCAACACCGGCGCGCGGCCGGTGCTCCTCCACACGAACCTCGACGCTGGACACGGCGGCGCCTCCGGCCGCTACGACGCGCTGCGCGAGACCGCCTTCGACTACGCGTTCGTCCTCGACCAGCTCGGTCTCGGGAAGTAGCCCGATGACGCGCTTGCGGAGCTACGTCGGTGGGCGGTGGGTCGAGGGCGACGGTTCTGTACACCAGATCGTCAATCCCGCCACGGAGGCCGGGCTCGCGGAGGTGGCGTCGGGCGGGATCGATCGCGCGGCCGCCCTCCAGTACGCGCGACGCCGCGGCGGGCCCGCGCTGCGCGCGCTCTCGTTCGCGGCGCGGGGAGCGCTGCTGCAGGCGATCGCGGACGCCATCGCCGGCGTGCGCGAGGAGCTGATCGCGCTGGCGGTGGCCAACGGCGGCAACACGCGGGGGGATGCCAAGTTCGACATCGACGGCGCCATCGCCACCCTCTCCGCCTATGCCGAGATCGGCCGGGCGCTGGGGGAACGGACTCTTCTGGCCGACGGCGACAGCATCCCCATCGGACGCACGCCGCGGCTCGTCGGCCAGCACATCCTCGTGCCCCGGCAGGGCGTCGCCGTCCACATCAATGCGTTCAACTTCCCGGCCTGGGGGCTGGCGGAGAAGGCGGCGGTGGCCTGGCTGGCCGGCGTCCCCGTCCTCTGCAAGCCCGCCAGCAGCACGGCGCTCGTCGCCCACCGCCTGACCGAGGTCGTCGTCGAGAAGCAGATCCTGCCCGAGGGCGCGCTGTCGCTGCTGGTCGGCGAGGCCGCGGATCTGCTCGACCACGTCGACGTGCAAGACGTCCTGGCCTTCACCGGCTCCGGGGCGACCGCCGTTAGCCTGCGCTCGCACCCGCGGGTCGTCGAGCGCTCGGTGCGCGTCAACGTGGAGGCGGACAGCCTGAACGCGGCGGTGGTCGGAGCCGACGTGGAGCCCGGCTCCGAGACCTGGGCGCTGTTCGTGAAGGACGTCGTGCGCGACATGACGCAGAAGGCCGGGCAGAAGTGCACCGCCATCCGCCGGGTACTGGTGCCCGAGGCCGTCGCGGATCGCGTCGCGGATGAGCTGGTGGAATCCCTGCGCGCGGTGAGGATCGGCGACCCCGCCCGGGACGACGTGCGCATGGGGCCGGTGGCGAGCCGTGCGCAGCTCGAGCACGTGCGGCAGGGCATCGCGCGCCTCGAAGCCGAGGGCGATCGCCGTACGGGCGCGGATCCGGTGGCGCCGCTCGGCGTCGAGGAGGGCCGCGGCTTCTTCGTCGCCCCCACGCTGCTGCGCGCGGCCGCGAACGCCCGCGCCGTCCACGAGCACGAGGTGTTCGGACCCGTGGCCACTGTCATCGCGTACTCCGGCCAGGGGGACGAAGCGGCGGAGGTCGTCGCCCGCGGCGGCGGCGGTCTCGTCGCCTCCGTCTACTCCGACGACACGCCGTTCGTCCGCGACCTGACGCTGCGGCTGGCCCCGCACCACGGCCGTCTCTTCCTCGGCAGCGCGAAGATCGCCGAGGCCTCGCCCGGCCCGGGCACGGTGCTGCCCACCCTGATCCACGGCGGGCCAGGCCACGCCGGCGGCGGCGAGGAGCTGGGGGGCGTGCGGGGGCTGGCGTTCTACATGCAGCGCGTGGCGCTCGAGGGGTCGCGGCCCGTCATCGAGAAGATCCTCGGTTGAGGCGCCGAACGCGCCAGAGCGCGACCCCGAGCGCCAAGAACGTGACCAGCGCGGAGGCGCGCACGGTCCACACGTAGGGCGCGTCCTTCGGGCCTTCTGTCTCGGGCGGCACGATCTCGACGTCCATGTCCCGCGCGTGCGGCGGGCCGGGAAGCAGGACCTCCAGGCGCTCCATCCTCCACACGTGGGAATGGGCGGCCAGCGCGAGCGCGGTGGCGGCGGCGGCGAGCCACAGGAGGGTCGTGCGCGGACGTGAGGTGGCCCAGCGCGTCGCCTCGATCGCAGCCAGCACGGCGAGCCACAGGAGGGGCACCACCAGGAACCGCGAGGTCACGCGCTCTGACGCGAGCAGCGGGAGCCCGAGGGCGCTGAGCGGCGCGTAGACGCGGTCGATCGAGAAGAGCGTCATCACGATCAAAGGCGCGGCCAGGCGCCAGGGCCGCGCCCCACGCACAAGGCCGCGTATGCCGAACGCGAGCAGCCACAGGAGGGCCACCGGCCCCACGTAGGCGTCGAACTCCCACCATTGCAGGCCGCCCATCGATCCGCCCCCGACGCGCGGCACGCTCGCGTCACGGATGGACGCGAGACCCTGCAGGAGCGCCGTGAGGCCGGGATAGCCCGTCTGGAATTCCGCATCGCGCCGGCCTTGCAGGATGAGCGCGGCCGGGGCCAGGCGTACGAGGCCGAGCACGGCCGCCCACGCCAGCCCGGCGGCGATGGCGAGGCGGCCGGGGCCCACCGCGAGCTGCACGAGCAGGACGATCACGCACCACACGAAGACGTGAAGGGATCCCTGCCACAGCATGGCGCCGAGCACGAGGCCCGTAGCGATCGGCCATCGTCCCCCGGGCCGATCCGGAGCCTCCGTCGCCAGGAGAAAGAAGAAGGGCAACAGGAAGTAGCCGCCCCACATCGAGTGGCCGATGGCCACGTGGGCGACGATGTGGCCGCCGAACGACACCACCAGCCAGAGCAAGATGAAGGACGGCGGCGATAGACGGTAGCGTCGACGCAAGAGCAAGCAGCCGAGCGTCGCCAGCGAATGCAGCCACACCACGTGGGCGAGGAGGAACGTATCCGCGTCGAGCCAGCGCAGCAGGACGATCTGAGGCGAGAGCACGGTCTCGGGAATCGCCAGGAATTTACGGGTCTCCTGGATCGGCTTGGAGACGAAGTACGGCACGCGCCCTTCCACCATCGCCTGTTTCAGGACGACGTAGTAGCGGACCTCCTTCGGCCAGTCCGCTGTTTCTCGCGGGAGGCGGGGGGGCACGCCGAAGATCCAACCCCAATGCGCGGCCCCGAGCAGTAGGAGGACGAGGAAGAGCGCCGCCTCGCTGCGGTGCGTTCGGGCGGCCTCGGGCGCATCCACGGTTCCGGATGATACTAGCCGGTCCTCCATGACCGAGTCCGTCCCTTCGAAGCGTCGCCGGCTCCTGTTCCTGAGCGTCCCGTATCTCTTCGTCGCGGTGCTCTTGGCCGCGGTCGAGGTCGTGGTGCGTTGGACGTTGCCGCACGTCGATCCTCTCGAATGGCTGGTGGCCGCCCCTGAGCAGCGCGCGCAGATCGACGACCGGCGCGACGTGCGCATTTTCGAGGCCGATCCGCTGCTGTTCTGGACGCTGCGACCGGGCCTCGACCGGGTGATCTGGGACCTGACGCTGGTGTCGACGAACGCCCAGGGTCTGCGCTATCCGGCGCCGGTCGGGCCCAAGCCGTCCGGTACCTTCCGCATCGTCTGTCTCGGCGACTCGGTGACCTTCGGATACCGCGTGCCGCGTGTGCTTCCGCGCCACCCCGACGACTACAACCCGTCCTGGCGCCCCTATCCGGCGCTCGTCGAGGACGCGCTGCGCGCGGCGAACCCGGGCCGCGCGATCGAGGTCGTCCCCCTGGCCGTCCCCGGCTACTCGAGCCACCAGGGGCGCGCCTGGGCCGAGCGTGATCTCGCGCGCCTCGCGCCCGACGTGGTGACGGCGTGTTTCGGATGGAACGACATCGGCCGCCGTGCGCGCTCCGACCGCGAGGCGATGGCGACGGCGAAGACGCAGGTCCTGGCGCGCCGGATCCTCGCGTCGAGCCAGGCGCTCGTGCACCTGGGCCTGCACTTGCGGAAGACGCCGTCCGCGGCCACGCCGGCGACAGGAACGATGCGGGTGCCGCGGGACGAATATGTCCTGAACCTTCTCGCCATCACCCAGGCGGCGCGAGCCGCGAAAGCCACGCCGGTTCTGCTCGGCCCGGTCTACCGCGACCGCACGTCGCATCCTCCTGAAGGTGATGACATCGCCGCCCATCGCGCGGCGCTGCGTGCGGCGGCGGAAAAGGGCGGCATCGCCTATCTCGAGATCCCCGAGCTGACGGAGGATCAGGGCCCGGCCAACCGCTGGCTCTTCGAGGAGCACATCCACCCGAACCACCAGGGCCACAAGCTCATGGCCGAGCGGCTCCTCGCGTTCCTGGCCGAGCGGCGGCTCCTCGGTGACCTGAAGGCCGCGCCCTAGCTGTAGAAGTTCCGCCGCCAGGCGTGGGCACGAAGCTGCTCGAGGCGCCTGGGTGACAGGCAGCGGCCGTCGGACACGCCGATGTTCGATTCCACGGAGCTGATCCGTCGCATCCCGGGGATTACCGTGGACACGGCGTCCTGGCTGAGGCAGAACCGCAGCGCGAGCTCCGGCAGCGTCGACGCCTCACCATCGAGCAAGGGCTTGAGCGCCTCCGTGTGGGCGTGGACGTCCTGCTTGCGGTCGCCCTTGAAGTAGACGTTTCGGAAGTCTCCCTTGGGGAACACGGTGTCCGGTGCGATGTTGCCGAGCAGGCCGCCCTCGTCGAACGGCACCCGGACGATCACGCCGACGTCGTGTTTGCGGCACGCGGGGAACAGCTCGTCCGCGGGCGTCGGATCGTAGATGTTGTAGATGACCTGCACGGTGTCGAAGAGGCCGGAGGCCACCGCCTGCAGGGCCGACGCCGGATCGTGGTCGTTGATCGAGACGCCGAGCCACCGCACCTTGCCCGCGCGCTTCAACCCCAGGAGCGTCTCGCGGATCCACTCGGCCTGAAGGTACTCGTCGCGCCAGACGTGGAGCTGCAGGAGATCGATGCGCTCCAGGCCGAGGTTGCGCAGGCTGGTCTCCGCCGATTTCTGGATGTGCTCCGCCGGGAAAACCACGTCCGCGGGCGCCACCGCCGGCCACTCCCAGTTGCCGGGAGGCACCTTGGTGGCGACGACGATCGCCTCCTTCCGCTCGCGCACGAGACGGCCCACGAGCTGCTCGCTGTGGCCGTCGCCGTAGGCCAGCGCGGTGTCGATGAAGGTGAGGCCGAGGTCGACGGCGCGATGCAGCGCCTTCAGACTCTCGTCGTCCTTCGCCCCCATCCACTGCGAGCCGCCGATGCCCCACGCCCCGTAACCGATCTCCGAAACGTCCACGCCGGTGCGCCCCAGGCGCCTGGTTTTCATGATGGACCCCGATGCCTCATATTATTCGACGATGGCCGACATCGACGACGGCGTCCGCGCGATCCGCAAGGTCGAGCTGCACCAGCACGTCGACGGCTCCATCCCCGCCCACGTCACGTGGCAGCTGATGAAGCACTACCGGCTGAACCCCGTCGACACCCTGGACGAGATGCGCAAACGCCTGGAGGTCCAGGACGAAGAGGAGGGCACGCTCCTCGCGTACCTGGACAAGATGCACTTCCCCCTGTGGATCACCCAGTTCTACGAGAACATCAGCCAGGTCACCGAGGCCATCGTGGACGAGGCGGCGGCCGCCGGCGTCACCACGCTCGAGCTGCGCTACTCGCCGGTCATCCACACCTTCGCCGGCCTCACGCCACGGCAGTCGATCCGCGCCGTGCTCTCCGGCATGAACCGCGCGCAGAAGAAGCATCCCATCAAGCTCGGCCTCATCGTCATCGCCATGCGCCAGCATGGACCGCACATCGCCAAGATCCTGGCGCGGCAGGCGCTGGGCGAGGCGCAGCATCTGCATGAACGCGTCGGCGTCGTGGGCTTCGATATCGCCGGGCCGGAACGGGGCAATCCGCCGCGGCTGTTCCGCAGCGCCTACCAGATCGCGACGCTGGGACGGCTCGGCGTGACCGCCCATGCCGGCGAGGACGCCCCTGCGGAATACGTCTGGCAGGCGATCGACGTGCTGGGGGCGACACGTGTGGGGCACGGCTGCTCGGCCGTCACCGATCCGGAGCTGCTGAAACGCCTGGCCCGCGATCGGATCCTCGTGGAGTGCTGCCTGTCCAGCAACTATCACACCGGCGCCGTCAAGCGCGGCACGCGACATCCGGTCTTCGCGCTGCTGGAGGCGGGGGTGCCGATATCGATCAGCTGCGACAACACGACGGTCTCGCGCACGGATCAGGTCAAGGAATCGCTGTTCGTCGCGAAAGAGCTGGGCCTCGAAGCCGTGGAGACCATCCACCGCGAGGCGGAGGCCTACAGCTTCATCAAGCCGGAAACGTCGATCCGGGAAGAGGGGCCCTGATCAGGCCAGCCGAAGCAGCTCACGCTGGATGTCGCCGGTGACCTCGGCGCTGTCCTCGCCGACGTAGACGTCGATCTCGCTGCGCACGCCGAACTCGGGGAGATAGACGCCGGGCTCGATCGAGAAACACACGCCGGAGATGAGCGTGCGCTCGTCGCGGGTCTCGAGGTTGTCGATGTTGACGCCGTTGCCGTGGACCTCGGCCCCGATCGAGTGGCCGGTGCGATGGAGGAAGTAGTCGCCGAAGCCGCGCGCCTCGATGAAGCCGCGGGAGACGTCGTCGACCTCGGCCCCGCGGATGGTGCGCTTCTCCGCCACCGCCTTCTGGATGAAGGCCACAGCGGCATCACGGCCGCCCTTCACCGCTTCCCAGACCTCGACCATCCGCGGCGGCACCGACTGACCGCAGAACGCCATCCAGGTCGCGTCGTAGTAGACGGCCTGCGGGTCGTTCGCGACCTTGGCCCACAGGTCGATCAGGACGAGATCGCCCTTGCGGATTTCCCTGTCGCGCGGACCGGCCGCGGTCTCGAAGTGGGGGTCGGACGCGTGCTCGTTCACGGCCACGATGCACGGATGATCGGTGACGAGGCCGCGGGCGTCGAAACGGGACTGGATGAAGGCCTGGACTTCGCTCTCCTTGACCGCCATGCCGGCGGCGAGCCGCTCGCGGATCAAGGCGAAGCCTTCGTCCTTGGCGAGCAGGGTGTCGCGGGCGGCGCGATCGTGCAGGGCCTTCTGCGCCGGGCTCCAGCGGGCCTCGAACTCCTGGACGAGGTCCGCCGAGCTCACGACCTCCGGCCCGCAGGAGCGCACCATCTCGATCGTGCCGGCATCCACGCGGCTGATGTAAGGGATCGCCGCCCGCGGGCTGTATTCCATCGCCACGCTGCGGGCCCCCTTCAGCACGTCGGCGAGATGGGACTCGAGCTCGCGCCACGAGCGATAGACCAGCCGCTGGCCGGGGGCGCGCACGGCTTCCTTCTCGATGGCGTGGACGATCGCGATGGGCTCTCCCTTGGCCGGGATCCAGTAGAACCAGCGGCGGGTGCCGATCTGCCTCTCGTCGAAGCCGATCAGGCGGCGGGCGATCGGGTTCGAGCCCCGAAAGTCGTACAACAGCCAGCCGTCGACCGCGGCCGGAACCAGCGCACGCCGAATGGCGTCCAAATCCATGGAGGGGGTCAGTGTCCGCGGGTGCCAGGGGGCAGCGGACCGCCAAAGGGCTTATGGAAGGTCTGAGCGCAGGCGTGGCAGAGGAAGTCGTCGCCCGAGAGGATGTCGTACACCTCCAGGCATTCTCCGCACACGAAACGCTCGCAGACGTCGCATTGCAGCAGGGCGTCGTGCCGGACGTACTCCTCCCCCTTCCGGTATCGGAGGAGGCTCTCGCTCGGCGAGCGCCGGCACGATTGACACGTCGCGGGGGGGGCCATGTTGAAGCCCCGGGGAACGCCCCGGGGAACTCTTCGAGCTTACCACAGCCCCTCCCCCCTCTCACCGTGGCTATAATGTGAGGTCCCCTTCTAAGCAAGGAAACTCATGATGCTCACGAACTTCAGTCGGACGATCGCGGTCGGTCTCAGCATCCTGGCGGCGACGTCCGTGTTCGGCCAGAGCAAGGTCGAGACGACCGTAGCCAAGGCCTTGGCCACGATCGACAAGGCCCAGGCCGGCAAGGATCCGCTCAAGGCCCAGGACGAGGTCCTGAAAGCCGCCGAAAAGCTGAAGAAAGAGGGAACGGCCGAGGCGCTGTACGGGGCGGCCGTCATCGAGGCGCACACGGGCAAGCTGGAGCTGGCGGCGGCCACGACGAAGCTGGCGATCGACGCCGGCGCGGCCGCACCCCCCGAGCTGCGGGCCCGGGTCCTTTCCCACGCGGCCGGGCTCGAGATGCTGCGAGGGACGACGAAGGATGCCCTCGAATATGCCGCCCAGGCCGCCAAGTTGGCGCAGACGGCGGAGGCCCTGGCCGTGCTCGCCCTGGCCCAGGCCCACGCGCGCGACGCCGCGCAGGCGGTGGAGACGGCCGAGAAAGCGGTCAAGGCCGACGCGGCCAGCGCCATCGCCCACGACGCACTCGGGGCGGCCCTGACGGCGGCCGGAAAACACACCGAGGCGGACGCCGCCCTCAGGAAGGCCCTCGAGCTGAACCCGCGCCTGTATCGCGCCCACATTCATCGCGCGCAGGCACTGATCGCCGCCGGCAAGGGGGCCGAAGCGGAGGCGGCCGCGCGCGAGGCCATCGCCATCGCGCCGCAGCACGGCATCGGCTTCGGGACGCTGGGCACGGCGATGGTCCTGAAGGATCCCAAGCTCGCCGCCGAGGCCCTCAACGAGGCCGCGCAGGGATCGTTCCTCGCCGACGAGCGCAGCGCGGTGGTGAACTACCAGCGCGGCAAGATCTTCGAGTCACTCAACCGGAGCTCGGAGGCCACTTCGTCGTACCGCAAGGCGCTCGACGTGGATCCGGGCTACACGCCGGCGCGCACCGCGCTCGTGGGGCTGCAGGTGCGGCGCGGCGAGTACGACGCGGTGTTCGCGGAAGCGAAGAAGCTCGCCGAAGAGAATCCGGGGGACGGCGAGGCGCAGCTCATCTACGGCCAGCTCCTCATCCGCAAGGGCGACAACGCCGGTGCCCTGGAGCCCCTCGACCGCGCCGCCGAGCAGCTCCCCAACAACGCCGAAGCGCACGCGCTGCTGGGCATGGCCTATCAGTTCAACCGCCAGACCGCGGACGCGGCCAAGGCGTTCAAGCGCGCCGTCGAGCTGGCACCCAACAACCTCGAGTACAAGATCCGCCTCGGCCTGTTCCTCGGCATCACGGGCCACACCGAGGCGGCCGTCGCCGAGCTCAAGCGTGTCATTGCCGCCGACCCCAAGAGGGTCGATGCGTACATCAACCTCGGATACGTGTACACCAACGCCGATCCCAAGAAGCCGGTGGAAGCGGCCATCGCCTACAAGAAGGCCGTGGAGCTGGAACCCAAGAACGCCCAGGCCTTGCTGGGCCTGGCGCGGGCGCAGCTCTATGCGAAGAGCTACAGCGATGCCGCCGCCTCCGCGGACAAGGCCGCGCAGATCGAGCCGAAGCTGGGATGCGAAGCCGCCCTGACCGGGGCCGCCGCGCACATCCAGTTGGCCGGCGACGCGAAGAACAAGGACGTGTCGCGCGCCAAGCAGGCCCTCGATCAGGCGCGCGCGGCGTGCCCGAACGCGCCCATCCTCGCTCGTATGCAGAAGGCGCTGGAGCAAGCCGCCCGCGGCGAGCAGACGGAGCAGACGGAAGTGCCCGAGGAGAAGCAGCCGCGCGGTCCGGATCTGCCGGCTCTCGTGGCGCTCCTGCGCAGTGCCAATCCCGAGCAGCGGAAGGCCGGGGCGCGGCAAATGGTCGCGGCGGGCGGGGAGGCCGTGCAGTACC
>Ga0114129_10002809_pt1 | contig 24287 bp, 22 predicted proteins | sample RhiMetdeltSRZDD1_FD_80071 | JGI IMG/M metagenome (GOLD analysis project Ga0114129, IMG submission 80071) | Populus rhizosphere microbial communities from Tennessee, USA - Rhizosphere MetaG P. deltoides SRZDD1 (version 2) (version 2) | ecosystem: Host-associated > Plants > Roots > Rhizosphere >...
GAAGGCCCGCAAGGTCGCCTGAAGCGTTCGCCCCTCAGCGCGGCAGAGTCGCCGACAGATCCGTGTTCGCCAGACGCTGCGCGGCCTCGCGCAGCGTCTTCTCTTTTTTCGCGAAGTTGAAGCGCGCCCGCGTTCTGCCTCCGTTCGTCGCGTAGAAGCTCGAGCCCGGAACCGCGACGACGCCGGCGCGCCGGGCGAGGAATTCGACGAACGCCCGATCGTCCCGCCATCCGAGCGCCGCGGCGTCGGCCATCACGTAGTAAGCGCCCTGCGGCGGCGTGAAGGCGAGTCCGGCGCTCTCGAGTCCCGCGAGGAGGATTTCGCGTCTCGCGGCATACGTCCGGCGAAGCTTCCGGTAGTACGAATCGGGGAGCGCGAGCGCGGCGCGGCCCGCCTCCTGAAAGGGCGCCGGCGCGCAGATCGTCAGGTAATCGTGGACCTTCCGGATTCGCGAAGTGAGCGGCGCGGCCGCGACCGCCCAGCCGATGCGCCAGCCGGTCACCGCGTAGCTCTTTCCGAGGCCGGACAGCGTGACCGTCCGGTCCTCCATCCCGGGCAGCGATCCGAGCGAGACGTGCTCGTGATCGTCGAACCAGATGTGCTCGTAGATTTCATCCACGACGGCGATGACTCCCGCCCGGGAGCAGATCCGCGCGATCTCCGACAACTCCTCGCGCGTCAGCACGCGCCCCGACGGATTCCCCGGCGTGTTGAGCAGCAGGAGGCGGGTTCGGCGGCCGACGGCTTTCTCGAGGGCTTCCAGGTCGAGTGCGTAGTCCGGCTCGCGGAGCGGGACGAAGCGCGGCCGCACTCCGGCGAGGATGCAGGCGGGCAGGTAGTTCTCGTACCACGGCTCGAAAATGATCGCTTCGTCTCCCGGCTCGGTGAGCGCGAGAACTGCGGCGACCTCCGCTTCGGAAACTCCGCACGTGATCGTGATCTCCGTTTCGGGGTCGGGCTCCATGCCGTTCATCCGCGCATACTTGGCGGCGACGGCCTGCCGGAACTCGGGAGATCCCCACGTGAACGAGTACTGGTGGTGACCCGGCTCGGAGATCGCCTCCGAAAGGGCGGCGAGGACCTCGGGGGGCGGTTCGAAGTCCGGCAGTCCCTGGGCGAGGTTGATCCCCCCGACCTCCGCGCCGAACCGGCTCATCTCGCGGATGACCGACTCACCGAACCCATCGGTCCGACGCGACAGGACCCGCGGTGCGCGCCGCGGATGGCGTGGACGCAGCAGTTTCTTTCCGCTCTTCATTAGACTCATTCGGAAGTATCCCCTACGAGAGCGCCTTGCAACCCATGACGCCGACCGACCCGACGTCCTCCGGTCTCCACCGGACCTTGACGCACGTCGAGTACTTCACGTTCGGTTTCGGAACGATGGTCGGCGTGGGGTGGGTCGTCCTCATGGACGACTGGCTCGCGCGCGGCGGACCGGGCGGCGCCTCGCTCGGTTTCCTTCTCGGGGGCGTGCTCCTTCTGCCGGTTGCGCGAACGTACGGCCGCCTCGTCGCACGCTTTCCGGACGCCGGCGGTGAGATCGCCTACGCCGAGCGGGTTCTTCCGCCGTCCGTCGCGTTCGGAGCCGCGTGGACGATGGTCCTCTCCTACGCGATCGTCTGCCCCTGGGAAACGGCCGCGATCGGCAACCTGCTCGCGCGCGTGGTCCCCGCGCTGAACACGGTCCCCCTTTACGAGGTCGCCGGCCGGACCATCTTCGCCCCGCGCCTCGTTCTGGGTCTCGCGTTGACGGCGGCGATCGCTTGGCTGAACGACCGGGGCATGCGGTTTTCGGGCGTCCTGCAGAACACCGCGACCTTCGGGCTGCTCACGCTCGTCGCAATTTTCGCGGCGCTCGCCTTCCTCCGCGGGAGCCCGGCCCATCTCCCGCCGCTCTTCGCGCGGCCGGGCTCGTCCGGCGCCTGGCTCTCGATCCTGCTTGTCCTCCAGGTCGTGCCCTATTTCATGACCGGCTTCGAATCGGTCGGAAAGGAGTCGGAGGAGGCGCGCCCCGGGTTTCCGTCGCGCCATTTCGGACAGGCGATCACGCTTGCGGAGGTCTCGGGGTTTCTGTTTTACGCGACGATCATCGTCGCGGTCGCCTGGATCTTCCCGTGGAGAGATCTCGTCACGGGGCACCTCGGTACGGAGGCAGCGTTCGCGCGCGCCTTCGGTTCGCCCGCAATCGCGCGCCTCGTCGTCTTCGCCGCTTTTCTGTCGCTCGTGAAGATCTTCAACGGCAACTTCGTCGCCGCGACCCGGATGCTGTACGGCATCGCGCGGCGGGGCCTCGTCCACCCGAGCCTCGCGCGGGTGCATCCGCTCCGCGGCACTCCGCGCAATGCGATCTTCCTGATGGGGGCGCTCTCGATCCTGGGAGCGATTCTCGGCGATGCCGTTCTCGTCCCGATTTCCGAAGTCGGGTCGCTCGCAGTGGGAGTGGGATGGCTCTCGAGCTGCGTCGCGGCGCTCGCGCTGCGACGCTCGAAAGAGCGCGGAGCGTTTGCAGCGGCTGTCGGCGCACTCGTCGCGGCAGCGGTCGTCGCGATCAAGATCGTCCCGGGCATCCCGGGAAGCTTCACCGCGGCCGAGTGGATTGCGTTCGGGCTCTGGTCCGCTCTCGGTCTGACTTTCTGGGTCGCCCGCCGCCGCGTGCATTGACCTGGTCCGAAGACACGCCTGGCACGAGCAATGCTTTGGCGGGGTGGACGGGAGGGTGACATGGGCTTGATTCTGCTGATCGTCCTGATTCTTCTGCTCCTCGGTGTCATCCCGACGTGGCCCCACAGCAGAAGCTGGGGCTACTGGCCGAGCGGTCTTCTCGGGTTGATCCTGCTGATCGTCATCATTCTCCTGATCACCGGACGCCTCGGGTAACAGCGGCGCGGGCGCGGACCCGGGAGTCTGGCACCCGATTGGCACGGTCCCTCCACGTGCCGGCAAGAAAAGTGTTCCACCTCCTCACCGCGGGCGTGGTACTCGCCGTGACCGGCGCTGCGCGCGCAGAGGCGGAGGGCGCGTCGGTCGATCAAACCCGGGATCGCACACTCGCGGTCGAGCGGCTTCACTTCAACAAGCTCGCGAATTCTTCGTTCGAGAGCCGAGCGACTTCGGAGAACCTCCCCTTGCCGCAGTGGTTCTCGGTTCGAGCGGCGACCCACACTTCGCCGATCGAGATCGAGACTCCGATCCCGCACGGCCTGGCGAGCGGGGACACCGTCGTGATCAAGGGCGTCGCCGGCAACACGTCGGCGAACGGGTGGTGGACGATCACGGTCCGAACGCCGACGACCTTCGCGCTCGAGGGTTCGGACGGCAACGGAGACTATGCGGGCGGCGGGTCCGTTTTTCCGGCGGCCGGCCAGCCGCCGCCTCCCGGGCCGGCGGACGAGCAGGGCGAGCTTCCCTGGACGCCCTGGTTCTCGGGTCCGGCCGAATTTCCGCAAAGCGAGTTCTTCCGGTTCGACGGCGGGCTCCCGACCGGCGAGGTCTATACGTTTCCCCAGCTCCCGACCGTACCGGAGCCCACCGTGGTCACGAGCTTCGCGTCTCAGGAGATCGACGGGTCGCTCTTCCGGCCGGGGCAGAACCTGTGTCTTTCGATCGAAGCGAAGGTGACGGATCCCGCCACCGACCGTCAGAAGCTGACGATGATCGTGACGGCCGCGCTCGGCTCAGTCCGCGTCTACCAGGTGAGCTTTCCCGGGTCGCAGCTGACCGATCAGTACCAGCGCTTCGCGCTCTGCTTCGCGCTCGAAAGCAACGCCGTCACGGCTGGAGGAGTCGTACGGGTCGAGTTCCTGGACGAGATGGACCGCTTCGCCCCGCCGCGGGCGATGATCTGGACGCGGCCGATGCTCTCCGAAGGGACCGCACCGCTCCCCTGGACGCCGAGCGTGCAACCGCTCCCCCGAACGCACGCGTTCTACTGAGGACTTCGTAGAATCGTCTGGAAAGGATCTTGCTCTCTTCCGACGGGGAGGCTGAAATGAGACGGAATCGATCGAAACGGCTGCTCGTGGCCCTGGCTCTTCTCGCGCCGCTCCTGTCCGTGGCGTGCGGCGCGACCTATTCCTCGCCTCCCCCGGAGCCCGCCTACGGCGACATGGGCGGATCGCGATACGACCGGATGCGCATCCTGGCCGGCCGGCTGGTCGATCGCCTCCAGGCGACGCGGGACGAGCTTCGGTCGACGCGCGTCTCGGAGGCGGAAACACCGCTCTTGACCGATCTGCTCGAGAGAGCGCGTCGCTTCCGGGATCGCATGGAGGACATCGCGAATCCGCCCCGCTACGTCCGCGACGACGTCAACGAGCTCGATCGCCTGGCGCGCGACTACGACGCGCGGACCCGCTACCTCCGGGCGTCCCCGCAGGCCGTCGAGAGCTGGCGCGGCGCGCTCGACACGCTCGACCGGATGCGGCGGCTGGCGTCCGGCTCGGACCTCGAGCCTCCGCCCGGAAGTGGTTCGACGGTCCCCCCCTATCCCGCGCCGTCGGACACCTCGGTCTTCTCGGGCAGCGCTCTCGAGGACCTCCGCCGGACCGCGCACGAGGTCGTCGTCCGAGCATCCCTCGCCCGCGACACGGTCGAGCGCGCGGGGCCGGGCTACGGCAACACCGATCGGAGGCTCCTCGCCGATCTCTCCTTTTTCGTGTCGGGAGCCCGGGAGCTCGATTCGCGCGTGACGGCGGCAACCGTCGACCGGCGCGACGTTGCTCCCTTCGTCGATCGGCTCTCCGACGACGCGCGACGGATCGATTCCGCGCTTCGAAGCTCGACCGCCTTCTCGCGCGCCGGGAGCGATTGGCAGGAGGTTCTCCGGCTCCTCGACAGGCTTTCGGAGATGACGCGCTGAAGACTCACAAGCAGTCGCGCGGAATCGTCGTCGCGGTTGCGGTTCTTTTTGCGGCTGCCGTCGTCCCCGTTTTTCTCTCGGCAAAAGGGGAGACCGCCCTGCCTCTCGAGAAGATCCGGCTCCCGGCCGGGTTCGAGATCCGTGTCTTTGCGCGCGTCCCGGCCGCCCGCTCGCTCGCCCGGAGTCCGAAGGGAACCCTGTTCGTCGGGACCCGGGAAGACGGCGGCGTCTACGCCGTCCGCGACGGCTCCGGCCGGCCGGACTCGGTCGTCCGGATCGCCCGCGGCCTGAACATGCCCAACGGTGTGGCACTTCGGGACGGCGCCCTCTACGTCGCCGAAGTCCACCGGGTGCTCCGCTTCGACGGGATCGAGTCGCGCCTCGAGAACCCTCCTCCGCCCGTCGTCGTCCGCGAGTTCCCGCCGGATCGCCATCACGGCTGGAAGTTCATCGCCTTCGGACCGGACGGGTTCCTCTACGTCCCGGTGGGAGCGCCCTGCAACATCTGCCAGCCCGAGCCGATGTACGCGGCGATCCACCGCATGCGGCCAGACGGCTCGGGTTTCGAGACGTTCGCCCGCGGCGTCCGGAACACGGTCGGCTTCGACTGGCATCCCGAAACGCACGAGCTGTGGTTCACCGACAACGGCCGCGACATGCTCGGGGACGACATCCCGCCCGACGAGCTCAACAACGCGCCGCGCGCCGGAATGGACTTCGGATTCCCGACCTGTCACGGCCGGAATATCCCGGACCCGGAGTTCGGCCGCCGGAGGCCCTGTTCCGCCACGACGCCTCCGGCCCTGGAGCTGGGTCCCCATGTCGCGTCGCTCGGGATGCGTTTCTACACGGGCCGGATGTTCCCCGAGAAATATCGGAAAGGGATCTTCATCGCCGAGCACGGCTCCTGGAACCGGACTCACAAGATCGGGTACCGCGTGATGTTCGTGCCGCTCGAGAACGGCCGGCCCGCGGGATACGAAGTCTTCGCGCAAGGATGGCTCCAGGGTGAGAGCGCGTGGGGCCGTCCGGTCGATGTCCTCGTCACTCCCGACGGCGCGCTGCTCGTCTCCGACGACGAGAGCGGAACGGTCTATCGGATCAGTTACCGGGGGTAGTTCTCGCCGGAATCTGCTATTCTCATTTCCCAAGTTGAACAGTTCGGACACCGCGTGGGTCCTCGTCGCGACCGCCCTGGTGCTCCTCATGACTCCCGCCCTCGGCTTCTTCTACGGAGGGCTCGTCCGCAGGAAGAACGCTCTCAACACGATGATGATGAGCGTCTGCGCGCTCGGTTTCGCCGGACTCGGCTGGGCGCTTCTCGGGTATTCGCTCGCGTTCGGCCGCGGCAACGGGTGGATCGGCGATCTCTCGATGTCGTTGCTCCGGGGTGTCGGGCTCGAGCCCCACGGCACGATCCCGCACCTCCTCTTTTTCGCGTTCCAGGGAACCTTCGCGATCATCACCGCGGCGCTCATCTCTGGAGCGATCGTCGAGCGCATGCGGTTCGGCCCGTACCTCGCGTTCCTGACGCTCTGGGCGATCTTCGTCTACGCGCCGATCGCCCACTGGGTGTGGGGAGGCGGCTGGCTGGCGCGCCTGGGCGCGCTCGACTTCGCCGGCGGGACCGTCGTCCACGTCAACGCGGCGGCCGCCGCCCTCGTCGTCGCGCTCACTTTGAAGCCGCGCAAGGACTACGCGCGCCGCGCGATCCTGCCCCACAACGTCCCGTTCACCCTGCTCGGCGCGGGCCTTCTGTGGTTCGGGTGGTTCGGCTTCAACGGCGGCAGCGCCCTCGCCGCCAACGGGATCGCGACCCTCGCCTTCGTCAACACGATGCTCGCGCCGATCGCGACGCTCGTCGTCTGGACGCTTCTCGACCTCTCGCGCACCGGTCGCGCGACGGCGGTCGGCGCGGCGACGGCGATCGTCGTCGGCCTCGTCGCCGTGACGCCGGGTGCGGGATTCGTGAGCCCGATCTCCGCGCTCCTGATCGGCGCGATCGCCTCGGCGCCGAGCTACTTCGCCCTCCTGTGGCGCGCCGGAACGCGGGTCGACGACTCGCTCGACGTCGTTGCGGCGCACGGAGTCGGAGGCACCGTCGGAGCGCTTCTGACCGGCGTGCTGGCGCAGAAGTCGTGGAACGGCGTCGCGGACGGTCTCCTCTTCGGGAACCCGCGTCAGCTGGCGATCCAGGCGGTCGGAGTCCTGGGAACGATCGCATTCAGCGCGGCGGGAACTTTCGCGATCGTCAAAGTCCTCGGGCTGTTCGCCGCCGTTCGGGCGACCGCGCACGATGAAGGTCTTGGCCTCGACGTGACTCAGCACGGCGAGGAGGCGTACTCGCGCGGCGAGGGCGCGATCCTCGTGCTGCCCGAGGCGGGCCCGGCGCGCGGGCTTCCGGCCACGGCGGGCGCACTCCTCGAGACCGGAGCCGGCTCGTCATGAAGCTCGTCGTTGCGATCGTCCGGCCGGAAAAGCTGGGCGATGTCCTGGAGTCGCTCTTCCGCGCCGAGGTCCGCGGTCTCACGCTGCATCGAGTACAGGGCCATGGAGGAGAGACCGAACGGGTCGAAACGTACCGGGGTACCACGGTAAAGATGGAGCTCTCCGACAAGGTGCGCCTGGAAATCGGCGTCTCGGACCACTTCGTCGAGCCGACCGTCGCTGCGATCCTCCGCGCCGCGCGGACGGGCGAAGTCGGGGACGGCAAGGTCTTCGTGCTGCCGGTCGAAAAGGTCTACCGTATCCGCACCGGGGAAGAGGACCAGGCCGCGGTCACGCCGATCGAGGAGCTGGCCCCGACCTAATCCGCGGCGACCTCGTCGCTTTGCACGGCAAAGTGGCAGCGGGGACCTGACCTCATGACGTTTCTCGACACCGGAGACTCGGCCGGGCAGCGGGAGAAGCCCCGGGCGGTCAAGGGATTCCGTCGCGAATCGTCCCCCGGCACGGCATTCGCTCGGAAGGCGCCCAAGGAATCCACCCCGGTGATCGAAAGACGTTTCTCCACCCGCAAGAGGCGGCGCTATCTCATCGAGTGGCGGAGCGAAGATTCTCTCTGTACGGGTTTTACGCATGACGTCTCGCCGACGGGCATCTTCGTTCGCTCGACGTTCATCGCGAAGATCGGAGAGATCCTGACCATGCAGCTCCTGCTGCCGGGAGGCGGGAAGCTGCGCCTCCGGGGGATCGTCGTCCGGTCCCACCGCATCCCGCAACAGCTGAGAGGAGTCGTCCCGAGCGGCTTCGGCGTCCGCCTGAAGGACGCGCCGGAGGAGTATTTCCGGCTCCTTGCGGATCTGTTCGGCCTTCGCTTCGCGAGCTGACTCGGACCTTCTGAAGTCACCTTCCTCGCGCGGCCGCGAGCTTCACGAAATAGTCCAGGCTCTCCGGATTCGCCATCGCGCCGGTGTTCGCGACTTTCGCCGCCGGTTCGCCCGAAAAGATCCGCCGCACGGGCACTTCGAGCTTCTTGCCGTTCAGCGTTCGCGGTACGGAGGGAACCGCCTCGATCGAGTCGGGCACGTGACGCGGCGAGAGGCCTTCCCTCAAGGCTGCCGCGATGCGGGTGGTGAGCGCGTCGTCGAGCACGGCGCCGTCTTCGAGCGCGACGAAGAGGAGCAGCTCGCCCGGTCCTCCCGCTTCGTCGGCGAGATGGACGACCAGGCTTTCGAGAATGCCGGGGATCGCTTCCACGACGCCGTAGAACTCGCTGGTGCCGATCCGCACTCCGCCGCGCTTCAAGGTGGCGTCCGAACGCCCTGTGATGATGCAGCTTCCCCGCGGCGTGATCTCGATCCAGTCGCCGTGCCACCAGACTCCCGGAAAGTGCTCGAAGTAGCTCGCGCGATATTTCGCTCCATCCGGATCGTTCCAGAAGGCGACGGGCATCGACGGCATCGGCTCGGTCAGCACCAGCTCGCCCAGCTTTCCGATGACCGGCCGGCCGTCCGAATCGAAGCTCTCGACCTTCGCCCCCAGGCAGCGGCAGGAGATCTCGCCCGCCCACACGGGAACGAGCGGGCACGCGCCAACGAACGCCGTGCAGACGTCGGTGCCGCCCGACACCGAACCGAGCAGGAGATCGCGGCCGACGCGTTCGTACACCCACTCGAATTCTTCGGGTCGGAGAGGCGCGCCGGTCGAGCCGACGCCGCGCAGCCGGGAAAGATCGAAGGCGCGGCCGGGCTCGAGGCCGGCTCGCCGGCACGCGTGGAGATAGGGCGCGCTCGCCCCGAAATACGTGATCCCGTGCTCCTGCGCGAGGCGCCAGAGCGCGGAGAGATCCGGGTACGCCGGATCGCCGTCGAAGAGAACGACCGCCGATCCGACGAGGAGCCCCGAGACGAGGTAGTTCCACATCATCCAGCCGGTCGTCGTGAACCAGAAGAACCGGTCGGCGGGACCGAGATCGTGGTGGAGCGCGAGCATCTTCAGATGCTCGAGAAGGATTCCGCCGTGTCCGTGCACGATCGCCTTGGGAAGCCCGGTCGTGCCCGAGGAGTAGAGGATGTAGAGCGGATGATCGAACGAGACCGCCTGGAACCGGAGCGGCTCGCGCCGGGAGAGAAGCTCCTCCCAGGGGATGGCGCCGGGGAAGCGCGCCCTTTCGAACGACGCGCGAAGGTAGGGGAGCACGACCGTCGCTTCGAGCGTCGGAAGATCGCGCCGCAGCTGCACGACTTCCTCCGAGCGATCGACCTCGAGCCTCCCGTAGCGGTACCCGTCGACCGTGAGCAGTAGCTTCGGCGCGATCTGGCGCACCCGGTCGATGACGGCGCGCGGACCGAACTCCGGCGCGCAGGAGGAGAAGACTGCCCCGATGCTCGCGGTCGCGAGCATCGCCACGAGCGCCTCCGGGACGTTCGGAAGATAGGCGACGACCCGATCCCCCGGTTGCACGCCGAGGCGGCGAAGTCCGGCCGCCGCTCTCGCCACCTGGTCGGCGAGTGCGGCGCCGCTCCAGATCACGTCCTCCGCCCGGGTCTGGGATCGAGCGATGACCGCCGGGCCGGGACCCGCGCGCGAGAGCGCCTGCGCTGCGTAGTTGAGCCTCGCGCCGGAAAACCACTTGGCGCCCGGCATTCTCCGTTTGAGGAGGACTTCGCCCGGGCGGTCGGGGAAGACCTCGAAGTAGTCCGCGATCGATCGCCAGAACTCCTCGATTTCCGTCACGGACCAGGACCAGAGCGGCGGATATCCGTCGAACTCGAGTCCGCGCGTGCGTCTCAGAAAGTCGAGGTACGCGCCGATCCGGGCCTTCTCGCGCACGTCGGCGGGCGGCGTCCAGAGAGGTCGTGGATCCGGCACGGAGCGATTCTCCCCCTCCAGAACCGGGGTGAGCTGCTCGAGAGCTCTTCGGCGTCAGCCGGCGAGCTCGACCCCGTGATGCTTTACCAGCTTCGCTTCGGCGATGAAGATCGTGTCCTCGGCGATGTTCGTCGCGAGATCCCCGACACGCTCCAGGTTCTTGGAGACCGAAATGAGCTCGAGGCAGTGGGAGATGAGCGCCGGCGTCTCCGCCATGTAGGTCAGGAGCTGCCGGATCATCCCCTCGTTCTTCGCATCGAGGATGTCGTCCTGCTGGATGACCTGCTTCGCCAGCGCGGCATCCCTCGCGATGAAGGCGTCGAGGGACTGCCGGAGCATCGCCTGCACCAACTCGGACATCGCGCGAATCCCGATCGCCGGCTGGAAGGGGGGGCGTCCGATGAGTCTTTCGGCGCCTTCCGCGATGTTGACCGCGTGGTCCCCGATCCTCTCGAGGTCGTTATTGATCTTCAGCACGGCCACCAGGAACCGCAGGTCGATCGCGACCGGCTGCTCCAGGGCGAGGAGCTGAATCGCCTCTTCCTCGATCTGGTTCTCCAGCCGATCGATGTCCTCGTCCCGGGCGATCACCGAATGCGCCTTCTCGGCGGACCCTTCGGTGAGCGCTTCGATCGAGGCGCGGATCTGCTTTTCCACCTCCGAGCCCATCAGGATGAGACGCCGCCGGAGACCTTCCAGCCGCTCCGCAAAGTGTTCTTTCATCGTTCCTCCTCAGCCTCCCGTTTCCCCGGCGTCCCGTTGAAACGTCACGCGAAAAGCGCTCCCTTGCCCCGGCTGGCTCGCGACCGTGACTTCCGCGCCGTGCAGCTGCGCCAGGTGCTTGACGATCGCGAGGCCGAGACCCGTTCCCGGCCGGACCTTGGAGCGCGATCGGTCCACCTGGTAGAACCGCTGAAAGATCCGGTCCTGTTCCCCGAGCGGGATGCCCGGTCCGTCGTCCTCGACGACGAGTGACGGCCTGCCGTCCATTCGATCGATCCGGATTCGTACGTCGCCGCCGGCCGGGGAAAACTTCACCGCGTTGTCCAGGAGGTTGCGGAGAATCTGTCCGAGCCTCCGGCGGTCCCCTTCCACGGTGACGCCGTCGGCGCTCTCGACCCGGATCGAGACGTCCCGGCTGCGAGCGTTCGCGCGTAGCTCCTCCGCGGTCTCGCTGGCGAGAGCGCCGAGCTCGACCTTTTCGGGGGAGAGGGCGACTTCGCCGCTCTCGATCAGCGAGAGGTCGGTCAGGTCGTCGATCAGCTCGCGCATCCTCTGCGCCTGCCGCCGGACGAGCTCGACTAAGCGCGGCGCCTCCGGATCGTCGGGCTCCGTCTCCGTCAATGTCTCCGCTGCGGCGGCGATCGAGGAAACCGGCGTCCGCAGCTCGTGAGAGACGTCGGCGACGAAGCGGCGGCGCATGGCCTCGTTGCGTTCGAACGCCGTCACGTCGCGCAGGATCCCGACGGCGGCCGCGCGCGATCCGGCAGGGAGCGGCCTCACCGACAGCTGCCAGGTCACCTCGTTTTCGCGCCGCACGATCGCGTCCGTCGGAGCCCGGCGCGCGATCGCCTCTTCGAAAGGGGCGAAGAGAGAGCGGTCTCGGAGAATCTCGACGAGTGGCCTCCCGGCCGGGTCGGGAATCGCGGTCATGGCCCGGAAGCTCCGGTTCGCGTCGATCACCCGGTACTGCACGTCGATGACGACGACGCCGTCGGGAAGCGTCTCGAAGACCGCGTCCGCGAGCCGGTGCTCTCGTTCGACGCGCGCCACTGATTCGAGCAGCGAGCTCTTCATGCGGCTGAGCGCGGAAGACAGCTCGAGGATCTCGGCGGGACCGCGCTCGGGCGCCTCCCGTGCGAGATCTCCGCGGGCGACGGCGAGGGCCGCATCGGTGACCTCCCGGATTGGACGCGCGAGGCGGGCGACTGCGACGCGTCCGACGACGACGAGCAGCGCGCAGGCCGCGAACACGGCGCCGCGGAGGATCCACTCGTACTGGGACTCGACCTGGCGCAGCTGCGCGAGAGGGATCGCCAGGCGGAGCACGGGCGCGCGCGAGCGGTCCGGGCCGAGCGCGCGGGCCAGGTAGAGCAGGTCGGTCTCGAGAGTGGCCGAATGCCGGACGGACGTCCCGTATCCCGTCGCACGGGCCGCGACGACCTCGGGACGGCCGGCGTGATTCTCCATCTCCGGCACCTGCGACAGGGGGACGTCGGAGTCGTCGAGCACGCGGCCGTCGGCGCCGATGACCGTGACCCGGACGCCGAGGAGCCGGGAAGCGCGCCGCACGAGATCCACCACGCGGGCCGAGTCGCCGAGGCGCGGCCCGATCTCTTCGGCGAGGAGGTCGATCTCGCGCCGGAGCCGGTCACGCGCCCGGTCCTCGACGGCGCGGTCCGTGACGGAGACGGCGACCGCGGACAGCGTGAAAGCGAGCGCGAGCGCCAAAAGCGCGAGCAGAAGGTTCAGACGGGAGGTGAAACGCATGGTTCATAGACCGAAGCGGGGACAGGCCCTGCGGGCCTGCACCCGCCACCTAAATTCCCCGGTGCGGTCGCCGCTCACTTCTCCTCGGGCCGCTCGAGGAACCGGTAGCCGACGCCGACGATCGTGTCGATCCATCGGTCGCCGAGCTTGCGGCGCAGCGAGCGGATGTGGACGTCCACCGTCCGCGTCTCGACGTCGGCGTCGTAGTCCCACAGCCGCGCGAGGATGGCGTCGCGGGTGACGACCCGTCCGCGGTTCTTCACGAGGTACCACAGCAGGTCGAACTCCTTCTTGGTCAGGCGAACGGGATGGCCGCCGACGGTGACCCCGAAGCGCGGCCGGTCGATCCGCAGGCCGTCCGTCTCGAAAACGTCGCCGTCGGCCTCTTCGAATGACGCCGCCCGGCGAAGGTGCGCCGACACGCGCGCGACCAGCTCCTTCATGGAGAACGGCTTGGTCAGATAGTCGTCCGCTCCCACGTCGAAGCCGAGCAGCTTGTCGCGCTCCTCGACGCGCGCCGTCAGCATCAGGATCGTGACCTTCTTCGTGTTGTCGTGCTGCCGGAGCTCGCGGGCGACCGCGAGGCCGTCGATGTCGGGCAGGTTCAGATCGAGGATCACCAGATCGTAGGGTTTCTCCTCGATCGCCTCGATCGCGCGCAGGCCCGAGACGAAGTGGTCCACCTGCCAGCCGTGCTTGCGGAGGTTCAACCGGATCGTGTAGGCGATGTCGGCGTCGTCCTCGACGAGGGCGATGCGCCGGTTCGCGCTTACCGCGTCTTTAGCCAAACCGTCCGGTGATGTAGTCCTCGGTGACTCTTTGTCCCGGATTCGTGAAGATCTTGTCCGTTCGGTCATATTCGACCAGCCGTCCCATCATGAAGAAGGCCGTCCGCTCGGAGACGCGGGCGGCCTGTTGCATATTGTGCGTCACGATCACGATCGTGTACGCGGTCTTGAGCTCCCAGATCAACTCCTCGATTTTCTGGGTCGCGATCGGGTCGAGCGCGGAAGCCGGTTCGTCCATGAGCAGAACTTCCGGCTCGACCGCGAGCGCACGGGCGATGCAGAGGCGCTGCTGCTGGCCGCCCGAGAGCGACAGAGCGGGCGCGCGGAGCCGGTCTTTCACCTCTTCCCAGAGAGCCGCGCGCTGGAGTGCTCTCTCGACGCGCTCCGGCAGCTCGGAACGGCGGCCGATGCCGTTGATCCGCAGCCCGTAGGCGACGTTCTCGAAGATCGACTTCGGGAACGGGTTCGACTTCTGGAAGACGAGACCGACGCGGCGTCGCAGCCCGACGACATCCACGCTACCCGTATAGATGTCTTCTCCGTCCAGCAGGACCTTGCCCTCCACGCGGGTGTCGGGGATCAGGTCGTTCATGCGGTTCAGTGAGCGCAGAAAGGTGGACTTCCCGCAGCCCGAAGGGCCGATGAGCGCGGTGACCGACCTTTCGGGGACGGCGAGCGAGACGTCGAAAAGCGCCTGACTCTTGCCGTAGAAGAAGTCGAGGTGAACGGTCTCGACCCGGATGGTGGTTCCTTCGGCGGCTCGCGGCTCCGTCGGCGGTGGAACGGAAAGAGCCGGACGGGGGGGCGCGGTCCTCACTTGCTCCGGAATTGTCATGGTTTCTGCCGTCATCCGTGCATCCTTTCGAGGCGTCGGGTCGCCAGCCGGGCGATTACGGAGAGAACGAAGACGACCACGACGAGCAGAAACGCCCCGGCCCACGCCTGGCGGTGCCAGTCTTCATAGGGGGAGACCGCATAAGTGTAGATCTGGACCGTCAAGGCGGCGATCGGCTGGTCGAGCCGTGTCGAGAAGAAGCGGTTGCCGAATGCGGTGAAAAGAAGCGGCGCCGTCTCTCCGGCGATCCGCGCGAGCGCCACCAGGATCCCGGTCAGGATGCCGGGGAGAGCGGCCGGGAGGATCACGCTCCACGCCGCTTTCGCGCGGGTGGCCCCCAGCGCGAGCGCTCCGTCCCGGAAAGACTCCGGCACGAGACGCAGGAGCTCTTCGGTGGTCCGCGCGATGATCGGGATCATCATGACTCCGAGGGCGAAGCCGCCCGCGAGGGCCGAGAAGCGCCGGACCGGCAGGACGGCGACGCTGTAGGCGAAGATTCCGACGACGATCGACGGGACGCCGTTCAACCCGTCGGCCGCGAACCGGACCGCGGAGGCGAACCGCGAGCCGCGGTATTCCGCGACGTAGAGGCCGGCGATCACGCCGACCGGAATGGCAAGGATCGACGCGAGGCCGATCAGGACGAGCGTCCCGACGATGGCGTTCGCGAAGCCGCCGCCCGGCTCTCCGACCGGCTTCGGATTGTGGAAGAGGAATCCCCACTCGAGCGCGCTGGCCCCCTTCTTCAGGAGATAGAGAAGGATGAAGGCGAGCGGCACCAGGGCGAGCAGGACGGACGCCGCGCAGGCCCCCGAAAAGACTGCGGAAAGGACGCGACGCCGCCGGCTCCGGCTCATGCCGCCTCGACGGTTGAAGCGGACGAAGGCTCCGCTGTGGCAGGAATCGCGCGCGACCGGCTCTCGAGGCTCCAGATGAGGAGCCGCGAGAGCGCGTTGACGACGAGCGTGACGATGAAAAGAACCAGCCCGATCTCGACCAATGCATCGAGATAGAGCTGATCGGCCGCCTCGGTGAACTCGTTTGCGATGACGGCCGCCATCGTGTGCTGCGGCGCGAACAGCGACAACGACGCCTGCGGGTTGTTTCCAATGACCATGGTCACGGCCATGGTCTCGCCCAGAGCGCGTCCCAGGCCGAGCAGGAGCGCCCCGACGACTCCGGTGCGCCCGTGGAACAGCACGGCGCGGATCGCCTCGAACCGGGTTGCGCCGAGAGCGTAGGCGGCCTCGCGCTGCGAGGAGGGCACCGCTCGGAGCACCTCGCGCGCGACCGCGGAAGAAAACGGGATCACCATGATCGCGAGGATCGCCGCCGCCGCGAGCATTCCGACCCCGACCGGCGGGCCGGAAAAGAGCGGCAGCTTCCGGAGCGATTCCGGCATGGTCGTTTCGAGCCGGCGGATCACCGGGACCAGCACGAAAACGCCCCACAGGCCGTAGACGATCGAGGGAATCGCGGCGAGGAGCTCCGTCAGGAAGGCGAGCGGCCGCCGCAGCCTGCCCGGCGAAAGCTCGGAGATGAAGACCGCGATTCCGATCGCGATCGGTCCGGCGACGAGAAGCGCCAGGAAAGAGGAGTAGATCGTCCCCCAGAGGAACGGGAACGCGCCGAACTCTCCGGCGACCGGGTCCCAGACCTTTCCGGTCCAGAAGCGGAACCCGAACTTTTCGATCGAGAGCCGAGAGTGTCGAAGGAGCTCGAGGGCGATCGCCGCGGCGAGAAGGATGACGACGGCGGCCACGGCGCCGGTCGCGAAGCGAAAAAATGCGTCGTCGGAGCGGGTCCGCGGCCTCCGACGACGCAAGAGGGGGAGGGTCGGCTTCGTCACGACGGGTCCGCGGCGGTCGCGTTGCGACCGGCGGACGGAGTTTTCAAACCGGGGCCCTTGGCCATTGCTTCTTCAAATGCAACTAGATCCGGATTTTCTTCAAAGCCTCCATCTCCATTGCCACGACCTCCTCCGGAAGCGGCGCGTATCCCAGATCGGCGCAGTATTTCTGCCCGTCGTGGAGCGCCCACCGCATGAAGTCGGTCATGACCCGGGCGGCCCGTTTGTCTTTCGGGCTCTCGTAGAAGAGCAACCAGGTAAAGGATGAGATGGGATAAACCCCCGCGCCCGGCGCGTTGGTGATGGAGACCCGGAAATCCGGCGGCATTTTGCCCTTCGTTGCCGCGGCGGCTTTCGTGACCGAATCGAGCGACGCGCGCACGAACTCGCCCGCCAGGTTCTGGACCGTCCCGAAATCGATCTTGTTCTGGAGTGCGTAGATCAGCTCGACGTAGCCGATCGCGCCGGGCGTCTGCTTGACGAGACCGGCCACGCCTTCGTTGCCCTTGCCGCCGACGCCCGTCGGCCAGTTGACGGAGGTCGCGATACCGACCGTCTTCTTCCAATCCGGTGAGACCTTTCCGAGATAGTCGGCGAAAATGTACGTCGTGCCGGAGCCGTCGGAACGGTGAACGACGGTGATGTCGGTGCCGGGGAGGCTCACTCCCGGGTTCAGCTTCGTGATCGCCGCGTCGTTCCACTTCGAGACCTTCCCCATGAAGATGTCGGCGAGGAGAGGTCCCGTGAACTTCAGCTCCGCATCGACGCCAGTGATGTTGTAAACGGGCACGACCGCTCCCAGCACCGTCGGGAAGTGGAGGATCGTTCCCGGCGCGGCCAGGAGCTGGTCCTTCGTCATCGGCCCGTCCGTGGCGCCGAAGAAGACGGTCCGGTTGGTGAGCTGCCGGATGCCGCCGCCCGAGCCGATCGACTGATAGTTGATCTGGACCTCCGGATGGAGCTTGTTGTGTTCCGAGAACCACTTCGAGTAGATCGGATAGGGGAACGTCGCCCCGGCGCCGTTGATCTGCACCGTCTGCGCGGCGCCCGGCCGGACAATCGCGGCGGCCAGCGCCGCCGCGGCGATCAGTCTGGAGAATCGCATCGTCTTCACCTCGTCGAGAGTGTTAAGTCAGCGTGTAAATTCGGCGTTAAGCGAGGGTGAATTAGAAGTTCACGAGCATGTGAAGCGCGTACCGCTTTTCCTTCGGCCGGGCCGGCGTAAAGCGCTCGTATTTCACGTTCTCGTAGTCGGCGAGCAGGGCGGTCGCGACTCCCGGCTTGAAGACCGTGAACCAGTACGCGATTCCGGCGATCGTCCGCTTTTTCTTCGAGTCGTTCCGATCGTCCGGCTTGAGCTCGTCGTAGCGGAAGAGCCCTTCGATTCCGATCGGCGTCCTCGGCGTCACCCACGCCGACCAGCCTTTGGCTTCGATCTCGGCCGCCGTCAGGAGCGTCTGGTCCTTGGCCTTGATGTAGTCGACTCCGACGTTGACGAACGGATGCTCGAACGTCAGTGCTCCGATGAAGCGCTCCTTCTTCGCGTCGCGGACGTAATGGTCGCCGTCCCAGAAGCCGGAGAGGCGCAACCCGCGCAGGACGGGAACCGCCGGCGCGGGCCGGATCGTCAGGCGCGCCTGAAACGCCTTCTGGTCGTTGGCCTCGGACTTGTTGTATCCCTCGCCGTTGTACACGCCGAGATGGAAGTCCCCGTAGTTCGACGGAAACGCGAGCCGGCCCGACAGGCCCACGTCGGAGGAGGCCAGGAACCCCTCGCGCTCGACGAAGATCTGTCCCTGGAAACGGTAGCGGTAGATGCCCTCGTTGAAGTCGATGTACGGCGTCTGCTGCATCCCGAAGCGGAGCCAGGTTCCGTGCGGAAGCCAGTCGTCCATGTTGAACTGCATGTAGGCGTATTTCAGCCGGAAGGTGTAACTCCCGTTCAAGGAGCTGCCCGAGCCAGTCTCGCGGGTGATGTCCGGCGTGATTCGGAACGCGACTAAGTGGTGGAGCTGGCCCGTGAGGTTGATGTAGGCGCGTCCGACGTTGAACGCATGCGGTTCAATCACATTTCCGCCGGCGTCCCGGGTCTGCGGCTCTTGAGTGAAGGTGTAATCCAGAAAGATCGTCCCGCCGACTTTGACCGACGGATCGTCGTTCGGCGGCGTGTAACCCTCCGCGGGCGTGATCTGGGCAAGAGCGACCGCGCTCGCGAAGAGGCCGGTCGTCAGAAAGGCGAGAACTCTCGAATGCATTCGAATCCTCCTTGCGGAGGCGAGCCTCTCTTCCGCCGGGACACCGGCGTTGAAGGGAGCGTTAAATCGGCGTGAAGCGAGGACTCATTGGACCGATCGCGGAGAGCGCCGGTCGCGAGAGGGCCCCGCGGCACCGAGGCTTTCGACGACCTCGCGTGCTACCTCGAGTCTGTAGACTGAGACCGTGTCCGTTCTCATTGCGTTGATTCTCGGCGTCATCCAGGGTCTCACCGAGTTTGTGCCGGTCTCCTCCACCGCCCATCTCTATCTCGCTCAGGCGTTGCTCGGCATCCGAAACGATCAGTTTGCGCTGTCGTTCGACATCGCTCTCCACCTCGGCACGGCTCTCGCCCTGGTTGTCGCGACAAGACGGGAGCTCTTAGGCGTCCTCACCGAGGCCGCGCGATGGTCGAGGGGACAGCCCGCACTCGACCCGGCCGGCCGCGCTGTCATCATGCCTCTGCTCATCGGAACCCTGCCCGGTGCCCTTGCCGGACTCTTCCTGCTGAAGAAGTTTGAAGAGATGCGGAGCGTGGGCGTCATCGGGGCATCCATGCTCATCGCGTGCGGTTATTTTTTCCTGGCCGAAAACTTTGCCGATCGCCGAAGAAGTGAACGGACCCTTGATGACCTCGATGTACGCGACGGCTTCTGGATTGGCCTGGCGCAGGCGGCCGCGGGTCTGATGGCCGGTTTCTCGAGGTCCGGATTCACCATTGCGACGGGACGATTGCGGCGACTCGACCGACAGGATGCCGCGCGATTCTCTTTCCTTCTGGCGCTGCCCATCATTCTGGGCGCTGGTGCCAAGGCCCTGCTTGACCTTCGAAAATCGGGAGCCCCGAAAGAGAGCGCCCTGCTCGTGGGGGTTGGATTTGTCGCTTCCGCTGTGGTCGGGTACTTTGCGATCGAGGCGATGCTGAGATTCGTGAAAGCTCACAGCCTTCGACCCTTCGGCATCTACCTCGGCGTTCTGGGATCCCTGCTCGTCCTCTCAGTCGTCTTTCCAGGGCTCCTGCCGTTTTCTGAACCTTAAGGAAGCGCACCCCACCCGGAAGCTCCGACACCCTCGGTTCACTGCCGGCCCGGCTCGCCGCTAACAGCGATCACCCTTTTGAGCTCAAGCCCAACCTATCGAGGAAGCTTCATGGCAGTCGACCGCCGCTCGTTACCGGGTGGGGGTCAAGCGACCGGGTCTGACGATTCCCGAGACCTCGGCTTCCCAGCTGTTGATGCGCCAGCGCCCCTGGTCGCGCAAGAGCTCCCATGTATAGATCCTTCGGACGTTGTCCTTCATGACGTATACGGCCTTAACCCGTGCGGATACGCCAGTCGTCTCGGTAGAACGGTGCTCGGAGACGATCCCCTCCGCGAGACGGTTGTGTTCCTCCGCCCTGACACCCATGAACAAGGTATCCGCGTCCTGGGCCTGCTGGGCGGTGAGCAGGGCTCTCGCTTGTCCCGCCTTGCCATGGCCGACGTCCTCTTCGAACTCCTTGACGGTCTCCTCGGGAGGGGGGTCCCGCCGGCAGCCGGAGACGCCCAGGCACGCCGCTACGAATACGAGGATCCATCTATTCATACCGCGTGCCCTCGCTGACCGCCACAGACCGACTCTTCTGGACACGCCTCGGACCAAGGCCTTTCCGCGGTGGGGCGTCCATGAACTCGACGAATCCTCAGGTTTTGGAAAACCGTGCAAATTCCATCACGGCCCCCCCCGCAAGTCCAATCGCCTACCGCTCCCGGCGCACGATCAGGATCGTCGCGTCGTCGGTGACGCTCGCGCCCGCCGTGTGGTCCAGGAGCGCGTCGAAGATCGCCTCGTAGACGTGTGCAGCGGCCGCCCTTTCGAGCACGCGCGCAATCGCAACGACGCGCTCGAGACCGAACTCCTCCCGATCGGGAGAGAGACACTCTGTCACCCCGTCGGTATGAAAGAGCAGCGTCCCGCCGCGGGGGATCCGGGCGAATCCGCGGCGGTAAACCGAGTCCGGCGAGACGCCGGCGACCCGGCCGGACTCCGCGAGCCTTTGGATCCCGTCGTCGACGAGCAGGACCGGCGGCGGATGGCCGGCGTTGACGTAGTGAAAACCACCCTCGGAATCGAGCTCTCCGTGCACGAGCGAAACGAAGCGAGAGGAGAGTGTCGAGCCGCAAAGGATGCGATTCAGAAGATCGACTCGCGCGTCGATCGAAAGTTGCGCCGCCACCCCCATTCGGAGTCCGACCAACACGTCGCGGGCTTCCAGCGCGGCCGGTAACCCGTGTCCCGAGGCATCCGCGATGGTCAGCGCCAGGGTTTTCGGGCCCATCGAGACGGCGTCGTAGACGTCGCCCCCCACGGCGTCCGCCGAATCCGAGTGCGCCGCGACGTCGAAGCCGTGGAGCTGCGGCAGCGGGTCGGGTAGAAGGCTGCGCTGGATCGCACGGGCTCGATCGAGAACGCCCGTCCAACCGAACTCGAGGAGCCGGTGCTGGACGGCGAGCCGGCACATCTGAAGGAGCAGCATCCCGTTGTCCCCGGGCGGCTGAGCGAGACCGAATGCCGCGAGCCACTCTTTGCGCGCGCCGAGAACCCACCAGACCGTCGGGAACGGGTCGGTTGCCACCAGGATTCCTTCATGTTCGAGCGTGACGCGATCAGCCGGCGAAATCATTGCGAGGCGCCGGAAGAGCATCGGGTCCGATCCGGAAACGGCATTCCAGTGAAGCCCTTCCCGAGCGAGGATCAGGGAGGAAACGATGCCGCACTCTCTGCCGAATCGGTCCCGAGTCGTCTCGATCGCCGACGAGAGGAAAGCTTCGTCGGTCGTTCCGGAGAGAGTGGAATAGGACGGCTCGACGATTCGAAAGAGACGTTTCGGTTCCTCGGCGATCTCGAGCTCGTTTTCCTTCACCGTGGACATCGTGACCTCCCGGGAGAGGGCACCTTTGACCACGCAGCGACAGCCGGCGTGAGGCTCGCGTTAAGAAGTCGTGCAGACCCGGCGCCTTCTTCGTGTTTAGTCGTTCGGCGGTCCTGTAGAGCCGCTGTGAAGCAACGCTTGACGGCGCCCGGCCGGCGGATCTAGCCTCTGAATGCGGCGTGAGGCATTTTGCCCACGCTTCGAAGTACCCGTCGGGAGCGAACGCCCCGGCGAGAGGAGGTCTCATGTATCCCGGATTCATTCCCCATTGGAAGAGAGAGCGTTGCGGCGAGAGCCGCGCCGGCGCGGAGCCCGGCGAGCGCCGCGGGTGGCGGCGAGCCTGGGAGTACGGCATGGCCGGCGAAGAGGAGTCGGGCGCCTTCGGTTTCGGAGGCGGCGCCTTCGGCGTTCGGCGACCGCTGCGCTTTCTCGCCTACAAGCTGCAGCTCGAGGAAGCGCAGATCGGCGAGCTCGCGCGGATTCTCGACGAGATCAAGACGGAACGCGCGCAGGCCGCGGTGGACCATCGCCGCGCGCTCTCGACGTTCGCGGACGCGATCTCGGGAGAGGTCTTCGATCGGGCGAAGGCGGAAGCCGGTGCAAAGCTGAGGCTCGAAAGCGCGGATCGCCTCCGTGCGGCGGTCGTGACGGCGCTCGGCCGGCTCCACGAGCTGCTCGACTCCCCGCAGCGGGCAAGGCTGGCATACCTGATTCGAACCGGAACTCTCTCGATCTGACGAAATCGGGGCGGCGCGAGCCGCCCCCCTTTTTCGAGCGGGCAACTCCGAAGTCCCGAGCCTCGAGGACTTGCGGGCTGCGTGTAACATTGCTCGAGAACCATGGCAGGGCAAGAGCCTGATATGTCCAGGAATCGAAAGGGCCTCGATTCCGGTTGTCTAAACAGATGACCCGTTTTCGCTTCGCAGTGCTCGCTCTGGTTGGCGCGGCCTTTCTCGCTGCGCCGCTCTCCGCATTGTGTTCCTCGTGCTGCGTGTCCCACCTCGGCGAGAACGCCATGAGCGCCCCGATGCCCTGCTGCGACGGTAGCTGCGGGCCGTCGCTCACAGCGGCCCGCACGCGCGACCCGGCGATGACCTCGCCGAGAACGAGACTCGACCGGCCCCTGTCGGCCGCAGTCCTGCAGCTCCCCACGATTGCGCCGCCCCTGGTCGCCAGCTTTCTTGCTGCGACGACCCCGGCGGCCCCGACCGAGTCGCCCCCCGTCACGAACTCCGTCCTCAGACTGTAGAGCGCACTCCCGCTGATTCACCCGGCCGCCCTTCCGCGGCCGGGAAGCGATGGAGTGCGTTCGATGAGAAGAGATCGCTCCCGAATCTTCGGGGCGTTCGCGCTCGCCGCGATCGCCCTTTCGATAGCGCCGCCGCCCGCCGCAACCGCGGCGGAGACGACCGACCAACGATTGCGCGCCGCAATCGAGCGGGCGCTGGCTCAAAACCCCGAGATCGGGGAGATGGAACTACGGATCGAGGCCGCTCGAAACCGCATTCCACAGGCTCGCGCGCTGCCCGATCCCACCCTGACGGTCAGTGCCGTCAACGTCCCGGTGCCGAGCTTCTCGTTCGCCCGCGACGAGATGACCATGAAGATGGCGACTCTCGAGCAGCGGGTGCCGGCCCCGGGAAAGCGGAGGGCCGCTGTCGCCATCGCGGACGCCGACGTCGAGATCGCCCGCGCGATGCATGCCGAGCACGTCAACCGGCTGGTGTCGGAGGTCGTGGATTCGTTTTTCGTGATCGCCGAGCTCGACGCGCGTCTTGCGATCGCCCGCCGAAGCCTCGATCGGGCAACGCGGGTGTCCGAATCCGCCCGAAGCCGCTACCGCGTCGGACAGGGGGCTTTGCCCGATCCTCTGCTCGCCGCGGTAGAGGAGACGAAGTTCCGGGACCGGATCCGAGCTCTCGAGGCCGACCGGGCCGCCGCCGCGGCCCGCTTCAACACGCTCCAGAACCTGCCGGCGAACGAAGCCGTGCCGGCGATTCCCCTTCCTTCTCCGGATCGCAGAATTCCCGACGGGGCCGGCGTCCGGGCGGCCATCGAGAAGAGCCCGGCGATTCTTCAGGCGCAGGCCGAAGTCCGACGGGCCGACCGTGACCTCGATCGGGCGCGGCTCGACCGCAGGCCCGACCTGACTTTCATGACGTCCTACGGCGAGCGGCAGCGGCGCGACGACATGGTCGGCGCGACCGTCGGCATCGATTTGCCGTTTTTTCAGGCGAAGCGCGTCTCTGCTCGGGTCGCGGAGAAGCAGGCGGAGCTCGGCGCGGCGAGAAAAAAGCTCGAGGGAGTTCGCCTCGGCGTCTCACGAGAAGTCGAGGAAGCGCTGATCGTTTTCGCACGCGAAGCCGACCGCGCCGCGCTCTACCGCGACACGATCCTGACTCAGGACCGCACCGCGGCGGAGGCGTCCGAGCAGGCTTACGCCGTCGGCAAGATCGACTTTCAGACCTACGTACGCGCCGTTCTCGCGGTCGACGAAGACGAGGCCGAGGCCGTCATGCGGGAAGCCGCGCTGCCGAGGGCACGCTCGCGACTCCAGGCGGCCACGGGTTTTCCATTCTTCGAGTATCGAGCGCAGGAGGAGGATCATCCATGAGCGAGATCCGCGACGACCTCCCTCCCCCGATCCCGCCGCGGCGGAGATTTCCCCGGTGGCTGCTTATTGGTGCGCTCGTCGTGGCCGCCGGAGCGGGATTTGCCGTTTACATCAATCGCCCGACGAGCGGTGAGGGCGCGAAGACCGCCGCGGCTCATCAACAGTGGTACTGCCCGATGCATCCGCAGGTCGTCTCGGACCAGCCCGGCAAGTGTCCGATCTGCGGCATGCCGCTCGTTCCTCGTCCTGTCGCGACGTCTGCCGGTTCCGCTGCTCCGCGAACAGCGCCTCCTGGCAAGATCGCGGGCCGAAAGGTCCTCTACTGGTACGACCCGATGGCTCCGGGTTCCCACTTCGACAAGCCCGGCAAGTC
>Ga0114129_10002810_pt1 | contig 24282 bp, 23 predicted proteins | sample RhiMetdeltSRZDD1_FD_80071 | JGI IMG/M metagenome (GOLD analysis project Ga0114129, IMG submission 80071) | Populus rhizosphere microbial communities from Tennessee, USA - Rhizosphere MetaG P. deltoides SRZDD1 (version 2) (version 2) | ecosystem: Host-associated > Plants > Roots > Rhizosphere >...
ATGTATGCCATTTACAGCGAAGAATTATTATCGTTGAAAACGAATACCTGAATGCTTTACAGCAACAGGCACAATTCAGCAGTATGAAACAGGTAGTGGACCAAATGGTGGAAGGAGCCAAAAAAAGATTGCTGTTGTGGGGGCTTACCAGCGAACAAATATCAGTATTACAAAAAAGCAGTGAAACTTCGCCCCTTGTCACTTTTTACAGTCCGGCGTCCGGTACGCTGGTAGAACTTTCTGCCAGTGAAGGACAATATGTTGAAACAGGCACTCCTTTGTTCAGGCTGGCCGACCTATCGCAACTGTGGATTGAAGCCCAGGTATACACCAACGAATTAAGATGGTTGCATGAAAATCCTTCTATTACTGTTGAGTTTGACGCTTATCCGGGTGAATCCTTTACGGTAGTTCCGGTATTTGATAATCCTACAGTTGAAGCCGATCAGAAGATCAGTCTTGTTCGGTTTATGCTTACCAACCGAAGTCATCAACTGAAGCCAGGTATGATGGTCTATGTCAATATTAAACGCAATGAAAAGAAAACCGTTGTCATACCTAAATCATCCATCCTGGTAGGCAATATGATCACCGCCTGGGTAAAGACGGGTGATGGCATGTATGAGAACCGGATGATTCAATTAGGGATGCAAAATAAAAAAGAAGTAGAAGTGACCAGCGGATTAAAAGAAGGAGAACTTATTGTTACCAGCGGAGCTTATTTGTTGAACAGTGCCCTGGTATTGAAAAAAGGCGCCGGTATGGAAGGAATGAAAATGTAACGGATGGCATTGCAAAAAACTTTTTTGGGGATCTCTTAAAAAATAATTATTTCTCATGTTAACCCCGGATATTGAAGATGTAAAAGCTGCGTGGGCCGTTGATCACCTCGGTGTGATAGAAAAATTACGCACTGATTCAGAAGGCGGGTTGTCCTCAGCAGAATCTGCACGGAGGCTGGATCTTGCTGGGCCAAACAAAATAGAGTCAGGGAAAAAAATAAGCCCTCTGGTTATTTTGATTAATCAGTTTGTCAATCCTTTTGTATTGTTATTGGCCATTGCTGCCGGACTTTCTTTTTTCTTCAAAGAATGGCTGGATGGAATTGCCATTATAGTAGTAATAATTATTAATGCCATTATTGGTTTTTTGATGGAATTCCAGGCTGAACGTTCAATGGAAGCACTGAGAAAACTTACCACGGTTCCGGCAAGAGTGATGCGTAACGGAAAGCTGGTGGAAGTGCCTTCGGAAGACCTGGTTCCCGGCGATATACTATTTATAGAAGGCGGCGATATGATAACCGCAGACGCAAGGTTAATTAAAACTTCACAACTGCAAACAGATGAATCTGCCCTTACCGGTGAATCGCTGCCGGTAGAAAAAAACATAACCTCTTTGCCGCTCGATATACAATTGGCTGAACGCGCAAACATGCTATACAAAGGAACATTTGTAGCAAAGGGTAATGGTTATGCAGTAGTGGTCAATACCGGCATGTCAACAGAATTGGGCTCTATAGCAAAAATGGTGCAACAGGCCAAACAGGCTGCGACACCGCTGGAGAAAAAAATCCAATCATTCAGTAAAAAATTGATATGGATTACTGTAGTACTGGTGATCATTGTTTTTATTGCCGGATTATTAAACGGTCATGAATTAGTATCCATGCTTGAAACCTCCATTGCGTTGGCGGTAGCAGCAATACCAGAGGGTTTACCAATTGTAGCTACGCTGGCCCTTGCCTTTGGAATGCTGCGCATGGCCCGGCACAATGTGATCGTAAAGAAACTATCATCAGTTGAAACGCTTGGCGGAACGAATGTAATTTGTACTGATAAAACCGGCACGCTCACACAAAACAAAATTCAAGCTTCATTTATCCAGGTAAACAGCAATGCTTCAAGAATTGATGTAGATATACCCAATATCTCCATTCGGTGGATTGATGATGAAAGCATTACCGGCCATGCGGCTTTTGAGCATCTGCTTCGGGTAGCTGCATTATGTAATACTGCTTCTTACCAATATGAGAATAATATTGAGAAAGAATCCGGCGATCCACTGGAAGTGGGGTTATTGAAAATGGTGTATGCTTCCCGGAAATCAGTTGAAGAATATCGTCATCAATTTCCTAATGTGGATGAAATTCCTTTTTCATCCGAAACAAAGGCAATGGCCACTTTGCATCGTACCAGTAATCAGAACTATTACATCGCTGCCAAAGGCGCGGTAGAAGAATTGCTGGCACAATGCACATCAGTGTTGGAAGGAAATAATATTATTCCATTTACTGAAGAAAAAAAGAAACAATGGCTTATATCGGCGGAAAACCGGGCACAATCGGGATTACGAATGCTTGCTTTTGCGTTCAGGAACATCAATGAAAAAGAAAGCAATTTTCTGCATCACTTAACATTGGCCGGGTTAATAGGATTTATTGATCCGCTAAGACCTGAAATATCGGCTGCTATTGAAGAATGTAAGTCAGCCGGTATTAAGGTAGTTATGATCACCGGTGACCATCCTGCTACTGCCAAAAATATCGCACAGCAATTAGGTTTGGCTAATCAGCATGATGAAGTAATTCATGGCCGCTCGATGAAGCCCTATAAAGAACTGTCAGAAGAAGATAAAAGGGTATGGTTAAAAGCTTCCGTTTTTGCCCGTGTAAATCCGGGGCAGAAATTAGACCTGGTTACTTTGTTCCAGGAAAAGAAAATGGTGGTGGGCATGACGGGTGATGGTGTAAATGATGCACCGGCGCTTAAAAAAGCAGATATAGGAATAGCGATGGGGCTCAGGGGAACCCAGGTAGCACAGGAGGTTGCAGATATGATACTAAAGGATGATGCATTTTCATCCATTGTACTGGCTATTAAGCAAGGAAGAACGATTTTTGATAATATCAGGAAGTTTGTAATCTTTTTATTGTCGTGCAACCTGAGTGAATTATTAATTATTGCAACTGCTTCAGTTCTCAATTTGCATTTTCAGCTTTTTCCACTGCAGATTTTGTTTATTAATTTAGTTACAGACGTGCTCCCTGCCCTGGCCCTGGGTCTTACGAAATCTGCACCGTACATTATGCAACGAAAACCCTATCCATCAAATGTTTCAATCATTGATAAGAAAAGATGGACGGCCATTTTTGTTTATTCTGCAATTATTTCTTCCACAACCATTGGTGCGGTATTTACCAGCCATGAATGGTTGCATAATGCAGAAAGGTGGAGTCCTGAACTTTGTAATAATATACTTTTCTACACCCTCATTTTTTCCCAGATTCTGCATGTTTTTAACATGTCGTTTGAAAAAGGAATATCCTTTTATAAAACAGAAGTGTTCCGTAACAAATACGTATGGTATGCAGTGACGGCTTGTGTATTAATAACAATGTTATCGTATTGGATTATTCCTGTAAGAAAAGTGCTGGAGGTATCAATGTATAGCTGGCAGGACTGGACAATGATAGTTGTGTTTTCCATTCTTTCATTATTAATAATTCAGTTTGTCAAAAAAATGAGATGGGTAATTTAAAACATTCCAGATAGGTGATTATTATTTCATGCACAATTGACGCCCATCATTGAACCGGGGCTTTTCTGTTGGTAAATTGCCTGTAACAAAAATTTAAATTATGAACAGAATACAGTTTATACTTAGTATTTGGCTTCTGTTCCTGGTTGCTTGTTCCTCCTCGAGGATCACCCATTCATGGAAATCAGACATTACACCGGCAAAAAAGTACAATAAAATACTGGTTATTGCCCTGAACGAAGAAAAACATATGGATGCCAGGCAACAAATGGAAAATCATTTGGTAGGCGATTTAAAAAACCTTGGATACCATGCAGTATCCGCCATAAATGAATATGGCCCGAAAGAGTTCAGGAAAATGAGTGAAGAGGCCGTTCTTGATAAACTACAAAATAGCGGTATAGATGCCGTCATCACAATTGTTTTGCTGGATAAAACAAAGGAACGGTATTACGTTCCCGGCAACATATACTATTCGCCGTATGCCCCTTATTACCGGCATTTCTGGGGTTATTATACAACTATATATAATCGTATTTATACACCTGGCTATTATGTTATCGATACCCGCTATTTCTGGGAAAGCAACCTGTTTGATGTAGCCAGTAAAGAGTTATTATATTCTGTACAAACTGAATCATTTGATCCGGCATCGTCAGAGGCCCTTGCACATGAATACGGACAATTGATTGTTAAAGACATGGTTAAAAAGCAGGTTTTAAACAAGAAGGAAGTGATGGCAAAAGAAGGTCGTTGATCATATATATATACTGGATTCAGTTAACCATATTTTCCAGTTTTTTTTCATTAACAATGGTAATGCTCCCATCGTTGATATCTATTAAACTTTCATTTTTAAACTCGTTCAGGGTTCTTATCATAGATTCTGTAGCAGTTCCCGCAAGAGCAGCCAGATTCTGGCGGCTTAAATTAATGCTGGCTTTATACATACTATTTATGCCGATCAATGTTTCTGCCACTTTCTTACGAAGTGAATTATATGCCATTCCTACCAGCTGTTGTTCCTTATGAGATATATTTTGTGCAAGCAGTGCTGTAAATTTCTTTACAGTCAGTCGGCTGGTACTCATCAATTGTTCAAAATCATCTTTTGGAATAGTAACCAGTTCAGCCTGTTCAATAGCTTCGGCCATATCTTTATACACCGTTCCTTCCATTAATGGCACATATCTTAAAAAATCACCTTCATTATACAAACCGGTTATCAACTGCTTTCCATCATCATTGGTTCTAAAAGTTTTTACTTTTCCCTTTAGTATATAAAACAAGCGCGATGGCCGGTTTCCTTCTGAATAAATAAGCTGTTTCTTTTTATAGATATTGACATCCCGGTTCTCTGCCAGAAAATGAAATATTTCCTTTTCATTATCCTCCGGTATACAGCCCAATGCAGATTCACCGCAAGTATCTTCTTTTACCATATCGGCTTTTTTCAAACGGCATTGTATAGCATTCAATAGTTCAGTTTCTTCAAAGGGTTTTGTAATATAGTCGTCGGCGCCCAGTTCCATACCTTTCCGCATTTCAGCTCTGTCGGTTTTGGCGGTCAAAAATATAAATGGCGTATTTCGTATTGTTGAATTGGTTTTCAACAGATGCAACATGCCATATCCATCCAATACCGGCATCACCACATCACACACGATCAGGTCAGGCAATTCCCGAACAGCCATTCCAAAACCTGTTTTTCCGTTTTCAGCCGTACATACTTTGTAATTAGCCAGTTCGAGAATTTCTGCAATATTTTCCAGTATTTCCGGGTTGTCGTCAATAATCAAAATCTTTTTCATGATTCATTAAATTTTGATAATGAACAATTTAATATACCATAAATAGCCTGTTTACAGGATTTTCAGGAGTAATCTGATTGGGAGCGGATGAATTTTAATTGGCGGGGCCGGAACGGATTGGACTGTTGAACGGAATATACTTACCCAAATATTGTTTATTACGCGGCATAAAAAACTGATTTATTTCAGTTCGGCACATGATTTTCACCCAAACAATGATCCAGGTCACTATAGATATATAACTGCCATCATTTTTATGGGTGAAAAAGCATCGTACCTTTATACCAGATTTTAATTGTATTAAAGTCGAGCCTGGTTGACAATTTCGAAATTGTAAAAAGGTTTTGAAGTAGCATCCGGACGGAAAAGCGAGATTGAAAGATCCCGCTTTTTCTTTTTTATAACAATAAAACTCATAAATGGCAACAATAGGAAAGTTAAAAAGCAAAAGCTTCTTCTTCCATTACCAGGTTATTATCAACACTGGTTACGCCAGGCGCCAGCCAGGCAGCTTTTTCCGCATCTTCGCGTTCAGCAAATGAACGAACAGTTCCGTTGAGTATAACTTTACTGCCGTCTGTTTCAACCCAAATTTTTCCTGAATCAATAGTTGCACTCCTTATGAAGGCCGCAGTAATTTTTTGTTTTACATTATTTGGCTTTAACGATGGTTTTATTGTTATATAATTGTTTATCCGGCGTACACCTGCCACCTTTTCAATAGCATTTACCGCAGCATTGCGCTGATAATCCCACTCCACTTCCCCATCGAGCGATACAACCCCGTCTTCAACCCGAACTTTTATTTTTTCATCGGGTATTGTCGTATTCCATTTTAATGCAAATACCACGACTTCTGCAATTTCGGCATCCGTTTTCCGAAAGCTGGGCGAAACACCCACCTGTATATCTTCTGCAATAGCTTTTACACCGGCTATTTTTTTGGCAGCATCTTCGGCAGCAATCTTTTTTGAATAGGTATCTACAATACCGGAAAGCGTAACTATTCCGTTTTTTACAGCCACTCCAATTTCTGCTGCATTCAACCCCGGCTCCCATTGAAGTTGTTCAATTACATCGTTCTGTATCTGGATATCGCTTTTCATGATGTAAAATTTTAAGTTTACAAATAAATTCAAAAAGCATGTTATGCGGCATAATCTTTAAGAAATTACAACTAATTCATCACCAAATTGCCATGTAGAATTTATAGGGAGGGAATATCACCATTAATGAAGTTATTACAGTATAAAGGAGCAAACAATGATCTTAATCAGTTTCACGGCTGATTACAGCTACATGAAGTTGTGTTTCCTGCAGCAGTAGTGATAACAATCCTAAGCATGTTTGACCTGCGTCACAGGAATAATCTGAATAAACAAGTAGCTTTAGTTGGGAAATTATTTATAACCTCAAAGCATTAACAATGAAAAAGTGTTTCGTCTCCAGATTATTTGTATGTTTTATATTAATGCTCGCAGGAGGAAACCTGCTTGCACAGGACACAATTCCGTATAAAACATTACCTCCGGTTGTCATTACTTCTACACGTACCAAAGTGCCAGATAAAGTTTGGACAAACTTTCAGAAATATTTTACCAATGCTCATAGCCCTGAATGGTATGAGATCAATAAAAGGTTTTTGGTAAAGTACATGACAGAGGATGAAAAGAACCAGGCTGTATTTACGAAAAAGGGCAAGCTGGTTTATAATATCTCCTACGGATATGAAAAAAGTTTACCTGAAGATTTAAGAAAACAGGTAAAGAACACGTATTATGATTACGATATAACAAGAGCCATTAAAGTAAACACGAATAACAGGGAAATATGGGTTGTAAACGTTGAAAATGCGAAAAACTTTATACTGATTAGGCTTGAAAATGGAGAACTGGAAGAAGTGGAAAGATATAATAAGTCTTAGAAGCTACCCAATTGCGCGCTATCACTACCTTAACTGACCCACATCATAAAAAATAGCTTCTCAATGCAATATCTTGTTATGAGAAAAAATACTGCTCCCGTAAAAACGTGTTGTTGACATCAACTTCTTCTCCAGAGTACTCTTATTGAAAATCTGCAATCTATACCCACGTTATAATGAGGATTATTAAACCGCTTTTGGTGAATGCATTAACCTGCAGGAGCCCAAAATATTTATGTCAGAGAATGTACTATATTATCCTAAACCTGCCCCGGTATATCCCGGCATGTATAATCCCATACAAAGGAAAGAGGAATTGTTGCATAAATTAAATAAAAAAGGAATACGGATATTTAAACCACCTGTAAATATCATTGAGTTGCCTGATCATTACAGAATAGAAATGACTGCACCGGGTTTTAAAAGAGAGGATTTTTATATAAAAACCAATGGTTGTTCATTATCAATCGAAGCCGCAAAAAGACAATCCGGCAAAACAAAAGATGAGCGGTATCGCTTTCGTAGCTTCCATTATGATTATATAAAAAGAGATATTGAATTGCCCGACAACGTAGATCCTGATTTTGGGACTGCTGAATATAAGAATGGGGTTCTTAATATCTATTTGTATAAAAACAGTTACCAGGCAGAAAATCGGCCGGGTCAAATCATTGTATATTAATAGTTGATCGCTTTGTGGGGTTGCAGTGCCAGATTATGTTTCAATTTCAAATGTTAAATATGAAATTTTCATTTAATCATCCTTACCAGTTTGCTCCTGAATATTCCACCCCCGTTGCCTATTTCTGTATGGAGTACGCCATACATCAACCGCTAAAATTGTATGCGGGTGGCCTTGGTTTTTTGGCAGGCTCGCACATGCGCAGTGCGTTTGAATTAAAGCAGAACATGGTAGGGATCGGTATTTTATGGAAGTATGGTTACTACGACCAGGTGCGAAAAAGCGATCAGTCAATGGATGTTTTGTTTGAGGAAAAAGTGTATGGTTTCCTGAAAAAGACCGACATAAAATTTACTATCCAGGTATCTGGTCATGATGTATGGGTTATAGCTTATTACCTGCCACCGGAAGTGTTTAATACCGCGCCTGTTTTTTTACTAACTACAGACTTGCCCGAAAATGATTATCTCGCCAAAACCATTTCTCACAAATTATACGATGCCAATCCGGAAACAAGAATTGCAGCTGCCATATTATTAGGCGTCGGCGGAGCTAAACTATTTGAATTATTAGACTGGAAGCCGGAGGTATATCATTTGAATGAGTCGCATGCACTGCCCCTGGCTTTTTACCTGTATAACAAATACAAAAATATTCGTGACGTAAAGAAAAGACTTGTATTTACTAATCACACACCTGAACAGGCAGGAAACCCCGAAACAGATTTTCTGTTGCTGGAGAAAATGGGATTTTTTTGCAATATACCATCCACTGAAGTACGAATGATTACCAAAACAGACGGCCAGGTATTAAACCATACACTCAGTGCTTTACGGTTATCAGGTATTTCAAATGGCGTATCTAAGATGCATGAACAAACATTAACGGCTATATGGGAAAAATATAAAGATGTTTGTTCAATTATACCAATCACCAATGCCCAGAATTTTAAATACTGGGCCGATCAAAAGTTGTATAAAGCGCTTTCAGAAAATAATATGCCTGCATTGCAAAAAAGAAAAACAGCATGTAAAAATGAACTGTTTGAAATTGTAGCTGACCAAAATGGAGAAATACTGGATGAAAAAGTATTGACCATAGTATTTGCAAAACGGTTTACCGGTTATAAAAGAGCAGATCTGCTTTTATATGACATGGAGCGGTTTAACCACATTGTTAATAATACAGAAAGCCCTGTTCAGATTATCTGGGCAGGTAAACCATACCCTATGGATTATACCTCCATCGGGATCTTTGATAAAATCGTACACACCTGTAAGGCATATAGAAACTGCTCGGTGCTGGTAGGATATGAAATGAAGCTGGCTAAATTGTTGAAACAGGGAGCAGATATATGGCTGAATGTACCCCGGTTAATGCATGAAGCTTCTGGCACCAGTGGTATGGGCGCTGCAATGAATGGGGCAATAAATGCAGGTACGCCTGATGGATGGTTTCCTGAATTTGCGAAAGATAAAATAAACAGTTTTGTAATTCCTCCGGCGCCATTGAACTTACCCGAACACGAACAGGATGCAATAGAAGCCAATAACCTGTACGACCTGCTTGAAAAAGAAATCATTCCCATGTATTATGATTATCCTTCCAGATGGCTATCGCTTATCAAAAACAGTATGCAGGATATAATACCCTACTTCGACAGTAATCGTATGGCTGCCGAATACTACGAAAAGCTGTATACACACAATATACCCGATATCGAAAACCAGAGTAAACAACCAATTGCTGAAAAAACTGTTTAATGAAAAATCAGCATTTTTCTTCCGCAACTATTGACCAACTGTTTGCTCAGCTTCAATCTTCTGAAAAAGGATTGCAATCTGCCATTGCTGCCGAGAGAATTAAAGCGCAGGCTAAATTGTTTAAAACAGAAAACCGGTTTACAAAAGATTTAAAGTTGCTGGTGCGGCAGTTTACAAATCCATTGGTGCTGTTATTGGTAATTGCAGTGATCCTGTCTGCTATTTTAGGCCAATCTTCAGATAGCTTTATTATTCTGTTCATTTTACTGACAACCGGCCTGCTGGGTTTCTGGCAGGAATTCAATGCGGGCAAAGCCATGGAAAAGTTGCGCAAAATGACCGAGACGAATCATTCCGTATTGCGCGATGGCCGGCCATTTCAATTACCTATTCAACAAATAGTTCCCGGAGATATTTTATTATTCGACGCGGGAGATATGATTCCGGCAGATTGCCGGATTATTGAAAGCAATGATCTGCATATTAATGAAAGCTCTTTAACAGGTGAGTCTTACCCCGTTGAAAAATCAGCAGGTCAAACGGAGGACACTTTGCCGTTGAGTAAAAAGTACAATTGCCTGTGGCAGGGAACAAATGTGATCAGCGGAACTGCAACCGCCCTGGCAGTGCATACAGGCAGCGATACGGTTTTCGGCCAAATGGCCCATAGCCTTATCCAGACTCCTGATACAGTCTTTGAAAAAGGCATCAGGCATTTTGGCTTTTTTCTTTTACGAATTACCATTTCGCTATCGCTTGTTATCCTGCTCACCAATATTTATTTTCAAAAGCCCTTTTTCGATGCTATCTTATTTTCGCTTGCGCTTGCCGTAGGTATGGCGCCTGAACTGCTGCCGGCTATCATGACTTTCGCAATGGCAGCAGGCGTTAAAAGAATGTTGAAGAAAAAAGTGATCGTGAAAAAGCTTTCCAGCATTTTTAATTTTGGAGAGGTGAATGTTTTATGTACCGATAAAACAGGCACTATTACCGAAGGGGTTGTTACGATAAAAGACATTGTTGGTGTAGATGGAAAAACCAGCGAGCGGTTACGATTATATGCATTTTTAAATGCATCATTACAAAATGGGTTTACCAATCCCATCGATCAGGCCATTGTTTCATTAAATATATCAACAGGCGGTTATGAAAAGATCAATGAACTTCCTTTTGATTTTATACGCAAACGGATAAGTGTAGCAGTTAAAAACGGACCGGAACGCTTTTTTATTACCAAAGGAGCATTTAGCAATGTGCTGCAGGCATGCAGCCGCATGGAATCAGGAAATGGAAACCCTGAACCAATTAAGGAACCAACAAGAAAGCAGCTTGAAAATGATTTTATTGCCTGGAGCCGCCAGGGATACAGGGTTTTGGGATTAAGTTACAAGCCAATGCAATCTGAAAAAGTAATCAGGGATGATGAACAGGAGATGATCTTTCTTGGGTTTATCTTACTCGAAGATCCACTAAAAGAAAGCACCTTATCTTCTATTCAACGGCTGGAACAGTTGTACATTGGAGTAAAAATTATTACAGGTGATAACCGTTTTGCCGCTTTTCATGCGGCGCAAAACATAGGCATGACCAACCCGGTAATATTAACCGGTGAAGATATTGACAGGTTATACCCCGAAGCGCTGGTTGTAAAGGCAAAGCATACAAATATTTTTGCGGAAATTGAACCTCACCAGAAAGAACTTATTATTAAAGCGCTTCAGAAATCACATCTCACGGTAGCATATATTGGCGACGGCATTAATGATGTGGCGGCTATTAATGCAGCCGATATTGGAATATCAACCAATAATGCCGTAGATATTGCCAAAGAAGCTGCTGATTTTGTTTTGCTGGAAAAAGACCTTTCTGTTCTGGCAGATGGTATTCATGAAGGCAGAAAGACGTTTGTGAATTCCATGAAATACATCTTTATTACCACCGGAGCTACGTTTGGCAATATGTTCAGCATTGCCGGCGCTTCTTTATTCCTTCCTTTTTTACCTATGCTTCCCAAACAAATTCTGTTAACCAATCTTGTAACGGATCTTCCATTTTTAACGATTGCATCTGATCATGTAGATAATGAGGATTTGGCCAGGCCTGGAAAATGGAATATCAAATTAATCCGCAGATTTATGATTGTTTTTGGATTACACAGCTCTTTATTTGATTTTATTACGTTCTACGTGCTTTTTATTTATTTCGGGCTTTCCAACTCATCGTTCCAAACTGGATGGTTTTTAGAATCGACCATTACCGAATTGCTGATACTTTTTGTAGTGCGTACAAAAAAATCTGTTTTAAAAAGCAAACCAGGTACATTATTACTTATTACAGCGCTAATAGCACTGGGTATTATCATATATCTGCCATTCTCGCCTTTTGCGGCTTTATTTGGATTTTCCATTGCACATACAAAACAAATAATAGCCATTGCCGTGATTTTGCTTGTTTACTTAATTACAGCCGACCTGTTGAAAAAAGCATTTTTTAAATATAGGGGAAGCCGTGCCACTGTTTAAAACCGGCTTTGCCATTTCATCCGGCAATCCATCCGCCATCTACCGGCATGGCATGGCCGGTAACAAATGAGGCAGCATCAGAACATAACCACACAACAGCTTCAGCTACTTCCTGCGGTTGTCCCATTCTACCCACCGGCTCCATGTTAACGAATTGTTTTTCAACTTCCTTATCGCTTCCTGTAATGCGGTCGATCATTTCAGTATGAATAACGCCGGGGCAAACGGCATTGATGCGTATTACCTGTTTGGCGTTTTCCAATGCAGCTGTTTTGGTTAATCCCACAACACCGTGCTTACTCACTACATATGCAGGAAGACCCGGAAAACCAATAAGCCCGGCTACCGATGCACAGTTCACAATGGCCCCTTTACCCTGTTGAAGCATATGAGGAATTTCATGCTTCATGCATAGCCATATCCCTTTCAGGTTAACGCCAATGGTTTTATCCCAATTCTCTTCAGTACAGTCCTGTGTGTTGGCCGTTGCTCCTTCAATACCGGCATTATTAAAAGCAAAATCGAGCCTGTTATAGGTTGCAATCGTTTTATCTATCATAGCTTTTACATCGCTGCTTTTCGATACATCACATTGTATAAATATGCCTTCCCCACCTGCAGCTTTTATCAATTTTATAGTTTCCTGTTCTTTGTCTTCAATCCAGTCGGCAATAACCACCCTGGCCCCCAGGCCGGCAAATGCAACTGCTGTGGCACGTCCTATACCAAAACTGCCACCGGTAACAATAGCTACCTTACCATCAAATATTTTTTCCATAATCATATGTTTAACTGGTTTTCCTTCAATCATTTTCTTCACTACTTAAGCAATGACATTTGTAATCGCCAGACCTATAAAATAAAAAACGTTATTGGGCAGGCATTTTATTACTCCACCGTTTTAAATGTTGCAACCTGCCTACTGCCGTTTCTATCATGTCTTCCGGCACTTTCTCTTTTTCCATTTGTTCAATAACATTTTTCCTCATTTCATCCCACGTCATGTCAGGATCAGTAAATTTCCCCTGCTGGTAACAGTATTTGCAATACTCATTACTTTTCGAACCATCTCTTTCAGTGCCGGCTAACTCAGTGCCGTCAATCGGCATGCTGCAACTCTGGCAAATTTGTTTGTGTTCCATAATTTACTTTATATTAAAACAGTTATTGATTGTTTGATAATAAGATGTTCATAGTGATGCTAATTTTAACTTCAGATACTCACCAATTAAAATGGCTGCAGGATAAGACACTTCCTCTTCCGTTTTGGCATGCAACATTAATTTTTCAGTAAATGCAACTATTTCCGGATGATCTTCTTCTTTTGCATTTTTTTTAAGCTGCTGCAACGCCTTTACAATTTGTTTATGCTCATCGAGCATTTCAGGAAGAATATTTTTTAACTTTTCGGTCAAAGGCAATATATCTTTCATTTCCTGATTTATATCTCCCTTAACCAGTTCCCCCAAAATGCCTAACGGTGGTAAAGCGTATTGTTCTTCTTTTATAAAATGCGGATGAAGCAACCGGGCAACAGCTTTTGCAGCCTCCCCTGTATGTCCGCCCATCTTTACCGCTTTGGCCAGTTCGGCATGCAATTCATGGTGTTCAGTTTTTAAAGGCGCAGGTATTTTAAGTGCCATAAAAATTTTGATTTGTGAGATGATACAAATTGTTTTTCGGCCGGCGCCAACGTTACAAACCAGCCGAAGCGATTGCAGGATCAGTTGCCGGAATAAAAATTCATCATTCGCTTCTTCCATTAATCCTGGAAGGTATACGTAATCTATTAAAATAAAATGCCGCAAAAAATGATCCTCATCATAATGGGATCTGATATTGTACTTGTCCTCAACGGCAGGACCATTAAAGAGGAGCTACCAACCTGCCCATTTTTGTTGCACATTAATAAAAAATTGAAGGTCACAGGTTGTATGTTACAGGTTATTATCCGGGGTTTCCTGCAATGCCAGTTCTAATCCCTCCGCTGCCTTCAGGTGAGCCGAATCATCGGCCCCTATGATGCCAGTCATTGCAACAGGAACCAGACAGCTGGTAGCTTTGAAGAAACATACTGTGATGAAGACAATACTCATTGCGACCGATTTTTCAGATGCAGCACATAATGCATCATTATACGGTGTTGAATTAGCCAAAGCATTTAATGCCCGGGTAATTCTGTTTTGTGCTTATCAACAGGTGCCGGTTCCTATTACAGAAACACCGGTTCTTACTTTGGAAGAAATGAGTATACGAACACAACGACAACTGGAAATGGAAGCCAAAGCTATTAATAAACGGGAAACAGTTATCCTTGAAACAATCCATAAAGAAGGTACTGCAACCAGCAGTATACTGGAAGCAGCAAAACAAAACAATGCCGACATCATAATAACAGGCATGAAAGGAAGCGGCAAAAATTTACGCAAAGTATTTGGAAGTACTGCTTCAGCGCTGGCAGCAAAATCAACCATTCCATTAATTGTAGTTCCCGAGGAAGCACAGTTTTCCAGAATAGATACCATTGCACTGGCGAATGAAAGCGATATTGAGCCGGATGCAGACGTACACCTGCTGGATGCACTTCGCGAAATAGCAGAAATATTTCAGCCAAAGCTGTACCTGGTTCGAATAGCCCAAACCAGGTTCAGAGAAGCATTTGAGATACTTAACCGGCCATTTAAATTAATCAGGCTGATGCAATCATTTGATCCGGTATATGAATCTATTGAAGGCAGGGATATTCCAAAGGCATTGAACCAATTCATTGAAAGCTATCATGTTAATATGCTGGCTATGCTGGCGCATAAACACTCCCTGCCGGAAAGATGGTTTATAAAAAGCACTACCCGTTCTATGGTCTTTGAAAGCCATATACCATTACTGATCTTACCCGACCGCCCTGCCTGAAAACCAGAAAAAGGTTTTGGCATTTCGAATTTTACAAACCATTACTGAAAACACAAATGGTATGAAAAAAGAAAATTTTACAGATGAAAATCTGGTGTTGATACAAAAAGAAAAAGGGAATATTTGTATTTCCATTATCGCTCCTACACACAAACTTTCCCCCGAAAGAAGAACCGATTCATTACACCTTGAAAAGGCCATTCAGCGGGCAAAGGAATATTTACAAAATAAATATGCCGGAAATAACATCAACCCGTTGACCCAGGCAATTGATGAGTTATACCGGCAGATAGATTTCAATCACAATGCAGAAGGGATTGGCTTATTTGTGTCTGCGAACATTAAAAAACTGGTGCAGTTTTATTTCCCGGTAAAGGAAAAGGTAACTATCGAAGATTCATTTGAAATCAGGGATTTGTTATATGAGGCTTACTACAATAAGCCTTATGTTGTTTTACTTTTAAGTGAAAAGGAGGCGAAACTCTTCAACGCCCGGTTAAATATTGTTTCAGAAATAACCGACGATCATTTTCCGCAAAAAAATAAAGCTGAATATGAATATAACCGGCCAACCCGCGGCAGTTCATATGTAGGTAATGCCTTTGAAAAAGGGTTTGAAAAAGATAAATCAGTGTTGGAAGAGATCAGGTTTGAAAGTTTTTTCCGGCAAGCAGATGTTTTATTGAACAATTATCTTGTTAATCAAACTCCATTAATAGTTGCAGGAGCAAATAAAAACCTTTCTTATTTCAGAAAGATTACACAGCACGATAAAAACATAGTATGTTATATCCCCGGCAATTATATCTTATCCGACGAAAATGAGCTGGGCCTATTAACATGGAATGCAACGAAGTTGTTCCTGGATAACGGCAAAGAAAAACTGATCACGGATTTCAAAGAAAAAATAGGCGAAGGGCTTGGAATAACAGGCATACAAAATATCTGGAAAGCTGCAAAAGAAGGAAGGTGTTTTAAGCTATTGGTAGAAAAAGATCTTTCTGTTCCCGGTTTTATAAAGAATAAAGATGAATATCAGTTATACCTGCATCCCCCTAATAAAACACACCATGTACTTCCCGATGCAGTTCATGATCTTATTGAATTGGTGCTGGAAAAGAACGGAGAGGTGATAATTGTAGAGAATGACATGTTGAAAGATTTTGAACGAATAGCATTAATAACGCGCTATTGAAATTTTACCCTGAAAAAATTTACTTACCATAAAAAACACGCTCATGTTTGCAGACCGCCGGGAAGCCGCTTTACAATTGGCTAAAGCGCTGGAAAAATATAGAAATAAAGAAGTGATTGTATTTGGTATTCCACGGGGAGGCGCCGAAACTGCTTATTATGTAGCAAAATACCTGAATGCCGAATTATCGCTTTTAATTGTAAGGAAACTCGGTCACCCGTATAACCCTGAGTATGCTTTCGGCGCTATTGCAGAAGATGGCACTGTTTATCATACCCCGCTTGCCAAAGTAGAACTATCACAGGAAATGATGGATGAAGTAGAGGAACAACAGCAAAAGGAAATTGAGAGAAGACAACAAACGCTTCGTAAAGGTCTGCCCCTGCCGGATATAAAAAACAATACCATCATTATTGTAGATGACGGCATTGCCACAGGCGCTACTATTTTTGCCGCCATTAAAATGTGTAAAAAGAAAGGAGCAGCAAAAATTGTGGTGGCAGCCCCGGTGGCCGCTGAACGCAAGAAAAAAGAATTGCAGCAGGAAGCCGATGAAGTGATCATACTGGAAACACCTGATCATTTCTATGCAGTGTCACAGGCTTACGATACGTTTTATAATCTTACTGATGGCGAAGCCCTGGAGTTTATTGAAAAATGGCAAAGAGAACGAAGGGTAAAGAATCACTAATAATGAAGAAATTTTAAATAGCCATAAGTTGTTTATGGTATTGTTCGGCCAGCTGAAGATAAGCCCTGCCCTTTGCAACCCATTTGGGATCGCCTTTATATACCGGCTCTGTTATATGCCTTACCACGAGAAATGCCCGCAGGCAGGCTTTTTTCAGCTTATAAAAGCAAATGAGGGCTTCTGGTATGTGATCGGATGTGATAGAGGAATAGGTATCAAAAAATAATTCCCCTACCGCTTTATTTCCCATCATTTCGCACTCCATAGCAAAAAACGACAGCTCCTCACCCGTGTCCAGTATTCTCAGATCGCGGTTAAACTCCAGGCAATCAATGATAGCAGGTTCAGGTGCAATGCAAACATGCTCGGGCCGCAGGTCGCCATGCGCTTCTATGATCTTTCCGGTTGTAATCCGTTTATCGAAAAGTGATGCATGATCATTAAGAAATTGCAGTAAACCGGTTGTAAATTGCTCAATCAATGCAACCGGCAACTGGTATTCGGGATGAAGCAGCTCTCTATAAACGGAATGCACTTCTCCTTTCAGTTTTTCCCTATAAAAGCCCGGTTCTGAAACAATAGCCGGCGAGCTTTTATAAAATTCCGTTAGTAAAATAGCAGCCTGTTGTACAAGTGTTATATTAATAACATGATGCGTTAAAACATAATCTAACATATTATCCTCTGGTATTCTTTTCATCTTCACCAGCCAGTCTATAATTGTTCCTTTTCCCTCCAGGGCCATTTTACCTTTTTCATCAACCGTAAGAGGCACTATGCCAAGATAAATATCCTTTGCCAGTCTTCTGTTCAACCGAACCTCTTCGCGACAATTCCTGAACCTGGCTTCCAGTATGGAGAAATCAAGGAAATGGTATTTAACGGGCTTTTTAAGTTTGTATGCAAAGCCATCTGCCAGAAACACCCACGACATGTGCGTTTCTTTTGTTTCTACGCGGCTTACCTGGAATGGATAAGCACCAGGTTGTTTTAAAAATGTAACTTTTTCACCGGTAGAAAACATAGTTTCAGATAATGACTTTTCTGTGATAATTTTCTGCATCCAAATTTCGTTTACTCCTGTAACAACTCAATAACCGATCTCCCTTCATACATTCGTTTAATAGCTTCAGCAAAAAGCGGCGCCACATTTAACACCTTTACTTTTTCTTTCACCTGTGTATGCTCAAGCCTGAAAGGCGGAATTGTGTTGGTTACTATAATTTGCTGTAAACTTTCTTCCTGTAAGGTTTTATCGGGTTCACCCGTAAAAATGCCGTGTGTAGCAACAGCCAGCACTTTTTTTGCACCTGACCGATTACAGGCTGCTGCTGCCCGCGCTAATGTACCTCCGGTGCTTACCAGGTCGTCGATAATTATAACCGATTTATCTTTTACATCACCTGCTACTTTTTCACCCCACACTTCGCCGCTGCTGCGGTATTTTTCCATAAACACTACCGGCAACTCCTTTTTCAACCGTTTACTTATTGATTGTTGAAACTGTTCTGCCCGCTTAATTCCGCCAATATCCGGCGACATAACGGCTATGGCTTCATCATTTAACAGTTGCGGTATAAGGAAATCAGCAAATATTTTTTTTGCTTCAAGGTGCTCTGTACAACAACGAAACGAATTTTGATAAGCCTGTATATTATGTACATCTATGGTAATTATACAATCCGTTCCGGCAGCTTCAAAAAGACGGGCAATATAACGGGTAGTAACAGGATCACGCGGTTTGGTTTTCCGGTCTTTGCGCGCATAACACAGGTACGGCACCACAGCCGTAACCCGCCGTACTGAAGCATCTTTTAATGCAGATATAAAAAATAAAAGCCGGCAAAGTTTATCATTCACACTTTTTTCACGATCGCTATACAGTGATTGAATCACAAAAACATCCTGATTACGTACATTTTCCAGGGGCCGGCTTTTATGTTCTCCATCTTCAAATTCTCTTTCTTCATGTTCACTCAGCCCCATGCCCAACTCATTGGCCACCAGTTCACCAAATTCACGACTGCTTTGTAATGCAAATAGTTTCATAAATACCACTTTACCAGTTATTTTCACACCTTCACCGTACTCGTTAATTCATCCGGCGCCCTCCTTTTTAATCAAAATTTACGGTATTATAAAACAGTAAAAAATGATCTCAGGCAATAGCAGGTATGATTTCTGTTATTTCGGAGAGTTGACAAGTTAGCCGTCATTGTAATCGATGTTTGTACGACAGCCGGTTTCACCCTATTCTATGATGCACATCAATAACTCCTGTGATGACCCTCATTTAATTTAATCGCAATATGACCGTTCTTTGAAAAAAGATCTTTTATGGGCAAAAAAAAGAAACCTGAAGAGCCGACTGAAATTCCCCGGCCAGCCAACCCGGAAATTTTACCCGGAAGCATACCCGAAGAACCGGTATTTCCCGAAGAAGAGCCGGAGATAACCCCCAATAAAGAGCCTGATGAACCTACTTCTCCTCCCGAACTACCGGAGCAGGAATAATAAAATCTGAAACGTATGAATAATTTTGAATCACATATAAAAGGTTCACAGCCGGTTGTAATTGAATTTTATGCAGATTGGTGCGAGCCCTGTAAATTAATGATTCCTGTAATGCAGGAGGTAAAAGAAACAGCAGGCGAAAGAGCTATAATTTTAAAATTAGATATTGACCAGCACTCCGAGTTAGCGCAGCAATACGGCGTTTATTCAGTGCCTTCAGTTGCTATTTTTAAAGAAGACAACATCATTTGGCATAAAAACGGCATAACACCGGCTCACGAAATTCTTGAACATTTATCATTGGAGATGGAATGATTAAAGCTCTACAGAAGGATTTCAATGTAAACACGATAACTATGGTTGTAATTGTAATGGGTTTGCCCGGTTCAGGAAAAAGCTACTTCGCCTTCCGGCTCGCAGCGGCCATTCGTGCAGATTATATAAATAGCGACCGCGTAAGAAAACAAATGATTGCCAAAAGAACGTATTCAATAAAAGAGAAACTATCGGTATATAATGAAATGCTGGCACAAATGCTGCAGGCGGTAAAACAAAAAAAACACGTAGTGCTGGATGCAACATTTTACAAGCATTCCATCAGAAAAAAATTTATTCATGAAGCCAGGAAAGCCGGCGGTATTATTTTTATTGAGGTGAGAGCCGGCGAATCGCTTATACAGGAAAGATTAAAGCAAACACGGAAAGATAGCGAGGCTGATTTTAAGGTATATAAAATCATACAGGCGCAGTGGGAACCTTTACAGGAAGAACATCTGATATTACAATCAACTAACGATAATATAAACGAAATGTTACTTACTACTATTGATTACCTGCATTTGAAAAATGACAAAAGAACAAATTGATAAGTTGATTTCGGAAGGAGCATTTCCTGACCATGATGGCCGGCCGGACTTCATTGAAACACATATTTCGTGGGTGATATTAAGCAACCAATTCGTATTTAAAATTAAAAAACCGGTCTGCTACTCTTTCCTTGACTTTTCTACTTTGGAAAAGCGGAAATACTACTGTGAAAGGGAGATTGAACTGAATAAAAGACTTACCGATAATATTTACATTGACGTGCAGCCTGTAAGAGAAATAGCAGGCCGCCTTTCCATTGGTAAAGAAGAAGGCGAAATAATAGATTATGCAGTTCGCATGCGAAAGATAGACAGGAACCTGCAAATGGATGTACTTTTATCGAATAACAAAGTAACTGCTGCCAATATCCTTGACCTGGCATATAAAATAGCTGCTTTCCATAAAAAGACTGCAATCATTTATCATAAAGATCCGGAGGATATTCAAAAGAAATTTAATGACCTGGCGGAAGAAAAAGATTATTTACGGGAACATTTGAATAACAATAGCTGCACGATCATTAATCACGCCATAGATACTTCAGATGCCTTTTTGGAAAAGAACAGGGCACTACTGGCCAACAGACTTAATGAAGGCTTTTTCAGGGATTGTCATGGCGACCTGCACTCCAGGAATATTTTTCTGCTGCCCGACCCTCAACCATTCGATTGTTTGGAATTCAATGATGATTTCCGGCAAATAGATGTACTAAATGAAGTTGCTTTTCTATGTATGGATCTGGATGCTTTTGAAAGACAGGATCTTTCAGACTTGTTTATAAAATATTATAACGATTTTTTCCCTACACTGAAAACAAAGAAAGAATATCAGCTTTTGATTTATTATAAAAGTTACCGTGCCAATGTACGGGCGAAAGTGAATAGCCTAAGAGCCCGCAGCTCAGGCAATGATGCGGTAAAAAATGTTTGTTTATCTGAAGTGAATAAATACCTTACATTAATGGATAATTATATTAACCTGCTGGCGGTTGAATGAGCAGAGATAATCACTGATTATTGTGCCCGATTTTTATTAAAAAGCAATAAAGAATGGATTTGTAAGTTCCTGCTTATTATAACATAGTTCCGATTTTAAATCCATATTATATACGCCCCTGTTAGAAGCATTTAAAATAGCATGGGCTGCTGCCGTATCCCACTCCATTGTTTGTCCTAATCTTGGATAGATATCTGCCTGATTTTCCAGCAGCAACATAAATTTAAGCGAACTACCCATTGATGTAAGGGTCACATGGTGAAACTGATTAATAAAATCCTTAGTTTCATCTGATAGGTGCGACCGGGATGCAACCACAGAAACATGCTCTTTTATCAACAGATCATTAAACCGGCGCCTTACTGTTAATGGTGCAAATTTATATTGTTCGCCATTTTTACTTTTAGTAACTCCGGTTTCATCGGAACCCATGTATAATGAATCAAGGCAGGGTGCATAAATCACTCCGGCAACCGGTCTGTTTTGTTGTACCAAAGCTATATTGATAGTGAACTCGCCGTTTTTATGTATGAATTCTTTGGTTCCGTCGAGCGGATCTATCAGCCAGAAATATTCCCAGGTTGTTCTTTCCCTGAAATCAATAAGTATTCCTTCTTCAGAAAGAACAGGCAAATTTGTTTTATAAAGGTGTTTAGTTATAACCTCATGAGATGCCCTGTCGGCCCTTGTTAACGGCGTTTCACCTGGTTTTATTTCTGTTGCAAATTCTCCCGATTCATATACCTCCATAACTACTTTGCCGGCTTCAAGTGCTGCATATTTTGCTATTTTCATTAAATGTGATAAATCTGCCATTTTATGATTAAAGATTTGAACAAACTAAATTACTTTTACTTCATTATTCTCAGCTGACAATTATGAATTTACCAGAACGTATAGCTGGCTTTTTACTATTTTTATTTTTTATTCCGATAGCAAATAACATGCGCGTATTGGATCACACTATAACGTTCCGGCATCCGTCGTTTCCCGATTTAAAAAACACTTTAGATTTTTCTATCCGGCAAAAACAAATACCTGTATTGTGCTATCACAATATTAAACCCAACGTTGCAGGAAGCTCAGCAGACTATACAATAAGTAAAGATCAATTTCAGATGCATATGAAAATGCTTTCCGACAGCGGGTATCATAGCATACTCCCCGATCAGTTGTATAACTATTTAACAATGGGTACGCAGCTGCCCGAAAAACCCATAATCATATCCTTTGACGATACGCACGAAGAACATTTTTCAATAGCAGCACCCATATTAGAGCGGTTCGGTTTTAAAGGGGTATTCTTTACCATGACGGTTCCTATTGGAAAGCCTCATTATATGACGGCAGAACAAATAAAACAACTTTCAAACAAGGGTCATGTGATCGCAGGTCATACATGGAATCATCCCGACATAAGAAAATGTGCAGCGAAAGACTGGGAGGTGCAGATAACCAAACCTAAACAGAAGCTGGAACAAATTACCGGTAAACCCATATTATATTTTGCTTACCCTTTTGGCGCCTGGAATTATGCAGCTATTACCGAATTAAAAAAGCGGAACATTAAAGCTGCTTTCCAGCTATCGGGCAAACGAAGTGAACAGGAACCACTATATACCATACGCCGCCTGATGATACCCGGCAATTGGTCAGCGGGTCATTTGTATAAAGAGATCAATATCGTGTTTAAATAGTTTATGGACTTTTATTATCTCTGATCTTGTTTACTGCCCACGGCCAACTGCTCCTCTGCCTTTTTTATATTCTCAATGCCCTTTAACAATGCATCGGGATTAAAGGAAATACTATCGATGCCCTGCTGAACCAGGAACTGTGCAAATTCAGGAAAATCACTGGGCGCCTGTCCGCATAAACCAATTTTTGTACCTGTTGCTTTCGCCTTTTGAATCACCATGGCAATCATTTGCCGTGCCGCTTCATTTTGTTCGCTGAACAGGCTGCTTACAATAGCAGAATCGCGATCAATACCAAGCGTAAGCTGTGTAAGGTCATTGGAGCCAATAGAAAAGCCATCGAATATTTGTGCAAACTTTTCTGCCAGCAGCACATTGCTGGGAATTTCCGCCATTACATAAATTTCAAGGGAAGCATCAATATCCCTGTCAAGCCCATTTGCCTTCATTACTTCAATCACTTTCTTTCCTTCTTCCACGGTACGGCAGAATGGTATCATTACTTTTACATTGGTAAGTCCCATTACGGCACGCACTGTTTTTATGGCTTCGCATTCAAGCCTGAAACCTTCTCTATACCGGTCGTTATAATACCTTGAAGCGCCTCTGAAGCCCAGCATGGGGTTTTCTTCCTTAGGCTCAAACTGTGCACCGCCTACCAGGTTGGCATATTCATTGGTTTTAAAATCGCTCATGCGCACAATTACATCTTTGGGATAAAAAGCTGCTGCAATGGTAGCAATGCCCTGTGCCAGTTTATCAACAAAGTATTGTTCTTTATCGGGATAATGATGTGTCAGCTGCTCAATCCTTTCTTTTGCGGCTGTATCTTTTAGGTCATTAAATTTTATCAACGCCATGGGATGAACCTGCACAAAATGCGTAATGATAAATTCAATCCGCATCAACCCTACTCCCTGATTAGGATAAAAAGATAACCGAAACGCATTCTCAGGGTCGCCTGCGATAAGCATAGGTTGTGTAACCGCGGGCATTTTCAGATTGCTGAAATCATGCTCTACTTCTTTAAACTTTAATTTTCCTTTATAGATAAATCCTGTTTTGCCTTCGCAGCACGATACAGTGATTACATCGCCGTTGTGAATATTTTTGGTAGCATCGGATGTACCTGCCACCGCCGGCACACCCAGTTAGGGTGCAACAATTGAG
>Ga0114129_10002811_pt1 | contig 24277 bp, 19 predicted proteins | sample RhiMetdeltSRZDD1_FD_80071 | JGI IMG/M metagenome (GOLD analysis project Ga0114129, IMG submission 80071) | Populus rhizosphere microbial communities from Tennessee, USA - Rhizosphere MetaG P. deltoides SRZDD1 (version 2) (version 2) | ecosystem: Host-associated > Plants > Roots > Rhizosphere >...
AGCGCCGCCCTTGACCGTCACGATTGCACCGAGCCGGACCATGTCCAGTGAAACGTCGACCGTGGTTGTCGCCCCGAGATTGACGCGAATATCTTCGCGTCTGGCGGAGGCGAAGCCGGAGAGGACGTACGACAGCCGGTAGTTGCCGGGCGGCAGCGCCGACAAGCGATACGAGCCGTCCGGAGCTGACAAAGTCGTGCGCAGCGCCATGAGTGCATCGCTGGCGGCGGTGATGGTCACGCCTGGCAGCACAGCGCCCGTGGTGTCGGTTACCGTGCCGTCGATCGTGCCGGTCGTCGCGCCGACGGTCTGGCCAGCGGCGCCCTGTGCGCACAACAGCAGATACGCGACGGACGAGACAAGAACGCTGCCTGGCCGGTACACGTCCTTCCCCCTCACGACGAATCGCAGGACCGACGGACGGACATTCTAAACCGTCCGCACGTGCGTGATGCGCCTCGTCTGGCGCCACTGGTGGCCCGAGTGCTGGTACACCCACGGCCCGCCGGGCGGGCGGCCCGTAGCGATGAAACGTCGAGTGCAGCCGGATCGGACAACCCACCGGCGTCGAAGAGTGTCCGCTTTTCCGCGCGCAGACGTTTCATCGGGCACGGGACGATCATGCCGCCACGAAGAGGGCGACGCCTGCCCATGCTGTTACTGGCAGGGGCGATTTGTCTTGCACTCGCGTGTGACAACGACGCGCCTCGCAGGCAGCCGACGGGCCCAGGGGCCGTCCCGCCGCCGAGCCCATCCGGCCCCACGTCCTTGTCCCATTGGTTTCGAGAGCAACCGGGACGGGACCGACCAGATCTACCCGGCGAACGAAGACGGCGGTGACCTGGCCCGAGCTGATGCGAGAGGCGATGGTGCGTCTTGAGCGCTGTTGGAAGGGTCAGTCATGACCGTCAGCCCGACCAGTTTCGCGCCGCTGGTGGAACGGTTCTTTACGCCGCGGCTGATGCCGCAGCGGCAGGCCAGCCCGCACACGATCAGTTCGTATCGCGACACCTTCCGCCTGTTGCTGACGTTTACGCAGCAGCGATTGCACACGCCGCCAACGCGCCTGACCTTCGAGGCGATTGATGCGCCATTGATTGTGGCGTTTCTCGATCACTTGGAGAAGCATCGCAGGCTGAGCGTTCGGAGCCGGAATCTTCGGCGCACCGCCATCCACTCCTTCTTTCGGTACGCGGCCTTCGAAGCACCCACGCACGCCGCGCAGATCCAGCGCGTCCTCGCCATTCCCAGCAAGCGCTTCACGCGGACCCTGGTGCATTTTCTGACACGACCGGAGGTCGAGGCGTTGCTTGCGGCGCCTGACCAACACACTTGGTTTGGCCGGCGCGACCATGCGTTCCTCTTGGTAGCGGTACAGACAGGCCTCCGGCTATCCGAAATGACTGGGCTGACCCGCGACGACGTCACGCTCGGAACGGGCGCGCATGCGCATGTGATGGGGAAGGGTCGAAAGGAACGCGGCACACCGCTGGCCAAACCCACAGTTGCCGTGTTGAAAACCTGGCTCCGCGAACCGCCTCGCGGTGATGGACGGGTGCTCTTCCCGAACGCCCGTGGCACGCGACTTAGTCCCGACGGCGTCCCTTATCTGATGGTTAAGCACTGCAGGGCCGCGGCCAAGGTCTGCCCATCGCTGAACGACAAACGCGTCACCGTACATGTCCTCCGTCACACGATGGCCCTCGATCTACTGCAAGCGGGCGTCGACCGATCCGTGATCGCCCTGTGGCTCGGGCACGAATCGGTTGAAACGACGCAGATCTATCTGGAGGCCACCCTGGCGAGGTCCGCCTCCGCGGCTGACGCCGCTACGGCGCGACAGCCTTCGCCTGTATTTATGAGGGTTGGCTCGCCGAGCGGTAGCTCGCGCGCGGTCGCAGGCGAGCGAAGGCTGGAGCGGGCTACGGGGATCGAACCCGTCTAACTGGCTTGGGAAGCCAGGGCATTACCACTATGCTAAGCCCGCACGTGTGGATCGTAACATAAACGCAAATCGCGAACGGCTTGCTTCGAACCTCGTACTCCGAGTTCTGATCGGCGTCGCTCACGCTCTGATGAAGGCAAGCACCTCGTCGCGTTTCCGCTCCATCACCTCGCCTGTCGTTGCCTCGAGATTCAGCCGCAGCATCGGCTCCGTGTTCGACGCGCGCACGTTGAAGTGCCAGTCCGGGTATTCGGCCGAGACGCCATCCAGCGCGTATACCCTCGCATCCGCGTAGCGCGCGGCCAGACCGTCGATCTTCCCCTGCACCGCCCGCATGTCGCCAACGCGCGTGTTGATCTCACCCGAGATGAAGTACTTCTCGCGCAGCGGCTGGAGCAGCTCGTTGAGCGTCTGCCCCTTGCGCGACATCAGCTCAAGAATCAGGAGCGCGGGAATGAACCCGTTGTCGGCATAGAAGTTCTCGCGGAAGTAGTAATGGCCGGTGACCTCACCGCCGAAGACGGCCGCTTCTTCTCGCATGCGTCGCTTGAAGAAGGCGTGCCCCACGCGATTCATCAGCGCAGTGCCGCCGTACTTGGCAACGATGTCCTTGACCGCGTAGCTCGCGCGGACGTCGTACACGATCTTCGCGCCCGGCGTCTTCAACAGGAACGATTCCGCAAGGAGCGCCGTGATGAAGTCGCCGGCGATGAACTCACCTGTACCGTCGATGAAGAAGCACCGGTCCGCGTCGCCGTCCCACGCGATTCCGATGTCCGCCTGCTCGCGGACGACGCGCTCCACGAGGTCGCGACGGTTCTCTTCGACGAGCGGATTTGCCTCGTGATTCGGAAACGTGCCGTCCACCTCGAAGCACAACGTCGTCAACCGGCAGGGCAGCCGTGCGAACAGCGTCGGCGCGACGAGACCGGCGATCCCGTTCCCGGCGTCCAGCACCAGGTTGAACGGTTTCACGACCGAGGGATCGATGAACGAAAGGACGTGCTCGACGTAATCGTGGATGACGTCCATCGTCGTCAGCGATCCGGCATGCTGGGCCTGAGCCGGCAACGTCCGGTTGAGGATCATGTCGCGAATCTCGTTGATGCCGGCGTCTCCGCTCAGCGGGAATGCCTCGCGCCTCACGAGCTTGATGCCGTTGTACTCCTTGGGATTGTGTGACGCGGTGATCTGGGCGCCCCCATCGTGCCCGTCGCGGGCGACCGCGAAGTACATCATGTCGGTGCCCATCATCCCGTAGTCGACGACATCGGCCCCCTGGCTGCGGGCGCCATCGATGAAGGCAGCCGCGACCGATGGGGAAGAGAGCCGCATGTCGCGCGATACCCCGATGCGTGTGGCGTTCAGATAGCTCACGAAGCCGCGGCCGATCAGGCGCGCGGCATCCTCGTTGACTTCCGACGGATAGAGTCCGCGGACGTCGTACGCCTTGAAGATCGAAGAGTTGATCGTCATAGCCTGCTGAAATCCGTAATCACGGTCTTGTCGCCGAGAACGACTCCGTTCTCGAGCAGCGCGTTGCGTCCGATGTGGCAGTTGCGGCCCAGGATGGATCTGCGGATGACGGCTTCGCGACCGATCCATCCGTTCGGCCAGATGATCGACCCGTCGATGACTGCGGCCTCGTCCACGTGCGTGTGACGCCCGATCACCGAATACGGCATGACCCGCGTCCCGACTTTCAGCACCGCGCCCTCGTCGACGAAACACGGAGCATGCAGCTCGACGCCGTCGTCCGTGCGCGCGCCGGGCGCAATCCATGCGGCCTGGGCTGCCTCCGAGAACGGCGGAGCCGCATACCGGCCATCCATGATGTCCTGATGGACCTGCAAGTACTTCGCCGGCGTCCCGATGTCGATCCAGTATCCGTCGTAGATGTAAGCGACGAACGTTTCTCCGCGGTCAATCAGCGACGGAAAATAGCTGCGCTCGATCGACCACGCGATGTCCTTGGGAATCCGATCGAACGTCTCGGGCTCGAGGACGTAGATCCCCGCGTTGATCGTGTTGCACGTGATTTCATCCTCACCCGGTTTTTCGAGAAAGCGCCGGATGTTGCCCTGTTCGTCGGTCTCGACCAGACCGTAGGCGCGAGGATTGTCCACGGGTGTCAGGACGATGGTTGCTCTGGCCTTGCGCTCACGGTGCCGGCGCAGGACCGCAGCAAGATCGACCTGCGTCAAGACATCGCCGTTGAGCACGATCACGGATTCCGTGAGCGAGTCGCCAGCGTAACGGATCGCGCCGGCGGTCCCCAGCGGCATCGGTTCGACGACATAGCGGAGCTTGAGACCGAGCCCTTCGCCTTCGCCGAAGATCGCTTCGATGCGGCGCGGCTGATAGTTGAGGCTGAGGATGGCCTCGTCGATCTCCGGTACCTGACGCAGCAGGTCGATCTGGTAATAGAGAAACGGACGATTGAAGATCGGAACGATTGGCTTCGGTGTATGAACGGTCAGCGGTCTCAGGCGCGTGCCCTTGCCGCCAGCAAGGAGGATGGCCTTCATAGCGACCTTCCATCATACCTCGTTGCCCGTGACGTCTCCGGAACGTCGACCGGCGGTTCGGAGTATTCTTACGACAGCCACTCCTCATGAACCTTCCGAATGCGTTGACGCTCGGCCGCATTTTTCTCGTGCCGCTGCTCGTGGTGGTACTGCTGACGAAGTTCGAGGGACGGCTCATCCTCGGCGTACCGAAGGAGCTCGTCGGCGCCGCGATCTTCGGCCTGGCGTCACTCACCGACTGGCTCGACGGCTATCTCGCTCGGCGGCGCAAGCAGATCACGCCGCTCGGGCAGCTGATGGATCCGTTAGCCGACAAGCTGCTCGTGACGGCAGCGCTCGTCTCGCTCGTGCAGATGGATCTCGCACCGGCGTGGATGGCAGCCGTGATCCTGGGACGCGAATTCGCGGTCACCGTCCTTCGCAGCCTGTCGCACTCGCGCGGCGTCGTCATGGAGGCATCCGCGCTCGGCAAATTCAAGATGGCATCGCAGGTGGTCGCGATCCTTCTGCTGATCCTTGGTCGCGATCAGCTCCAGGAGTTCTTCGTGCTGGGCCGGATTGCGCTCTGGATCGCGGTGGTGACGGCGGTCGTCTCGGGCATCGACTACTACCGCCGTTTCAGCTACGTGCTGGGACGACCGCAGGACGTCTCACCGGTTCAACCGGTTCAAGCCGTTCCCGAGATGTCCGGTGTCCAGCGGGAAGTTCAAGATGTCCATCGCGTGCGGCGTACGAGATAACGCTCGCTGGAACCGCTACGATCCTTTTTTCGTCGTGGTGACCCCTTCCTTGATCTCGCTGACGCGCTTGCGCGCGGGCTCGAGGTACTCGCTCGTCTCAAACTCCGCGATCAGGCGATCGTAGTACGGCAGCGCCTCGGCCGGCCGCTGGATCTTCAGCAACGATTCCGCGAGATAGTAGAAGACCGCATCCCGGCGCGTGTACTTCGGATCCCGATCGAGCAGAACCTTGAACCGATCGATCGCGCCCGGATACCAGCGCGTCCGGAAGTAGTGGTATCCGACGCGATACTCGTAGTCGTCCAGGCGGTCGCGCGCGTCGCGCAGGTGCTGCTGCGCCTCCGGCATCAGCGAACGGTTCGGCTCGGATGGATCGTTCTGGTAGCGCTCGACGAAAACGGACAGCTCCTTGATGGCTTCCCTGGTTTCTGTCTGATCGCGATCCGGCCCGCGCATCTGGTAGTAGTACGTCATACCCAGCTTGTATTGCGCGTAGCCTGCGAGTGTGTGTGTCGGGTAGAAGCTCAGAAACTCTCGGAACTCGTTGGCGGCGAGCACGAACGATTCTGCGGAGCGCTCGCCGAGGTACGTGTCAGCGACGCCAAGCTTCGCGTTGGCGCGATATCGACTCTGCGGATAGCTGTCCACGAGCTCCCGGAAATACTCGCGGGACGTAAGCCAACGCTTCTCGGTCAACGCTTCGGTGCCGCGCTCGAACAGGAACTTGTCGGGTTCAGGGGTGCCGGTCGGCGGCTTCTTGGGCCCGCTGGCGCACGCCGGGGCGAAGAGCACCGCCGCGATGACGAGTGCCTGCAGGCCGCGCCCGGAACGATCCCGGCTGGAGAGACGGGCCACGAGCATCGTGATCATCGTGGCTGCGTGGTCGTCGTGAAATCGCCGTCGGCGCCTGGCAGTGAACATCGTTCAATTCTGAAGGAGATCTGACAGGGTCGAACTAGGCCCGGGATGAACTCGACAACCATCGGTACTCCATCTCCAAGCCCTGCTCGAGCGAGACGCTCGGAACGAAGCCGAGCTCGGTTCGTGCCAGCGTCGTGTCCGCATACGTGTCGCGCATGTCTCCCTTCTGCTCGGCGTGCCGGACGACCGAGAGCGGCTTGCCCGCGATCCGTGAAAGGATTTCGAGCACCTGGTTCATGGATACCCGCGAACCACCGCCGACGTTGTACGCACGCCCTGGCACCGACCGTTCGGCAGCCGCGATCGTCGCATTCACGGCATCGGACACGAACGTGAAGTCACGCGTCTGCTCGCCGTCGCCGTACAACTCGATTGGCCCATCGCGCAGGGAGGCGGTGATGAATCGATGAAACGCCATATCGGGGCGCTGACGCGGCCCGTAGACGGTGAAGTAGCGAACAGACGCCGTCGGCACGCGGTGGTTCACCCAGTACAGATAACAAAGCTGCTCGGCCGCGAGCTTCGTGACCCCGTAGGGCGAGACCGGACGCGGCAGGGCATCCTCACGCATCGGGATGCTGGCATGGTCGCCGTAGACCGAGGAGCTCGATGCGTAGACGACGCGTTCGAGCGGCCGTCCCGCGCAGGCCTCGAGCAGTCGCTGCGAGGCGTCGACGTTGTGCTCGGTGTAGATTCTGAAGTCGCGCCCCCAACTCTTTCTCACTCCGGCCTGCGCCGCCAGATGGAACACGTGCGTCTTGCCCTCGAGCAGCGCGGGAAGATCGGCGTGCTGAATCGATCCGTGGATGAAGTGAAACCCATGCCGTCCCGCGTTCACCTTGACGTTCGCTTCCTTGATCGATCGCGGATAGTAATCCGTGAAGCAGTCGATGCCCGTGACTTCTGCGCCGCGATCCAGCAGGGCCGATACGAGGTGTGACGCGATGAACCCCGCTGCGCCCGTGACGAGCGCCTTCACGCGAACACCTCCCGGATGCGGGCAGGGAGCCGGCACGGCCTGCCGGTCGGATCCAGTGCGGCATGCAACGTTCGTCCCGAAGCCGCGACGACCGCGTCACCGACGCGACGCACTTCGTACTGAAACTCCATCCGCACCGGCGAGAGAATTCGTCCCTCGGTCCTGACTTCGAGCTCGTCGTCGTATCGCGTCGATCGATGGTACGCGCACTGGGCTTCGATGACGGGAAGCGACACGCCGGCGTGCTCCATCTCGCGATACGTCCAGCCGAGCGAGCGAAGCAGATCGGCGCGCGCCACTTCGAACCAGACGAAGTAGTTCGCGTAGTACGCCACGCCCATCTTGTCGGTTTCCGCATACCGGACGCGCACCGTGGAACGTGACGAAGGCATCGCCGTCACGGGACCTCGGCGCGCAGGGCCGCAGCGCGCAGCTCGCGGGTCGCGACCGCGGGATCCGCAGCGCCGAAGATGGCGCTGCCGGCAATGAGAATGCCGGCGCCTGCCGACACGACACGGGCTGCGTTGGTTGCGTCGATCCCGCCGTCGACGCCGATCGGCGCATTGCTGCCGTGCCGATCGAGCAGTTCGCAGACCGCCCGTATCTTAGACTCGCTGCGCGGGATAAAAGTCTGACCGCCAAAGCCGGGGTTTACCGTCATCACCAACACGTGATCGACGTCAGGCGCAATCTCATCGAGCGCGACGACGGGTGTGGCGGGATTGATCGCCACGCCTGCTGCCAGTCCCAGTGCCTTGATCGCGTGAACGGTCCGATGGAGGTGCAACGCGACTTCGACGTGGACGGCGATCCGTGTCGCGCCCGCATCAGCGAACGCCTCGATGTAGCGATCCGGCTCCTCGATCATGAGATGAACGTCCAGCGGCAACTTCGTAATCCGTCGAATCGAACGCACGACGGGCGGCCCGATCGTGAGATTCGGGACGAAGTGTCCATCCATGACGTCTACGTGGATGAGATCGGCGCCCCCGCGCTCGGCGGCGGCAATCTGCTCGCCAAGCGCGGCGAAGTCCGCAGCGAGGATCGAGGGAGCGATCAGGACGGTCGCGCGAGAGCTCAGCGGCTGACCTCGATCGAAATGGGCTCGCCGGGTGCAATCTGGAATCCGGCTTGCGGGCTCTGGCGCAGGACGATTCCGGCGGGAACCCCGGGATACGGAGTGTCGCCGACGACCGCGACGCGAAAGCCGTGGCTTCGCAGCAGCTCCGCGGCTCGATCGCCGTTGACGCCGATCAGGTCCGGCATGACGTACGTCACACCCCGCTGCGGCCGATTGACGAGCAACGACACGCGATTCCCTTGGCTGTTGGGTGCTGGCGTCTGTGCGACCACGGCATCGGTCGGGTAGTCGGCAGATCGGATCTCTGCCATGCCTGCGAGCTCCAGGCCCTCCTGCTGCACCCGGAGTTGGGCTGTTCTCTCCGATTCGCTCGTGAGGTTCGGAACGAGGTTCGAGCGTGGGCCGGCGCTCACCCAGACCTTGACGCTGCGTTCGCGGCGCAGCCGGTTACCTGTTTGCGGCTCCTGCGTCAGAATCTGGCCCGCCGGTATCTTCGGATCGAATCGCCGGCCTTCCTCGACCTTGAGGTTGAGCCCCGCCTGCGAGAGCACGGCGCTGGCTTCGTTGACCGTCTTGCCCGTCAGGGCCGGCACCGCAACGTCGCGCGCCCGCAGCGCAATTCGCATTGCCGCCGCCGCAAACAGGACGTACGTGAGAACGAGGGCGCCAACCAGCAGAAACAGCTTGCCTGCGCCCCACACGCGCGTCCTGAATCCAATGCTCACTTGAAAAAAGCTTACTGCGAAGCTGGCGATTTCACCAAAATTGCCGCGAAGAATGCTTCGAGCCCATCGCGAAAGGGCAGAGTTCGAAAATATCCGCTGGCGTCTATCAACGACGCCGCTGACGCCGGCCCTGTCGCCGGAGATCTCAACCTGAACCCGGGATGGCTCGAGAGAAACCGGGCGATGACCTCTTCGTTCTCTTCCGGCTCGCTCGAACAGGTCGAGTAGACGATGCGGCCAGCTTCGCGGACGACCAGCGACACCTGATCCAGCATCGCGAGCTGCGCTGCCGCGAGTGGCGGCAGATCCTCTTCGTTGCGGCGCCACTTCACGTCCGGGTCTCGGCGGATCGTACCCAGGCCGGAGCACGGCGCGTCGAGCAGGACGCAGTCGAAGACCGCCTGGAACGGTAGCGCCCGCTGGATGTCGGCCCGAACGATTCGAATACTCGTCGTTCCCGCGCCCTGAATCGTGCGCGCGAGGAGATCGACGCGACCGCCGCGCAGGTCCGTCGCGACGAGAAGTCCACGATCGTTCATCGCGCCCGCCATGGCGGTCGCTTTTCCACCGGGAGAGGCGCACGCATCCAGCACCCGCTCGCCTGCGCGAACGTCCGTGAGGAGCGGAACGAGCTGCGACGCCTCGTCCTGGACGACGAACGCACCGGCTGACGCGAGGGGCGTCATCAACGGATTTCCGTGGGTGATCACGAGAGCGTCCGGCGCGAAACGACCCGGTGTCGCGGTTACGCCGTGATTCGCGAGGTCGGTCAGGAGTGCTTCGGTCGTCGTGCGCAGGTGATTGACGCGGATCGTCAGCGGAGCAGGCTGGTTGTTGAACCGCGCCCACGACTCCGCGGCATCGAACCCATGACGATCGAGCCAGCGTGCGACGAGCCATCGTGGATGTGAGAGCGTCACCGAGAGATACTCGAGCGCCTCATCACGATTCACGAGACCGGGCGGCCGGACTGGCAGCGGCAGACGATCGCGTTGTCGGCTTACCCGACGCAGAACCGCATTCACGAGAGACGCCGCGCTCCCTTTGCCGGCACGGCGCGTGAGCGACACGGCGTCGTTCACAACGGCCGACGCGGGTACGCGCTCGAGATGGAGCAGTTGGAAGATCGACAGCCGCAGAACGTCGGCGACCTCGGGATCGAGTCGGGGAAGGGGCCGCTTCGCGGCATCGCCGATGATCCGATCGAACGCTCCTTGCCATCGAAGCGTGCCGCTTGCAATTTCACCGGCGAGGGCCCGATCGCGCCCGTCATCGAGGTGCGCCCTCGCGCGTGCGAGCGCGTGCGGAAGATCGGCACGCCGGGCGTTCACGGCGCGCAGGATTTCGTACGCGGCGACCCGCGCCGGGGCAATCATGCCCGCTCGATTCGTGTGCCTGTTTCGACCTGATGGCCGGCGAGGAACTCGCGCGCGGTCATGACGCGTCGGCCCTCCGGTTGAAGCTGGAGGATCCGCAGAACGCGACCATCCCCGGCGACAATGGCCAGATCGGATCGGTTCTCGACGATCGAGGCGGGGGGAGCGGAACTGTGATTTTCGGTGACTGCCGTCCTGTGAATCAGCACGCGCCGACCGCCGATTCGACCGGACACGAGCGGCCACGGCTGCAGCCCGCGCACCAGGTTGTGAATCTGCGGCGCGGGCAACGTCCAGTCGATTGCTCCTTCGGTTCGCTCGATCTTCGGCGCGTAGGTCGCCTTCGTGTCGTCCTGCGGCGTTTCCACCGCGCGGCCTTCGGCAATCCGCTCAAGCGTCTCGATCAGAAGATCCGCGCCGAGGCTCGCAAGATCCCTCTCGACCTCCGGGCTGGTCTCGTCCGGACCGATCGCGCGAGATCGGACGGCGAAGGTGGCCCCGGCATCCATCTCCTGGATGATGCGCATGATCGTCACGCCCGTGTCGGCGTCGCCGGCAATCACGGCACGATGCACCGGTGCTGCGCCGCGCCATCGCGGCAGCAACGACGCGTGCACGTTGATGAGACCGAGGTACGGAATCCGCAGCAGGGAATCGGGGAGCAGCTTTCCGTACGCGGCAACCACGCCGAGATCGGGCGCGAGCGCCTCGAGCCCACGCAGGAACGCCTCGTCGCGGACGCGATCGGGTTGCCGGACGTCGACGCCGGCCGCTAGCGCCACCTGCTTGGTGGGCGTCGGCGCACGATGCTGGCCGCGCCCCTTCGGCCGGTCAGGTTGCGAGACGACCGCCGCAACCTCGTGACGCGACCCAAGGATCCGCTGCAGCGCAGGAACCGCGAACTCGGGCGTGCCGAAATACACAATCCTCAACGGCCGCGAAGTCACCATTGGCCGGCGCGTTTCATCTTCTGGATGCGCCGCACGATCTGGTCGCGCTTGATCCCCCGCAGGCGGTCCACGAACAACAGGCCGTCGAGATGATCGATTTCGTGCTGTAACGCGCGCGCGAGCAGCGCGGCGGCCTCCACGCTCTGCTCGGCGCCGTGCCGATCGAGACCGCGCACGACGACGCGCGCGGGCCGGACGACGGTCGCGTTGAACCCGGGCGCGCTCAGACAGCCTTCTTCCTCGAGCTGCATGCCCTCCCGCTCGACGAAGACGGGGTTGATCACGCAGATGAGCCCTTTCGGATCTCGGCCTGCGGATATGTCGATGACGCACACGCGCTGGTCCACACCGATTTGCGGCGCCGCAAGGCCGATCCCCGGCGCGGCGTACATCGTGTCGATCAGGTCGTCGACGAGCTGCTGAAGATCAGCGTCGAAGGTGGTGACTTCCGCAGCGCGTGTATGGAGGGACCGGTCGCCGTACCGGAGAATCGGACGGATCATCGCGGCTGGAAGCGGTCCCGCGTCGCGTCGGCCGATGCGGCAACGGCGCGTTCCAGCTCGGCGATCGAGTCACCGCCGAACTTCTCGACCACGGCGTCGGCGAGAACGAGTGCAACCATCGCCTCGCCGACGACGGCAGCCGCCGGCACGGCGCACACATCGCTGCGTTCGATTGCCGCAGCCGATTCGGCCATGGTGGTCAGATCCACGGAGCGAAGCGGCTTCATCAGCGTGGAAATTGGTTTCATCCACGCGGACACGCGGAGATCCTGGCCGTTCGTGACGCCGCCCTCGAGGCCGCCCGCGTTGTTGGTCGGTCGAGTCGTGCCGGTCACACTCCGACCGGAGCGTTCCGGAACGATCTCGTCGTGAACCCGTGAGCCCGGCCTGTAGGCGGCCTCGGGACCAAGGCCGATGCCGACGGCCTTGATCGCCGGTATCGACATGAGCGCCTGACCAAGCCGCCCATCGAGCTTGCGGTCCCATTGTGCGTAGCTGCCGAGGCCAACAGGCACGCCGGTCGCGATGATCTCGAACGCGCCGCCCATCGTGTCGCCCGCCTCCCGCGCGCGATCGATCTCCTCGATCATGTGCTGCTCGAGGACCGTGTCAACGCACCGAATCGGGCCGTCGTCGGGCAAACCCGCAGCCTGCTCGAATCCCACGGACGCCACATCATCGAGACGAACGCGTCCAATCGCAAAGACGTGACTCGCAATGCGGATACCGGCGTGCGCAATGAGCTGCTTGGCGACCGCTCCGGCCGCAACGCGCGCGGCCGTCTCGCGAGCGCTGGCGCGCTCGAGCACGTCGCGAACGTCCGAGCGGCCGTACTTTGCGATCCCGGCGAGATCGGCGTGACCGGGCCGTGGCTTCGTGACGGGCGGGCGGTGCGCACCGCGTGCGTCTGGAGGCGCCTCGGCTGAGACGCGCATGGTGTATTCCCAGTTGGGCCAGTCGCGGTTTTCAATCATCATCGCGATCGGCCCGCCGATCGTCTCGCCCGCGCGCACACCCGAGAAGATCTCCGCCCGATCGGATTCGATCGCCATCCGCCGTCCGCGCCCGTAGCCTCCCTGGCGCCGACGGAGGTCGCGAGTGATGGCGTCGAGATCGAGGGACAGGCCGGCTGGGACGCCTTCGAGGATGACCACGAGCGCACGACCGTGCGACTCACCAGCGGTCAGAAAACGCACCATTCGAGGCCAATTGTATACGAAGTTTCTGCGCGCTCCGGTCGCGCCCGGCCGACACCACACCGCATTTCACCGCATGTTTTCGTGCTTTTCCGATGAGGTGATTTTCTTGCACTACCGGCTCCGGCCAACCGCCTTCGCCGCAGCGACGACGGTCAACAAGCCGGACACCACGTCCTCCGGTTGAAGCCGGGCACTACAAATGATCGAGCTGGTTGCTGATCGTTTTCTGTCGTCGGGTGCCAGGTGGATCGACATCGCCACCGGCGGCGCCGTTCGTCTGCACGTAACGGCCGCGGGCACGGCATCGCAACAGTTCGTCTGGGCCGATCGATGTGCGACGTTGTCGCTCATGCGGCACCCGCTCCTGAACGCGCTCGTCGATTACGGCGCGCTGGACAGCCGTCGGTTGTTCGAGGCGTACGACGCCGGCGAGGCGGTTCACGCGTCACCTGCGGCAGCAGAGCGACTGCAACGGCATGCCGCGCGATTCCTGCAATCACGCGGGCTGACCTTGACGACCCAGCTTGCCCGGATCGTGATGCGCGAGCTCTCGGAACCGACCTCCGCGCCCGGATCGGCGGTGGAGCTGGTTGGACCAAGAGAAGGACGGGGCCGGCCTCTCGGGGTCGTGCTGCAGCCACGCAGAATTCTCAATCACCTCGACGAGGTGCTCAATGACGCGGTTCCTGGGGGGGTAAATGTGGTGGACGTGTCAGGTCCGCAGCGGTCAGGCGTGCAGACGCTCAGCGTGCTGATCGCGCGTGCGGCCAGATTGCAGGGATACGTTCCGGTCGCCGCCGGAATGTTCGGGATGTTCCCGCACCTCGCCGAAGTGCTTCGAGAACGCCATGTCGCGCTGCTGTCGATCGGTCCAGCCACGTCGCGTCAACGCGGGGCGCTGGCGGCTGGTGTGGCCCGCATCGGCGCCTCGAGCGCGAGACGCCACATTCTGGTACGTTTTTGGCGGGAGCCCGAGCCGTCGCGCCGCGCACTCGCAATGGATCGTCTGGGAGTCACTGCGATGAGTGCAATGGTCTTTGTCGAGCCTGCAACCGGACCCTCCCCTGAAGAACTGTTCGAGGCGATTCGATACGCCGACGGCAGACCCGGCCGCCTCGTGGAGTACCTTCGAGGGTTCCGAATCGATCCCCGGCTGGCTCGTGCGACGCTGGTCCACGAGACGACGCCAGCCTACGTCGTCTCGCACGAGCCTGCGGCTCCCGCGTCGCAGCGGCGAATGGGAACCGTCCTCCTCCGGGCCCGTGCGCGCGCAACGAGGCTCGCGGCATGCGGCCGGCACGCCGAGGCACGGCGACTCCTGGCGCGCGCGATTCGCGTCCTCGAAGCCCGCCGTGAGCACGACCACGCGGCGAGCTGCGCGGCCAGTCTCGCGTGGATTCTGAGAGACCGTGGGCGCAGTTCAGACGCCGCAGACGCGTTCAATCGCGCACGCCAGCTCGCGGGAGAAAGCTGCGCCGGAATCGAGGCGAGCATCGGTGTCGGGATCGTCTGGACCGATCAGGCCCGGCTGCTCGAGGCCGAGGCTGCGCTCAGATCTGCGCACGCTGCGGCGGAGGTCCTGCATGCCACCGAGATCGCCCGTCGGGCGAGCGTCGCCCTGGCGCGATGCCTCCTGTGGCAGGCGCGTCAGGCTGAAGCGGCCGCCGTACTGGAGCCCACGCTGACCGCAGACGCTCCGGTAGACGCCTGGGCGCTTGCCGCGCGAATCCGCGTCGCCACAAACGACATGCGACGGGCGTTGACGGCCGCGGGTGAGGCGGTCGCGCGTGCCGATCGCTCGACGACCGCTCGTGAGGTGGCGGTCGCCTCGCGCGCGCTGGCTGCCGCTCGCGCCGCAAGCGGCGACCTCGACGCTGCCCGCGAAGCCGTCGGGCGGGGCCTGCAAGCCGCAGCAGCGGCCCACCTCCCTTTGGCAGCGCTTCGCCTTCGCCTTGTGCTGTTGAAGATTCTGCGGGTGTCGCCGTCCACGACCCGCGAGGCGACACGGCTCGCAGAACGGCTTCGCGTCGTGACCGCCCGCGACGTGCCGCTCCTGCTCAGACGCGAGCTCGCGGCTGCCTGCGATCCCCCGTCCTCGTCCGGCGTTGCAGCCGCAACCCGGTCGTGGACTGCACTCTCCGAATTTCTCGAGATTGCACAAGCGGCATCCGATGATCAGAGCGCCGCCGTGAAGATCTGCGATGCCGTCTGCGAGCGTCTCCGCGCGTCGACCGCGGTGATTGTTTGCGCGCATCCGGACGTCCGCGTGATCGCACAGGCGGGGCGGCCATGGCGCGGCGATTATCAGCTCGCATTGCGCGCGATCACGAGCGGCATGCGGGCGGAATCGATCGCCGAGCCGCGCGAGTTTGCCGTCGCGATCAAGTACGGCATCGACAGGATTGCCGCCTTCGTGTGTCGATGGACCGCAGGCGCAGCGTTCGACGACGCGATCGCGATCGGCGTCGCAGAGGCGGCGGCGCTTGCGTCCGCGCCGTCAGTACGAGGCATCATGGACCGCACCCAGCCGGGCCAGCCCGACCCCAGCTGGAGCGAGCTGATTGGTACCAGCCCCGCGGCGTCGGCGCTCAGGGACGCGATCGTGCGTGCCGCGCGCGCGCCGTTTCCGGTACTGGTCGAGGGGGAGAGCGGGAGCGGCAAGGAGCTGGTAGCCCGAGCGATTCACCGCTTCGGATCGCGGCGCGATCGGCGGTTGTGCGCGGTCAATTGTGCGGCAATCGCGGACGACCTGCTCGAAGCAGAACTGTTCGGGCACGCGCGCGGCGCCTTCACCGGTGCCTCTGTGGACCGGGCCGGCATCTTCGAAGAGGCTGACGGCGGCACGCTGTTTCTCGACGAGATCGGCGAGCTCTCCGCGCGGGCGCAGGCGAAGTTGCTGCGCGTGCTTCAGGACGGGGAAGTCAGGCGCATCGGCGAGAACATGCCGCGCCGGGTGGACACCCGCGTCATCGCGGCTACCAACCGCCGACTCGATCAGGAAGTCGAGGGCGGCCGTTTCAGAGCGGATCTTCGGTTCAGACTCGACGTAATCCGGATCGCGGTGCCGCCGCTGCGCGATCGCGCAACCGACATCCCGCAGCTCGCTTCGCATTTCTGGCAGGAAGCGTCGGCGCGCCTCAGGTCGCGTGCCACCCTGGCCCCGGAAACAGTCGCTGCCTTGGCGCGGTACGACTGGCCGGGCAATGTGCGCGAGCTCCAGAATGCGATCGCGTCGCTCGCCGTTCACGCGCCGCATCGCGGCCGTATCCTCCCGTCGATGCTGCCGTCCCATCTGGCGCGAACCGGCGTATCGGAGGGAACGACGTTCGAGAGCGCTCGAGAGGAATTCGAGCGCCGATTCGTTCGCGCTGCGCTCGCGCAAGCCAACGGCCATCGCGCGCGCGCGGCCCGGTCACTCGGCGTGACGCGTCAGGGCCTTGCGAAGATGATGCGGCGCTTGAAAATCGAGTGATATACGCGGCAGGCCAAGGCCGAAGAGCCTCGAGCCGAAAGCCGTGCTACCGCAGCCGTCGCTGAAGGATTCTCGCGCCGGCGTTGTTCGGTTCCCTTTCGAGCGCCTTTGCGACCGTCGCTCGCGCAGCCTGGACGGCGCCTGCTTTCCATTGCGCTTCTGCGAATCGCAGGAGCACCGGCACGTCGGAGCTACCGGCATCGAGCGCGCGCTGATACCACTGGATGGCCGCAGGCATGTCGTCGAGCCGGAAGGACAAATCGGCCAGCCGCTCCGCCAGTACGCCGCGGCGGAGCGCGTCGCGCTCTTCGCCTTCGAGCGCGCGATACTCGAGGAGTGCCTTGCGCGCCACCTCGAAATGTCCTTGACGTTCGGCCGCTTCGGCAAGGTAGTAGAACGCGAGCGGATCGACAGGGAACTGCTCCGACGCCTGCGTCAGCATTCGTTCCGCCAGCTCATCGTCGGACGCCAGGAGGAGGGCGCGACCGAAGAGTGTCAGCGCGTCGCTGCTGTCGTCGGTTCCAACCGCCCCCTCGAGCGCCTCGAGGGCCCTGCCGAGGGCGACGCGATCGTCGTGGGCTTGCGCAGCCTCGAGCCACACGCGCCCGAGCGCGACATTGACGTAGGGATCCAGCGGAAAGCGCTCCGCCGTGTGGCGCAGCACGGGAACGGCGCGATCGACCAGACCGTGACGCGCGTACGCCAACCCCAGCGCGATCCCGCGCGACGGACTTGGATCGAGGGCCATCAGACGCTCGAGCTGATCGAATCGTTCTTCCGATTTGCCGAGGCGCGCGTACAGCTCCGCAAGCTCGTCGACGGCTGCAAGCATTGCCGGAGCGAGATCGATCGCACGTTTCAACGAGGTCACCGCCTCCTCGGACTTGCCGCCGTCGCGCAGACACAGCGCGAGCAGGTAGTGCGCCTCAGGGAAGCGCTCGTTCAACGCAACCGTCTTGCGAAGGACCGCGATCGCCGCCGCCGGTTGTCCCATGCGGTATCGTGAGAGCCCGAGCTTGTAGAGCACGCGCGGCGACTGATCATCGAGGCTGATTGACGCCTCGTAGCGATCCACCGCTTGGGGATACCTATGCAAGGCGACGTTCACATCGCCGCTCAACTCGAGCGGGCGAGGTGCTGTGGGATCCAGCTCGGACGCGCGCGTCAGATCCCTGAGTGCCGGCTCCAGCTCGTTCCGACGGCGATAGGCTTCGCCGCGACGGAAGTACCCGAGCATCGAGTCCGCTCTTAGGGCGATTGCGCCGCTGAACGCCTCGATAGCGGCCGACGTGTCGCCGCTGCTCAGCGCGACGTCACCACGTTCGATGAAACGACGGTAGTCGCGCTCGCGACGAGCCTCGAAGAACACGTAGGCGGCCGCGAGGCCGACGGCCAGCACCGTCACGACCAGGAGGAAACGCTTCACGTCCTAATCCTATCGTGGCTCACGGCTTTTGGCTTTGGGCTTTGGGCCGAACACAAGAACCTAAAGCCTTGAGCCACAAGCTGGAACTTTCACGGCCAAACGGGATCTAAATGAAGCAGGGAAGGGGATTCCCGTCGCTCTGGGGTGATAAGATGGCCGAAGGACTGTCCGTGAAGCCGGTTCGAGCCATCACCTGGGAAGACGTCGGCGGACGCGAAGCGGCCCTGATTCAGCGGTGCGCCGTGCGCGACGAAGATGCCTGCGCTGATCTCGTGAACGAGCATCAGCGTCTGGTCTACCAGCTCTCGCTGAACCTCCTCGGGGACCACAATGAAGCGTTGGATCTCTCGCAGGAGGTGTTCCTCCGCGTATTTCGAACGATCCACAGCTTCCGCGGGCAATCGGCGCTCCGGACCTGGATCTACCGGATCGTTGTGAACCAGGCCCGGAACCGGCAGCGATGGTGGAGACGCCGCCATCGGGCGCAGCAGGTGTCGCTCGATGAACACATCCGCGACCACGGCGATCTGCCGGAACAGAACAACGGCGGCTCCCCGGATCGAGTGCTGGGACGCAAGGAGCTCGCCGATCGGATTCGCGTAGCACTCGACAATCTGCCGTTCGACCAGCGAACGGCGTTGGTCCTTCGCGAGATCGACGGGTTGAGTTACGAGGAGATCGGGTTCTCGCTTGGTATCGCTGTCGGGACCGTCAAGTCCCGACTCGCACGCGCTCGCGAAAGCCTTCGAGCGCAATTGAGGGACGCATGACGTTGTTGACCTGCGCGGCAGTAAAACGGCGTCTCGCGGCCTTTCACGACCGCGAGTTGCCGGTTGGCGAGCTCATCGCCATCGAGACGCACATCAAGGAGTGTCCGCCCTGTGCGCGCGAGTTGCGAGACCTCCGGCACGTAGGGGAGGCTCTGCGCCTGGCGGCCGCTCCTGCTCCGGCCGGCGACTGGACCGGCCTCCAGTCCGGCGTGATCAGCCGCATGCGCGCCGAAGCGAACGAGTCGTGGACGGCGCGCGGCGGCCGTCTGTTCGAAGACCTGCATCTGGTCTGGATTGGACTTGCGTCCACGGCCGCCACGTTCCTGTGCGGTGCCGTGGTGCTCAGCATGTTGCACTTCGCGTCGCCCGAGCGCAACGACTCGCTCGCGTCGGTGATCTCGCTCGTCACCGGTGCGACCGGATCCGACGTCAACCCGGCGCTGCTCGATGCACACATCCGCGTGCCAAGCGTGCCGCAGGACGGCCCCGTCGGGGTGACGCTCGCGCGCGTGCTGACCCAGGACGAACTGGTGCTTCCGCTGTCGGTGACCGTCACACGCGAGGGTCGGGTCTCGGGGGTTTCGCCGCTGACCGACGATCACAGCGAGCACGACATCAGGGACATCCTCGACGCCGTATCGCGCGCTCGCCTCGAGCCGGCGCAGTTCGGCGGGTCGCCGGTCGCAGTGAGTCTCGTGTGGCTGCTGGCGCACACCACCGTGAAGGGAACACCGGTCGTGAAGGGAAAGATCAGCTAGCCTCTGGGCTCAGGGCTTTAGGCTTTGGGCCCAGAGCCAGATCTCATCGCCGCACTTCCGCCACCGCGGTTGCGACATTGTTCATCGCATCCGTTGCCCGAATGATCACGCTTCGAGCCGCTTCGGCGTCCTCCAGTGTGATCTCGAACTCCTCGCGCCGCGAATCCGGAATGCCATCCTTCGGGTAGACCACTCTCCAGCGGCTCGCATCGAGCGAGTACTCGACCCGCTGCACGGAGGACTGATCGTCGCGCACGACGAACGCGATCGTGCTCCGGGGACCGGTCTTCGCGACCGGTTGGATTTCGATCTTCGGCGCCGTGTTGTCGATGTCGAACGTGATGCTTTCCATCTCACCGGTCAGCGCCGTGCTCGGCGAGTTCGATGGCGCGTCGGAGGCGGCGATCTTCACGACGTACGTGCCGTCGGGCACGGACGTCGTGTCCCACACGAAGATGGGGTCCCACAAGCCGCGTTTGAGGACGTTCCAGGTCGTCTCCCCCTCCCGCCGATACAGCACGTCGTACTGAAGCCGGTCGTCGTTGCGGTCTTCCGCCTTCCAGACGATCGTCTGCAAGCCCTTCTGATAGAGACGACGCCCGAGCATCGGCGGGGGAGAGAGCGGCGGGGTGCCGGTGGCCGGGGACTGCGATGGGCTGGGTTGTCGACCGTCCGAGGTGTTGTCCTCCAGCCCTGCGATTTCCAGTTCGCCCGTCGAGAACGGTCGCTGGAACACAGTCCCCGGCGGATGAATCGTGATGGAGAGGACGTCTGGCCGCAGATTGCGCGGCAGGTACGCGGCGGTCACTGATGTCAGGACCGGAGAGGACGAGCCGTCGCTGGTGAGAGCGGCGCGCCACTGAAGATAGCGTGCGTTCGGGCTGGCGATTTGGTCGCCGTCGGCGTTCGCATAAGAGGGCGACCACGCGCTCCACGTCTCGTCTGGCGTCGCCGTGTTGCCGCTCCGGGTCGAAATCTCGATCTGGCCCGCGTGCCCTGTCGAGCGCCAGCGGATCACGCCCCACCGAGCCACGGTCCCGGCGTCGCGGACGTCCGATTCGTACGTGCCGCGCTTCGACGCTCCCGCTGCGAGCGCGAACAGCTTGCCGGGGTTGCTCGTCGCACCGACGATGCGCCCCGACGGCTCGCGGAGCAGTGCGGTCACCTGGCGTGCCGCGGCGCGCGCCAGCAGCGTTACCCTCGCGGGATCGCCTGTCACGCGGAAGATCTTTCCTTCGGTCCCGGTGCCGACGAGCAGACTGCCGTCCGGTTCTATCAGGAGTTCGTACGGCGAATCGTCGCCCGTGTCCCAGACGATGTCCCAGAATCCGTTCGGCCGGATTCGGTAGATCGCGCCTTTGCCGCTTCGTCGCGAGCGGCTCGTCGACGGAGGGGGCCCGCTGCCAGGAAGCGGCGGCGCATCCATGACCGAAATCGCGGTGATTTCCGTCGAGACGCTGGGCACTGGCGGGCGGCCGGTGTCGGTCAGTGGCCGCTCGGTGGCTCGATCTTCGCCTGCGCTTTGCGTCCCGCTGACGGCGGCAGCGAAGATCGTTCCGTCTTCCGCGAGCCGGATCGCGTGAATCTCGCGGAACGGCGAGTCCAGCAGCACAAACGGCTTTCCGGACACGTCGACTCGGAAGATGCGCCCGGGCGATTCGGTTCCGGCAATCAAATCGCCGTTGTGCGCGAAAGCGAGTGAGACGACGTTCGTGGCGTTCGTCTTGTAGAAACGCTCGCCATGACCATCAGCCGTAATCTTGTAAATCACGCCTTTGTCGCCGGTCGCGGCGAACACGTTGCCTGACTTGTCGACCGCAAGCGCCCAGATGTATTTGTCGTCGGGATCGAAGAACGGCTTCGAGGATCCGTCGGCACTGACGCGGTAGATCTTGCCGTCCGGCGACGTTGCGACGTAGAGGCCGCCGTTCGGCGCCGGGGCGATCGCATGCACCTCGAGCTCGGCGGCATCGAAGAACGTCGAGACCTTCCCGTCGCGTCCAACGCGCAGCACCTTGCCTTCGTTGCCCGATCCCGCCCACAGGGTCCCGTCCGGCGACGCCATCACGGTCCACAGGAACGGCGCGGCGGTCTCGGCCAGGACCGACGTCGACGGACCCAGGAACACTCGCCCGTCACTGTCGATTGAAAGATCCTGGACGTCTCCCTTGAGGAAATCCGTCTGGGTCGAAACATTCCAGAAGGTGGCTGTCGCAGCCGCGACGCTGATCGAGAGTGCGCCGACGACCAGAGCGGCGCAGGCGAATCGTGAAAGGGGAAAAGGAATAAGGGATAAGGGACAAGGAAAAGGCGAAAAGGGCCGGACGGTGCTCGCCAATCTTCCTTTTTTCCTTCTCCCTTGTCCCTCTTCCCTTGACGCAGACACGGCTCTCAACATCAGAGCCCCGGGCCGCCTTCGATTTCGATCGTCAGCAGACGAGATCCGGTGACGGCAGAATCCATCGGCAGCACCCACTCACCAACGGTCGCGCTGCGGATCGGCGTAAAGCTGCCGCCATTGCGATCGCTCTCCAGCACGGCCAGAACGGACGGAGGAAGTGCCGCCATGGCTTCGCCCCTGACCACTGCACCGGGCGTGCCCGTGAGCAGGCGGACGTAGATGCGGTTGTTGCGGCGCGTCTCGTTCAGTACGCGCATCAGTTGCCCGACGCTTTGCGGCTGCAGCGACCGCCGCAGTTCGCGCTGTTCGAGGGTGTTCAGCTGCCGTCCATCGCTGACGAGAATCGACAGCTCGCCCCTCGCGTTGGCGGGGATGTCAATCGGAACGGTCGAGATCTTCTCTTCCCCTCGATAGCTTCGCGTCAACACCTTCAGCGGAATCGTTCGCCCGGCACGCGGCCGCACGTCGTCGAGCCACACTCGCTCAATCGTGGCACTCCGCGGCGTTTCAGCAGTCGTCACCGAAATGTCGATCCCTTCGAGCGTCACCTTCTCGAGGTCGTTGGAAAGCAGCATCGTCAGAGGACCGGCAACGGCGGTCGCCGTTCCGAGGATTGGGTTGTCGCCTGTGAACACGTCTTCGAACGACAGATCCCCGTGACCCTTGATCCGCGCCCGGCTCTGGACGGAGAACGTCGCGGCGCCGAACTGGCGCTCGTAAGAGGCCAGCGTGTTGAACATCGCGACGTACGCGAGCAGCGGTGTGAACAGCTGATCGTTCACGAGGTGATACTTGAGCGTGCGTTTCGCGGCGCTCGCGCTCGCGTCGGCGCGATCCAGCGTGACGGTCATCGGAATGAGCTGCGGCCCCTTCCCGAGCGTGCCCGCAATTGCCGTCGCGCGATCCTGCTGCATCGTCCCGATCGTTTTGCCCATGCTCGAGATCTTGAACGAGGTCATGAGGCTGGGGAGGATCGTGTAGACGTACGCGCGGGTCATCGGGAACTCGGCCGGGCCGAGATTGTAAAAGGGATGCCCGAACGCGTAGACGTGATCGCCGTCGATGTGAGTGACGGTCCCGGTTGCGCCCATCTCGAGATCTCCCGAGACGAGCGACACGCCAATCGCATCGCCCTCGCGCAACGGTCCCTTGTCACTAGGCGTCTGATCCGGTGAGGATGCGCCGGCGATCACCGGAGCAAAACCCGAGTTGCGGAACGGATCGGCAATGAGATCGACCGTTTCCGGATCGAAGCCGCTCATCATCAACGGCGTCGCGATCGGGCGCAGCATCGCGCCGAGCTGGGCACCAGCAGCCGCTGGAAGTCCGATCGCCTGCACGTCGGCAGGGCGACGGGCAAACGGCGCAAGCTCCGCGTAGATAGCGCTCAGCGCGGCCGATAATCCCTCGCGCGTGACCGGCAGCTCGAGACGCGCCTGCTCCGTTGCGGCACGGCGTGTCGTCCCGGTCGCATCCTTCATCTCAGCAATCGGCGTGATTCCCGCAATCGGTTCCTTGGAGAACGCGCCAATCGAGTACGAGACGGCGCCGATCAGGCGGCCATCGATGTAGACCGGGCTGCCGCTCATGCCCTGGGCGACGCCAGACTCGGCGAGTCGAGCACCTTCGAGCCGCGCGAGAATCAGGTCGCGTCGAGGGCCCTGAACGTTGTGCAGCACACCGAGGATGTGGGCCTTGAATTCCTGGAGCTCGGTGCCTTCGAAGACCGTCCGGCCGACGCCGACCATGCCGGTCCGGACCTCGCTGACTGGCATGAGCGGAGTGCTCGCGGGCACAGAGACTCCGAGGAGCGCGGCCAGTCCAAGGGCCGAGGTAAGTGTTCGTCGTTTCATGACTTGTCGGGAAAACCGGGGACCTTATATTTAGTTATACGGACCAACTGCTTGCGGGTCAAGAGGGAATGGTGCTAATGTGAGTGCCGCTTGACCACCCTGCTCACTCAGACGCGGATTGCCTTCCGAAGGACTGGATCCTTTTGGTGGTGGTATCCGTCTGCTGAGGGGGCAATTCACTAGCCTGCCGCCGGCAGGACAGGGATTTCGAAAGCCTCCTCAGCCAATTGGCTGAGGAGGCTTTTTTGGTTTATGGAGACGGGATTCACGCAGATTTGGCCGGTTGAAGGGAACGTGGTTCATGTCCGTACCGCAGTTGTGCGTGACGGTGGCCGCCCGGACGATGGGCGAGCTCCGAAGGGCTAGAGACGCCGCAGAAGGCGCCGACCTGGTCGAACTGCGGCTCGACTCGGTCGACCTTCCAGACGTTGCAGGCGCCCTCGAAGGACGGCGACGACCGGCCATCGTCACGTGTCGGCCGACGTGGGACGGCGGCGGCTTCGATGGATCCGAAGAAGAGCGTCAGCGGCTCCTCGAATCGGCGCTGAGGCTTGGCGCCGAATACGTCGACCTCGAAGCAACGGCATCGTTCACGCCGGCGCTGATTCACGCGCGGACCGGCCGCGGGATTATCGTCTCGACCCATCGAT
>Ga0114129_10002812_pt1 | contig 24275 bp, 19 predicted proteins | sample RhiMetdeltSRZDD1_FD_80071 | JGI IMG/M metagenome (GOLD analysis project Ga0114129, IMG submission 80071) | Populus rhizosphere microbial communities from Tennessee, USA - Rhizosphere MetaG P. deltoides SRZDD1 (version 2) (version 2) | ecosystem: Host-associated > Plants > Roots > Rhizosphere >...
CGCCGCCTTCCTCCTCCTCGTTGACCCGCAACGGCGACAGCTGTCTCGAGACCACCGAGGGAACGCCGGACGGAATCGCGTCGCGCCGGAACGGCAGCGACCGGGACGCCAGCGTCATGTTGCTGTCGACGCCGATCTGGATCCGGTCGTCGATCTGCTGCGGCTCGTCGCGCCGGTGCTCAAGCAGCGCGACGACATGGATTCCGAGCCGGTCCAGCGACACCGACGGGTCCGGCGATGCGAGGTGCTGATGGGTGGTCAGCCCGTCGCCGTCGATGAAGACGACGATGTGCTGCGGCGGCAGATGCTGCTGTCCGCGAGCCCGCTGATGACGATCGAGCCGGGCGTCCAGCGTCGGAGCCAGCATCTCGGCCATCCCGGCGACGCTGTTCGCGATCAGCCGCGACGGCACGTCGCCGTCCATGAGCTGCGTCTCCTGGGCATGCGGCAGCCACTTGGCCCAGTCCCAGTGGTCCGCGTTGGCGTCGGAGCGTACGACGGCGATCTGCACCTCGTGCGGCGCGTGGAAGGCAGCCAGCTCCATCGCCATCGACGCCGCGAGATCGCGCGTAGCGACCGGCGCGCCCAGCACCGTCATGGCGCCGATGCTCCGCAGGTCGACGGTGATCGGCTGGTCGCGAAGCACCGAGTAGCGGGCGTGCAACTCCTTCGCGGCCTGCAGGCACACCGGGTCGAACTCATTGAGCGGTCCGGTGTCGGCCGCCATCGTCAGTGGCGACGCGAGCGGCTGGTCGCCGGTGCCGATCCGTACGACGAGGAAGTCCGAGTCGGGCAGGCGTCGCTCCCATCGCCGTGCGTCGTTGCGCGCGAGATCGACCAGGTTCTCCGGCAGCGGATGCCGCCAGGCCTCACTGCGTCGCTGGACGGCGATCCGTGCCCGCAGGGTGTGGCGCATCTGCTCGATGTAGTCCAGATAGCGCTCGCGCCCTTCGCGCAGTTGCTTCTTCGGCCCGGTGCGCTGGCTGACGATCATGATGGCGGCGAAGCAGATCGCGCCGCAGAAGACCAGCAGGCTGGCGACCGCCTGGATCTTGCTGGCGCCGGCGGTGAGTGCTCCGGTGAGCGCGCCGGTGCCCATCATCATCGGCATCATCATCATACCGAGCCCGGCCACGGCCGGTGGGGCTTGCGGACTGCCAGGCGGTTCGGCGATCTCGAGATTGCCCGGATCGACGGTCGGTGGCGCAGTACGCGGCGGCCGCTTCACCAGCGTGGTCGTCACAGCACAGACTCCTCATCGTTGTCCCGCCCGAGCACCGTCACGGTGGGTGTAGTGACCTGGACCACGATATGCTCCCGCAGGTCTCGGGGCTATCGGGGTGTCCTGACCGCCCGGGGTGGACGCACGCAGCATCGATTGATCGACTCGACCGGGGAGGCCTGGTGCTCACCGCCTACAGCCGCGTCACCGTCGTGAGCGGCGCGCGGAAGGTCGACCTGGCGCTGCCGAGCGCGCTCCCTGTCGCCGACGTCGTGCCACAGGTGCTGCGCTACTGCGTACCGGACGGCGACGAGCAACGCCCGACCGCGTTCACTCTCGCTCGGCTCGGTGGTCTGCCGCTGTCGCTCAACCAGACGCTTGCCGAGGCCGGCGTCCTGGACGGTGAGGTGCTCGAGCTTCGCGGTGAGGGCGCCGCCGTCCGGCCGGCTTTGGTAGAGGACGTACGCGACGCGCTCGAGGACAGCGTCGACGCGGCCGGGGGATGGTGGACGTCGCAGACGACGCTGACGTTCAGTCTGCTGGCCAGCGCCGTGGTGCTCGGCCTGCTCGCCGTCGTGCAGTACTTGTTCCCCGAACTGATCGAGGGCAGCACCGACGCACGGGTGGTGTCCGCGTTCGCCGCGCTGGTCGTCTCCTTCGGCCTGATGGTGTGGGCCGCGGTCTTCAACCACGGTTGGGTCGCACAGGTCCTGGCCGCGGTCGCGATGGCATGGGCGTTCCTGTCCGGCACCGAGGTGGGGGTCGCAGCCGATCTCGATCCGTTCGTCGTCCTTATGCTCGGCTGGATCTTCGTCGCCGGTGTCGTTGCGCTGGCCCGGGTGTGCACCGAGTACGCCATGCCGCACGTCACGGCCGCCGTGGTCCTGGTCGCGACCGGACTGGCGGTGAGCTTCGTCGGCATGGCCGACATCGACCCGGCCCAGGTGCGGCGGATCGCGCCGGCGGTCGCGATGCTGGCGGCCGGTGTCCTGCCGCGCCTGACCCTGTCGGTCGGCGGTGTCGCCAGTGCGGACTACCGGGTACGGCACGCCGGCCGGATCACCGGCGACAGCCTCGCGAGCCGCTATCGGCAGAGCAACTGGATGCTGATCGGCGGTCTCGTGGGATTCGCCCTCGTGGTCGTGTGGGGCGGCTTCTGGCTGACCTTCAGCACCGGGGCCTGGGACCGCTACCTCGCGCTCAGCATCGCAGTGGCGGCCCTGCTCCGGTCGCGGGTCTACTCCCGGACACCGCACATGGTGCCGTTCCGTGCCGCTGCAGTCGCAATCGCCGTCCTGCAACTGATCCGGCTCACCGAGGATGTTCCCGAGCTCCGGGAGTGGATCATCCCCGGCTTCGCCGGCGCCGCGCTGTTCGTCGTCGCGATCAGCAGTCTGCCGATGACCGACATCACCCGCGCCCAGATCAAACGGGTGCTCAACATCGCCGAGTTCCTGATCATCGTCGACATGGTCGTCGTGACGATGGGGGCCGTCGGCCTGTTCAGCGAGATCCAGGACAAGCTGTGAGTGCCGGGGAGTGGTGACCGATGGCTGACGAGCAGGACGGCCCGACCGAGGAGGAGCTCGAAGCCCGCCGTCGCGCTTCGGCGCAGGACGCCGCCGGTGACCTCTCGCGCATGGGCGTCGATCCGCGGCTGCTCGGTCTCGACCCGGTGTCGGCTCCGCCGCCACCGGCTGGCCCGGAGGCCGCGTCTCCACCGGCGCCGACCCAGGGCGGCTCCGGCGGCGAGGCACCGTCCGACCATGGCGCCGTCGTGCCGTTGCGTCCGGAGTTCGCCGGTCCGGCATCCGTGCCCGGGGGCCGGCCGCCGCAGCAGCCGGCGCCGTCGATGAGCCCGGCGCTCGGTCCGCCGCCGGGACAGTACTTCTCGCCCCATGGCGATCCGGCTCCGGCTTCGCCGCCGATGGCCGAGCAGCCGCGGTCGGCGACCGTCGGCCCGGTCGAGTCGCTCCTGGCCCGCACCACCCCCGGCAAGGCCGCCCCCAGCACCTCCGGTCGCTGGGTCAGGGCCGTGACCTTCGGTCTCGTCACGCCGGACGCCGCCGAGACGGTCGGGTCGGAGCGAATGCTGGTGGGTGCCCTGCGTACCCGGCAGAACGACCGACGTGTCGTCGCCTTCAACGCCGGCAAGGGCGGCGTGGGAACCACCACGGTCGCCCTGGGCGTCGCCACCGCGTACGCCGCGCTTCGCGACGACCCGACCGTGCTCGTCGACGCGCACTCCGGCACGGCGTCGCTGGGCCAGATGCTCGGCGTACCGGCCGCGCTGACCGGTCGCGACCTGGTCGCGGACACCGACGCCGAGCCGACTGTCGTGCCCGGCGGACTGCGGGTCGTCGACGGCTGCGGTTGGGGCACTCCGCTGCGTCGCGCCGACGTGCCGCCGCTGCTGGATCGGCTCGGCCGCGACCATGCGTTCACGCTGGTCGACGTCGGCAACGACCCGGGTGAGGCGGCGTACGCAGCGCTGGCCCGCAGCGATCAGACCGTCATCGTCACCTGCGCGGGCGCCTGGGGGCTGTCCAGCGCCCGCGTGGCCGCAGCGCGACTGCGCGACGTCGACACGTTCGCGATCGACCGGGCGATCTACGTCGTCGTGTGCACAAACGACGAGTCCTATCGCAAGGTCCATCGCGAGGTCATGCAGCAACTGGCCCAGGGACCGGTGCGTGCCGTCGTGGTTCCGCCCGACCCCGAGCTCGCCGCCGGACAGCCGTTCGACCCGAGCAGGGTGCGTCCCGCGACACGGGAGGCGATGCTCGAGGTCGCGGCCGCGATCGCCGTCACGAGTGGTCTGCACTGATGTCGACGACCCCTCCCGAGCCGCCGCCGCGTACGTCGGAGCCGCCGCCGGCGCCGGAGTTCGACATCCCGAACGCCGAGAAGTACATGCTCGAGGCCGACGTGATGCGGCGCCGCCAGCTGCGTTCGGCCCTGCTGCACGGCTCGACCCGGACCTGGCGCGAGCACCGCAAGGTGTGGCCGGGCGTTGTTGCGGGCATCGTCGCCGGTGGCCTGATCATCGCGGTGATCGCGGTGAGGACCGCCTACGACAAGGACAAGGAGAGCCAGGACGCGGCGGCGCTGCTGGAGTTCTGCGACTCGTACCTCGAGAACCAGACCGTCCTGCTTGGTGCGGATCTCGATCTCACCGAGCCCGACGAGGTCGAGAACGCGTCGGGCACGGCCCGTGACCTGAGCGAGCTGGTGCCGGCGGATGTGGCCGACGAGATCGGACCGGACGTCGAGACGATCGCCGACCAGTTCGGCGTGATGGTCGACCACGAGGACGATCCCGGCCGGCTGGAGAGACTCAACTCCGCCAACAAGGTCGAGTCGGCGCGGGCCGACCTGGAGAGCTTCAGCAACCAGAATTGCGACGACGTGTGAGGCATCTGTGCTGGTGACTGCGTGTGTGGACGGTCGTGTACCTTGTGTACGGACTCATCTGCTTCCGGGGGACCGGGCAACGCCTGCGCCCGTACCTCCGTGTGCGTCGCGACCATGTGACGATCCGAGAGGTTAGCGATGGCTGACACCCGTACTTCTCCCAGTCGCCGCGCGGCATCGAACGCCGGAACCCGGCTGCCGTCCGCACGGGAGCGCCGGCCGGCGCTGGCCGCCTTGGCCGTCCTCCTGATCGTCGGTGGCGCCTTCGCCAGTGGCTTCCTTGCCCTGCAGGCCGGCAACCGCGCCGACTATCTGCGGATCAGCGACGACGTGCCGCAGGGCGCCGAGATCACCGAGGACCAGGTCGAGACGGTGAGCCTGCCCGAGGACATGGACGGCGTCGTCTCGGCCGACAACCTGGACGAGGTCGTCGGTCTCCGGGCCGTGACCCACCTGCTGCCCGGCACCATCCTCACCGAGGACATGGTCACCAAGGAGGCGGGCGTCGCGCCCGGCATGGAGGAGGTGCCGCTCAACGTCGAGAACGTCGCGCCCGGCCTCACCTCCGGCGACTCGGTCAAGGTGCACACCGCACCGGACGAGGGTCAGCCCGGCGACTACGACGCCGAGGTCCTGACGGTCACCTATCCCGACGACGAGAGCGGGATCGGCGGCGACACCGGTCAGTCGACGATTCAGCTGACCGTACTGATGACCGAGGACGACGCCTCCGACATCGCGCCCGCCATCCGCGACGAGGATGTCGCCTACGTCGCCCGGGTCGCGCCGGCGCCATCCGTCGATCACTCCAACGGCCGTGAGTGAGCCGAGATGGGTCTGATCGCCGTCGCCTCCGCGAAGGGCTCGCCGGGCGCCACGACCACCGCCCTGTTGTTCGGCGCGTTGTGGCCGCGACCGGTGATCGTCGCGGAGTGTGATCCGCACGGCGGCGACGTCGCGGCCCGGCTGCCCGCCTTCGACGGCGGCGTCATCGATCCCGATCGGGGCCTGCTCAGCCTGGGCGCCGCGGGCCGCAAGACGCTGCGTCCAGAGCTGGTGCCGGAGCACACCCAGCGGATCTCCGGCGGACTCGACGTCGTCGTCGGCGTACGCATTCCCGAGCAGTCCGCCGGGCTCGCCCAGCAATGGGGTCAGCTCGGACCGATCTTCGGCGGCATCCCCGGCTTCGACGTCATCGCCGACGCCGGCCGGCTCGGAGCCGCAACCCCGCAGAACGTCATGCTGCCGTCGGCGACCGATCTGGTGATGGTCTGTGATGCCCAGCCCAGCAACGTCGTTCACCTTCGAGAGCGGATTCTCGCGCTGCAGCCGTCGTTGCGTCCGGAGTCGACCAACGGGACGCAGATCCATGTCGTCGTGGTCGCCGATCCGAAGCGCCGGCAGGCCGTCCGGGAGATCGGCGAGGCGATGCGCCGGGCAGCGGCGAACGTCACCGAGGTCTATCACCTTGCGCACGATCCGAAGGGCGCCGGCTTCTTCGCCGGGGAGATGTCCGGCCGACCCGACCGGACCGCTTTGGTCAAGTCGGCGCTGCCCATCGTGGCCCGGCTCGCGGCCGACACCCAGCCGTTCTTCGTCGAGCAGTCGTCGCAACCCGCGCCGCCCGGCGAGGAGTCCCAGTGGCCGGGGTGGCAGCCGCCGCAACCTCAACAGTCGCCACCCGGCATTCCGACAGGGGGAGGTGAGCACCGGTGATCGACCACGACCTGGTGCGTCAGCTGCGTGTCCAAGTCGCCGACCGGCTCAACGATCAACGCCGGCGCGACCAGATGAACGGCGTGCCCGCCATGTCGGTCGAGGACGAGCGGGAGTACGCCCGGTCCCTGATCGTCCAGGTGCTCGAGGACCATGCCCGGTTCGAGATCGCCGAGGGCCGTACTCCACCGTCGGCCGACGACGAGGCATCCCTGGCCTCGGCCATCCACTCCGCCCTGTTCGGCGTCGGGCGCCTGCAGCCGCTGCTCGACGATCCCGAGGTCGAGAACATCGACATCAACGGCTGCGACCAGGTCTTCGTGCAGTACGGCGACGGCCGTGAGGAGCGGCTGCCGCCGGTCGCGGACGACGACGAGGAGCTCGTCGAGCTGATCCAGGTGCTGGCCGCGCACACCGGACTGTCCAGCCGCCCGTTCGACTCCGCCAACCCGCAGCTCGACCTGCGACTGCCCGACGGCTCGCGGCTCTCCGCGGTGATGAACGTCTGTGCCCGGCCCGCCGTGTCGATCCGGAAGGCCCGGCTGGGCCGGGTGTTCCTGGACGAGCTGGTCGCCAACGGCACGCTGAGCCATGACGTCGCGTCGTTCCTCAAGGCCGCCGTCGGAGCCCGCAAGAACATCATGATCGCGGGCGCGACCAACGCCGGGAAGACGACCCTGCTGCGCGCGCTGGCCAACGAGATCCGGCCGGACGAGCGGCTGGTCACGGTCGAGCGCGCGCTGGAGCTCGGACTCGGCGAGTTCGAGGACCTGCATCCCAACGTGGTGGCGTTCGAGGAGCGGCTGCCCAACTCCGAAGGCCTCGGCGGCGTCGACATGGCCGAGCTCGTCCGACGGTCGCTGCGGATGAACCCCTCTCGCGTCATCGTCGGCGAGGTGCTCGGCGACGAGATCGTCACCATGCTTAACGCGATGAGCCAGGGCAACGACGGCTCGCTGTCGACGATCCACGCCAACTCGTCGCTCGAGGTCTTCAACCGGATCGGCACGTACGCGATCCAGGCCCAGGAGCGGCTGCCGATCGACGCGACCAACATGCTGATCTCGGGTGCGCTCGACTTCGTCGTGTTCCTTCGCAAGCACAACGACTACGTCACGGGTGGCGTGCAACGCCGGGTGATCGAGAGCATTCGCGAGGTCGTCGGCCACGACGGTCAGGTGCTGTCGAGCGAGGTCTTCGCGCCCGATCCGGACGGCCGGGCGGCGGCACACGCCCCGATCTCCTGCATCGCCGACCTCGAGGCCGAGGGCTATCGGCCGATCGTCCACGGCAGGTGGGCGGGTTGATCGAGGAGTATCGCGTTCCACTCGCCATCACGGCCGGCACGCTGGTCGGCGTCGGCCTGCTGCTTCTCGTGCTCTCGATCGCAGGGCTACCGCGACGTGATGCGTCGGCTCCGGGCGGTCGCGGCGCCGGCCTCGACGTGCAGCGCTCCTCGGTCAAGCTGGCAGCCGGCGTCGGTGTCGGGCTGGTGCTGCTGGTCGTCACGCGATGGGTCGTCCTCGCCGTCGCGGTCGGGCTCGTCGTCGTCTTGTGGGACCAGCTGATCGGCGGCGTCCAGTCCGAGCGCCGGGCGATCAACCGGCTGGACGGACTGGCCGCATGGACCGAGGCGCTACGCGACACGATCGCCGGTGCGGTCGGGCTCGAGCAGGCGATCCCGGCGACGGCGGTCAACGCCTCGCCGACGATTCGGCCGGCGCTGAACCTGCTGGTCGACCGGCTCCGGGTCCGCGAGCCGCTGCCCAGTGCGCTGCTGAAGTTCTCCGACGATCTCGACGACTCTTCGGCCGACCTGATCGTGGCCGCCCTGATCCTCAACGCCCGGCTGCGTGGCCCCGGTCTGCGCGACGTGCTCGGCGCCCTGTCGGAGTCGGCCCGTGAGGAGCTCGACCTGCGGCGCCGGGTCGAGGGCAGCCGCCGGAGTACGCGTCGCAGCGTGCAGCTCGTCATCGTCATCACGCTGCTCGTCCCGTCGGCGCTGGTGCTGTTCAACCAGGGCTACGTCGAGCCGTACGGCACGGTCGAAGGTCAGCTCGTGCTCAGCGTCGTGATCGCGATGTTCGGCCTCGCGATCCTGTGGCTGCGCCGGCTGGCCGGAGTCGAGACGCCGGAGCGCTTCCTGGTCGAGAGCCGCTATCAGCGCGCCGGCGAGGCCCACGCCGAGGTGACCACCGGATGATCCTGCAGCTGACAGCGGGAGCGGTGGCCGGCGCCGGCCTGCTGTTGCTGGTCTACGTCTTCGTCCGTCCTCGCACCGGAGTCGGCGCGACCCTGGCCCGGATCGACTCCGGCCGGCGCTCGCAGCAGTCGATGACGGTCAGTGCCGCGGGCGCCCGGACCGACGGCCGATTCGACCAGATGAAGCTGTCGCTCGGACAGCGGATCGAGGCCGAGGCGTCGGCCCGCGGCTGGACGTTCCCGCGTACCCGCTCCGACCTCGCGGTCATGAACCGTACGTTCGCCGCCCACATGGGAACCAAGTTCCTGCTCGGACTGGTCGGGTTGATCTGGTTCCCGCTGATCCTGCTGGTGCTCGGCATCGGCGGCAACGCGGCGCCCGCGATCGTCGGCCTCGGCTGCGCGGCGCTGTTCTTCGTCCTGCCCGACATCCAGCTGCATCGGGAGGCCGAGAAGCGGCGGCGCGACTTCCGGCACGTGATGGGTTCGTTCCTGGACCTGGTCGCGATGAACCTGGCCGGCGGCCGCGGACTGCCCGAAGCCCTGATGGCGGCGTCCTCGATCGGCGAGCACTGGGCGATGATCCGGATCCGGCAGGCGCTCAGCAACGCCCGGATCATCGGCGTCACGCCGTGGGAGGGCATCGCCCAGCTCGGCCGCGACCTCGGCGTCGAGGAGCTACGCGACCTGGCATCGGCGCTCGCACTCGCCGGCGACGAGGGCGCCAAGATCCGCGCGTCCCTGATGGCCCGTGCCGAGAGCCTTCGCCGCAAGGAGCTCGCCGACGTCGAGGGAAGTGCGGGGGAGAGCTCGCAGTCGATGCTGCTGGCGCAGATGCTGATCGCTCTCGCGTTCCTGATCTTCTTGGTTTACCCGGCGTTGGCTCGGTTGCAATGACCGTATTGGCGTCGATCTGCGCCCGACCACCCCACGTTGACCCTCGCTGGGTTAGATTGACCCGGCGGGGACTCAGACTCATCCCCTTTTTCTGGACACCGGCGATTGTCACATCCGCGGGAGGATTTGATCGTGACTGAGCTGCAGCATGCCCGCCTGTTCATCATGTACGTCCGGGCCCGAGCGGCAGAGGCGAGACGAGCCGGTCGCAGCGAACTCGGGGCATCCGCTCTGGAGTGGGCGATCATCTCCGCCGTCGTCGTCACCCTGGCGATCATCATCGCCGCCGTCATCACCGACGTCGTGAACTCGCGAAAGGACGAGATCCAGGAGGGCGGCTGAGCACGCGCTCGCTCGCGCGAGCCGACATGTAGGGGTCACATGAGGCGGAGAGACGAGCGTGCCGCGAGCACCTTGGAGATGGCGATCATCGCGCCGGTGTTTCTGCTACTCATCTTCGGGATCGTCGAGTTCGGGTTGTGGATGTACGCCCGTAACGTCGTGACCCTGTCGGCCCGCGAAGGCGCCTCGTACCTTCGGGTCTCCGGCGCCATGGACGACCCGGCCGGCTGGCAGGACTCCGCCGAGCAGACGGCTCTCGCGTACGCCAACCAGGTCGGCCTGATGACCGACGTCACCGCCACCGCGTCCAGCGACGACCAGCAGGCGACCGTCGAGGTGTGCGGCCGCTACGCGCACCCGATGGGCATCCTCGTCGACGCGCCGGTCTGCCAGTCGATCACCGTCGAGATCGAGCAGTTCGAGCCGGACACGGGGGAGCAGCAGTGAGGAGACGGGGTGACTCCGGCGGCACCATCTCGCTCGAGATGGCGGTGCTCGCGATCCCGCTGATCATGCTGCTCATGTTGATGTGGGACTTCGGCGTCTACGCCCAGGCGGAGTCGATCAGCGACCAGGCCGCCCGCGACGCCGTACGGGCGGCCACCCAGTCGCGCAGCTCGGACGAGGCCGAGCAGCAGATCGCCGAGGCGGTCCGGTCGACGACCGAGGAGGCGGAGTACGTCGGTCGCTATATGGACTGCAGCTACGACCCGGAGCTGCCGCAGCCGTTCACCGCGCAGCCGGCGATCTCCCAGGCCCAGATGGTCACCGTCACGGTCACGGTGACCTGCTCGGTCGATCTCAGCGCGGCCGCGTTCCTGCCCTTCGGCAAGGTGACGGTCGAGTCGGTCTTCGTCAGCCCGCTCGACAACTATCGGGGGTACTACCAGTGAGGATGCGTCGTCGCGGCGAGCGCGGCTCGATCACGCCGTTCGTGATCATCGTGGCGATCGCGCTGCTCTTCCTTGCGGCGTTGGTGATCGACGGCTCGCGGCAGTTGTCGGCCCGCGCCCGCGCGATCGCATACGCCGAGGAGGCCGCTCGCGCCGGCGCCCAGAAGATCAACCTCGAACAGGGCTTCGTGCAACTGCTCCAGGACGACGCCTATGCCGCGGTCGACGAGTACTGCGGCGTAGCGATGGCCAAGGACGACCACATCACGTCGTGCCGGCCGACCGGCATCATCGAGAACACCGACGACGGCCAGGTGGCCTCGCTCACCGTCGAGGTCGAGGTCGAGTACAACCCGATCCTGCTCGACCTGTTCACCGGCAGCGCCGGCACCCTGGTGAGCGGGGAGGCGACCGCGCATCCGATCGAGGGCATCCTCGAGCCGGAGCTCGGCGAGTTCACCCCACCACCGCCGGTGGTCGACACCCATCCGGTCGACCCCGGCATCTCAACCGGAACGACGGGTCCGACGATCGAGGTGCCGTCGCCCAAGCCGACCTGCCGTGAACCTGGCGAACCGCCGCCGCCGAAGAAGGACATCTGCCCGGACGGTCCGGGGCCGGAGGATCCGGGGCATCACAGCCCGCCGACCGGCGACCCGCCAACCCAGACCGGCGGTCCGGGCGGCAACAACCCGGGTGGCGGCGGAGGAGGGGGGAACTGACCCGATGCCCACTCCTGTAGGGATCTGTGCGGCCGTCCTCGCTGCCACTGCCGTCCTGGCCGGCTGCGGCGGTGATGGCGATGACGGCAGCTTCGTGCCGCGCGGCTCGGTCACGGCTGCCCCGCCTGCGGACTCCGATCCGGACACCGACGTGCGCGTCGACACCGGACGATGGGCCGACGACGCGATGGTGCCGACGCTCGTGGAGTATCTCGAGGCCCGCCAGGCCAGCATGCGAGAGCGGCGCATCGTGCCCGACATGGTCGCGACGGCCACCTTTCAATGGATCCAGCAACAGCGGCTGGTGATCTCCGACGCCGAGGACCGCGGCTGGACCGTGCCGGCCGAGGCCTGGATGCGGATCGTGGGAGTCGAGCCGGGCAACTCCGACGCCGTCGTACGCGTATGTATGTGGGGACCCTCGGTCGACTTCGTCGATGCCGAAACGGGCGAACCGGTCAGGTCCCATCTGCGACAGTGGTACCCCTTTGATGTCAAGATGGTGCTCGCCGGTAGCCACTGGTACGTTTCAGCGGCTGCCGAGGGAGCCTTTGCGTGCGAGGTGGACGAGGGATGATGCGGAGCTCGGGGCGTACATCGAAGGGTGCACGCGCAGCAGTCGCAGCCGGCCTGCTCATCGCAGCCGCCGTGCTCGTCGCTCCGCTCCCGACAGCCACGGCCGGACCGGCCTTCTCGACGGCTGCCGCCAATGCATCCGTGGGCGGTGCCAGTCCGACCGCGGGCGGCTTCGGTCTGCCACAGGGCTCGCTGCCGGCCAGTGTTAGCGCCGCCGACCCCGCCAACTCCACCGGGAGCACCGGCGGCTGCGCCGGCTACGCCAACAACGTCGGCGCCGGCATCTACTGCTACGGCGGTGAGGACAGCGACACGCCGCGCGACCTGGTCGACCAGTTCCCCGGTATGACCTTCGACCCCTGTCGGGTGTTCAACATCCCGGTCGGGATGAAGGCGCCGTACAACCAGACTCCGGACAAGGGCCAGTACTACCTGTCGGCCTGCCTCGAGAACGTCGACCTCCACGACCCGTTCGGCGGCGACCCACGGGTCACTCTGCGGTTCGTCTACGTGGACAACTCCGAACCGGACCCCACCGAGTGGAATCCCAACCCGCTCGAGCAGTACCTGTGGGCGATGGTCCGGTCGAACTATCCGGTGCCGTTCGTGACGGCGTGGCCGACCCACATCCCCCGCGTGGGCGCTCCGACCTGGTTCCAGTTCCGGTGGCTGGACGAGAACCTGCACGCGGCGACCCAGGGACCCTATGCCGGCAACGAGGACGGCGGGCCCTACCTGGAGCTCAACTACGGCGGCGTACGCCTGATCGCGAAGTCGGCCGGCGTACGAGTCGTGCCGCAGGTCGAGGGCATGGAGCCGGCGAACTGCGGCGAGGTGCCGAAGCCGTACGACCAGGACGCCGAGCCGACGGTCGAGGCCCAGGACAACCCGTGCTACGTCGTCTTCCAGCACTCCAGCGCGGCGGCCGAGGAGCTGACGCCGGACGAAGTGCCGCTGCCGAAGCCCGACCCGGACTATCCGATCCCGATGTTCGTCCTCAACGTCGAGGTCCGGTGGCACGTGACGATGGAGGGCGGCCGTGGCGCGGACCTCGGCACCCACACGTTCACCGCCTACCAGCAGCTTCCGGTGTCCGAGGTGACCGGCCTGATCGGGCAGGATCTCTGATCGGTGCCCGCGACCCGTTCCCCTCAGCCGACCCGACTGCCGACGCAGAGCCGGGGACGCCGGCGTGGGGGAGAGGTCCTACGCGGCCTGTTCGGACTGCTCGCGACCCTGGTCGTGGTCGTCGGCGTGCCGGTCGGTCTGGTGGCACTGGCCCGCAACCCGCTCCCTGACCAGGCGCCCAGCAGCGACTGGCTGACCGCGGAGATCTCCACCGAGACGCTGCTCTCGATCCTGGCGATCGTCTTGTGGCTGGCCTGGCTGCACTTCGTGATCTGCCTGCTCGTCGAGTTCAGCAGCGACCGGCGCGGCCGTGGGCTCGCCCCACATGTACCCGGCGGCGGAGTCGGCACCCAAGCGCTGGCCCGACGGCTGGTCGGTGCCGTACTCCTGCTGGCCGGCGCCTCGGCCGCAACGCTTCCGGCCGCGACCGCGAGCGGCGATCGGGCCCCGGATCAGACGACCGCCTCCGCGGCGTCGGCCCCGACAGCGGCCTCGCCCGGTCGACCAAGTCAGCGATCCGCAGCCACGACGGCCGCGCCGCTCCGCAACGTCGACGGCGTGGTCAAGTACTACGAGGTGCAGCCGTCGAGCGGCCGGCACTACGACACGCTCTGGGACATCGCCGAGCGGTTCCTGGGCAGCGGGCTGCGTTACAAGGAGATCTTCGAGCTCAACCACGGCGTGCTGCAGCCGGACGGCCGCAAGCTCACCAACGCCGATCTGATCCAGCCGGGTTGGCAGCTGCGACTGCCGTCAGACGCCGAAGGCGCGGGTCTCAAGATCGTCGACCACCGGGTCACCGACGAGACCGGAGCGGCCCGCGAGGCCGACCCGGCGCCGCCGGATGAGGGATCGGAGCCCGCGACCGGGTCGGCGGGCGATGACAAGCCGGTACGCGAGGAGCCGGCCGACGAGGGAGAGCGCGCGGCGGTCGCCGAGGCGGCGCCGGAGCCCTCGGCCGAGCCGGACGAGAAGCCAGAGAGCGCCGATGCCGACGAGGCTCGTGACTCAGTCGCCGAGGATCGGGCCGAGCGCGAACCTGCCTGGCCGACCGAGAACGATCCAGGGGTCACAGCGCCTTCCGACTCGGAGGCTGACGACGCCGACACCGACGATGCCTCCGCGGCCGTCGCCGACGACTCCGTGTGGGCACCGACCTTCGGCGTGGCCGGCGGGCTGCTGGCGGCAGGTGTCCTGGCCGGTCTTCGACGGCGGCGGCTGGCCGGCACCCGGTTGTTCCTCCGGGCACCGGACCCCGACGGCGGCCCGACCGGACCGCAGGGTCTGACCATCGCCGACCGCGAGTCGGACCTGCGATGGGAGTCCGACCCGACGACAGCGGATCTGCTGAACCGGGGACTGCGCTCCTGGCCGACGGCGCTCTACGGCGGACCGGTGCCGCAGCCGTCCCACTGCGTGGTCGCGCCGGACGGCGTGTCGGTCGTCTTCGCCGAGCCGCCTTGGGTGGCGGCGCCATCGCCCTGGCGACCGGGCGGTGACGGCCGGGTGTGGTCACTGGCGGCGGAGGATCACCGCCGGCTCAACGGCGGCCGCTCGGCGTTGGTGCCGTTCCCGGCGCTGGTCACCTTCGGTCGGCTCGCCGACCACTCGATGCTGTTCATGGATCTCGAGGCGTTCGCGGGCGCGATCAGTATCGGTGGCGACCCCGATGTCGCGCGTTCGATCGCGATGAGCTGGGCCGTGGACCTGGCCGTGCACGCCTGGGCGGACGATCGCCGGGTGTGGCTGGTCGGCTTCGCCGATGCACCGGCTGAGGTCGGAGCTCCTGCGATGCGGGTCGTCGACGACGTCGAGCGAGTCCTCGAATCGGTCGACCGCGCGGCGAGCCGGCAGCGCGACGAGTGCCGACGGCTCGGCGTCGAGACCGTCGCGGCCGGGCGGGTCGCCGCGCCGGACGCCCGCATGTGGGCGAGCGAGCTCGTCGTCCTGTCCGGAGCGCCCGATGTGGAACCGCTGGCGCGGCTTCAGGAGCTCGCCTCTCGTCCGGACCAGGCGGTTTCGGTCGTCATGATCGGCGACTCTCCGCAGGCGGCCGTCCGGCTGGCCGCATCGGCGGAGGGCCGGCTGTGGTCGGGTCCGCTGGGCATCGACGTCATGGCCCAACGTCTCAGCGTCGAGGCCTACCGGGGACTGGTCGACGTGTTCGCCGATACTGACCGGACCGCGTCCGAGCCGGCGAACGGTCTGGAGTCACTGACCGGACCGGACCTGGATGACTCGGTCTTCGACCCCGACAGCCGACAGCCGGTCGAGATCGGCATCCTCGGCCCGGTCGTGGTGGAGGCGGACGGCGCCGTCGACGAGGCCCGTCGGGATCTGCTCACCGAGCTGGTCGTCTACGTCGCCCTGCATCCCGAAGGCGTCCATCCCAATGCGCTCACCGCCGCGCTGTGGCCGCGTGGCGTCTCCGACGACGTGGTCGACGCGACCCTCGCCGCTGCCCAGTCGTGGCTCGGCGACGACTCCGACGGCACGCCGTACCTTGCGATGGTCGACGGCCGCTGGTCGGTCCGGCGCAGCGGCGTCCGGTTCGACTGGGACCTGTTCAGGGCATTGGTCAACGCGCCGCAGGAGCGCGGGACCGACATGGTCACTGCGCTTGGACAGGCGCTGGACCTCGTACGCGGTGAGCCGTGGTCGGAGCTGCCGGCGCGCAGCTACGGATGGCTGGCCTACGACAGTGTCGACGATGATGCGCGGGTGGCCGTCGTCCTTGCCGCGCGCCGACTCGCATCGACATGCGCAGAGCGGGGCGACGGTCGTGGCGCCCGCGATGCGATTCTGCGCGGACTCCAGGTCGCGCCCGCGGCCGAGGGCCTCTGGCAGGACGCCCTCCGACTGGCCGCGAAGCTGGGCAGCCGCAGCGACGTACGCGCGGTGGCCGACGAGATGTATGCCGCGATCGACCGGCACTCGCCGGCCGGTGCGACCGCGGAGACCGAGGCGCTGGTCGAGGAGCTCATCCCCGGCTATCGCCGGCACAGCGCGGCCTGACCATGTCCGAGACGCCGGCCCGGACGGTCACTGTCGCTGCTGAACGCCTTAACGGCTGGATCGACCGCTTCGAGGAACGGCACGGCACGCTCAGCTGGCAGCCGGACGACGACGCCGCTCTTGCGAGAGCAGACGACGGAGCGACGGCGGCGATCCGGCTGACCGGTCCGATGCCGGACCGACTCGACAAGGAGAGGGTGGCGGCTGCCGCGCTCGGCTTCGACACCTTCGCGCTGGTGCTCGTGCGCCGTGGCGGCTTCGCCATCGGACGGGTCGAGGGGGCGACGCTCGCCCAGTCGCGAAGCGGCACCCGCTACGTACAGGGCCAGACGAAGGCCGGCGGCCAGAGCCAGAAGCGGTTCGCGCGGCGGCGAGCGAACCAGGCCGCCGCCCTGGCGAAGTCGGCGGCCGACGCGGTGGACGACGTGCTCGGCGACTGGCGAGGGCCAGTCGTCGCCGGTGGCGATCGGGCGCTGGTCAGCCAGGTGCTCGATGCGGCCCGACACGGCGCGGCGCTGGCCGATCGGATGGTGACCCGTTGGCTCGACGTGGCGAACCCGCGCCGCCGGGTGCTCGAGGAGTCGATCGCCGTCGCTCGAGCCGCCCGGATCACCCTCAACGAGCTGGCCTGACCCGCGAAGTCCCAAACTGACGAGCGGCGGGACCGGGCGAGCCCGTAGACTGAGCGGCATGCTGCTCCAGGAGCGCGATACGGATTAGGGCAGAGGTGCGCCCAGCACTATCCCTTTTGTCCCGTACGCCCCTTCCCACTCCTTGGAGCCCCTCTCATGTTGACTGCGCACGAACTCGAGGTCCGCGCCGGTCCCCTTCTTCTGCTGTCCGGTGCCTCGTTCCGGATCGGGCCCGGTGACCGGGTCGGCCTGGTCGGCCGCAACGGCGCCGGCAAGACCACCCTCACGCGGATCCTGGCCGGCGAGGGCCAGCCGGCATCGGGTCGGGTGACCCGGAGCGGCTCGGTCGGCTATCTGCCGCAGGATCCGCGCACCGGCGACCTCGCGGTGAGCGCCCAGGAGCGCATCCTGTCCGCCCGCGGACTCGACAGTGTGGTCAAGCGACTCCGCACCGCCGAGGCCGAGATGGCCTCCGACGACCCCGAGCATCGCGATCGCGCCATGCGCCGCTACGCCAACGCCGACGCCGAGCTCCATGCCGGTGGCGGCTACGCGGCCGAGTCGGAGGCCGCCGTCATCGCGGCCAGCCTCGGTCTGCCCAATCGGGTGCTCGGCCAGCCGCTTCGTACCCTTTCCGGCGGACAGCGGCGCCGGGTCGAGCTGGCCCGGATCCTGTTCTCCGGCGTCGAGACGCTGCTGCTCGACGAGCCGACCAACCACCTCGACGCCGACTCGATCGTGTGGCTGCGCAGCTTCCTGGCGGCCCACCGCGGCGGACTCGTCGTGATCAGCCACGACGCAGCCCTTCTCGAGCACACGGTCAACCGGGTGTTCCACCTGGATGCCAACCGGGCCGAGCTCGACCTCTACAGCCTCGGCTGGTCGGCCTACCTGCAGCAGCGCGAGACCGACGAGCGGCGGCGGCACCGCGAGCGGGCCAACGCCGAGCGGAAGGCCTCGGCGCTGATGGCACAGGCGGACAAGATGCGGGCCAAGGCGACGAAGGCGAGCGCGGCCCACAACATGGAGCGGCGGGCGCAGCGGCTGCTCGGCGGACTCGAGGCCGAGCGACGCAGCGATCGGATCGCGAAGATCCGCTTCCCGGCCCCGGCGCCGAGTGGCAAGACGCCGTTGCGGGCCGACGGTCTGAGCAAGTCGTACGGCTCGCTCGAGGTGTTCACCGACGTGGATCTGGCGATCGACAAGGGCAGCCGGGTCGTCGTGCTCGGCCTCAACGGCGCCGGCAAGACCACCCTGCTGCGGATCCTCGGCGGCCTGGAGCCGGCCGACACCGGTGTGGTCGAGCCCGGACACGGGCTGAAGCTCGGTTACTACGCCCAGGAGCACGAGACGCTGGAGCTCGACCGGACGGTGGCGGAGAACATGGCGACCGCCGCGCCCGACCTCGACGACCCCACGCGGCGGCGCGTCCTCGGCTCGTTCCTGTTCTCCGGCGACGACGCCTACAAGCCGGCCCGTGTGCTGTCCGGCGGCGAGAAGACCAGGCTGGCCCTGGCGACGCTGGTCGTGTCGAGCGCGAACGTCCTGCTCCTCGACGAGCCGACCAACAACCTCGATCCAGCTTCGCGTGAGGAAGTGCTGCGCGCGATCCGTACCTACGAGGGGGCCATCGTGCTGGTGACCCACGACGAGGGCGCGGTCCAGGCGCTGTCGCCGGACCGGGTGCTGATCCTGCCCGACGCGGTCGAGGACCTGTGGAGCGAGGACTACACCGAGTTGGTGGCGCTGGCCTGAGTGCCGCGACGATTGGTCACTTTCTAGCCAATCCGTCGATCTGTCGGAGCCGACTTCGGGGTCTCTGCTACGACTGACGGAACTTTGTTGTTACCGGCGAGTAGAGGATTGACGCACGTCCGACTCACCCCTTTTATCGTCCGCAGAAGGCGTCAAATTTCATACCGCAAACGTGGGGGCGGTCGTCGAGACGACGGCACCTTTCGGGCGTCGGATCCGCGTCGGCGGGCAAGGCCAGCCAGCGACGCCATCACGCGAAGGAAGGGCAGTCACGGTGTCCCTACGTTCCCTAATCATCGCTGCCACAGCGGCCCTGGTGATCCCAGGTGCCGTGGTCGCAGCGCCCGCCGCCAACGGAGGCAGTATCGAGGCCGACTCGGGGTCGGCCGCCGATGCGAGTCCCCAAGATCTCGCGATCAAGTACGTCAAGCAGCACGCCGAGGATCTCGGAGTGACCGCTGCTGACATCAGCGACCTCGTGGTGCTGTCGAGCTACCCGAGCCGCGACACCGGCGTGACCCACGTCAGTGTCAACCAGCGCTTCCGGGGACTGGAGGTATTCGGCGGCCAGGCCACGGTCAACGTCAATCCCGACGGGAGCATCCTCTACGTCGGCAACAGCCTGGAGTCCGACCTCAGCGAGACCGCGTCCGGCGCTGCCGACCTCGCGGCCGTCGAGGCCGTCGACGCCGCGGCCGATGAGCTCGACCTCAACCAGCCACGCAACGTACGGGTCTTGCAGGCGGCCAAGGCCGGCGGCGAGACCGTACTGTCTGGCGGCAGCGTCTCCAACTCGCCGATCCCGGCCCGCCAGGGCTGGCAGCCCACCAAGGACGGCCTGCGTCTGGGCTGGCAACTGGTGATCGACGACTCCTCCGGCGACCACCTGTGGAACACCACGGTCGACGCCCGGACCGGCGACCTGCTCTACGTCGACGACTGGGTGGTCTCGACTCCGCGCAAGGCGCTGGAGTCCTCGCTGGCCCGCACCAGCGGTGCCGACTCGGCGGCTGCCGAGAACCTGGCGTCCGGTCGCACCGAGTGGGTGTCGCCCAACCCGGTCCAGGACGGCACGAGCTATCGCGCCTACCCGCAGGAGAGCCCCAACGAGGACGGTCGGGTGCTGTTCCAGAACCCCGCTGACGGCACGGCCTCGCCCTACGGCTGGCACGACACCGACGGCGCACCGGGCGCGGAGTACAGCATCACGCGAGGCAACAACGTCCGCGCGTACCTCGACGAGGACGGCGACGACTCGCCCGACTTCGGCGGACAGCCGGACGGCGGTCCGGGCATGGCGTTCGACAGCCCGGTGGATCTGAACGAACAGCCGCAGAACTACCGCGACGCCACCGTGGAGAACCTGTTCTTCTGGTGCAACAGCATCCACGACCTGTGGTACCGGTACGGATTCGATGAGGCGTCCGGCAACTTCCAGGCCAACAACTACGGCCGCGGCGGGTTCGACAGCGACGAGGTGCGCTGCCAGGCGCAAAGCGGTGCGGGCCTGAACAACGCCAACTTCCGGACGCCGGTGGACGGCTCGACGACGAGCTTTCCGAGAATGCGGATGTACCTGTGGCCCGGAAACCAGTTCGGCTACCAGAACCAGGTCGTCATCAACGGTCTGGGTGACTTCGGTGCTCGGTGGGCGAGGTTCACTCCGGCGCCGACGACCGCTGGGCTGACCGGCCTGACCTTCGTCTACGCCGGCTCCGGCTGCCAGGCGAGCCAGTACCCATCCGATCTGCCCGCGGGCGACTGGGCCGTCCTGACCGACGGCGGCACCGGCTCCGGCCTGTGCTCGTTCGTGGAGCGGGTCGAGGTCGCCGAAGGGCTCGGCGCCAGCGCAGTGGTCGTCGGAGACGGCTCGGACGAGAGTCCGACCGTGCTGTCCGGCTCCGTCGAGAGCAGTCGGCCGAACATTCCGGCGGTCAGCGTGGGAGTCAACAACGCCGGGATCATCAAGGCCGCCATCGCCGACGGCCCGACGACCGGCACGGTGCGCAAGCACCCGAACCACCCGGGCATCCGCGACGGCGACTTCGACATCGGCGTGATCATGCACGAGTACGGCCACGGCCTGTCGAACCGTCTGACCGGCGGCCCGACCGTCAACTGCCTCGGCGGCGTCGAGCAGATGGGTGAGGGCTGGAGCGACTACCTCGCCATCGCGGCCCTGATCGACCCGGAGATCGACGACCCGGACGGCACCCGAGGCATGGGTACCTACGTCGTCTTCCAGGACGACCGAGGCGACAGCGGGATCCGGAACCGGCCGTACTCGCGGACGATGGACATCCAGCCGTTCACGTACAACAGCATCCGGAGCAACTCCTGGCTGGACAACTCGACCATCGTCGCACCACACCAGGTGGGACACGGCTGGGCTTCGATCCTCTGGGACATGACCTGGAACATGATCGACAAGTACGGCTTCAACCCGAACATGTACGACTCGTGGGACACCGGCGGCAACAACCTGGCGTACCAGCTGGTGATCGACGGCATGAAGATGCAGGGCTGCTTCCCGGGCTTCGTCGACGGGCGCAACGGCATCCTGGCCGCCGACCAGGCGCTCACCGGTGGCGAGAACCAGTGCATGATCTGGGCGGCGTTCGCGCGTCGTGGACTCGGCTACAGCGCCGAGCAGGGCAGCAGTGCCGACCGCGACGACAACACCGAGGCGATGGACACGCACCCGGCCTGTGGCAGCGGGTTCGTCGGCAAGGTGCAGGACGAGCCGGTGCTGAACCAGGTCGCGGCGGGTCAGACGGTCCCGATGCGGTTCGACGAGCCGAGTCGCACCGGGCTGGACATCCTGCAGGCGAACTCGCCGTACTCCCGGCAGGTCAACTGCGAGACGCTGGCCACCGAGATCCCGGGATCGGACCACGTCACGCCGGGAGCGCTTCCGGTGGCGGCCGAGACGCCGGGCGGCTCCGGGCTTAGCCGCAATGCCGCTGGAGGCTACAACTTCCCGTGGCAGACCGAGGAGGCCTGGGTCGACACCTGTCGTGAGTTCGTTCTGACCCTCGACAACGGCGAGCAGCATCGGGCGTACTTCCAGTTCGTCGAGGCCGACTAGAAGCGCGACGCCGCGGCCCTGGCGGCGCGATAAACGGGCACGGAGCCCGGTGGGAGCCGGCTGATCCAGCCGGTCGACACCGCGGCTCCGTGCCTGTGCTTGCTGCACCTTAGGGTCGGGCCATGCCGTATCCCACCGCGCAACAGCTCGACGAGGCCGGCCTCCGGATCGACGCCGACGGCCCGATCCTGACGATCACGCTCGACCGGCCCGACGTACGCAACGCGCAGACGCCGGGCATGTGGCGGGCGCTGGCCGCGATCGGCGAGGCGATCGACTCCGACGTACGCGTGGTGGTGGTGGTGCGCGGCGAGGGGGCGGCGTTCTCGGCTGGTCTCGACCGCCGGATGATGACACCGGAGGGGATCGCCGGCGAGCGGACGTTCGGCGAGATCGCCGCGCTGTCCGACGACGAGGCGCTGGCGCAGATCGCGACCTTCCAGTCGGCCTTCTCCTGGTGGCGGCGGCCGGAGATCCTGACCCTGGCGGCCGTGCAGGGAGCGGCCGTCGGCGCCGGCTTCCAGCTCGCGCTGGCCTGCGATCTGCGGGTGATCGCCGAGGACGCGCGATTCTGCATGCGCGAGCCGACGCTCGGTCTGGTGCCCGACCTCGGCGGCACCAAGCCGCTGGTCGAGATCCTCGGCTACGCCCGCGCCCTCGAGGTGTGCGTGACCGGCCGGTGGATCGAGGCCCGGGAGGCGGTCGAGTCCGGGCTGGCGACGGTCTGCGTCCCGCCGGACCAACTGGACGGCACCGTGTCGGACCTGGTCGCGGCTCTCGCGGTGGCTCCGGTCGGTGCAGTACGGGCGACGAAGGCGCTCCTGATCGGGGCAGCCGAGCGGACGTACGACGCGCAGCTCGATGCCGAGCGGCGGGCCCAGCTGGCCCGGCTGCGAGACCTGACCGGCTAGGACGGCCGCCGATCGTCACCCGTGACCCTCCCGGGCGGCATGATGATGGCGGAGTGTTCTGTCCGAATTGACCCCGGGAGCGTCGTGACCGGCCCAGCGCAACGACTACGCGGACTGATGGCGCTGATCGCCATCGTGGCACTGCTCGGTGGCGTGCCCTATGCCTTGTGGACGTGGGGTGGGGGAGCTCCCTGGCCGTCGAGCGCGCCGAGCAGCGACTGGCTCACCGATGCGCTGGGCGCCGAGCAGATCCTCGGCATCCTGGTCGCCGTGCTTTGGCTGGCCTGGGCGCACTTCGCGATCTGCGTGCTGGTCGAGCTGGTCCAGGGCCGACGCGACGTTGCTCGGCCCATTCCCGGCGGCGGTGTCGGCACCCAGTCCCTCGCCCGGCGGCTGGTCGCCTCGGTGATGCTGCTGGTGGGGTCGGCCTCCGTCGCGATGCCGACCGCCACCGCTGCGACCGGTCCCAGCGCCGAGCACAGCGCGGTCGCCTCGGCGAACCACTCCTCGGGCGGCGACGCGACTCATGTCTCGCACCGGGCCGGACCGCACGCTGAACTCCAGCCGGGGCTGGCGATCCGCACCACACAGGGCGTCAAGTACGAGGTGCAGCCGCCGCACGGCCGGCAGTACGACTGCCTGTGGGACATCGCGGAGCGTTACCTCAACGACGGCCTGCGGTGGAAGGAGATCTACCAGCTCAACAAGGACGTCGTACAGCCGGACGGCAACTCGCTGCAGGACCCCGACCTGATCTATCCCGGGTGGATCCTGCACCTGCCCGACGACGCCAAAGGCCCCGGCATCATCACCCTGAGCGCCGGCGACGACGACACCAACCAGCTCGACAACCACGCCGAGCAGCGGGTGCAAGAGCACGACGACGGCGACGACCAGCACGTACTCATCAGGGGCGACCAGGATCAGCGCGCGGAGACCGCCGGCGGGGGAGGAACGTCCGACGAGGACGGTGTCGGCCAGTGGGCCGCTCCGCTCGGGGTCGGCGGTGGTCTGGTCGCGGCGAGCCTGCTGTTCGCGCTTCGTCGTCGCCGCGGCTGGCAGGGTGGCGGTCCCGGCGGCGGTGGCGGGCTGAAGCCCGGCGACGAGGCGAACCTGCGACTCGCCGCCGACGGGCCGGCCGCGTTGCTGGTCGACCGCTCGATGCGACAGCTCGCCCACAGCGGCTATCAGGCCGGCCACTCGGTGCCCCCGATGCGGGCGGCGTACGTCAACGAGCAGTCGCTCACGATCGCCTTCGAGGCGCCGGTCATGATGGCGATCCCCGAGGGCTGGCGGTCCTCGCCGGACGGCCGTACTTGGGTTGTCGAACGTGCGGTCGCCGACGGCTTCGACCCGCCGGCCGGGGTCGCGTCGCCGTGCCCGACGCTCGCGACGGTCGGTCGTACCGAGGACGGCACGATCGTGCTGGCCAACCTCGCCGGAGCCGCCGGTGTGGTCGCGCTGGCCGGCGCCACTCCGGCGGCCCACGAGGTCGCGCTGTCGATGGCGCTCGAACTCGCCACTGCACCGTGGACCGACGCACTGCAGCTGAGCTTGGTCGGCTTCCACGCCAACGTCGCTGCGCTCGCGCCGCACCGGATCCATCAGTTCGACGACGTCGACACCGCGCTGGCCCATCACGACTCGTCGGGTCCGGGGGTCGTCCTGGTCGCGCAGCCGATCAGCGTCGAGCAGGAGCAGCGGCTGGCGACCGCGATCGCGCAGCACCAGCTCAGCTCCGCGGTCCTGGTCGGCGAGTCCG
>Ga0114129_10002813_pt1 | contig 24271 bp, 30 predicted proteins | sample RhiMetdeltSRZDD1_FD_80071 | JGI IMG/M metagenome (GOLD analysis project Ga0114129, IMG submission 80071) | Populus rhizosphere microbial communities from Tennessee, USA - Rhizosphere MetaG P. deltoides SRZDD1 (version 2) (version 2) | ecosystem: Host-associated > Plants > Roots > Rhizosphere >...
ATGCGACTGGTCGATCTGAGCATGACCGTCGAGGAGTGCGACTCCACGCCGTTTGCCAAGGAGGAGGCGTACTTCAAGATCAGGCCGATCGTGCGCTGGGAGGACAAGGGGTTCGTCTCCAACTGTGTGGAGATGACCGTGCACGCCGGCACGCACATCGATTCGCCGCATCACTTCTTTCGCGACAAGCCCGGCGTCGACGCGCTGCCGCTTCAGGCGATGATCGGCGACGCGGTCGTGCTCGACCTGACGTTCAAGGGCACCGCCAAGGCGCGCATCACGCCCGAGGATCTCGACCGTGCCGAGCGGGAGCTCGCGGCGCAGGGCATCCACATCGTTCCTGGCGGCATGCTGCTGCTCCGCACGGACTGGCCGAAAGGGCATGTCACCACGGATCCAACGTGGTGGGACGAGTCGCCGTGTCTCACCAAGGACGCCGCCGAGTGGCTGGTGGCCAAGCAGCCGTCGGTGCTGGGCTTCGATTTCGCCCAGGAGGAAAAGGGCGCCGACTACGAGAAGGCCGGCGAGATCCTCACGTCGGGCATGCGGGTGCACCGCACGATCCTGCCCCGGGTCGTGTTCCAGATCGAGAACCTCACCAACCTGGACCAGATTCCCTCACGCGTGAAGCTCATCGCCCTGCCGGCAAAGTGGAAGACGGAGTCCGCGCCAGCCCGCGTGGTGGCGCTGGTCGAAGAGTAGCGTTTCGGAAAGGAGAGCGCATGATCTACGAGATCCGCACGTACGGTATCGCGCCGGGCAGCCTGGCCGAGGTCGAGAAGCGCTTCGGCGAGGGCTACGAGTACCGCAAGAAGTACTCACCGCTGACGGCGTTCCTGCACACCGAGATCGGCCCGCTCAACGAGATCGTCCACATCTGGGGCTACCAGGATCTCGCCGAGCGCGCGCGGGTCCGCGCCGAGGCCGCAAAGGATCCGAACTGGCCGCCGAAGATCCGCGACTTCGTCCGCACCATGCGCTCGGAAATCGTGGTGCCGTTTGACTTCGTGCCCGCGCCGCAGCCGGGCCGCATGGGACCGATCTTCGAGCTGCGCTACTACACGCTGAAGCCCGGCATGCTGCCCGACGTGGCGAAGGGCTGGGGCGAGAAGCTGCCGGACCGTATGAAGCTTTCTCCAGTCGTGCTCGCCGGCGGCGTCGAGTTCGGCAAAGCCAACGGCTTCGTGCACATCTGGGCGTATCAGAGCCTGGATCAGCGCATGCAGATCCGTGACGAGGCGCGCAAGAAGGGCGTATGGCCGCCGCCCGGCGGCGGCGACCGGCTGCTCACGCAGGAAACCAAGATCTGCCTGCCGGCCGCATTCTCTCCGCTACAGTAACGACGGCTCACCGGCGCGCCGCTTCGCGGCGGCGCGCCGGCTGCGCATCACCGGCGACGTCGCCCGCAAGGAGATCCGCGATGGGAAAGCCACCGACGCTCACGTTCAGCCACGTCGGGATCTGGGTCACCGATCTCGAAGCGATGCGGCGGTTCTATACCGGCGTCCTCGGCTTCGTCGAGACCGACCGCGGTCCCATCGGCGACACGGAGCTGGTGTTCCTGTCGCAAGCGACCAGCGACCACCATCAGCTCGTGCTCGCCAAAGGCCGGCCGCACGACGCGGGCTTCACGACCGTGAACCAGATCTCCTACAAGCTCGACTCGCTGGAGACGCTCAAGGCCGTGTACGCCGACATCGTCGACAAGCCGGTCAAAGAGCTGGTGCAGATCTCACACGGCAACGCCTGGTCGATCTACTTCAAGGATCCCGAGGGCAATCGCATCGAGCTGTTCGTCGACACGCCGTGGTACACGCCCCAGCCGTGCCGCGAGCCCCTCGATCTCACGAAGCCGGTCGAGCAGATCAGGAAGGAGACGGAGGCGTACTGCCGCAGCCGCCCGCGCTTCGCCAGCCGCGAGGCGTGGCAGGGCGAGTTGGGCGCAAAGATCGCCGCGCGCTGAGCCGCGCGGCGAGGCGTCCGACTCAGGCCGGCGGAGCCCAGTACGGATCGCTGCCGGTCACCTCGCGCACCCGCGCAAAGAACTCCGCGGTGTAGCCCGGCGACGACGAGACGTAGTGGCCGCTGAACCGGTCGCGATGCCGCGGCGTGCTCATGATGGCGATCGCCTGCTCGAGCGTCACGATCCCCGCCTCGCTGCCCGGAACGAACTCCGACCAGCGCCGCGCGTCCTCTTCCGACCGGAAGAGGTTCATGTGGCTTCAGGTGTAGACGATGTTCCGGCGCCAGTCCCGCAACGGCACCGAGACGTAGAAACGCGTCGTCGCCGGCGCCGCGCGCTCGATGCGGCCGTCCCGCACGGAGACCTCGATCGGCTGACCGCAGTCCAGACACGGCGCCTTGATCTCCACCGTGCGCCCCGGGAACGCCCAGCACGCGGCGAGCGCTTCGAGGCCGCACTGGGCGAACCACCTCCACTCGCCGCCGACGCCGAGTCGGTATTGCGTCGGCAGATTGTTGAACGGCGGAAACGACGCGATGAGATCGGTGTCCGGATGCAGCCAGTTCGGCAGCCCGACCGCCATCAGCTCGCGCAAGAGTCGAAGCCCGTCGGCGGGCGGGACCCCGAGAGCGGAGGCGATCTCCGTGTGGTGCGGCGCCCGCCCGTCGGCGACGAGACGTCGCATGATGAAGTCGTAGGTGCGATCGAGCATGGCGATGTCGGCCATGGCCGCCTCCGCTGACTTACGCCACCCGGTAGCGCTTCACCAGCGCCTCGTCGAGCACGATGCCGAAGCCGGGATCGCGCGACACCGCCATGACGCCGTTCGTGATCGGCGGGCGATTGGCCCAGAGCGTCTGCCAGATCGGATCGCGCGCCGGATCGGCGAAGCACTCGACGTAGGTGCCGTGGGGCACGGCGGCGAGCAGGTGCTGCGCGATCTGGGGCTCCTCGTGATGCGCCATCTGCACGCCGGCGGCGTGGCAGAGCCCCGCGGCGCGGCGCCAGTCGGTGACGCCGCCGCCTTCAGAGGCGTCGTAATTGACGAGATCGACGGCGCCGGCGTCGATCAGTCGGCGGATCGCATGGCTCGTAATCTCGCTCTGCCCGGCGGTGACGGGAATGCGCGTGGCCCGCCGAACCCGCGCCATCAGCGCGACGTCGTCGTACCAGTGACACGGCTCTTCGAACCAGCGGATGTCGAGCGGCTCCACCAGATGCGCAAAGCGGATCGCATCCGGCGCGCTCCAGCCCCGATTGGCATCGACGGCGAGCACGAAGTCGGACCCGGCGGCGCGGCGGGCCGCCGCCACGCGCTCCGCGTCCGCCTCCGGCGTGAGACCACCGACCTTGAACTTGCAGCCGGCCATGCCGGCACGCCGGTAGGCCTCCATCTCGCGGCCGATGTCGGCGAGCGTCTTGCCGTCCATGTAATAGCCGCCGATGGAGATGATCGGCAGCTCGGCGCGGTAGCCGCCGAGCAGCTCGCGCACGCTTCGGCCAAGCGCCTTGCCCACGAGATCCCAGATCGCGCAGTCCACACACGCGATCGCCTCCAGCAAGGTCTTGCGGTCGCGCTGCGCGTGCGTGAGCGCGAACATCGTCTCCCACACGCGCTCGCTCTCGAAGATGCTCGCGCCGCGCACGCGTGGCGCCAGCTCCTCGGTGATGATGCGGACGATCTCGCGGCCGTGGGCGCGGTTGTCGCCGTTGTAGACCTCGCTCACGAGGCCGTCCCCGGTTCGCATGCGCGTGATCACCGTGCTGCGCTTGAGCACGTGATACGTGCTCCCGCCGAAGTCCTTCGTCAGCGGGATGTCGACGGCCAGGGCGTCGATCGAGTGGATGTGCACGTCGGCGTCAGCGCGCCAGCCAGCTGTTCCAGAAATACAGGCGCGGCGCCGTGCGGAAGTCGCCGCGCAGCTCACGACGTGCCACGTCGAGGGTGTTGTAGTCGCCGAGCTTGACCTGTCCGACATCCTCGTAGTGGATCGTCTGAATACGCTCGACGAGCGCTTTGCGCTTCTTCACGTCGCTCTCCTGGCGCAGCTCGCCGAGCAGCCGCTCCTTCTCCTCGTTGCACCACCAGCCCTGGAACGAGCAGCGGAACGCCACGTGCAGCGCGGGATCGGGATTCAACGGGTATCCGGTCACGTACGCCTCCCACAGCTCCGGCTTCTGTACGCGCTGGTTCAGCGTCGCCCAATCCAAAACTTGAAGATCGATCACGAACCCGATGGCCTCGAGCTGCTGCTTGGCCACGAGCGAGGACTTGTACATGAACTCGTATTCCCGCGTGCTGATCCAGCGCACGGTCTGGCCCGCATAGCCCGCCTCTTTCATCAGACGCTTGGCTTTGTCGCGATCGCGCTGGTTGTAAAGCGGCCCGCCGGCGCTCGAATGCCACGCCGCCTGCTCGGGGAAGAACAACGCGGGCCCGAGCCGGTAGAAATCCTTGTGGCCGAACGCGGCGATCATGATCGGCTCCATGTCGAGTGCCGCCTGCACAGCCTGACGCAGCGGGCGGCTCGTCATGAGGCCGGCCTTGTGGTTGAGCGAGATCAGGTTCCAGCCTCGGGGCTTCACGATCCGTGATTCGAGCTGCGGCAGCGCCTTGATCCGGTCCCAGCCGTCCTGCTTCATGAACATCGCGTGGTGATACTCACCGGTCTCGACGCCGGCCTGGCGGACCGCCGTGTCCGGCACGGGAATGAAGAGGATTTCGTCGAGATACGCCGTCCGCTTGCCGCCGAATCCGTTCGCGGGCTCGGCACGGGCCGCGTAGTCCTTGAAGCGCACGAACTTGATGTGGCGGTCGGGCTTGTGCTCGACGAAGCGATACGGACCGGTGCCGATGTGCTCGTTGATCGGACCGGTCCCGGCGGCGTCGACGATCTCCTTGGCGTAGATCATCGCGGACGGCTCGGAGAGCCCGTACAGCAGCGAGCCCGACGGCTGCTTGAGCCCGATGACGACCGTGTAGGGATCCTTCGCCTCGATGCCCTCCACGCTCGACCAGATCACCTTGCCGACGGTCGCGACCTGGCCCCAGCGCTTGAGCGATGCCACCACATCGGCGGCGGTCATCTCCTTGCCGTTGTGGAACTTCACGCCACGCCGCAGCGTGATCGTGTGCCGCAGGCCGCGGTCGCTGACGGCGTGGCTCTCGGCCAGCATCGGAATGGGGTTCCAGGCGCGGTCGTGAGTGAACAGCGGCTCGTAGGCGTGCCACATGATCTCGTAGGTCAGCGTCGTCGTCGTCGCCTGGATGTCGAGCGTCGGCGGCTCGCCGATCGAGGCGACCTTCAGCACGCCGCCCGTGCGTGGCGTCTCCTGCGCGTGGACGGTCGGGGCGAGTGCCAGAAACACAACCGCGAGGACGGCAACGACCGGAGCAGGATGGCAGAGTCTCATGAGCGGCCCTCCTGTCATGGTGCGTACGAGCCGAAATATTTGAGCGTCACGATCTTCGTCTTCGGCGAGACCGTCTGCATCTCTTTCACCCAGAGGTCGAGGTTCGCCGGATCGCCGTAGATGGTTCGCAGATCTTGCGGTGGCTCGCCGAGCGGCGCCTCGAAATTGTCCCAGTGGGTTGGCAGCACCAGCCGCGGATGGTTTAGCGCCTTCATCAGCCGTGGCGTGAATGCGTGCGTGTTGTTGGAAAACAGCGGTGCCACCAGCGCGACATCCGGCTTCAGGCCGCTGATGGCGCGTTCGATGTAATTGCCGGAGCTCATCATGAAGACGGTGTACTTGCCGCCGACGGTGAGCACGTAGACCAGCGTGTCGCCTTCGGGAAGGTCGCCGATCTTGGTCGGCGGGGCGGCCGGCGGCGTGACGAGACGACCCGGCACCGCGTACTTCTTGGTGCCGCCCATCGAATGCACGCTCGGAAACACCTCGATGGTGTAGCCGTCGAACTGCATGTACTCGCCGCCCTTGACCTGTACGATCTTGCCCTCGGCCACACCGGCGGCGCGCAGCAGATTCGCGTGCGTCTCGGAGCCGATCACCATCGCGTTCGTCTTCTTGGCGATGTACGGAATGTCGGCGAAGTGATCCCAGTGTCCGTGGCCGATCAGGATCTGGTCGGCCTTCTTCACCTGCGCATCGATCAGCGTCGTGTCCGTCGGCAGGATGGCGTTGTTGTCGAGCTTGTTCTGCAAGAAGCCCGACGTGAACCGGTTGAACCACGGATCGATGAGGATCGTCTTGTTGCCGAACGTGATCTCCCAGCCGTTCGTTCCGAACCATCTGAAATTCACGCCGGCCGTCCCGGGCCCGCCGTTCGCCGGCGCCGGCTCCGCGCCCTCGGCGACGCCGGGCAGAAGGAGCGCTCGGCCGCTACTCGCGAGCGCGGCCCCGGCGGCGAATGTCGCTCCGAGAAAGCTACGGCGCGAGACGTGGTGCGCAGCCAGCGATGCGTCGTCCACGAAGCACATGGTCGCCTCCTCGCGTGCGCGCGGATGATACCATCCGGCCCCGTGCTGAACGTTCTCGTGACGATGCCGTTCGGTGACGCGCGGCTGGAGCGCATGCGCGCCGTCTCCTCCGAGGTCTCGGTCGCCGCCGGCGATCCGGCCCGCGCTGACTACTCGCGCGTCGATGTCCTGTACGCGGGGGACCCGCCGCGCGATCTCGCGCGCGCGCCGAAGCTTCGGTGGGTCCAGGTGCACATGGCCGGCGTCAACGCGCTGCACGACCACCCGATCTACACCAAGAGCACGATCCCGATCACGACGACGAGCGGCGTGCACGCCGCGACGATCGCGGAGTATGCGGTGACGGTGATTCTGGCGCTGGCACATCGCGTGCCCCGCATGGTCGAGTGGCGCTTGAAGGGACGCTGGCCCGCCGACGAGCAGCGCTGGCCGCTCTTCGTGCCGGTGGAATTGCGCGGCGCCACGCTCGGGATCATCGGCTACGGCAGCATCGGGCGCGAGCTTGCGCGCATGGCGAAGACGGCGGTGGGGATGCGCGTGCTGGCGTGCAAGCGGGACCCGTCCCAGCGTGCGGACGACGGCTATCGCCTGCCCGGCACCGGCGATCCGGAGGGCGCGCTGCCGGAAGCGTGGTTCGCGCCGTCCGGGCTTTGCGAGATGCTCGCGCGCTCCGACGTCGTCGTGATGTGCGCGCCGCTGACCGCCGAGACGCGCGCGATGATCGGCAACGCCGAGCTGGCGGCGATGAAGCGCTCGGCGTTCTTCGTCAACGTCGGTCGCGGTCCGACGGTCGACGAGACCGCGCTGGCGGCAGCGCTGAAGGCCGGACGGCTGGCGGGTGCCGCCATCGACGTCTTCCACGAGGAGCCGCCGCCGGCCGGGCACCCGCTATACGAGCTCGACAACGTGATCGTGTCGCCGCACGTCTCGGGGTTCCTGGCGTCGTACGACGATCGCTGCACCGAGCTCTTCGCGGAGAATCTCCGGCGCTTCCTCGCCGGAACGCCGCTGCTCAACCAGGTCGACCGCGCGCGCGGATACTGACCGCGCGCGCGGTCTGCGCGCTCAGAGCTCCGGGCTCGACAGCTCGTCGGCCGCCGTCCGCAGCAGGAACAGGCGCGTGCGGCCGTTCGGATGCGGCTCGACGCGCACGATGTCGCCGGGCTGCAATCCGCGGAGATCCGCCGTGACCACGGGCGACCACTTCAGATGCTCCACGCACAGGAAGCGACCAGTGGCCAGGTCCGTCTTGAGGACGGTCATCCGGTGAGTCTCGAGTCGCTCGGTGAGTGTGCCGGCGGCGACGACGGTCCCCGACACGGCGACCGCGGACGAGAGCACGAACACGGTGGTGGAGAGCACTCGCTTGAACATCGCCGCCTTCCTCTCCCTGGAGGTGTACGACACGTCCGTTTCCCCCGGGCTGCTGCAATGGCAAGCGTGGTGCCAGACCGGATTCCGCGCCAAATGCGGGGTTTCACGCGCTTGTCGGGCGATTCGCCTGCGGCGCGCGGCGGCGGCGCGCCCGACGCGGTGGTGCGTGCGGTACCATGTCCCGCGCATGCGCTCCCGCTTACTGAACGTCCCGTACGGCGCCTGGCACGCGCGCGAGGTGCCGGCGCCTGATCCGTTGCTCACGCGCACGGACCCCGGCACGCCGTGCGGCGAATACCTTCGGCGCTTCTGGCAACCGGTCGCCTTCGCGCGCGATCTCGGCGACGTGCCGCGTCGCATCCGCATCATGGGTGAAGATCTCGTGGTCTTCCGCGATCGCTCTGGCCGTGCCGGCCTGCTGCAGCTGCACTGCACTCATCGCGGAACATCGCTCGAGTTCGGCATCCCTCAAGAACGCGGAATCCGCTGCTGCTATCACGGCTGGGTCTTCGACGTCGACGGCCGGATTCTGGAGACGCCCGGCGAGCCCGCGGAGAGCACGCTGCGCCACCGACTCTGCCAGGGCGCCTATCCCACGCTCGAGTTTTGCGGGCTGGTCTTCGCGTACATGGGACCGCCCGACGCGCGGCCGCCGTTTCCCACGTACGACACGTTCGCGGTCCCCGGCCTCGAGCTCCATCCCGCCGCGCAGTTCATGCTGCCGTGCAACTGGCTGCAGGTGAAAGACAACGCGATGGACCCGGTCCACACGTCGTTCCTGCACGCGATCAGCAGCGGTTATCACTTCACGGAGGCGTTCGGCGCGCTCGCCGAGCTCGAATGGCAAGAGACGCCGTACGGGATGATCTACATTGCGACTCGCCGCGTCGGCGATTTCGTCTGGGTCCGCATCTGCGACTTCATGGCGCCCAACGTTCACCAGTTCACGCGAGAGATCGAGGAGGCGGCTGCCGAGCGCATTGCCTCGCGTCCCGTCGTCATCCGGTGGGCGGTTCCCGTCGACGACACGCGCACGCTGAACTTCGAGCTGGCGCAAGCGGACCCGGCGTGGGGTCTGACGCCGGAGGAGATCGCGCGGCCGGGCTTCGGCCAGTCGGCCGACCGGCCCTACGAAGAGCGCCAGCGCCATCCCGGCGACTACGATGCGCAATCGAGCCAGCGGACGATTGCGGTGCATGATCTCGAGCATCTGGCGTCGACCGATCGTGGTGTCGTCATGCTGCGCAAGATCGTCCGCGACGGCATCCGCGCCGTCGAGGCCGGCGAGACGCCGTGCGGGATTGGCTTCAAGCCGGGTGAAACGATCACGACCCACTGCCAGGACACCGTGCTGCGCCTTCCCGCTGCTTCCGAAGCGGACGAGCGCGCCGTTCTCCGACAGATCGGCCGGCGTGTCGTCGCCGGCGATTACCGCCGTCCGTAACTCGAGCACTGTCAGTTTTTCAATCGCGGGCGCGATTCGCGTGGCGCGGCGCTTGCGGTTGCACTCCTTGCGTCGGGTTCCAAACCTCGAGGAGGAGGAGTGCGTGACATGCGGAATTCACTGACGACATTCGCGCTCGCAGGGCTCCTGGTCGCCGTGCCGCCCCTCGCATCGGCGCAAAGTCCCTCGCAGCCTCCGCCGCGACAGGACGCGCCGAAAGAATCGAAGGCCGCCAAGGAGCCGAAGAACGGCAAGATCGCGCGCGGCGACGAGAAGTTCATGAAAGACGCCGCGGTCGGCGGCATGACCGAAGTGAAGCTGGGCCAGCTCGCCGAGCAGAAGGCGGCCTCGGACGGCGTCAAGCAGTTCGGCAAGCGGATGGCGACGGATCACGGCAAGGCCAACGATGAGCTCAAGCAGCTCGCGTCGCAGAAGGGCGTTGCGCTGCCGATGGATCTCGACCGCAGCCACCAGGGTCTCTACGACAAGCTCGCGAAGCTCAACGGCGCGGACTTCGATCGCGCGTACATGAAAGAGATGGTCAAGGATCACGACAAGGACGTGAAGGCGTTCCGGAAGCAAGCCGACTCCGGCAAGGACCCCGACGTGAAGTCGTGGGCCAGCAAGACGCTGCCGACGCTGCAGGAGCACCAGCAGCAGGCCAAGCAGGTTGCCGCCGGCCTGCAGGGCAAGGGTAGCCCGGCCGCCTCACCGGCGCAGAAATAGCGTCAGCGAACGCCGGCGTCTCCGCCGTCTCCCTGGCGGAGAGGCCGGCGCTCGCTCATCCCGTTCGCTTCAATCGCCCCGTGTGCTTCGCCCAGCGCTCGACGCGCGCGAAGACCCAGAGTCCCAGGGGCACGAGCACCGCTCCCATGACGATCAGCATCAGCAGCTCCGGCAACACTGCCGAGAGCGATGCGCCCGCCAGCCGTTCAGACGTCGTCGCCGGGTCGCCGACGCCGACAAGCCGGCGGCACGCCGTCAATGTATACGTCGCCGGCGACAGCGCCGACACCGGCTGCAGCCACGCGGGCAGCACGTCGATCGGGTAGTACACGCCCGAGACGAGCAACAGCGAGCCCTGAAAGATGTGCGTCGCTTCGGCCCCGCGCTCGGGGCTGAGCACCGGCAGCGCGGCCGCCATAACACCCAGACCGACGAAGGCCAGCGTGCTGGCCAACAGCACCGTGAGCACACCACCGAGATTTGCGCCGCGCAGCGAGATGTCGGTGAAGAGCATGAGGCCCAGCAGCACCGTCCCGGTGTTGACGATGCTGTTGAACAAGGCGAACAGGCTGAGCCCGGCGAGGTGCACCAAGCGCGGCACCGGCGCCATGAACGTATACTCGAGGGTGCCTTCCCAGCGCTCGTACGCGACCGACATCGCGATCTCGTTGTAGAGGATCGACAGAAAGTTCCACAGCAAGGCGCCGACCACGAGCGTGAGCGTGAGCTGGTGATCGTGCGCGGCGACGCCGATGAGCGCGACGGCTGCCGAGCCGGTCAGCGCGTAGAAATTGAACACGATCACCCACGAGATGTAGCGGCGGGTGAGGTGATAGCCGCGGAAGACGAACGCCCACGTCTGTCGCAGCGTGCGGTCCATCGCGACCTCCATCACGCCTCCTTGGCCGTCGGCGCGGCCGCGTCAGCGTCGGCCATCGTCTCACCGGTCAGCGTGATGAACGCGTCGTCCAGCGTGGCGGCGCCGGCCTTCTGCTTGAGCGTCTCCGTCGATCCTTCGGCGACGAGCCGGCCACGGGCGAGGAAGCCCACGCGCGCGCAGAGCCGTTCGGCCTCGGCCATGTCGTGGGTCGTCAGCAAGATCGTCGTGCCCTCGCGCCGCCGGAGATCCTCCAGAAACGTCTGCACGTCGCGCCGGCTCTTAGGATCGAGCCCCGTGGTCGGCTCGTCGAGCAGCAGCACGGGCGGGTTGATCATCAGCGCCCGCGCGATGGCGATCTTCTGCTGCATGCCGCGGCTCATCTCCTCCAGCGGCACCGTGAAGGTGCGCTCCTCCATGCCGAGCCGCTCCAGCGCGTCCATCGCGCGCGGCTCGGCCACCGAGGGCTTGAGCCCGTAGAGCAGCGCCGTATACAAGAGGTTTTCGCGCGCCGAGAGCTTCTTGTAGAACGCGGCGTCCACGCTCACGCGGCCGATGACCTGACGCACCTGTGTCTGTGCCTCGGGCAGGCGGTGTCCGAGGATCCACACCTCGCCGCCATCGGCGATGAGCAGCGTCGACAGGATGCGAATCAGCGTCGACTTGCCGGAGCCGTTTGGTCCGAGCAGCCCGTACGTCTCTCCCGGCGCGACGTCGAACGAGACGCCGCCGAGCGCCCATTCGTTGGCCGCGGACTTTCGCAGCCGACGTCTCTTGCGGAACCGCTTGCGGAGATCCCGGACCTGAATCGCGGGCACTGTCATCACGAGCCTCCAGCGCGGGCCAGACGAAGGCACGCGCAGACGAACGCATCGAAGCGAGTGACGGTGGAGAGAAGACCGAGGCAGGAGCCGGGCGCGGACGCCTGACGAGCGTCCGTCGCCTCGCCGCCGTCGTCGGGATGACGACGGCGGGGGAGCGCCGCTTACGCGGCTGGGCTACCTGCTCGGATCAGAGGAAAATATGCACGGGGTCACCTGAGGGCGCAGAGCGTATCACACCTTTTTCTTTTCGCGCTGCGCGACCGGGAGGCCGGCGTTCTTCCACGCCGCGAAGCCGCCCTCCATCTCGACGACACGCGGCAAGCCCATATGCTGCGCGACGTCGGCGGCCAGGGCCGAGCGCCACGCGCCGTTGCAGTAGAAGACGAACTCCTTGCCCGACGCGAACACGTCCTTATGGTAGGGACTGTCGGGATCGATCCAGAACTCGAGCATGCCGCGCGGGCAGTGAAACGCGCCCGGGATCAGCCCCTCGCGCTCCAGCTCCCGCACGTCGCGAAGGTCCACGAACACGACGTCGTCGCGGCCGTGGCGCTTCTTCGCTTCGTCGATGCTGATCGACGTGATCCGCGCCTTCGCTTCGTCGACGAGCTGCCGAAAGCCCTTCTTCAGCTTCATCGGTGATCCTCAGTCCCTGGCCAGCTCGGCGCGGCGCCCGCGGTGATAGTCGGCGAGCGCGGCGTTGGCCTTCGCGATCGTTTCCGCCTCGTCGGCAACGCGTTCGACGTCGCGTCCCGCGACCGCGACATACAGCTCGTCGTCACCCGCGCCGGTGTACACGCGATTGCCGATGCAGCCCGTGCTTGCCACCGCGCCGCCGCCGAGAGCCGCCGGCAGCGCCATGCAGGTTGGACGCCCGAGCATCGGCACCTGCGCCGCGACACCCGCGCGAATCGCCGCTTCCTGCAGGAGCATCACCCGCCCGGGCCGACCGATGAACAGCACGACGTCGGGATCCACCGGAGTGTCGCCGAGCGGCGCGTACACGATCGCGCCCGGTGTCTTGGGCAGCCGTGGGATTCCCGGCACCTCTTCCATCTTGAGATAGCCGAGGCCGGTCATGATCTGGAGCACCTGCGGCAGCTCACCCGCGCGCTCCGGCGGCAGCGGGATGTTGTGCGTGTGGCTGCCCACGGGACAGTTGTAGTGATCCGACGGCACGGTGTAGAAGGCGCGGCCGTCCATCGCGAGCCGCCAGAACGAGCAGCCGGAGGGCTCGGAGCCCGTGAATTGCTTCACGCCCGCCGGCGGGACATCGCGAAACGCGACTGCCACCGGGCGCCGCGTGAGGCCCAGGTTCTCGCGCACCCGGCGCTCGATCCCGCGATAGTCCGTCATGTCCGATCTCCCCGCACTGCTTCCCAGACCTGCTCGGGATGCTTGGCGGCGTCCGCGACCTTCTTCCAGTGCTTGCGCACGAGGCCTTCGGGCCCGACCCAGACCGTCGAGCGGATCACGCCCTTGGTCTTCTTGCCGTACATCATCTTGTCGCCGTACGCCCCCCACGCCGTCATGACTTCGCGGTCCGGGTCGGAGAGCAGCGTGAACGGCAGGCGGTATTTCTGCGCGAACTTCGCGTGCGATGCGCCCGAGTCCGCCGAGACGCCGAGCACGACGACGCCGGCCTTTTGCAGCTCGCGGTTGAGATCGCGAAAGCCGCAGGCTTCCTTCGTGCAGCCGGGCGTGTCGTCCTTCGGATAGAAGTAGACGACGACGTCCTTGCCCTTGAAGTCGCTGATCGAGACCGACTTACCGTCCGCGTCGTTTAGCGTGAAATCGGGCGCCTTGCGTCCCTCGGCGATCGGCATGCGAGATCCTCCTGGCTCTTGGACGCGGTCAGCCGACGATCGGATGCTCTTCGGCTATGAGCACCGGCGAGCGCGCGAGATCGATGAACGTCTTTTCGTCTTCCACAAGGCGCCGGCCCGCCGCCTTGCCCTCCGGCGTGGCGCCGGCCGCAGCCAGCGCCTCCAGGCTGTCGAACCACAATTCGGCCACGCCGTCGTACGCGGGGGGACCGCCACGACCGCGACGCAGCGCCTCGTTCACCGGCGTGTCGAGCGTGTGGACCTGGACGTAACGCCGGATGCCGAGCGCTTTCGCGGACTCCCGCACCAGCGGCCCGTGCCGCTCGCGCCAGTAGCGCTGGAACTCCTCGCGCGAGAGGTGGGGCAGGCGCGTGAGACAGAACACCAGCTTGACCATCAGAGCACCTCGAAGCGCCAGGCGTCGCCGTGACGGACGACGCGGCCGGCCGTCGGGTCGTGGAAATGCGTGCCGAGCACGGTGACGTCGCCGCCGGCGTAGCGCTCGCAGAACGCCCGGCGCGTCTTGCGCGCGGTCTCGGGGTCGACGTCGAAGTGGCTGCACCACTGCGGCTCGGCCATCTGGATGGGGTGGTGCATGAGATCGCCGGTGATGACGGCGTCGCGGTCGCCGGCGCGCAAGCGAACGCTGGTGTGGCCGGGCGTATGGCCCGGCGTCGGCTCGAGCCAGACTTCGTCGCTGAGCCGGTGATCCATCTCGACGAGCGTCGCCAGCCCGGCGTCGAGGACCGGCTTGACGCTGTCGTCCATGATCCGCTTCGTATCGTCGTCGCGCTCACTCGACCAGTGCTCCCACTCGCGCGTTGCCCAGAGATGACGCGCGCGCGGGAACGTCGGCACCCAGCGGCCTCCGTCCAGGCGCGTGTTCCAGCCGACGTGGTCGACGTGCAGGTGCGTGCAGATCACCACGTCCACGGACTCGGGTGCCACGCCGGCCGCGCGCAGGTCGTCCAAAAACGCCGTGCGCATCATGTGAAACGGCTGGCGCCCGCCGCGGTCCTTGTCGTTGCCGACGCACGTGTCGACCAGCACCGTCAGGTCCGGCGCGCGCACGATGAACGTGTGGATCGACTGCAGGAAGCGGCCCTTGTCATCGAGAAAATGCGGCGCGAGCCACGCGCGATGCCGCTCGACGGCCTCGGGCGCGGCATCGGGCAAGAGCCACGTCGGACGCGTCGGGCCCGCGCGCTCGACGACGGTATCGACACGGAGACGACCGAGCTCGAGCGTCCGCATCATGGCCGCAGCCGCGTGCGAATCCGCTCGACGGCTTCCTCCGTCTGCTCGCGCGACCCGAAGGCTGTCAATCGGAAATAGCCCTCACCGCTCGGGCCAAAGCCCGCGCCGGGCGAGCCGACGATCTGTACGTCGTTGAGCATCCGATCGAAGAAGTCCCAGGACCCGGCGCCCGCCGGCGTGCGGAACCAGATATAGGGCGCGTTGCGCCCGCCGTAGACCGTGAATCCGGCGGCAGCGAGCCCGTCGCGGATGATCCGCGCATTGGTCATGTAGAAGTCGATCAGGGCGCGCATCTGCTTGCTGCCTTCGGGCGTGTACACGGCGGCGGCCGCCCTCTGGATCACGTACGGCTGCCCGTTGGACTTCATGTTCACGCGGCGGGTCCACAGCGCATGGACGCTGTGCGTCCGGCCGTCGGCACTACGACCGATGAGCTCCTTCGGGACGACGCTGTAGGCCAGGCGCATCCCAGTGAATCCCGCGTTCTTCGAGAACGACCGGCTCTCGATGGCGACCTCGCGAGCGCCGTCGATCTCATAGATCGAGTGCGGGACGTCCTCGTCGACGATGTAGGCCTCGTACGCCGCGTCGTAGAAGATGACGGCGTCGTTGGCGCGCGCGTAGTCGACCCAGCGCGCCAGCGCCTCGCGCGTCGCCACCGCGCCCGTGGGATTGTTCGGGTAGCAGAGATAGATGAGATCGACGCGGCGCTCGGGCAGCGCGGGCTGGAAGCTGTTTTCGGCGACGCAGGGCAGGTAGATCATGCCCGCGTACCGGCCGCTGTCGTCCGCGGCGCCGGAACGGCCGGCCACGACGTTGCTGTCGGCGTACACGGGGTAGACGGGATCCATGAGGCCGACCACCGCGTCGCGCGCGAAGATTTCTTGAAGGCTCGCGCTGTCCGTTTTGCCGCCGTCGCTGACGAAGATCTCGTCCGGCGACAGCGCCACGCCGCGCGTGCCGAAGTCCTGCGCGGCAATCTCCGCCCGCAGCCACTCGTAGCCGGTGTAGGGCCCGTAGCCTTTGAACGTGTCGGTGCCCGCCATGTCGTTGGCCGCCTCGTGGATGGCCCGCACCACCGCCGGCGGCAGCGGCCGCGTGACGTCACCGACGCCGAGGTCGATCACGCGAGCGTCCGGCCTGGCGTCGGTGAAGACCTTCGTGCGGCGGCGGATCTCGGCGAAGAGATACGAGGCGCGCAAGTTCAAATAGTGCTCGTTGATGCGTGGCATGGCGCGCCACGAAGTATAATCCGCCGCCGCGAGCGCGGCACTCTGGAGGCTTCGATGGTCCTGCACGAAGACAACGTCATCGAGAAGATCACCGACGAGCGCTCGGCGCACTACGAGCCGTTCGGATGGCACCACTGGCCCGAGCATCCGTGGGCGTCGTACCAGTTCCGTCGCGGCCTGGGCGAGACACAGGAGGGCGGCGGCACGGTGAGCGAGTGCTTCCAGACGGCCGCGCGCATCGTGCCGGGCGATCCGGACTCCTGGCACCGCGAGTGGCTCGCGGTGGCCGAGCGCAACGACGCGCGCGGCGACGCGGAGGCCGCGCGTGGCCACGTGCGGACAGCGATGAATTGCTGGCTGCGCGCCGTCGATTACTATCGCCAGGCAGAGTTTTTCCTCGCGTCTACCGATCCACGCCGCCTCGCCACGTTCACCAAGATGGAGCACGCCAGCCATCGCTTCCTCGCGCACCTCACACCGCCGGGCGAGGTGCTCGAGATCCCGTACGAGGGCGCGTCGCTGTATGCCTACTTCGTTCGCTCGCCGTTCGGCGATGACGGCCGCCAGCCCTGCCTCATCTCGATGGGCGGCCTCGATTCGATCAAGGACGAGATGTGGTTCATGCAGGCGCACGGCGCGCTCCAGCGCGGCATCTCGACGCTGATGATCGACGGACCCGGGCAGGGTGGGACGCTACGGCGTCACGGGATCATCACGCGGCCGGACTACGAGGTGCCGATCGCGCGGTGTGTGGACTATCTGCTTTCGCGGCGGGACGTCGATCCCGCTCGCATCGCCGTGTGCGGCTCCAGCCTCGGCGGGTATTACGCCGCGCGCGCGGGAGCCCGCGAGCCGCGGCTGGCCGCGTGCATCTCACACGGCGCGATCTGGTCGATCCACGATTTCTGGAAGCATGCCGACGAGCGGCACGGGTTGGCGGCGCACATCAAGTGGGTCTTCGGAGTTGCGACGATGGTGGACGCCGTCGAGCGCTTCAAGGCGTTCACGCTCGACGGCGTCCTCGAGGACATGCGCTGTCCATATCTGATCGTGCACGGCGGCCACGACGTGCTCGGCATGTCACAGGCTCGCCGCGTCTACGACTACGGCAAGGCGCACGGTGTCGACGTCACCCTGCGCTTCGTGACGCCGGACGAGACCGGCGCCGAGCACTGCCAGCACGACAACCCGACCATCGGCCAGGAGCTGATGAGCGACTGGCTCGCCGACGTGTTCGGCGTCGATCAGCGCGCGGTCTTGGCGCGCATGCAGGCGCGGTACGCCGCTCGGTAGGCGGGGTCGTCTGCCTTGTCGGCGTCCATGCCTCGAAGGAACGGATCCGGCGACTGCGTGATGAAGGAGCCGGTCGGGTCCGTCTTCTCTCCTGACTTCGTCCCGCTCTGCGCGGGCTGCGCGTCTGCTTTACCCGCACCGGCGACCGGGATGCCGCCCTGCGCCGGCAGCTCACGCGGCGTGTTGCTGCCGTCCGGGGCTCGCTTGGCGAGCTCGCGGCCGGGTGCGCCTGGAGGCGCCGGCAGCGCGCTCGCTCCGGTCTTCTGCGCCGCCTGCTGATTGCACGACGCGATGTCGCTCAGGGTGGGTTCGGCCGCGTTGACGGCAGCCGCCGTCGGAAGCACGACGGCAACCATTGCAATGAGCGCCGCGCGTGATGGTCCGAGGGTGATCATTTCAAAACCTCCTCCGCCCGGCCGACGCCGAGCAACGTGGTGATTCACGTGCAAGGCGGCGGCCACCCGTGCTCGGTGGCATGTCGTTCGCTGCGACCGTTCGCCTCAGTCGCGGATGCCAGGAGGAGGCAACCATGGCGAAGAGTCAGGCAAAGAGTCAGGGGCGGCGCTCGGCTCGCAGAGTCGCGGACGTCATGGTCACGGAGGTCGTCTGCGTCGAGCCGTCGGCATCGCTGACGGACGCCGCGCGGGCGATGGAGGAAGCCAACGTCGGAATGCTGCCCGTCGTTCAGGACGGCAAAGTTCTCGGCGTCATCACTGACCGCGACATCGTCGTACGTGCGGTCGCGCAGGAAGCCGATCCGGCCAGCACCGCGGTCGGCGATTGTCTGTCGATCAACGCCATCGTCGCGCATCCCGAGTGGAGCACCGAGCAGGCGATGCAGACGATGGCCCAGGCGCAGGTCGGTCGGCTGCCGGTTCTCGACGACGACGACCGGCTGGTCGGCGTGGTGACGCTGAGCTCGATGGCGTTTCGCGCGCCCGAAAAGGGCGAGGCGCTCGAGGCGGCGCAGGAGGTGTCGCGCCGCTCGGCGAAACGCTCCGCCTAGCGCGCGGTGGGGAGCTGAGGGGCCTCGCCCCTCAGCTTCGCCGTCGCCTGCTCGGTCGCCTCGTCGGCGGGAAAGAAGCCCTCGACCCGCACCTCCTGCAGCGTGATGTCGTGGGGCGTGCCGAGCATGGTCAGCGTCGTGAAGTACCGAAGGATGAGATCGCCTTTACGGAACTCGATCGGCAAGAAGGGCGCGGGTGAGGCGTCGAGATCGAGCGCGCGCCAATGGCGGGGCGTGTCCGGATACGACAGCAGCTCCTCCAGCAACGCGCGCGTCTCGGCGTCCGCGAAGCCCGTCGCCACGTCACGATGCAGCCACTGGATCAGCGATGCGGCCGTCGGCTCCCAGTTGACGATCCACGGGCGGAACCCGTTTGGATGGAACATGAGGCGCATCGCATTCGGCGGTCCCAGCGTCGCGACGCTGGCGGCGTCGAGAAAGACCGCCTGCACGCGCGCGCTGCCCTCGTTGACCTTCAGCACGTTCCAGTGACGATCGAGAACCAGCGCGGGGTAGGGCTCCTGCTGCCGGAGGATGTAATCGAGAGCGCGGCGCGCCTGCGCCAGCGCTGGCGCGTCGAGGCTCGTCGCGCGATAGACCGGCGCGTAGCCCGCTGAGGTCAGGAGATCGTTGCGATCGCGAAACGGCACGTCCAGCGCACGCGCGAGCAGCACGACCATCTCACGGCTGGGCGTGGCCCGCCCCGTTTCGACGAAGCTGAGGTGACGAGAGGACACGCCGGCCTCGACGGCGAGATCGAGCTGACTCAGGCCCCGCCGCGTGCGCCATTCGCGCAACAACCGGCCGAAGCCGCCTTCGTGAAGCGTTTTCTCCACGGCGCGGATGCTAGCATCTCCCCATCGGGCGGGACATTACCTGTCAGGTAATTGCGGACACGGCGCGGCGCGACGATGCTGCGCGCGGAGGTGGCCGGTGGATCTTCAAAGCGTGCACAAGGGAACGCTGGCGGAGCATCTCGGGATCCGCTTCGTGGAAGCGACGCCGGAACGGGTCGTCGCCGAGCTCGACTACGCGGCGCCGCTCACGACCGTCGGCGGCGCGCTGCACGGCGGGACGCTGATGGCGCTGGCCGATACCGTAGGCGCCGCCGCGACGTTCTTGAATCTCCCGGCCGGCGCCGGCACGACGACGCTCGAGTCCAAGACCAACTTTTTCGCCGCCGGAAAGTCCGGCACGGTGCGCGCGGAAGCCACCCCGCTGCACCGCGGTCGCCGCACGCACGTCTGGCAGACGCGCGTGACGGACGCCACGGGGAAGCTGCTGTCGCTGACGATTCAGACGCAGATGGTGCTGACGCCGTAGCGTCCGCGTCGTTACCCGGAGCGTGGCCGCGTGCCGAGTCGGAACAGCGTCCACCCGGCGAGGATCGCGGCGACCGCGAACGCGAACGAGGGCGTGTACGATCCCGTCGCGTCGTACACGAAGCCCGCGAGGGCCGGGCCGAAGCCAGCGCCGCTGCGCCAGCCCAGACCGACGACGCTCATGATCGTCGCCAGCGCCGCCACGCCGAACACGTCCGAGATCGCCTTCACGAACGTATTGTCCGCGCCCGAGGCGCCGAGACCGAACAGCAGCAGCGTGCCGACGATCGTCCACGTCGGCAGCCCGGCCAGAAGCGTGGCCAGCGCCCCGAGCTGGAGAATGAGACACACGCGCATGGTCGGGACGGCCCCGAACCGATCGGTCGCCAGGCCGGCGAGCAGGCGGCCCGACATCGCGCCGATGCCGAAGGCCGTGAGTGCGAGGGACGCTTGCTCCAGTGACAGCCCGCGATCGCGCGCGTACGACACGCTGTGCACGGTGACCATCATGAAGACGAGCCCGAGGAAGCACCACGCGCTCACGAAGCACCACAGGCGCGTGTCGCCGAAGGCCGAGCGCCGCGCCGCGGCCGCCACGCCGGCGATGGGGCGCGGCTCGACCGAGCGCGGATAGCGTACGCAGAGGCTTGCCGGAACACCGACGGCGCCGACGAGCGCGCCCAGCACGAGCCACGCGGTGCGCCAGCCCCAGTGCCCAATCAGGAACGCAGCGAGCGGGCCGCCCGTGAGCCAGCCGAGGTTGAAGCCGCTCAGCACGATGGCCAGCGCCAGCCCGCGCCGCGCCTCGAACCAGCGCGCCACCGTGGCGGCCGTGAGCACGTAGATCGACGACATACCGATGCCGACGAGGACGCCGTAGGCGAGATAGAGCTGCCACAGCGCCTCGATGCGCGCGCTCAGCGCGAAGCCGACGGCGCCGATGGCCACCGTAAGGGCGAGGACCACGCGCGGTCCGTGCCGGTCGGCGATGCGGCCGACGGGAAACGCCGCCACTCCGCCGAGGACGAGGTTGATCGACAGCACGATCGCGACGGCGCCGCGGCTCCAGCCGAACGTCTCCGAGAGCACGGGCAGGAAGACGCCGAACGTCGACACCGCGGTGGCGATGCACGAGGTCACGATGAACAGCGCGACGACCACCCGCCAGCGCGGCGCGAGCATGCCCGGTCATCGTACGATACCGCCATGGCCAAACCCTATGTGCTCGAGTTCGGAATGGGCGTGGACGTGCACGGCGCGGACCCCACGACGGCGGCGCGGCGCGCGGTCTCCGATGCGATCCGTCACTCCAGCCTGCCGTTCTTCGCCGACGTGCGGGCGCGCGGCGGCCGCATGCTGGTCGACGTCACCGTCGGCGTCCCGGACGCGAAGAGCGTCGACGTGGCCGCCGTGAAGCGCGAGCTGCCGCACGGCGAGGTGACGGTGCGGGCGGTGGAGGGCGGACTGCGCGCGACGGTCGGCGACACGATCATCGCGTGTGTCGCGATCACGGTCAGCGTCGAGGAGTGATCGGGGCGCGACGCGCGCGCGAGCGTGGTATCGTCGCGCCATGACGACTCAAGCCGCCGCCATCCGCCATCTCTGGACGCACAAGACGCAAGACCACCCGTGGCTCGCCGACGGCGAACTCGTCATCGACCGCGCCGAGGGCGTGTGGGTGTGGACGGAGACGGGCCACAAGCTGATGGACGGCTTCGCCGGCCTGGCCGTCGTCAACGTCGGCCACGGCCGCCGCGAGATCGCCGAGGCCATCGCCGAGCAGACGGTGCGCCTCGCGTACTACCCGACCACGCGACAGTTCTCGAATCGCCCCGCCGCCGAGCTGGCCGCGAAGCTCGCGACGCTCACGCCGGGCGATTTGGACTACACGCTGTTCGCGACCAGCGGCTCCGAGGCCAACGAGCGCGCGATGCAGATCGCGCGGCATTACTGGATCGCGCGGGGCAAGCCGGGCAAGCACAAGGTCATCTCGCTGCAGGGCGGTTACCACGGCGCCACGATGGGGACGTTCGCGGTGTGCGGACTGCCGCACATGACGGCCGCGTACGCCCCGCTCCAGCCGACCGGCTTCACCAAGGTCGCGCCGCCGTACCCGTTCCGCGATCGCGGCGCCGGCACCGACGCTGAGCTCGTCGCGCGCCGCGCCGGTGAGCTGCGCGACGCCATCCTGCGCGAGGGCGCCGACACCGTGTCCGCGGTCATCATGGAGCCGATCTTGTCGTCAGGCGGGTTCATCATTCCTCCGCTCGGTTGGCTGCGAGCCGTGCGCGCCATCTGCGACGAGCTCGAGGTCTTGATGATCGCCGACGAGGTCATCACCGGCTTCGGCCGCACCGGACGCTGGTTCGGCGTCGAGCACGAGGGCGTCGTCCCGGATCTCATGACGGTGGCCAAGGGCATCACCTCCGGCTACCTGCCGCTGTCGGGCACGATCGCGCGCGGCCGACTGACCGAGGCGTTCCCCGAGACGAGCACGCAGGAGGTCATCCATCCCAACACGTACGCGGCGCATCCTGTGGCGTGCGCGGCGGCGCTCGCGAATCTGCAGATCATGGAGAAGGACGGTCTCGTCGCCAACGCCGAAACGATGGGTCGACGGCTGCTCGACGGCCTGAGACAGGCGCTCGGCAAGAGCCGGATCGTGGGCGAGGTGAGGGGCCGCGGCCTCCTCGTCTGCGCGGAGCTCGTGACGCCTGACGGCGCGCGCGCTCCGCTCGACGCGGCCGTCGTCGCGCGGCTCGATCGCAAGGCATGGGAGCGCGGCGCGATCGTCTACGCGCGTGGGCCGGTCCTGCGTTTGGCGCCGCCGCTCTGCATCACCGCGGCCGAGGTCGACCGCCTGCTGGAGATCGTCGCCGCGAGCATCGGCGAGCTGGAGCGCGAGCTGACCCGCTGACCGCGTGGCCGTCCCCGACCTCGCGCGTGAGCGTTACGTGAGCCTCGCGACCTTTCGCCGCACCGGCGCTGAGGTCCGCACGCCCATCTGGTTCGCGCTGGTGGACGATCGCCTGTGGATCGTCACCGGGGGCGACACCGGCAAGGTCAAACGCGTGCGCAACAACCCGCGCGTGCGCGTGGCGGGAAGCGACGTGCGCGGGATCGTGCACGGCCCGTGGCGGGAGGGGACCGCGCGGATCGCCGATGACCCGAGCGAGATCGCCCACGCCCACGCGATGCTGCGGGCCAAATACGGCTGGCAGGTCACGCTGCTCGACCTGGTCTCGCGGCTGAGCGGGCGGATCCGCCGGCGCGTGTGGCTGGAGGTGGCCCTGCGGTAGTAATCTGCTACTCGGAGAGTCGCCGCGGTAGTAATCTGCTACTATCGCAGGACGAGTAGTAGTCGAACGCTACTCAGCGAGGTGCCCGATGCCGCTGCCGGTCAAGATCTCGGACAGGCTGCTGGCCCGTGCCAAGGAAGAGGCGAAAAGCGCCCACCGCTCGGTGACGGCGCAGATCGAGCACTGGGCGACGCTGGGAAGGGCGGTGGAGCTCCTGAACGGCCACCGCGAAGTCCTCGCCCTCAAGCGTGTCGGCGAAACGCTGACGATGCCCCGCTACGTCAGCCCGCAGGAGATCCACGACGTCCTGATGCGGCTCGTCGAGGATCCCGATCGTGAGGCCGTCAAGACGGCGGTTCGCGCGGGCGGAGGGCCGGTCTACAGCGAGGATCCCGACGACCCGGAGGGCGTCATCCAGATCGCGCCCGACGGACGCCAGACTCGAGGACGTTTCGACGGCCGCACGTTCGTGCCGCGCAGCCGGCAGCGTGAGCGTTCCCCAGTTCGCATCGCTGCGCGCCGCCGCCGCTGACGGGGCGCCGGCCCTCGTCGTCGTCGCGGGGCCGAACGGCGCCGGCAAGTCGACGTTCATCCGGCGCTACCTGCGCGACCTCGATCTGCCGTACGTCAATGCCGACCACATCGCGACCATCCTGCGCGCCGCACATCCTGGGCTCTCGCAACGCGAGCTGGATCGCCAGGCGTTCGAGGAGGCCGAACGGCTTCGCGACGACCTTCTGCCGCTGAGATTCGGCTTTTGCACGGAGACGGTGTTCTCGGATCCGGTGGGCGCGAAGCTGGACTTCCTCGAACGCGCGCGCGCCGGCGGATTCTTCGTCACCCTCGTCTTCATCTGCCTGACGAATCCGGCGATCTCGATCGGACGTGTGCAGCAGCGCGTCGCCGAAGGCGGACACGACGTGCCAGCCGATCGGCTGCTGGCGCGCTTTCCGCGCACGCTGCGCAATCTCCGCGCAGCGATTCCGATCGTGAGCGAGACCTTTCTCTTCGACAACAGCTCGGCCGATGTCCCGTACCGCTTCGTCGCACGCTACGAAGGCGGCCGGCTCGCGGCCCTGCACCCGCCGCTGCCGCGCTGGACGAAAGAGCTGCCGGGACTGTAGCCGCGGCTCAGGCGAGCTCGGCGAGAAAGCTCGCGAGCACGCTGGCCGGCAGCAGCGCCGGCGCGCCGGTGACGTCGCGCACGATCTGCTTCATCGCGCGCGTGAAGCCCTGACACTCCAGCACGACGAGGGTCACGCCTGCGCGGCGCAGCTCCTCGGCAGCGGCGACGAGGCGGGACGCATCGTCGTACGGCGAGGCCACGCGAACGACGACGTTCGGATCGACGCGCGACCAGCGCTTCGCCGAAGACTCGACCTGGTG
>Ga0114129_10002815_pt1 | contig 24265 bp, 16 predicted proteins | sample RhiMetdeltSRZDD1_FD_80071 | JGI IMG/M metagenome (GOLD analysis project Ga0114129, IMG submission 80071) | Populus rhizosphere microbial communities from Tennessee, USA - Rhizosphere MetaG P. deltoides SRZDD1 (version 2) (version 2) | ecosystem: Host-associated > Plants > Roots > Rhizosphere >...
GTGGCGCTCGCCTTTGCCACCGACCGATGCCACCTCATCGACGACCCCTGGCAGGATCGCGCGATTCCGATCCGGTTCTATGACGAGGACGCGTCCGTCTCGGCAATCGTGGAGGCCGCACGCGAACGGCCCATTGATGGTGTCATCGCCGTCGGCGATCGCCCGACGGTGATTGCGGCCCGGGTTGCGGAGGCGCTTGGCCTTCCATTTCACCCGACGCGGGCTGCCGAAATCGCACGTCACAAACAGTCCACCCGCGAAACACTGCGTGCGGCAGGCCTTCCCGTTCCGTGGTGGATTCCCATCTCGTTGAGTAGTCCCCACGTCGCCATGTCCCGAGTCCCTTCGCTTCCGTCGTACCCGTGCGTTCTCAAGCCTGTGTCGCTTTCAGGAAGCCGCGGCGTGATCCGCGTCGACGATTCCGATTCGTTGAACGCGGCGCTCGATCGACTGCGCGCGATCGTCGGGTCGCCCGACGTGCGCAGCGAACGGAACGAGGCGCACGATACAGCGCTGCTCGAGGGTTTCATCCCCGGCCGCGAGTACGCGCTCGAAGGCCTGATGGATCACGGCGCCCTCCACGTCCTCGCCGTCTTCGACAAGCCCGATCCGTTGGACGGCCCGTTCTTCGAGGAGACGATTTACGTCACCCCATCCGCGGCGCCGGACGCGACGCGCGACGCCATTGTCCAGGCCGTCACGCACGCTGCGGCAGCAATCGGCTTGCAGCACGGGCCTATCCATGCCGAGTGTCGCGTCAACGAGGACGGGGTCTTCGTGCTCGAAGTGGCCGCCCGACCGATCGGCGGCCTGTGCGCGCGGGCACTGCGGTTCCAATCAGCAATCAGCCAACAGCAATCCGCAATCTCGTTGGAGGAACTTCTGCTTCGCCACGCCCTCGGCGGAGCTCCCACGTGGCGTCGTGAAGGAGCCGCCTCCGGGGTGATGATGATTCCCATTCCGCGTCGTGGCGTGCTCCGCGGCGTCGGTGGCGTCGAGGCGGCGCGCAGCGTGCCGCAAATCGTCGACGTGCAGATCACGGCGAAGATGGATCAGCGGCTGTTGCCGCTACCGGAGGGCGCGAGCTATCTGGGATTCATCTTCGCGCGCGGGGAGCGGGCGATGGCCGTCGAGCAGGCGCTGCGCAATGCCCATGCGTGCCTCGCCTTCGCGATCGACGCGGAATTCCCGGTGCTCGATGCGGCGCACATGCACTACAATCGTCACCATGGCTGATTCCTGTGGACACTCGCACGCGCCGCAGCCCTCGACGAACACGAGTGGCCGGAAGGTGATGTGCGCGAAGTTCCAGAAAGAGCTGCCAGGGCTCGATTCGCCGCCCTGGCCCGGAGAGCTCGGACAACGGATCTTCGACCACGTGTCCAAGGACGCCTGGAAGCTCTGGGAAGAGCGGATGAAGATGATCCTCAACGAGTACCGGCTCATGCCGTGGCAGAAGGAAGCGCAGGATCTGGTCGCCAAGCACATGGAAGATTTCTTCTTCGGCGAGGGGGCCGCACTACCGCCCGGGTACGTCCCGCAGCAGGCGAAGTGAACGCGCCGATTCCCGACACACCAGAAGGGCGCCATCGCGCCTGTTGGTACAGCCGCCGAACGCGCGACATTCCGACCGACGTGGGTTTCCATACCATCGAAGACGGCCAGCTGCTGTTCTGCGCTCACACCATGTGGTTTCCCGTCGTCGGATACCAGTTCGACGTGCGCAGCTGCTCGTCCTGCGACTACTTCAAGCCGGTTCGATCGGTCGCCTCCTAGAGCCTCGCCACCCACCTCGACCGCGACGGCATTCGCTACTGTGGCTAAGCCCTACTGTAGCAATCTGCTGCAATCCGCTACCCACTCTCTGTAACAAGCTCCCATTAACCCTCTAAAAACCAGCGAGTTACGCCTATTAGAAGCCTCGGCGCGTGGCACAAACTTTGATACGGACGGGGGTCGTGAGGCGTTTTGGTCCAGCTCGCAATCACGAGACGGAGGTTGTGCGGTGACTACAGAGCGTAAAGAACGAAGGGGATTTGCGTCGATGTCCGCCGAGAAGCAGCGCGAGATCGCCAGCAAGGGCGGGCGTGCTGCGCACGAAAAAGGTACTGCCCATGAGTGGACTGCCGACGAAGCCCGCAATGCCGGCCGCAAGGGCGGTCAGGTGAGCCGCGGGGGTCGAGGCCGTCTCGTTGTTCCGACAGCTGATTCCGCTGTCACGCCGGCCTTCCCGGCGAGTGACGTTGCCGCCATTGGCGACGGTCTGGCGGCGGAACGTGTCGAGTGATCGACTCGCGCAAGTAGACGCTATGGAGGCGACGAACAATGGCAAGACGCGTAGCCGTGGCCTGGGTTCTGGCGCTCGCCCTGGCGGCGAGCGCCAGCGCTCAGACAAGGTCTTCCGGGACATCCACGGGGCAGAGTACCAGCACTACCCAAACACCGTCCTCGTCGACCGACACGGCGCGGGAAACCCGACCGGCGACGACAACGTTCTACGGCGACACTGGACTGTGGTATGTGCCGACCGCCGAAGTGCTCGGGCACGGCAAATGGTCCGCTAGCGCATACCGCCGCGGCACGAACTGGATTCAGGGCTACACCAACGTCGCCGACTTTGCCGGTACGTTCGGGTTCGGCATCAAGAATCGCGCGGAGATCTTCGGATCCTTCCTCGTCGACACTCGTATCGATCGCGACGTCCGCCCGATCTTCCTCACCGACCCCACGTTTGGCGGCTTCATCGACCGGTATCCTCGCGTCAACCAGTACTGGACCGGCGACCACGTCGGCGACTTCTACCTGGGTGCGAAAATCAATTTCTGGTCCGAGGCGGACCAGAAGCCCGCAGCCATCGCCGTTCGCGGCATGGTGAAGCTGCCGACGGGCGATAAGGATGTCGGCAACGGCACTGGTAAGGCCGACGGCTCGGTCGATCTCATCATCAGCAAGGAAGCGGCGAAGCTCGTCGAGGTGTCGGGGTTCGGCGGCTACGAGTTTCTCGGCCAACCGGATAACTTCGATATTCCGAGCGGCGCATTCAGGTGGGGCGCCGGCGTCGGCTTCCCATCGCGCAACTGGCTGCGTGTCACCGGCGAAGTGAACGGCTACGTCCCATCGAAGGATGTGGCGACGACCACGACCGCGCTGACCGGCATCGATGGCAGCCGGTCGGGTCTCACCTACAACACCGAGAACATCACGCGCGCGACGCTGGGCATCACCGCCCAGACGAAGAAGGGATTCTTCTTCGGCGCGGGCGTCAGCTGGAACGTGCCGTCGAAAGCGCGGAACACCGCGTTCAGCGAGGATCACCAAGAGATCCTCAACGACTACTACGACATGCAGTTCCGGATCGGCTATCACCCGGGCGTGCGTGTCTATGCACCGCCGCCACCACCGCCGCCGCCACCACCGCCGCCGCCACCTCCACCGCCCCCGGCACACAACCTCACGGTGAGAGCGGAGTGCAACCCGTGCACGGTCGAAGTGGGCAAGACCTCGACGGTGACGGCGACCGCGCAGGATTCGATCGGCTGCTCGGTCACGTATCGCTGGTCGGCGCCGAGCGGCACGCTCGCGCAGCCCGCTGAGCGTTCGACCATATGGACCGCGCCGAACGCGGAGGGCCGAGTGCCGGTCACGGTCACCGTGACGTGCCCGACCGACAACAAGACGGCGTCGGATACGGTCAACATCGAGGTCACGCGTCCGCCGGTCAGGACCTACACGTTCGAGGATGTCTACTTCGACTTCGACCGCTATACGCTGCGGCCGGAAGCGACGCGCATTCTCGACGAGGCGATCAGCGCGATGCGCGAGACACCTACACTGCGAATCGAAATCGAAGGGCACACCTGCAACATCGGCACGGCTGAGTACAATCTCGCGCTCGGCAACAGACGCGCGACGGCCGTGAAAGACTACCTCGTCAGCCGCGGGGTTACTGAGGATCGCCTGCGGACCGTCAGCTACGGCGAGGAACGGCCGAAGTATGACAACGCGCGTGAAGAAACGCGTCGCCTGAATCGGCGGGCGGCGTTGGTAGTGAATCTGCGGTAGGAACGTGGGGACATTGGGACTGGGGGACTGGAGACAATCTGTGTCCCCGGTTCCCAGTCCCCAAGTCCCCGCTTGTGTGCGATGCGCTTCATCCACCTTTACCTGATCGGCTACTTCGTTCTGGTCATCGGCGCCGGCCTTGCCCTCTGGCAGGCGGGCGTCCTGCAGCGCATGCCAGCCATCTGGGTCTTCATTTCGTTCCTCATCGTCGTCGGACTGGGCATCCTCCTCGCTGTTACCTCGGTCAGACCCACGACGATCTCTCGCGAGTAGGGCAGCCCAGCCCGCCGATCCTGCCAGCGTCGCCCGTGGCATGAGTTATGGTTCCGCTATGCCAGCCATGCGTGCGAGTGTCTCCGCCTTTGCGCTGCTCACCCTCGCGTTTTCAGCAGCTTGCAAGGACGAAGGCTCGGTCAAGGTGCACCGGCTGTCGTTCAACGGCGTCAAAGCGGTGGATGAAGGACGACTGAAAAACGCGCTTGCTACGCGGCAGAGCTCAATCATCCCATGGGGACGGAAGTACTACTTCGACCGGTCCCGCTTCGACACGGATCTGAAGCGCATCCAGGCGTTCTACTCGGACCGCGGCTATCCCGACGCGCGCGTCACGGGCTTCGACGTGAAGCTTAACGACAAGCAGGACCAGGTCGACATCACCGTGACCATCGTCGAAGGCCAGCCAGTGAATGTTGCCGCTATCAACCTCGAGGGCTTCGAGGTGATCCCGCCCGCCCACCTCGATGAGCTGAAGAAAAGGATTCCGTTGAAGGTCGGCGCGCCCCGCGACCGACAGCTCGTGGTCACGGCGCACGAGATGGCGGTCAACGAGTTGAGGGATCACGGCTTCCCATACGCGAAGGTCTCCACGGCCGAAGGCGACGGCACCGACGGGAAGCTGACGACGCTGACGTTCAAGGCAGAACCGGGGAAGGTCGCATATTTCGGCCCGGTGTCGATCGCGGGCAACAAGACCGTGAACGACCGCGTCATCGAACGCGAGCTCACGTTCAAGCCGGGCGACCTGTATCGCCGCAGCATCGTCCAGGAGTCGCAGCGGCGGCTTTACGGCATGGAGTTGTTTCAATTCGTCAACATCGAGCCGATCACGCCGGAGCTGCAGCCGACAGAAGTCGCCACGCGCGTGACCGTCGCGGAAGGCAAGCATCAGCGGACGAACTTTGGCGTCGGCTATGGCACCGAAGAGAAAGCGCGCGTCGACGCCGAATACCATCATGTGAACTTTTTCGGTGGCGCCCGATCGGCAGGGGCCCACGTGCGCTGGTCGTCACTCGACCGCGGGGCGCGCCTCGATTTCAACCAGCCGTACGTCTTCGCGCCCCATTTTTCGTTTGGCGCCGAGGCGCAGGACTGGCACACCTTCACACCTGCCTACAGCTCGGTCGTGGTCGGCGCAAAGGCGACGCTGACGCACCGACAGAACTCGAGCACGTCGTGGGCCATCTCGATGACGAGCGAGCACGATAGCAGCGCCATCTCGAACGAGGCGCTCAACGATCCCACGCTGCGCGACGAACTGATTGCGCTCGGTCTCGATCCGACGACCGGCGAGCAGAACGGCACACTGAACGGGCTTGGCTTCGACCTGCAGCACAGCACTGCGGACAACCTCCTGAACGCGCGCCGCGGCTACCAGGTGGCGTTGCATGCCGAGGAGGCGGGACGGCTGCTGCCGGGCTCCTTCAACTACTACGCCTTCTCGGCTGATGGTCGTCACTACCTGCCGTTCGGCGATCGGCTCGTGCTGGCCAGCCGGCTCCAGCTGGGCAACATCCGACCGGTTGGTGGCGATCCCAAGAACATACCGTTCGCGAAAAAGTTCTTCCTGGGCGGCGCCACCAGCGTTCGCGGCTGGGGCCGCTACGAGATCAGCCCGCTCAGCGCGTCGGGGCTTCCGATTGGCGGCAACAGCATGCTCGCGGTCAGTAGCGAGCTCCGTGCAGTCCTGCGCGGAAAACTCGGCGCCGTCTTGTTCATCGATGCGGGCAACGTGTGGGCCAATTCGTTCGGATTCAAACTCGACGACCTTCGGTACGCGGTCGGACCCGGAGTGCGGTACCAGACGCCGATCGGGCCGTTTCGCTTTGACGTCGGCTATCAGCTGAATCCCATTCCAGGTCTCCTGGTGAACGGCAGCGAACAGACGCGGCGATTCCGTCTTCACTTTTCGATCGGCCAGGCATTTTAGGGTTCTGAGGTTCTGAGGTTCTAGGGTTCTAGGGTTCCAGAGTTCTAGAGTTCGGTTCCGGGTTCAATGGGGTGGCCATGCAGATCGTGAAGCGACTGACGCACGTGCTGGTGCTCGTCCTCACGCTTGTGATTGGCGCGACAGCGGCCGCGGTGATCGTTTCGCAGACGGCGTGGTTCAAGAACTGGCTGCGGGGCTACATCGTCCGCCAGGCGAACCAGTATCTGAATGGGACGGTGTCGATTGAACGGCTGGGCGGCAATCTGTTCTTCGGCATCGAGATGGAGAACATCGGCGTGTCGATGGACGGCAGCCAGGTCGTGGCCGTCAAGGACCTCGGCCTCGACTACAGCGTGTTCCAACTCCTCTCGAAGGGCCTGTCGGTCGACTCGATTCGCCTCGATCAGCCGGTCATTTACTTGCGTCGCGAAGGCGACACGTGGTCGCTCAGCCGCCTCGTCAAGAAGCAGGAGACGGAAGCGGATCGCCGCGGGCCGGCATATCCCATCGCTGTTGACGCCATCGGCATCGCGAACGGTTCCGTCGTTGTCGAGTCGCCGGTCGGAACGTCTGGTGTTCAGGTGCCCAGGCGGTTCGATCACCTGGATGCGAAGCTGTCGTTCAACTACGAGCCGGTGCGCTATTCCATCGAGATCAGTCACGTGTCGTTCCGCGGCTCCGAACCCGCGCTTGCGGTCAACGCGCTGTCCGGTGGTATCGCGGTCAAGGAAGACACCGTGTTCGTGGAGAAGCTGGCGCTGCGGACTGCGGAGAGCTCGGTGTCGGTGGACGGCGCCGTCCAGCAGTATTTGTCGTCGCCCATTCTCAACCTCCAGATCTCCTCCGACAAGCTGTCGGTGCCGGAGATCGCCCGACTGGTGCCGGCGCTGTCGGGCGTGAAGCTGCAGCCGGCCTTCAACGTGAGGGCCGAAGGGCGGCTCGACGCACTCAAGGTCGAGATGAACGCCCAGTCGTCGGCCGGCCAGATGAGCGGCACGATGACGACGAATGTGGCTGACATGACGACGGACGAAGGGTCCCGCCAGCCGTTGTTCGCGCGCGGCGAAGTCTCCGTGAAGCACCTCGACCTCTCGCCGATTCTCAACGACCCGCGCCACAAGAGCGATATCAACGCCAACACGCGCTTCGATTTGGAGAGCCGGTCGTTGTCGAATGTCGATACGCTGCACGGCACTGCGTCGATCGACTCACCACGCGTGGTTGCGGCCGGGTACGTAGCGGAGAAGATTCACGCAAAGGCGCAAGTGAACGGCCGGCGCGTGGCGCTCGATGGAAGAGCGTCGGCGTACGGCGCGGCCGCGACCGTTGCTGGAAACGTCACCCTGCCAGAGGGCCGCTCGCCGCTCGGCTTCGACGTCCACGGTGTCGCGCGGCGCGTGGACCTCAGACGCCTTCCGCGCCAGGCCGGCGTTCCGCCCGCGAGCACCGATGTCAACGCGGCGTATCACGTCCAGGGATCTGTGGCGAATGTTCGCGGGGACCTTCGATTCGAGCCCTCGACCGTCGCGGGGACGACGATCGCCGCCGGCAGCACGGCCGCCTTCGCCGTTAATGGTAAGGACATCAGCTACAAGGCCGACGCGACGGTCGCCGATTTGGACCTGCAGCGTGTCGGCAACGAGTTCAGCATCCCCGCGCTGTCGGTCGATCGTTATCGGAGCGCGATCAACGGGCACATCGTCGCGGACGGCCGTGGAACCACGCCCGAGGAGCTGGATCTCACCGCGAGGGGCACGCTCACCGACACCTCGATCCTCGGCGGCCGTATTCCACAGCTGACGTTCGACACGACGCTCGTGCGCGACACCATGCACGTCAAGGCGGTCGGGACCATCGCCGATGTCGACCCGGCCGTGGCCAGCGGCAAACCAGAGTTCGCAGGCACGGTCGCCGGCTCCGTCGATGTCGACGCCACCGTGACGAACATCTCGACCGGCGTCACACCAGACAGCGTGCAGGCCGACGCCAACATTGCCCTTCAGCGGTCCGCGATCGGCGGTCTCGACATCACCCAAGCAAACCTGGAAGGCCGCTACCACAACTCGACCGGCGACATCCGGGTTCTCGACGTCGTCGGACGCGACGTCAATGTCCACGCGAGCGGCACGCTGGCGCTGAACGACGATGGACAGTCAAACCTGAAGGTGCACGCGGACACACCGAGCTTGGAGCAGGTCGGCAAACTCGTCAACCAGCCCATTGCCGGCATCGCGAAGATCGATGCGACCGTGACGGGCAACAGACGTCAGCTGCAGGCAACGGGCAACGTGACGGGCGACGGCGTCAAATTCCAGGAGAACGGCGCGCTCACAATCTCGTCAGATTTTACGGCGAAGGTCCCCGACCTGACGTTCGCCGACACCGACGTCAGCTCGACTACGCATGCGACGTTCGTCTCGGTGGCGGGGCAGAACATCAACGAGCTGGACGCGAAGACCACGTATCATCAGAAGCAGCTCGACTTTGATGCCACCGCAAAGCAGCCGCAGCGTTCGCTGGCGGCGAACGGGTCGCTTCTGCTGCACCCGGATCACCAGGAGATTCATCTCAAGGGCCTCGGCCTGACCTCCAAGGGCGTGCAGTGGCAGACCGCGCCGAACAGTGAGGCGGCGATCCGGTATTTCCCGGATGCGGTCGAGGTGAGGAACCTCGAGCTCGTAAACGGCGATCAGCAGATCTCGGTGGGGGGCACGTTCGGCCGGCCCGCGGACGCACTGCAGGTTTCGCTGAAGAACATCGACGTCGCCAGCGTGGACGCGCTCCTGCTCCGTCCGCCGCAGCTCTCTGGGCGTCTGACCGCGACGGGAACGGTCCGCGGCACCAAGGATGCCCCGCAGGTCAAGGCCGACTTCCAGGTGGGTCAGGGCGGGTTCCGCGATTTCCGGTACGACTCGTTCAGCGGCACCGTGAACTACGCCGGCAAGGGACTGACGCTTGACACGAAGCTGCAGCAGAACCCCACCACCTATCTGACGGCGAAGGGCTACCTGCCGGTCGCCGTCTTGACGGCTTCGAAGGAAGAGCGCGAGGCGGCGCATGGCGCCGAGGTCGCCGCCGAGGATCGCATCGACCTTCACGTGGAAAGCACGCCGATCGATCTCGGGCTCGTGCAGGGCTTCACGACCGCGGTGACCAACGTCAAGGGCACGCTGCAGGCGAACGTCGACGTCACCGGCTCGGCCGCCGATCCCCATCCGAACGGCACCGTCTCGGTGGCCAACGCGTCGTTCACCGTTCCGGAAACCGGCGTGGCGTACACGAACCTGCAGGGCCGCGTCGACCTCCTTCCCGACAAGGTCCACATCGACAACATCGCGATGCTCGACAACCATCAGAACGCGCTGTCGATCACCGGCGACCTGGCCGTCCACGAGAAGCAGCTCGGCGCCCTCCTGCTGAACATCACCGCGCGCAATTTCAAGGTGATCGACAACAAGATGGGCAACGTCCGGATCAACAGCGACGTACAGCTGGGCGGCGAGCTGGCGTCGCCGCGGGTCGAGGGCGAGGTCTCGGTCGAAACCGGCTCGATCAACGTCGACGAGATCCTCGCGCAGACGACCGATTCGGCTTATGCCACGAGCCAGACCGAGTACCTGATGAAGCCCGAGGCGGCGGTCGAAACACAGCCGGCGACGCCATCGGCGTTCGATGCGCTGAAGATGGACGTGCACCTGACCGTGCCCGATGACCTCGTCGTCAAGGCCAGCAGTCTGCAGACGCCGGACGCGCCCATCGGGCTTGGCGCGATGAACGTCACACTGGGCGGCGACGTGCGCGCGACCAAGCAGCCGGGATCGCCAATCGCGCTGGTCGGAATCGTGAACACCGTTCGCGGGACCTACGATTTTCAGGGACGGCGGTTCGAGATCCTGCGCGACGGCACGATCCGCTTCGAGGGCGAGCCGCTGAACGAGCTTGATCCGGTGTTGGACATCCGCGCGAGGCGCCTCATTTCGGCTGTCGAGGCGCGCGTCAACATCCGCGGCAGCGTCAAGCAGCCAGACATCGTGCTCTCCAGCACGCCGCCGCTCGAACAGGCGGATATCCTGTCGCTGATCGTCTTCAACCAGCCGGTCAATCAACTTGGTGAAGGCGATCAGATCTCGCTGTTCCAGCGTGCGCAGTCGCTGGCAGGCGGAGCGCTGGCGGGGCAGCTGGCGCAGTCCATCGGCGACGCGCTCGGCGTGAACACCTTCGAGATCAACCTGGCGCCGGAAACCGGTGGCGGCCCGCAGGTGACCGTGGGTCAGCAGCTCGGCCAGAACCTCTACATGAAGGTGCAGCAGAGCATGGGCAATCAGAGTCAGACCAATTTCATCGTGGAGTACGAGCTGGCCAAGTGGATCCGCCTGCAGACCAACGTCATCCAGGGATCGACGACGCAGCAGCAGCTGTTCCAGCGGATGCAGGGCAGCGGTGTCGATCTGCTCTTTTTCTTCAGCTACTAGAACGAGGACGGCTTTTCACGAAGACACGAAGAGTACGAAGTTCACGAAGATCCCTTTGAAAGGAGATGCTTCGTGGCCTTCGTTCTCCTTCGAGCCTTCGTGAAAGATCGTCTCTAGGCGGTCGGCAGGGACGCGACCTGGACTCGCGCGTCATTGAAGCACGCCCCGCCGCCGAGATCGGTGAGCGTGTCCGGCACGAGTGCCGTGCCGGTGGCGTGGTTGCGCGTGCTGCGGCGCCAGATTCCCTTCGGCAGGCTCACTGTGCCGCGGCGAATCGCTTTGTCGATGTCGAGGATGCAATGGACCTCGCCGAGCTCGTTGAAGACTCGGACGAGGTCGTCGTCCGCGAGCCCACGCGCGGCCGCGTCATCCGGGTGCATGATCAGCTTCACATCAGGCCTCGGCAGCTCGCCGAGCGTCGAGCTGATGGTGCGATCGCTGGCGGGTGAGATGAGCGCGAGCGGATAGCGCTCGCTGCCGGGGTCCGGCTGGAATCGATACAGTCCCAGCGGCGCTTCCGCTTCGAGCGCCGCAGGGAAGAGATGGACTTTCCGATCCGGCGTGTTCGGAAACACGTCGGCAAACTGCACCGGGGCGATGCCGAACGACGGCGCCGGCAGCTCGCCGGCGCGCAGAGGCTCGCCGATCGCGGGAGGCAGGCGGTTGAGCACCTCGAGCATCAGGTCCAGTTCGCTCGCGGGCTCGTGATCGGAAAGCAGGCCAAGCCGCTCGCACAGCTCACCGAAGACGTCCGCATTCGAGCGCGCCTCTCCCGCGGCGTCCACGACGGCCTTTCCAAGATCGAGGTTGATCGGACCATAGGCCTTGGCGAAGTCGTAACCTTCGAGGAACGTCGTCGCCGGCAGCAGCACGTCCGCGTAGACAGCCGTGTCGGTCATCACCTGCTCGAACACCACGGTGAACAGGTCTTCCCGCTCGAGGCCGCGGACGATGCGTCGCTGGTCGGGGACGGTCGCGGCCGGGTTGCAGTTGTAGACGAACAACACGTTCACGGGCGGATCCCTGTATTCGGTGAGCGCCCGACCCAGGTGATTCATGTTGACGACGCGCGTGTCGGGCTCCGGCGTGCCAATCCACGTCCGGTCGATGTTCCATGAGGCCGAATTGCTCATCGAATAGCCGCCGCCGCGCACGCCGAACTTGCCGCCGACCGCCGGCAGCGCCAGGACGGCCATGGCGGCGTTGCCGCCGTTGCGATTCCGCTCGAGCCCCCACCCGCACCGGATGAGTGCCGGCGATGTCTGTGCGTACAGTTCGGCGACTCGAGCAAGGGCAGATGGATCGACGCCCGCGACCTCGGCCGCCTTCTCGATGGTCCACGGTTCTGCACGTTCGCGAAGCTGGTCGGCGCCCGTCGTGTGATCGCGCAGGAACGCGGCGTCCGCATGCCCGTTCGTGAACAGATACCGGTGGATCGCGAGCGCGACCGCGACGTCGGTCCCGGTGCTCACCGCGAGATGGACGTCGGCGGATCGTGCCAGCGGCGTGGTGCGCGGATCGATCACGACGAGCTTCGCTCCGCGCTTCTGCGCCTCGCGGACGTACGGCACGAGATGGATGCCGGACGCCGACGGGTTGACGCCCCACAGGATGATGAGCCGCGCCTCCGGGTAATCCTGATAGACGACCGACGGCATCTTGCCGTACAGCGCCATGTTGGCCGCGCCTGTCGGCGCCGCGCATACCGTCCTTGCCAGCCTCGACGTGCCGAAGCGGCGCCACAACTGCGCGTCGAGGTTGTCCTGGGTGAGGAGGCCGTTCGACCCGCCATAGGAATAGGGCAGGATCGATTCGGCGCCGTGCGCCGACTTCGCCTGCTGCATGCGCTCCACGATGAGCTGAAGCGCCTCGTCCCACGACGCGCGCTTGAAGCGGCCGTCGCCCTTGCGGCCCTTGCGGATGGCTGGATACAGCAGGCGATCGGGTCCGTAGAGTCGCTGATCGAATTTCCTGACCTTGGCGCAGATGTAGCCGCCGGTGACCGGATTCTTGTGCGAGCCGTCGATCGTGATCACCTTGCCGTGCTGAACCGTGACAGCGAGGCTGCACGCATCGGGACAATCGAGCGGACACGCCGTCTCCACCATAGACGCGGGTCCGCCAAGAATGGGTTCCGCCATACGCCGTACGATAGCATTTCTCCGTGCCGCACGACACGCCACACGTGGTGATCATCGGCGGTGGATTCGGCGGGCTCGAGGCCGCGCGGGCCCTCGCCCGCGCGCGCGGTCGGGTGACGCTCCTCGATCGCCACAACTACCATCTCTTCCAGCCGCTGTTGTACCAGGTGGCGACAGCATCGCTCTCGCCCGGCGACATCGCCTCGCCCATACGCTGGGTGTTGCGCCATCAGAAGAACGTTCAGGTGCTGCTTGCCGACGTCAAGGCGATCGATTTGTCCGCTCAGTACGTGACCATCGACGGCGATCGGATCTCGTTCGACTATCTAATTGTTGCGGCCGGCGCCTCGCACTCGTATTTCGGCCACCCCGAGTGGGCCGCGCGCGCGCCGGGACTGAAAACGCTCGACGATGCGCTCGAGATGCGGCGGCGGGTGCTGCTGGCGTTCGAGGCGGCCGAGCGCGAGCGCGATCCCGAGAAGCGCCGCCGCCTGCTGACATTCGTCATCGTGGGCGGTGGACCCACAGGCGTGGAGCTGGCCGGCGCGCTCGCGGAGATCGCCAGACAGTCGCTCGCCCAGGATTTCCGGAGCATCCACCCGGAGTCGGCGCGCATCGTGCTCGTCGAAGGCAGCCCGCACGTGCTGCCCCCCTTTTCAGATCGGTTGCGCGTAGCGGCGCGGCGCGATCTGGAAAGGCTTGGCGTCGAGGTCCGCACGGAGGCGATCGTGACGGACGTCAATGAGGACGGTGTGACGGTGACGCCGGGCTCGGGAGCGGCCGAGCGCATCTCCGCTGAGACTGTTCTCTGGGCAGCGGGTGTCGCTGCCTCACCGCTCGCGAAGTCACTCGGCGTCCCACTCGATCGCGCTGGACGCGTCAGCGTCGAGCCAACGCTTGCCGTTCCCGGCCATCCATCGACATTCGTGGTCGGCGACATGTGCGCGTTCGTGCAGGATGGGAAGCCGCTGCCCGGCGTCGCGCAGGTGGCGATGCAGCAGGGCCGCCATGCCGCGCGCAACGTCCTGCGCGCGATCGAGCATCGGCCGCTGGGGCCGTTTCGCTACAGGGATCTTGGAACGATGGCCACGATCGGTCGCGGGGCGGCGGTCGGGGAAATCTTCGGGCTGAAGATCACCGGCTTCTTTGCCTGGCTGTTCTGGATCTTCCTGCACATCTTCTGGCTGATCGGGTTCCGCAACCGCATCGTCGTCATGACGGAGTGGGCGTACGCCTTTGTGACCTTCCAGCGCCGCGTGCGGCTGATCACTGGGGAGCGGGGCGCCGCGCCACCACGCGCACACCTCTGACGTCCGCGTCGGCGACGACGATCGACGCCGGTTGCTCCACGCCGCCAACCGGGCCGCCGCTGCTGAAGCTCATGAACGCCCCGCCGCTGACTCCGCCGGACGCGCTCGTCATGATCACGGTCGCCGTAATCTGATAACTGCCCGCCGGCACGTCGCTGATCACAAAGCGTCCGTCGTCCTGTGTCTGCGCGGTTCCGGCGGGACCATATAGCACTCCGCCGCTCCGTCGGTCGGCCATCAGCATGACCATCGCGCGGCCGACCGGGTTGCCGGTCTCGTCGACGACGAAGCCGGAGACGCGGAACGCCGGCGCGGACTGCATGGTGATCACGATGTTGGCGACCTCTGCTCCTGCTGCGGCAGTGATCCCGTGCGCCGACGTCTCGTCCACCGTGCCGGGATAGAAGGTCGTCGCGTACGTCGTGCGCGCGGCTCCGCCGGCCGGCGGTGTGACGGCCGGCGAACTAAACCCGATCGTGCCCATCCGCATCGCGGCGACGTAGTATTCGCCGGGCGCGAGACCCGGCACGCGGAACTCGCCAAGATCGTTGGTCTGCTGCGGTCCCTGCATAGGCGCCGGCACGAGTCGATATGGCACGGCGGCTCCTGGCGAGGGTAATCGGCGCATCGCCATAACACGCATATCGGACAACGGCGCGCCCGACGGATCGAGCACGCGTCCTGCGATGACCGCGCCCTTCTGAAGACGAAAATCGACCTGGACCGCCTGGCCCGCGGCGACCGTGAGCGGACGCGGCCCGATCATCGGATCGCTGAACGGCGCGTAGCCGGTCTTCTGCACGTCGAGGCGATACTCGCCCGGTGCCAGTACGAACACAAACCCGCCGTCCTGATCGGTCAGCGCCTGCGGCGGCATGCCCAGTGGGCCAGGGTACGTGGCGGACGGCCGAGCCGCGGGGATGGCGATGACTCGTGCACCCGAGACGGGCGCATTCGCATCGGTGGTGACCCGGCCCGAGATCCGTCCGGTGGAGGCCGGCGTGGCCTGGACCAGCGACAGTGCGAGAGAAAGCGTCACGACAGCGAGCATCGTGTGACCTCCAGAGATCTGCCTCCATTAGACGCCGATTTGAGGCAGACGGTCGCGAACAACTACTCGCAGATTTATCGATTCCTGATGGCGTGACCCTGCACTGTCCAGCTATCTGCGATCAGGAGTGACAACACGACCGCCGAGCTTGCCGGTGAACGTGTTTGCGTCTTTCTCGATCACACCGTTGACGAACACGTACTCGAAGCCCTCGGACAACTGATGCGGCTCGAGGTAGGTGGCGACGTCTCGAACCTTGGCCGGATCGAAGACGAGCACGTCTGCCCAGGCGCCTGGACGCAGCACGCCCCGATCCTTCAAGCCGAAGACGGCGGCGGGCAGACTGGTCATCGATCGCACGGCAAACGGCAGATCGATGACGCCGCGGTCGTTGACGTACATGCGAATTTTCCGCGCGAAGGCGGCGTTGCCGCGCGGGTGTGGCTTGCCCTGCCCGAATGGGACCAGGTCGCCGTCGGTGCACGTCATGGTGAACGGCTGCTTCATGATGTATTCGATGTCGCCTTCGGCCATGTTGAACGACACCAGGCTCGCGCCGCCGCCGCCGGCCTTGACGAGCAGCTCCATGGCGGTTTCTTCCGGCGGCTTGCCGAGCGTTTTCGATACCTGTGCGAGTGACTGCCCCTCGAACGCCGGGTTCGCCGCGTAACGCGAGATGACCAGCTTTTCGGGTCCGCCCCGGCGCTCGAAGCTTCGGCGGATGTCGGCCGCCAGCCGCTCGTGCTCGGGGCCTTGAATGCGTTTCAACAGTTCGGCCGTGCCGCCAACTTCGGCCCAGCGCGGGATCAGCGCGCCGACGATGCCCGTGCCGCTCGCGTCGTACGGGTATTGATCCGCGTACACCTCGACGCCGCGGTCGCGCGCTTGCCGGATCTTCTCGACCAGGGCCATCGACAGTCCCCAGCTCGCCGGCCCCAACGCTTTCATGTGCGCGACGATGCCCGGAAGGTGAGCTTCTTCTGAAATCCGAATCACTTCCTGCACGGCGGCGATGACGCCCACGCTGTAGTCAGCTTCGTCGCGGATGTGGCTTTCGTAGACGCCGCCCAGCTCACCGACGATCTTCGCCAACGCGATCACTTCTTCAGTCTTCGCGTAACTGCCCGGGGCGTAGTAGAGGCCAGACGAGAGGCCGATGCCGCCGGCCTCCATGCCGCGTCTCGCGAGCTGCGTCATCCGCTCGAGCTCCGGCGCGGTCGGAGCGCGATCCGTCATGCCGAGCACTTCGCGGCGGATCGAACCGTGCGGCACGTACAGCGCGACGTTGACGCCGACGCCGCGCTGCTCGAACCCCGCGCGTTGCGTCCGTAGGTCCACGGTGCCACCGCCGTCTGGATTGATCGCGACGGTTGTGATCCCCTGCGCGAGCAGCTGGCGCGCTTCTTTGAGGCTGCCTTCAAGGCCCTGCGACGCATGCGAGTGGACGTCGATGAAGCCGGGCGAGACGATCAGTCCCCTGGCATCGATCACCCGTGTCGCGGACGCGTTGCCCAGGCGGCCCATGTCGACGATGCGCCCGCCCCGAATGCCGACGTCGGCGGCCAGCCAGGGATTACCGCCGCCGTCGAGGACGCGTCCGTTCTTGATGAGCACGTCGTAAGGGGTCGATTGCGAAGACAATGCCGCCGCGCAGCTGAGAACCGCGGCCGCCACCGCGCCAATGCGAAATCTCATGGCGGTGATCCTACAGCCACCTCCGTCCCCGCTAGGAACCTCCGTCCCCGCTAGGAACCTCCGTCCCCGTCAGGGACCTCCCGCCTTCGCGCTCCCGCGCTACGGTGGGGCAGGCCTCTCCAAGTCGGCAGCGGTTTTGCTGAAACCCCAACAAGGATGGCCAAACCGCCGAGCGTGTGGCGCGCAGTTCAGAGCGCGGAAGTGTGCAAACAGAAGACGACGCACCGGCTACGCTCGCTCGTGCGCAGCAGGAAAGCCGTGCTGGCGCCGCACGATTCTGCCAGGGCGGCCGGGCTCCGCTACGTCAACGACGCGCGGACACCTGGCATCCGCCGGATCGGGCGTCACGCACGATTTCGGTATGTGGATCCAAGCGGCCGGACGATTTCGAATCCGGCCGAGCGTGAACGGATCCGATCCCTCGTGATTCCGCCCGCGTGGACCGACGTGTGGATCTGCACAGATCCGCGCGGTCACCTGCAGGCCACCGGTCGCGACGCGCGCGGCCGCAAGCAATACCGCTATCACCCGCGATGGCGCGAGGTCCGCGACGAAGTGAAGTACGGCCGGCTCATCACGTTCGCACAGGCGCTCCCGCGCATCCGCGCGCGGTTGTCGGCGCATCTCCGCCGCCAGAACCTTCCGCGCGAAAAGGTGCTTGCGGCCGTCGTCCAGCTCCTCGAGAAGACGCTGATTCGCGTCGGCAACGAGGAGTACGCACGGCAGAACAAATCGTTCGGCCTGACGACCATGCGCGATCAGCACGCGCGGGTCAACGGCACGGCCGTCCGCTTCGAGTTCCGCGGCAAGAGCGGCATCCAGCACGCCATTGATCTGCGCGACAGGCGTCTCGCACGCATCGTCAAATCGTGCCGCGACCTTCCCGGCTACGAGCTGTTCAAGTACGTCGACGGCGGCGGGCGCCACCAGGTCATCGACTCGGCCGACGTCAACGCGTACCTGCGGGAGATCAGCGGCCAGGACTTCACGGCGAAGGACTTCCGGACGTGGGCCGGCACCGTGCTCGCGGCGAAGGCACTCGCGTCGATCGGCGGCTTCAAGTCGCAGGCGGAAGCGAAGCGGAACATCGTCCGCGCGATCGACCAGGTGGCGAAGCGGCTGGGGAACACGAAAGCCGTGTCGCGCAAGTGTTACATCCATCCCGCGATCCTCGACGCCTACATGCAGGGCGTCACGATCGCGAGCGACGACGAAGCGGCCGTGGTCGCCGTCATTGCCCGGCGCCTGAAAAAAACAGCATAATCGGGCGCGATGCGCGCGCGTCCGCGTACGGCCGTCGGCCGCAACGTCCTTCGCAAGGAAGGCGTGGAAAAGGTCACTGGCCTCGCGCGGTACATCGACGACCTGACGTTCCCCAACCTGCTGTACGCGCGCACCGTGCGCTCGACGATTCCGGCGGGCGACATTCTCGACGTCCGGATGAACTTCGACACGAAAGGATTCACGGTCGTCGATTATCGCGATGTCCCGGGCCGGAACGTCGTCGCCCTGATCGACGACGATCAGCCGTGCCTCGCCGAGCGCGTCGTCCGTCACGTGGCCGAGCCGATCGTGCTGCTCGCCCACGCAGACCGCGATGCGCTGCTCGGCGCCGACGTTCAGATTTCGTATCGACCGACACTTCCTGTTTACGATCCCAGCGCATCGCCGATCACGTTCAAAACCATCACCATTGAAAAAGGCCGTCTGGACGAGGGATTTGCCGCGTCGGATGCGATCGTCGAGGGCGAGTATCGCACTGGTCATCAGGAGCAGCTCTACATCGAGCCGAACGGCATGATCGCCGTGTGGGAAGACGGCGGCGTGACGGTCTACGGATCCATGCAGTGTCCGTACTACGTCCATCGTGCGCTGAAGGTCCTGCTCGGATTGCCGGACAGGAACGTTCGGGTCGTCCAAACGGAAACCGGCGGCGGATTTGGCGGCAAGGAAGAGTACCCGTCGATGATTGCCGGCCATGCGGCGCTCCTCGCGCGGAAGGCCGGCCGGCCGGTGAAGCTGATCTACGACCGCGTGGAAGACCTGATCGCCACGACGAAGCGGCATCCGGCGATCGTGCGACACCGCACGGGCGTGACGCGAGACGGACGGCTGGCGGCCATGGAGGTGCACGCGATTCTGGATGGGGGCGCGTACGCCACGCTGAGCGCTGTGGTCCTTTCGCGCGGCGTGATTCACGCGAGCGGCCCGTACCGCTGCGATCACGTTCGCATTCACGGACGCGCGACGATGACGAACACGCCGCCCAACGGGGCGTTCCGTGGGTTTGGCGCGCCGCAGACGCAGTTCGCCGTCGAGGTGCACATGGACCGCATCGCCGCCGAGCTCGGGCTCGATCCGGTGCAGGTGCGCGAAATCAACGCGCTCCGGCCGGGGGACACGACCGCCACGGGTCAGCGGCTCGGCAAGGACGCGAGCGCGCTGCAGGTGCTGCGCGAAGCGGTGAAGCGCACTGACTTCAGGCGGAAGTGGCGGGCTCAGGGTCGCCCTGAGCAACGTGGAGGCGCGACAGGCTCAGCACGAGCGAGTCGAAGGGGCATCGGCCTCTCGCTGTTCTTCCACGGCTCGGGCTTCACCGGGGGCGGCGAGGTGAAGCTCGCATCGAAGGCGACCCTCGCGCTGACCGAGCGCGGGGCGCGCATCTTCGTCGGCAGCACGGAGATCGGTCAGGGCACCCGGACGATGCACGCGCAGATCGTCGCCGACACACTTGGTCTGCCGTACGACGACGTCGAGGTGAATGCCGCTGACACCGGCGAGGTACCGGACAGCGGTCCCACGGTCGCCTCGCGGACGTGCATGGTGGTTGGACGCATCCTCCAGCGGTGTGCCGAAGAAATGCGCGCGCGGCTCGGCGGCCTCACCCCAAGGGAATACCTTCGAAAGCACGGCCCTCTCGCGATCACGAAGGAGTACGAGCGGCCCGGGGGCCTTTCGTGGGATGACACGACGTACCGTGGTGATGCCTACGGCAGCTACGGCTGGGCGTGCGACGTCGTGGAGGTCGAGGTCGATCGCGACACGTGGGAGATCAAACCGGTCTCGTTCACGTCCGTCCACGAGATCGGCAAGGCCATTCACCCGATGCTCACGCTCGGACAGATAGAGGGCGGCAGCGCGCAGGGCCTCGGTTACGCCCTGCTCGAAGAGGTCGTCATGCGCGACGGCCGCATGGCGAACGCGTCGCTGACCAACTACATCATTCCGACGACGCTCGATACGCCGGAGATGGACATCGTGGTCCTGGAGAATCCGTACCCGCACGGTCCGTTCGGCGCCAAAGGCGTCGGCGAGATGCCGATCGACGGTCCGGCGCCGGCGGTGATCAACGCGTTACGGCATGCGGGGTTCGACCTTCGTGCCATCCCGGCGACCCCCGAAAAGATCATGGCCGCCCCAAGGGCTTAACCACAGAGACACAGAGGCACAGAGACGTTGCACGCAGAGACCCAGCCTTCGGTCGGTTCGCATCCGTCGAGCTTCGGCTCGGCAGGCGCAAAGGCCGCGAAGCAAGAGACGGACCGGGCGCGCGCGTCGCATCGCGACGCCGTCGAACCGTGCAGCTCAGTGTCTCTGTGTCTCTGTGGTGAGAATTGTTTGCGGCCTTTGCGCTCCTCCCTTCCGCGATGCGTCTCATTCTGAACGGCAAACGCGCGAATCTCGGCGCGCATCCGCTCAAGCGTCTGCTCGACGTGTTGCGAGAGGACTGCGCGCTGACCGGGACGAAGGAAGGATGCGGGGAAGGCGAGTGCGGCGCCTGCACGGTGCTCGTTGACGGCCTCCCAGTGAATTCATGCCTTGTCCCAGTGGCTCACGTCGCCGGCGCGCGTGTGACGACCATCGAAGGGCTCAAGGGGCGCCATCCGCTGCAACGCGCGTTCGTCGAGCACGGCGGGGCGCAATGCGGCATCTGCACGCCTGGGATGATCATGGCCGCCGTCGCGCTCGGCTCGAGCCCGACGCTGCAGCAGATTCGCGTCGGCCTGGCCGGTAACCTGTGCCGGTGCACAGGGTATTCAGCGATTTACCGGTCTATCACGAAGGCCCGAAACGTGCGAAAGCCACGAATGCCACGAACGCCACGAAGGCGGCGATAACGCGATGCCCGGACGGATTGCAGGTCGGACACTCCTCGATCCACGGTCGCTCGGCGACGCGCTGAAGATGTTGCGCGACGAAGGCCCGCTCACGCCTATGGCCGGCTGTACGGACCTGTACGTCGCCCTCAATTTCGCCACGCTGAAAGAGACGCGCTTCCTGAACCTGTGGCGCCTCGAAGCGCTGCGAACCATCGAGCTGCGCGGGAATCTGCTCTGCGTCGGCGCGATGGCGACCCACACCGACGTGGTCAGGTCTCCGCTCGTCCGAAGGCGCATCCCGATGCTGGCCGCCGCCTCGAGCGAGGTCGGCGGCGCGCAGATTCAGAACCGCGGAACGCTCGGCGGTAACATCGCCAACGCGTCGCCGGCGGGCGACACGCTCCCGGTGCTGGCTGCGGCCGACGCGACCGTCGTGCTGACGAGCACGGCCGGGACTCGCCGGGTGGCTTTTTCGGCGTTCTACACCGGGTACCGAGCCACGGTGCGACGGCCCGATGAACTGATAACCAGCGTCGAGATTCCCGTTCTGCGCGGCCGGCAGTCTTTTCGGAAGGTCGGGACGCGCGCGGCGCAGGCAATTTCGAAGGTCGTCATGGCCGCGCGGTTCGAGCCGGGACGAGGATCCGCCCCCGCCGTCGTCCGCATCGCGTTCGGCAGCGTGGCGCCAACCGTGGTCCGGGCGACTCGGACCGAGGCGACTCTCGCCGCCGGCCACGCGCTCGACGTTGCGCTCGGAGTTCTGGCCGAGGAGATGACGCCGATCGACGACATCCGCTCGACTGCACTGTATCGGCGTCGCGTCGCGGCTAATCTGCTCATGCAGTTCTGGAAGGGGCGGGAAGTTTGAAGTCTGAAGTCTGAAGTAGAATGAGTATTCCCTCACGATTCTTCCCGCATGAGAGCCGCCGTTGTCGCGCTAGGAGACCTGGGCCGGAGCGCACGCATGCTGTACCACGCGCGCGCGCTCGCCTCGGCGGGCGTGGATGTCGACCTCGTCGGCTTCGAAGGCACGCCGGTGCCGAAGGTCATCGACAGCGATCCGCGCATCAGCCTCCATCGCCTGAATCCCGCGACCCTTCGACGGGGCGCGTTTTCGGGATCCACGTACATCGTCGCCGGGCTTCTGGACGCCGCACGCCAGAGCTTCCGCCTGTGGCGCGTCCTGCGCCGTCTGCCGCAACCGAACCTCGTGCTCGTGCAGAATCCACCGGCGTTTCCGACGCTCGTAGTGACGTGGTTTTCGCTCAGGCGCCGCGGCGTCCGCTTCGTCATCGACTGGCACAACCTCGGCTTCACGCTGCTGCGCCTGCACCTGGGGCAGTGGCATCCGGCGGTCAGGCTCGCGCGCTGGTTCGAGCGACGCGATGCGCGCCGTGCAGACGCCAACCTCTCGGTCTCGCGCGGCCTCGCGGCGTTCCTGGAAAGCCGGTTCGGCGTCCAGCATACGCGCGTGCTCTACGACCGTCCCGCATCGGCGTTCGTCCCGATCGAGCGGGCGGAGCGCGAGCGGTTCCGCCAGGCGCTGTTCACGCGCCTCGGCGTGCATACCGGCGTCGTTGGCTTTGTCGTCTGCCCGACCAGCTGGACTGAAGACGAGGACTTCGATCTGGTCATCGACGCCGTCCCGTGGCTCGAGGAGCGCATCCGCGGGTGGGAAGCCGCGTCGCCAGGGCGGCGTTTTCCGGACCTTGTCGTGCTGGTCACCGGCGACGGTGCGCGCCGCGCCGAGTTCGAGCGTCGTTTCGCCGGGCTGCCTGCCCGCCGCGTGCAGCTGCGCGCGCGGTGGCTCGAACCCGAGGACTATCCGCGCGTCGTCGGCAGCGCCGACCTGGGGTTGTGTCTTCACCGGTCCTCGTCCGGCCTCGACATTCCTATGAAAGTCGCGGACCTGTTCGGCGCAGGCGTGCCGGTCTGTGCGCTCGACTACGGCGCCTGTCTGGCGGAGCGGGTCCGTCACGGCGACAACGGCCTGTTGTTTTCCACGGCCCGACAGCTCGCCGACGTGCTGTTCGATCTCTTCGAGACGTATCCGGCCGACCAGTCGTCGCTCGACCGCCTGCGCAACGGGGCGCGCAAGTCCGCGAGGCCGACGTGGGAAGAGGGGTGGGTGCGCGACGCGAAGCCAGTGCTGTTGCCGGGGCAGTCCTGACCGTCTTCGCGGCGTCTACTGCTTCTCGAACACCGCGACGTTTTTCACCCGCACGCCATTCGCATTCGTTCCGACGGTCGTAATCGTCATGGTCCGGGCGCCATCGGACAGCACCCTCGTGGATGTACCAATGATCCTGCCGCTTCGCTTCAACGTCGCTTCGATCGTCAAGGCGTCGATGCGCTTGAGCGCAATCGTTTCCGCTCCCAGGAGCCCCGCGACGATGGCGACGTCCTTCCCGTCGTAGCGGGCGGTGTAGCGGTTGGTGTAGGGTTTGCCTTCTGCATCGATTTCTTCCGTGATCGACGTCAGCTGATCGGCGGTAGCGTCGTACTTGAGAGTGGCGGACGGAGGGACGGCGCGGGGAGGGTTGTACGTCGACCTTGCGGCGTTGAGTTTCCAGATCCCGTTGAACAGGTCATCAGCCGCCTGCAGAGCGGCGGCGGTCACCACCGAAACCAGAAACGCCGTTACGAGTCGCGACCGCATGTCGGTGTCCCCTCGCCCAGTGTTGACGGCATGCTAGCACCATCGGCGAAGTCCACGGCATGCGGAGAGCAGCCGCAGGCGCCTTCCGCGACTCCGCACATATAATGGACGTTTCCTGAGGGTCTTCTCATGCCGGATGTGGCCAGCCGTTCAGACGTGCAAATCCTCGACAACTTCATCGGCGGTCGCTGGGTCAAAGCTCAGACGACCGAATTCTTCGACGTGCACAACCCTGCGGTCGGCGACGTCATCGGACGGACGCCGCTCTCGACCGGCGCCGACGTCGACGCGGCGGTGCGGGCGGCGACCGACGCGTTTCCCGCCTGGCGTGACACGCCGGTCAACGCGCGCGCGCAGGTGCTCTACCGCTTCAAGGCCCTGCTCGAAGAGAACTTCGAGGGGATGGCGCGCATCGTCACCACGGAGCACGGCAAGACACTCGACGAGGCGCGCGGCAGCGTCCGGCGGGGCATCGAGTGCGTCGAGGTGGCGTGCGGCGCGCCCTCGCTGATGCAGGGCTTTGGCCTGGAAGACATCTCGCAGGGGATCGACTGCCATGTCGTGCGCCA
>Ga0114129_10002816_pt1 | contig 24263 bp, 15 predicted proteins | sample RhiMetdeltSRZDD1_FD_80071 | JGI IMG/M metagenome (GOLD analysis project Ga0114129, IMG submission 80071) | Populus rhizosphere microbial communities from Tennessee, USA - Rhizosphere MetaG P. deltoides SRZDD1 (version 2) (version 2) | ecosystem: Host-associated > Plants > Roots > Rhizosphere >...
GGCGCCCGGCTGGCCAGGCGCGAAGAGCGAGCATATTGGGCATATGTGAGCGATGAGCAACGCCGCCAGACGGGATGCCCCGCCCGCGAGGTGGTCCTTCTTCAGCGGGGACAGGCCACTAGTTCGTTCCGCGATCCGAACGCTTGTAGACGACGCGGCCATCGAAGATCGTGGCGGCGACGGAGGTGGTGGCGAGTCTGGACGGTGGCGCTGTAAAGATGTCGGACGTGAGCACGACGAGATCGGCGAGCATGCCCGGCGCGATCGTCCCCTTGCGCTGTTCGTCGAACGAAGCCCACGCCGCACCCGACGTGTAGGCGTCAACAGCCGCCGTCAGCGCAAGTCGCTGCGCCGGAAACCATCCGCCTTCAGGTTCTCCCTCGGGCGTCGTGCGCGTCACCGCCGCGTGCAACCCGAGCATCGGATTCAGAGAGTCGACCGGCCAGTCGCTGCCGAAGGCGAGGCGTCCGTCGGATTCCAGAATCTGACGGTACGGCCAGCCTCCAGAGGCGCGCTCCGGGCCGACACTGCGTGACCACAAATCGAGATGCGAGTCTGGGCTTCCGTGCGATGGCTGCATCGAGGCGATGATGCCGAGCCGACCAAATCGCGGGAAATCGACGGTGTCGACGATCTCTGCGTGTTCGATGCGATGACGCCGTTCGCGCTTCGGTTTAGGGTTCGAGCGGACCGCGTGCGTGTACGCATCGAGCGCCATGCGGACGGCGCGGTCGCCGACGGCGTGGGTCATCACCTGCCATCCGCGCGAGTCCAGCAGCCTGACACTGCGATTCAGATCGTCGGCGCCGATCCGTGGCTCGCCCACGACCTGTTCGCCGGCATACGGTTCGAGCATCGCGGCCGTGTGAGATTCGATCACGCCGTCGAGGATGATCTTCACCCCGCCCGTCTTGAACAGCGGATCGTCCGGGTACTCCTTGCCAACGGCGTCGAGCCGCGCGAGTTCCGGTTCCGAGATCGGCCCGTCCACCGACAGCGCTGAGTACACCCGGATGTCGAGGTCTCCGGCCCGGCGAGCGTCCGCGTATAGCGCGAACTCGTCCGTGGTCCCGCCGGCGTTCTGCACGCTCGTGATGCCGTTGCGGTGAGCTTCCGTGATCGCCGAGCGCAGGCCTCGAGCCTGCTGTTCCCGGGTCGGCGGCGGAACCACTCGCGCGACGAGCTCGACGGCTGCCTCTTTGAGCACTCCGGTCGGCTCGCCGGTCCGCGGATCCCTCACGATCGACCCATCCTCTGGGTTCGGCGTCTGACGTGTAATACCCGCGCGTTTGAGCGCTGCCGAATTCACCCATGAGGTATGGCCGTCAGCGGAGAGCAGCTGGACCGGCCGATCGCGCACGATCGCGTCGAGCTGCTGACGTGTCGGCAGCTTGTCAGCAAACGCCTGAAAGTACCAACCGCGTCCGATGACCCATGGCTCTTCCGGATTCTCTTCGGCCCAGGAGCGGACGCGCTGCTGAACCTCGGCAAGCGTCACGGCCTCCGACAGATCAATCCGCTCGAGATCGATGCCGCCTTTGATGAAGTGGACGTGAGAATCGTTGAATCCCGGCAGCACGCTTCCGCCGTCCGCATCGATCATGGTCGTCTGTGGCCGGCGCAGTCGCATCACGTCACGTTCGCTGCCCACGCGCAGAATCTGATTGCCGCGGATCGCCACGGCCTCAGCGGTCGAGTGGTCCTCGTCAGCCGTATAGACGACGGCGTTGTGGATGATGACATCCACTGGGCCTTCGTTGTCGTCCCGTTGCGCGCCCACGATGAGGCCGGCAATCAGGGTCGCAGCAACGATGGCGACGACGACGAACGTAGTAAGGCGGGCCGCCATGAAACCTCCGCGCGAGGGCGGGCCGTTCCGCCGACGCACAAGGATGAAGCGGTGATTCTAGCATGTTGGACCGTGTTACATTTCGACTCCGCGCCGGCCGTTGAAGCCCGGCGAGCGGGGGTGGAGCGCGCGAACCCACCAGAGCGCCTGCGGCCCGAGCGCGGCGACGGAGTGAAGCCGACCGGAGGTCGGCCGCCGCGCGAGAAGCGAGCGGGGGTGGGGCCCCGCGAGCATCAAAAAAGGACTGACGTGAACGCACCCGGCGTAGCCGTCGCAGACAACGGGCAAGACGCGAAGCTGGTAAGGGCCATCGGGCTCGGCTCGGCCATCCTCTTCGTCGTGGGCAGCGTCATCGGTTCCGGGATCTTCCTGACAACCGGTGGCATGGCGGCGGTCATCCCGTCAGCGTCGTTGCTGCTGCTGGCCTGGACGCTTGGAGGGGTGCTGGCGATCACGGGCGGTCTGACCTATGCCGAGATGGGCGCGATGTTTCCGCGGTCCGGCGGTGTGTACGTCTTTCTTCGCGAGGCGTACGGACCCCTTCCGGCGTTTCTCTACGGCTGGGTGGCGATGCTCGTTGTGCTCAGCGGGGGCATTGCGGCCGTCGCCGTCGGGTTCGCCGAGTACCTGAGCTATTTCGTTCCTGCGATCTCGCAAGCTGGCGTGCTGTTGAGCGTGCCTACACCCTTCGGCCCGTTCGTGCTCACCGCGAGCAAGCTGGCGGCGGTTGGGGCGATCGTTGCGCTCGGAGCGATCAACTACGTCGGTGTTCGAAGCGGCAATCTCGTCAACGTGGTCATGACGGCGGCGAAGGTCGCCGGGCTGGCTGCGCTGCCGGTGATGGCGATCATCGCAGCGCGAGTGGTTCCTGAATTCACCCCCGTCGTGCCGCCGGATCTGCCGCGGCCCGTGGCATCGTTCGGCATCGCGATGATCGCGGTGTTGTGGACCTACGAAGCGTGGTACTTCGTGACGTATGCCGCTGGCGAGATCAAGGATCCGCAACGCAACGTTCCGCGAGCCCTGGTCGGCGGCATCGCCGCGCTCACGACGATCTATCTCGTTGTCAACGTCGCGTATCTTTTCGCGTTGTCGATCGACGAGATGAGGGGCGTCACGCGGATTGCCGAGCGTGCCGCGACAACGCTCGCAGGTCCAGGCGGCGCACAGTTCGTCGCGCTGACGGTGGTGCTCTCGACCTTCGGCTGCAACGCCGCGGCTATTCTCGCCGGATCGCGGCTCCTCTTCGCCATGGCGTCAGATGGCGTCTTTCTTCCGGCCGCCCGCAGTGTGCATCCGCGCTACCGGACGCCGCACGTGGCGATCGTCGCGTTGACGACGTGGTCGGCGCTGCTGGCGCTGTCGGGCACCTACGAGCAGCTGTTTACCTACGTCATGTTCATCTCGATTCTCTTCAGCGTCGCCTGCGGCCTCGCGCTGTTCCGGCTCCGCTCGAAGATGCCCAATCATCCCAGGCCTTACCGAACGTGGGGCTATCCGGTCGTGCCTATCGTGTTCGTGATGGGTTCCGTCGCGTTCGTGCTCAACACGCTCGTCGAGCGGCCGTTCGAATCACTTGCCGGGCTCGGGTTTCTCGTGCTCGGTCTTCCCGCGTACTGGTATTGGCGGCGGCAGCCGGTTTCTGTGTCATGAAAATCGCAGTTCTTGGTTCGGGTGCCGTGGGGGGCTATTACGGCGCGAAGCTCGCGCGAGCCGGGCACGACGTGACGTTCATCGCGCGCGGCGCGCACCTCGCCGCCATCCGCGCACGCGGGCTCGAGATTCGCAGCCCGGTGCTTGGCGATTTCACGGTCCTGGCGCCGGCTGAAGACGACACCACCAGGGTCGGACCGGTCGATGTCGTGTTATACGCGGTCAAGACCTACGACAACGCCTCCGCGCTGCCGATGCTGACGCCGATGATTGGCGAGCAGACGTCGGTACTGACGGTGCAGAACGGTGTCGACAGCGTCACCGAGGTCGCTGCCGTGGCCGGCGAACGGCCCGTCATCGGCGGCACCACCTACATCGCGACCGCTTTGAGCGGCCCCGGTCTGATCGAGCAGACCGGCGCGCACCGCCGCGTCGTCTTCGGCGAAGTCTTCGGTCAGCTGCCACGTATGAGCGAGCGCGTTCGCCAGATACATGATGCGCTGGCTGGTGCAGACATTCAGGCCGAAGCGGTCGAGGACGGCCGCGTGCCCATCTGGGAGAAGTTCATCTTCCTGGTGTCGCTTGCCGGCTTCACGGGAGGGACGCGCCTGCCGATCGGTCCGGTGTGGGCCGATCCGTTCATCCGCACGCAGTTTCTCGAAGCATGTCGCGAAGTCGAGCGTGTGGCGCGCGCCGAGGGCGTGCCTGTCGCGCCCGATGTGATCGAGCGCATCAAGGCGTATGTAGATGCGATTCCTGGAACGATGCGCTCATCATTGCTGATCGATCTGTCGCAGGGCAAGCGCATCGAGGTGGAAGCCTTGCACGGCGCCGTCGTGCGCCGTGCGGCGAAGGCAGGCGTTCAGGCGCCGATCATGTCGGCACTGTATGCGGTGCTGAAACCGTGGGCGTCCCCACCCGCTCCATCAGCCGCTTGAATCGCGGGTGGTCGCTGAACCGTTTGACATACGGATCCACCGCGATGAACACAGCGCCGCCAGCCCTCATATCGACCATGCGCTCGAGGTGATCGATGGCTTTGTCAGCCTCGCCCAGCCGCGCGTAGATCACGGCATATCCAAGGTCGCGGAGTCCCGATCGATCGGGCGCGGAGTCGAGCACTTCGAGCCGCTTCCTCCAATAGGCTTCGGGACCGCCGGTGCGATAGGCCTCGATCAGCTGGTTCGCATCGGCCTTGACGCCGAAACACACCGGGTCGCTGCACACACGCGCGGCATCCTCGAAACGCCCGAGATCCTCATACGCATTCATCAGGATGATGGACGCATCCTGATATGTGGGCGCCAATTCGCGCGCGCGTCGCACTTCGCGCATCACTTCTTCCGTCCGCCTGGCGAAATGCAGCGCCCAGCAGACGGTCATGTTGGTCAGGAGGGACAGCGGATCCAGCCGCTGCGCCTGGCGGCCTTCGTCGATCGCTTCATCGAAGCAGCCGACGGCCATCAGGTAGATTGAGTAAAGCGCGTGCGGGATCGCCAGCTGCGGGTTGAGCGAGATCGCGGCCTTGAACTCGCGTTCTGCCCCTGCCCAGTCGCGGTCCCAGAACAGCAGGCTGAGCGCCAGCGACGAATGCGCATCAGGGACGTCAGGATCGAGCTCGATGGCCCGCGTCGCGGCCGCCTTGGCGCGCGGAAACCCGTCCTCGGGAGCGATGAAGCCATAGTAGGCCATCGATCCGAGCGTGTCGGCGAGGCCCGCATATGCCAGCGCGTACAGGGGATCGCGACCGATCGCGCGCTCGAAGCACTCCAGCGCACGCTTGAAGCCGTCGGGGCTCCAGTTGTTCCAGTGATACCGGCCGCGAAGGTAGTCCTGGTACGCGTCGGGATCGACTGTCGGTTTCTTGCGGAGCTTCTTTTTCTGGTGGCCCGTCAGTTTGAGCCTGAGGGCTTCGGAGATCTGCCAGGCAATCTCCTGTTGAACGACCATCAACTCGGAGATCCTCTGGCGGAACTGTTCACCCCACAGCTGCGATTCGGTCGACGTGTCGACGAGCTCGGCCTGGATGTTGAGGAACTCTCCCTGCTGGAGCACCCGGCCCGTCAGGATCGTCCGCGCATTGAGTGCAAGGCCAACTGTCGACGGATCGGCTTGCAGACCCTTGTATCGAAAGACGAGGCTTCTGGGCACGACACGCAGGCCACCGAGCTGCGACAGGCTGTTGATGATGCTTTCGGTGATGCCGTCGATCAAATACTCGGTGGCCGGATCGGTGCCGGCATTGACGAACGGCAACACGGCCAGCGACTTGCCACGGGCCGCGCGTCGTTTCGAACCGGCTGTGCCGACGGCCGCGGATCCCGTCAGCAGCGCGCGCAGCGCCATCGCCACGTCCTGGGCCGATTCGAAACGGCGCGTCGTGACCCGGTCGACGCAGCGCGAGAGGATCGGACGCAGCTCCGACGGCGCGAGCGGGTCGAAGACCACCAGTTCCGGAACGCTGTCGTGTAGCAGGCGTGCGATGATTTCCTGAGGCGTGCTGCCAGTGAACAACGCGCGTCCTGACATCATCTCGTACAGCACGCAGCCGAGCGCGAAGATGTCCGAACGGGCATCGACGCGCTCGCCGGTCACCTGTTCCGGCGACATGTAGCCGAAGGTTCCGAGCACGACCCCCTGCGCCGTGGCGGCGACCGTCGGCCCTTCCGACGACGGCTGATCGAGGCGTTGCAGCGCGAGACCGAAGTCGAGGATCTTCACGCCGCCGTCGGTCGTCAGGAAGACGTTCTCCGGCTTGAGGTCGCGGTGAATGATTCCCCGCGTGTGCGCGGCACTCAGGCCGTCGGCGATTGCCGCCGCAGTCTCTACAGATTCCCGCCACGTCAGCGCCCCGCGCTTCAGGCGCATGCGCAGTGTCTCGCCTTCGAGCAGCTCCATCACCGCAACGGGCACACCATCGACGACTGCCAACTCGTGAATCGAACGGATATTTGGATGCGAGAGCGCAGCAACCGCGCGCGCCTCGGTTTCGAAACGGCGTCGCATCTCGGGGTCCGCGGCAATGTGCGCGGCCATGACCTTCAGCGCCACGTCACGGCCGAGCCGGGAATCACGGCCGCGATACACGACGCCCATGCCGCCGGAACCGATCGGTTCGACGATTTCGTACTGGGCGAGCCGGCTACCGGCGGACAGGGACATGGTCAAACGGGGACGGCAGGTTGAGAGCCTGATCTCATTCTACCCCGCAAGGGTTTGGCGCAATTCAGCCGAGGCCTGGCTGAAGCGGGATCAGATGAGGCGCGCGCGCGCTTACTCAGTGTAGGAGAGCGCCCGCGTAACTCGGCGGTACAGCCCGCCTCCGCTGGGCTCGAACACGTGACAGTGGTCCATGTCACCGCCGTACACGTGCATGGTGATGGAGCTTCGGTCGGGCCGCGCGTTGGCGAGCGTGTGATACTCGAAAGGCGGGATCAGGCATCCCGCAGCGCCGCGACTCGCCGCGACGCAATTCTGCCTGGTGAACCGGTAATTCCCGCCATCGTCGGAGATGAGATCGTACTGCGTGATCTCCATCTCGCCGTCGACGACACATTCGACGCACCAGATTCCCGCGTGATCGTGGAGAGCGGTTTTCTGTCCCGGGCCCCACGTCATGACGACGACCGTGTAGCGGCCGTCGGGGTCTCGATGGAGCAGACGGCGGGCGTATGTATCGGGCAAGGACGTGTGAAAGCGCTCAGGCAGCGAAAGGCCTTGACGCCGGAGCACGTCCTGCAACGCCGCCTTGATCTGCTGCGCGATCGTCGTCACGTCCGGCGCCCCGACCGCTGCGTCCAGTTTCCCTTTCAGCGATTCGAACTCGGAAGAAACTGTCTGCGTCATCGTGTGAGCTCCAGAGCGCGCAGTGCGGCCATTCCGCCGGTTACGTTGAGAATCTCGCTCACGCCGGCCCGCTCCAGGAGGCTCGAAGCGAGACTGGAGCGGAAACCGCCTTCGCAGATGACCGCGATCGGCGCGTTGCGGGGCAGGTCAGCCGCGCGCTGCGCGATTTCGCCGACCGGCACACTGAGGGCGCCATCGATGTGTCCGCTCTGCCACTCTCGCTTCGTCCTCACATCGACCACCTGCGGCCGATCGGAGGCGTCCAGCCGGGCGTTCAACTCCGCAGCGGTCATCTGCGTGATCTGCGAGACCGGAAGGCCGATCGAATGCCAGGCCTCGAACCCGCCATCGACGACGCCGGTGACGGCGTCGAAACCGACTCGTAACAGCTGGCGCCGAACTTCAGCCGTCTGCTGCTGACGTGCCGGCTCCGCCGTCCGGTCAGTCAAGAGCACGATCTGCACATCAGGCGGGACCACCCATCCAGCCCAGTAGCCGACTTTGGATCCGTAAGCGATGTTCAGGGCGCCGGTAGGATGGCCTTTGCCGAAATGTTCGGCGGCCCGCATATCCACCACGACGCCGCCGTTCTTCGATACCGCGAACGCTTCGAGCGGGGAGATTACACCCGGCGCTTCGACAGGAGCGCTGAGGTTGAGCACCGCGGGTCCGCGCTGGTTGAGGCGTTTCATCCGCGCGAAATACGGAGGCGTATCGGGGAGGTCTCCAAGGACAGCTTTCACGAATTCGTCCTTCGAGGCGTACTGCAGCATCGGATTGACACGCCGTTCCTGACCGATCGTCGAGGATGGTTCCTTGCCAATTCCCGTGCCGCAGAGTGAGCCTGCACCGTGCCCGGGGTGCACCTCGGTCGCGTCGTCGAGCGAGAGGGTCCTCTCATAGAGCGAATCGAACAGCTGTTCCGCGAGTTGTCGCGCCTGATCGTCGCCGAGCAGATCCGGCCGGCCCACACCGCCGACGAACAGCATGTCTCCAGAGAGCAGACGGGCTGGCTCATTCGGCTCTCGCACGAGAACCGAAATGTGCTCCGGCGTGTGTCCCGGTGTGTGGAGGAACTCGAGACTGACATCGCCGAGCGCGATGCGCTCGCCATCCTGTGCCTCGTGATGCGCATACGCCAGCCGGGCGCCAGGACCGGCGATCACTCGCGCGCCGATTTGCGCAAGTTCGCGGGCGCCCGACACGAAATCGGCGTGCACGTGCGTCTCGATGGCGTAGGCGACTGTCAGGCCCTGCTGACGGGCGGCGGCGACGTAAATGTCGATGTCGCGCCGCGGATCGACGACAGCCGCTTCGCGCGTCCGAGGACAGGCGATGAGGTACGATGCCTGCGCGAGGCCCTCGTCGAAGAATCGCTGAAACATGGGGTAGAATCCGGCCCAATCCCGGATCGCTCGAATCATAACACCGCCCCGTTTTGCTGATCACCTCCACCACCCTCGCCATGGTCGTACTCGCCGGGGCCGTCGCCGGGTGTCTCGGTGCACTGCTCGGAATTGGCGGCGGCGTGTTTCTCGTGCCGTTCCTGCAGTTTGTGGTTGGTGTCCCGTTGAATGTCGCCTCCGGAGTCAGCCTGATGACGGTGATCGCGACGTCCAGCATCGTCTCAGCCGGGTCTGCCGGACGACGGCTCGTCAACCTGCGGCTCGGGATGCTTCTGCAGGTAGCCGCATCGGGCGGAGGGTTGCTGGGCGCCATCTTCGTCGTGAAGATGCCCGACCGCGCGCTGTTCATGATGTTTTCATTCGTGACCGCTGTGATCGCGATCCTGATGTTGTCCAGGCTCGACAAGCGGAATGTCATCCTCGATTCATCGATCGATCCCGGTCCGTTCGGCGGACGGTTCTACGAAGACGAGAGCGGTCGCGAGGTCGTCTATCGAACTCGGCGCATTCCCACCGCGATGAGCGTTTCGGCTGTTGCGGGATTCGTGTCGGGATCGCTCGGCATCGGCGGCGGCATTCTGCAGGTTCCCGCGCTCAACACCTGGTGCGGCGTGCCGCTCCGCGCGGCAGCGGCGACCAGCGCGGTGATGATCGGCGTCACGGCGGTCGCATCCGCGCCCCTCTACTATGCCCGCGGCAACGTCTCGGCGCCGATGGCGGCCGCAGCGGTGCTCGGCGTCCTCGCCGGATCGCGCGCCGGATTCTGGTTCGGCGAGCGGGCGCGAGCCAAGTGGCTGAAGCTGCTGATGGCGGCGGTGCTGGCGTTCGTGTCGATCACGTATCTGATGAAGGCACTGTGAAGAACGACCAGGCCGGGATATCAACGCTCGAGAGCATTCTGGCGCGTTTGATGCTCGCAGGCGTCACGCTCAGCGCGATCTCGCTGGCCGCGGGCCTCGCGCTCTGGCTGGCTGGACGTCACACCACGCGGCTGCTCGACGTCGGGTTGATCGCACTGCTCGCCACGCCGATGCTGCGCGTGGCGGTGTCGTTCCTCGAGGCGATCCGGATGCGTGACTGGTTCTTCGTGGGGGCGACGCTGACGGTCGTGTTGCTGCTCTGCGCGTCGCTGGTCCTGTCGTTTCGCGCAGCGGGTCTGTGACTAGGTAATGTCCTCGGTTCCCGGCGCCAGGCTGCCGTGCCTGGCCCGATCCCGGCTCTCGCGGACCTGCTTCCGCATCTTCTCGAGGGCATCGCCGATTCGCTGTGCCTGCCGGGAAATCGTCGAGACGTCCCGCTTGATGCCGGCGTCTTCGCTCGTGTGCAGCATGATGTCGCAGTGACCGACGATCGTTTGCAGGGCACTGTTGATTTCGGCCGCGATCGCCAGCGTCGCTTCGGACATCACCTCCGCCATCCGGTACTTGCCGACGGTCTGCTGAAGCTGCTGCGCTACCCATGTCACCGCGAGGATTTCGGCGATGGCCTGCAGCGGCTCGACGTGCCGTCGCTCGAAGAGTCCCGGCTTTCTTCCAACGAGGTTGAGCGTTCCGACGGCGCGTTCGTTCGAAACCAGCGGAATGATCAGAGCCGAGCGAAAGCCGGCGGTGACGACCACGTTCGCGTCGAGGTAGTCCGGCGCCGCGGTATTCATGTCCTCGACGATGAGTGGCTCTCGGGAACGCACGACCCCCCCGATCATCGTTCGCTCGACCTTGAACACGACCTCCGGCCGGGCGCGCCGTGGGCCGTCGTCGTTCTGAACGCGCGCGGTGTAGGTCTGAAATTCCTTGCCGTCTTCGGCGAGCAGCGCCAGGCCCACACGGTCGCACGGCACCAGCCTCGCGATTCGTGACGCCAGCTCCTGGAACGCCAGCGGGACGTCCACCGATCGCGTCACGATCTCGAGCATGGCGTTCTGGGTCTGGAGCTGTTCGACCTCACTGAGCGTGGCGCGATGCGCCTGTTCTTCAGAGGTGAGGCTGCGCACGAGCCAGTCGATGCGGCGCGTGGCAAGCGCGGCCAGCACGAGCAGCGTAATCCAGACAATGAGGATCGGGATGAAAACGGCGCGCCGCTGGACGGCGGTGCTGACGTGCGTCCAAATGAGCGGCTGGACTGCTCCGAATGCGATGAGCAGCCAGATCGCCCAAACCGGTGCGCGGTCCTCGCGTAAGCCCATAAGGCGCTATTCGGGTGACACCTTGTAGGCTGATGCGACAGGCCTGAGCGGCCGGTCGAACCACAGTGGACGCCGCAAGCCTCCCGGGCCTGGTGCGGGCCGCGTCTTGTCCATCCAATCCTTGTACGCCTGATGCGCGGCGTCAGTATCGACCATGATGTCGCCGTAGGCGTCGTCCGCGCCAGCCTTCTCGAGGTGCACGCGCTGGTGCCAGCAGTGCATGCCGCTGACAGGATCGGGCTGAACCGGGAAGGTCACGTTCTGATGGACGCCGACCTCGCTCCACCAGATGCGTCCCGTGTCTGGATCCGGGCTCTGGAAGGCCTTCGCGCCATGTAGCTGTTTCATCACGTAGCGGCCGCCCTCACGCGTGATGCTCACGAGCGACGAGGCGACCCGCGAGCCGCCTTGATCTTCATGGAGCCGCCACCGGCCGAGATGGTGAGACATGGCCAGGACCCCTGGACGGATCCCTTCCGTGACCCACGCCCGCGTGACGAAATAGCCGATGCGCGTTCGCACCTTCACGAGATCGCCGGTCTCGATCTTGAACCGTCGAGCGTCAGCCGTCGAGATCCACAGCGGGTTGCTGTGCGAGATTTCGTAGAGCCATTTGACCGGCGATCGCGTGTGGATCAGCGTCGGCAGACGGAAGTTCGGCAGCAGATCGAACTCGCCCTCGTCGTGCTTGAGGTCGCGCCAGTAGACGTGCCCGGGCACGTACTTGGGAAGCGCATGTTCAGCCCATCCCCACTCGGCCATCGTCGGCGAAAAGAACTCCAGCCGGCGTGACGGTGTGTTGAAGCCGGTGCAGGCAACACCGTCGACATTGATGCCGGCCGGGACGCCATTGCGCAGGATCGTTTCGCCGTCCTCCGAGCGAGTCGTGCCCTCGAGCTCCGCAGGATCGAGCGCGCGCTCGAACGCGCGGCTGTAAGACTTGTCGGAGACCTTGAACACGCCGTATTTCCGCATATAGGCGAGCGGCGTGAGCTGCTCCTTCGCGGCGGCTTCGGGCAGCCCGGGGACCGAGTTCTCGAAGATCCAGCCGTAGTATTCGTCCATCGTGATTGGCTGGCCGGGTCTCTTCGGCGACTCGAAGAACCTGCGGATGCCCAGCGATCCGTCGGGGTCGATCTTCCAGCTCAGGGCAACCCAGAACTCGCTCTCCTCCCACACCTCGCCGGGGTTCGCCTCGTGCGTGGCAGTGATCTGTTCACCGCGCTTTTCTCGCGCAACACGAAGAACAGGTTGCCGGAATCCCAGCCACTGGCCGGCATGGGTCTCCTGGCTCATCGTGTCGTGGCGTTCGGTGCCGAGGCCCATCGGCAGGATGTAGTCGGCGAACCATGCCGTCTCGCTCCAGGTCGGGGTGAGCGCGACGTGCAAGCCGATCTTCTCCTTGTCCTGCAGCACCTCCATCCACGAGAAGCCGTCGGGGTTCGTCCACAGCGGGTTGTAGACGCGTGTGAAGTACACGTCCAGCCGGCCTCGATGTTCTTTCAGCAGGTGCGGCAGCAGAAAGCTCATCTCGAAGAAAGCGAGCGGGAACTCCTTGGGAAAGAGCAGCTCGTTCCAGTACTCGGGCGGAGGCGGAGGATTCGGATGCTTCGGCACGAACTTGTTCGTGACGTGCATGTTCACACCGCCGACCGCGCCGAGCGATCCGGTCAGGACCACCAGGAGGTAGAGGCAGCGGGTGATCTGCCAACCCCAGAGATTGCCGGAGGCAGCGGCGCGCCAGTTGTGTGTCGCGAACCGCGTCCCGGCGCGAGCGATCGCTCGCGCGGCCCCGACGACCTTCGCCGCCGATACGCCCGCTTCTGCTTCGGCGAACTCGGGCGTGAACTGCGCATACAGGTCCCTCAGCGCGGAGATGAACGAGTCGAACGTCTCCGGAAGGTCAGGTCGTTCCGCACGGAGGTACGCGCGCCAGTTGACCCACTTTCTGACGAAGTCGCGGTTGTAAAGCTCTTCATCGAGAAGGATGCGCGCGATCGCGAGGAGCACGGCGGCTTCGGTTCCCGAGTAGGCCGGCAGCCAGATGTCAGCCTTCGCCGACGTGTTCGAGAGCCGCGGGTCCATGACGATCAGCGTGCCGCCCTGCGACTTCGATTCGACGATCCGCTGAGCGTGCGGATTGAAGTAGTGGCCCGACTCGAGGTGCGACGACAGCAGCAGGATCGTCTGCGCGTTTGCGTAGTCCGGAGAGGGCCGGTCGGCGCCGCACCAGAGAAAATGGCCCAATCGAGCAGACGACGAGCAGACGTTCGTGTGGCTGTTGTGCCCGTCGATCCCCCACGCCTGGAGCACGCGGTTGGCGTAGCCATCCTCGCCCGGTCGGCCGACGTGATACATGACCTCGTGCCGCCGCCCTTCGACGATCGCGCGGCGGATGCGTCCGCCGATATCGTCGAGCGCCTCGTTCCACGACACCTGCTCCCAACGGCCTTCGCCGCGTTCGCCTGTGCGCCGAAGCGGGTACATGATCCGGTCAGGATCTTCCAGCTGATTGGGTGTCACGACGCCCTTGGCGCAGGTGCGGCCCCGACTGCCCGGATGAACCGGATTGCCCTCAATCTTGCGGACCTCGAGAGTCTCTTTATCGACGTACGCAAGGATTCCGCAGGCCGACTCGCAGTTGAAACAGATGCTCGGGATGATCCAATACCGCCGGCGCTCTTTCTTGGGCCAGCTCGTGGACTCGTAATCGACGTAGTCATCCCACTCGGATGGATCGGGGTGGGAGCGGAATTCAGTCATTGAGTTACCTTGGCACTCCGACTCGGCTGTCGAGCCTACGAGAGGGGCACGCTCTGGCCCGCCTCGACCCAGATGTATTCCCACGCCGCGCCGCCGGCCAGCGCCAGCAGGGCGACGACGGATGTGAGCAGGGCGCTCGCAGACGCGCCGACAGTCAACAAGACGATCACCGGCAAAAGCCCCCCGCCTGCCACCGCGCCGCCCCAGAACAATCGCGCGTATGCGCCGCGCCGGATTGTCTCGGCGGCCAGCTCGTGATGGCGTGTCGGGCTGGGCGCAAGCAAATGCTCGAAGGCCAGTATCACCAGATGCGTGATCAACGACGCGGCGAGCACCGTTCCAAGAATGGGCACCGCGTCAGCCGCGCGACCACCCATCAATACTGCGATCAGCAGAAGGATGGCGCTGCCGGCGCTCAATGACTGCGCGATCAGATCGAATGCTGCTGATGGCCCCTGCCAGAGATCGCGCGCGAGCCCCTGCGCGAAAAGGAACCCGGTGTAGGAGGTCGCCAGTACTGCCACGATGGCGACCGGAACAATCAGCGCATCGAGGACAGCGTCCCAGCCGAACCACGCGGCGCCGAGCCAGACGAAGCTCAGAATGCCGTGCGCGGTCAGGAACCACGAGCCCCACACGAGCCACGATCGCCAGTTCGATCGCGTCAGGATGTAGTAGAAGCGCTCGGGCCTTTCGAGATCGACGATGAGCACCACGGCGGTCAGCGAGATGAAGATCAGCGAGATCGCGGCAGCGGCGAAGGTCGGCAGCGGGCCGTCGAAGCCCATCCACCACAAGAGCGCCGCCACGAGCATGGCACCCGTCGACAGCGCCTTGAACAAGAGATAGAGCACCATGTCCGTGCCCCACGGTTTTCCATGCGGCACGTCATAGTCGACTCGCGGTGCACCGGGTTCGCCGGGGTCCGGCATCGGCGTCCCGATCGGCCGGAGGTGCACGGCCCCTTCCTTATATATCAGCGGCCGGACAGCCACCTCGGGCCGGATCGCGCTTTCCTCCGCGGCAATGTAGAAGACCTTCGGTCCGGTCCCTTTCTCCGGCTTGCGGACGGTGAACGCCTCCGTCCGTACGATCCTCGAGACCTCGCTCGTGGGATCGTCGAGATCGCCAAAGATGCGGCACTCGGTCGGGCACACGCTCACGCAGGCCGGCTCGAGCCGGTTCTCGACACGATTCGCGCAGAAGTTGCACTTTTCCGCCGTCCTGGTGTTCGGATCAATGAACAGCTGATCGTACGGGCAGGCTTCCATGCACGCCCGGCAGCCGATGCACGACTGCGAGTTGAGGTCGACGATACCGTCGCGGCGTTTGAAAAGGGCGTTGGTCGGACAGATACGCACACACGGTGCTTCGACGCACTGGTTGCACAGGACGGGGAAAAAGAACCGCCGGGTATCCGGAAACGTTCCCTTCTCGACGGTCTTTACCCAGCAGCGATTCACGCCGACCGGGATCTGATGTTCTGCTTTGCAGGCAATGGTGCACGCGTGACAGCCGATGCACTTTCGCAGATCTATGGCGAACCCGTAATTGGGCATCGATATGGTCCGACGCGGCCGGATTTGATGGGGCTAGCGTCATCCGGGCCGAGGCCGAAGGTCGAATATATCGCAAAAGGCTGTCAGGGAGGCGTCGCGATCCGTGCGATCGACCAGCGGAAATGTCTCGAGCACGTGTGCGAACTGGTCGAGGGTAAGGCCGTAGAGCGATGCGGCGTTCGCCTGGAGCCGGCTGAATGACGCCGGCTCGTGTCCCAACGACAGTCTGGCGGCGAGACGGGCGATATTCCTGGCACGGGGATCGCCCGCACGCGGCCGGGGAACCGGAAGCCGATCGATGATCGCCGCACTGACATGTGTATTGATGCGCAGGCGAACGAGGTAATTCGCGACGAAGCTGTTGAACACTCCGCACAGATAGTGTTGCTGCGGAAGAGGCAGGTCCTCTTTCAGGCAGAACACCGTGTGCGTCGTCAAGGTGTTGGCTGGAATGATTGCCGCAATCAGCGACACCCGGTTCGTCGCGGAAGCCACGTCTCGATATGCCAGCCTGTGGCGGCCAAACGTCCGATCGCGCGGGACGATGCGAACCGCTGTGGCCGCGGGCATGTGGAAGTCAACCGCCTCGAGGTGGGCTACGAATGGGGAGAGCTGCTTGCCTTCGAGCACGGGAAGTCCCTCTGCTCTGGCGCCCTTGCGAGCGAAATGCTGACGGTCTTCGGTCGCATTGAGCTCGCGTCCGAAATGGACGTTCCACCCATCCTGGTCGCCGAGCGCGTGAATGTCGAAGGCAATCTGGGTCAGGATCTGGAGATCCATCGCCGTCCGCACCTCTGGGATCGCGAGCGAGACGCCATCGAATCGCTCGACGACGGTCCGCGGCAGAATGACGGATTGGTGGTCCATGCCGGCGTCAGGAAGCTCGTCGAGCGCGGCAGGCGATCGGATACCGAATCTGCACGGAAGGCGATGCGTAGGACCGGCTCTTGACGCCGACAACAACATGAACTTGAGCCCACGGTGGATGGGGAACACACCGTCGCGATTCTCGACCGAGACCAGCGCATCGACGGTCAACGCGTCGAACATTGCCCTCCGGAGCGGTGCGCTGCCAAGGTCGATCGCAAAGCCCCATGGAAGGACGAAGCCGAGCCGGCCGTCTGGACGGAGAAGCGTCATCGCGCGTTCCAGGAACAACTGATAGAGGTTGGCGTGTCCGTCGCCCTGCAGCCGATAGGTGCCGGATCCCCGCGCGAAAGCGGTCAGCTGCGTGCCGGCGCAACGCGCGGACGCTCGCGCGCCGGCATCGCCATCGTCACCTCGAAGCATTTCCCATGGCGGGTTGCCGATGATGGCGTCGAAGCCGCGCTTGCTGAGTGGCCTGCCCGTGTTGTCGAAAAAGACCTCGGGGAACTCGAGCGTCCAGTGAAAGAACCGCGAGGCGGACGCAATGGCCTGCGCCTGTTCGCGGAGTTCGCGCGCCCGGTGCTGCGGCAGCGTGTCCTCGCCATGAAGAATGCCGTCAGCGAGTGCCCCGAACGCGGTCGCGAGAACCTCACTGGTTTCATTCGGTGCGAACCACGTGCTGCACCACAGGTCGGCAAGCTCCATCAGACGGGGGAGCGCTGATGTCGAGGTCAGCGCGTTCAGGGACTGCTCTTTCATCCTGACCTGTTCGAGGGTGTCGCCCGGACCATTCGCAATCTTCCAGCGAACCTCGACCGCCTCGCACAGCACGCTATCGAAGTGATCGTCTGTGAAGAGAGGAAGCGACAGGCGCGGTCGCTGGAGCCTGCGTTTCGACGGCGGCTGACGCGCGAGGTCCTCGAGAGACGCGCCAATCAGGCTGTTACCGGTACGAAGCCGATGGTCGAGGAATGTCAGTGGACGGTCGGTTGCGAGCGTCGTGAGCCAGAGCGACAGCCGGCCCACTTGAACGGCCATGGGATTGATGTCGACGCCGAACAGGCAGCGCTGGGCGACCGCGCGTCGAAATCCAGCCCGATCGGTGTCCTCGATGTCTTCGGACGTCAATCCGCCTTCACGCAACAGCGCGGATTCGTAGGCACCGGCCAGATACCGGCAAGCCGACACGAGAAAGGCTCCGCTGCCCATCGCGGGGTCGAGGACGCGAAGTCCGAGGATCTGTTCGGGTGTCGCGTCACGCACCAGCGGAGCCAACGTTCGGCGAACCAGGTAGTCGGTGACCGAGCGCGGGGTGTAGAAGGACCCGGTCGCTTTCCGCTTTCCGGATCGTACCAGTCTGGGCTGGCGTGCCGTCGTCGTCGCCAGCGACTCGAAATCGAGCAGGCGCTCGTAGATCCCTCCCAATTGTTCGACCCCGAGATCTCCGTATGCGATTGCGGTTCGCCCCTCGCGCAGCGGACGCGTCGTCAGCGCCAGCAGAGCCTCACGCACCTCGCGATCGTCGAGCGGTGTGTTATCGGGCAGCGGGGAATGAGCTGGTGAGAACAGGCGACCGTTGAACGGCGTTACGCGAAGCGAGCCGATGCGGCACCCACGGTGGGCCAGACGCGCGATCGCTTGCAATGTTTCCCATAGTCCGACAGGCCGCGGCAGAAGCTCGACTGGTTCACGAAGAGCTTCGATGGTGTAAGCATCCTTGAAGATCGGGTGCCACTGCGGAACCATCCCCCGCGCTTCAGCGAACAGCAGGAACAGAACGCGGTAGACGACGATGAGCGACGCGTCGAATGCCTCGGTCGCCGTGATTTGCCGCCTGCGCGTCTTGACGAATGCGCCAACGAGGCGCTCCAGAGCCGCGTGCACGCCCTGCTGCAGCGAGGCTCGTAGCATCGAGCGATGCGCTTCCGAGAGTTCGATCGCCTGGTCCAGCAGCGATTGAGACTGCGCCGGACGTGTCTGCATCGCGTCCGATCGCAGGAGGCCCCAGAACACTCCGAACGCGCCATCGTCATCGATCGTTCGCTCGAGCGAGAACTCCACGAAGCGCCGCGAATACGTCCGTCGCGTGTCGACGACGCGAATCGCCGGTCCCGTGAGGCAGAAACACCAGGAAACGTCGGCGCCGATGCCGAGCCGGACGGCATCACGCCAGGCGCGTCCGGCGTCCTGACCCCATGCAGTGACGACGAGCGTTGCGACCGGATCACCGTGCGCCAGAAGCAAGGCGCGGTAGGTCCCGTCCGAGGGCGCCGCCGGAAGCACTCGATAGCCGAGTTGCGCCAAGAGTGGTGCACCCAGGCGATCGAAACAGGCGCGGGCCGACGTCGCGGGGCCGAGTTGTGCCCGCAGAGGTACGTGCCAGGCGCGAATCCTCGTCCGCGCGGCGCGCCGTTCGGATTCGCCCAGGCACCCGCCGAGCACTTCCGGCACTCGCCGTTCGAGGGCTTCGTGCGACAGGAGCGATCCTGAGAGCCCGGGGATCATCGCGGGGCGGGAGCGACGTGAAGGACGGCAGCGAGCCTGACGTCGACGCTGACGATCGGTGCATGGGCGAGCGTGTCGAGACGATTTTCAGACTCTTCTGCGAAGGCTCGATGCAGGTCTGTCTGCCGCGCAGCCTCGCGTGCTGCGCGTCCATCGAACAGGCCTGCTTGCACGAGCTGCCTCGATGCGCCGGTCTGCGAGTGCCTGAGCAACCGTTCCCGGTGCGCGAGACCCCTCGTCACAACAGCCAGATGATTCGCTGATGCATCGGCGGCCGCTGCCGAAGCGGCCGATAACGCTTCGACTGTCCGCGCATCCGTGAATCGGAACAGACGCGTTGCTATCGCGCGCAGGGCTGACGGTTTGATTCGCGCTAGTGCGCTCTGCAATGGATGACTCACCACGCAGGACTGGACGCTGATTGTCCGGCCGTCTCTCGCTGTCACGACGATGAGGAACACGGCGTACAGCCCGGGGCTGAGACTCGCGCGACCGTTGGTGATACTCGTTGCAACCGTCTGCCCGTGATGTGACTGTGTGTGGTTGCCAATGCACTTCATGAGTTCGCGCAAATCGAGAAGTCTGTGAGCTTCTTCGGCCGCTTCGTCTGCCAGGCTGTGACGCGGGGGTGGCTTGGGCAAGCGTCTTGACCGATTGAACGGACCTGTGTCGAGCGGCCGTGGGGGCGTCCAGGTGTCCCGACGCTCCATCATGATGAGCGCCGCCACGCGTGACTCGGTAAAGACGGTCGCGAGGCCTTCGGCAAATGCTGCGGTGTCTTGCGCCCGCGCCGCCCGCGCGGCCAGCGGCGCCAGGACGAGCCGTTCGGATGTGTCGTCGGCAACCAGGCCGATCTCGTGCACGCGCCGTGTCTGACCCAGCCGGTCAACCCTGCCCGTGCGCTGTTCCAGTCGCGCGAGACTCCAGGGCAGCTCGTAGTGAACGATGAACCGGCAGCGCGCGTGGAGGTTCAACCCTTCAGCCGCGGCATCGGTAGCCAGCAGCGTGCAGGGCGTGTCGTTGAACAAGCGACGGATGCGGCTGCGTTCAGCGAGGCTCAGGCCGCCGTGAAGGCTGACGGTTCGAATTCTCTGCGCCGCACAAGCCCGCTCCAGGCTTTGCAGCGTGTCGCGGTATTCCGTGAACACGATCGCCGGCTCTTTCACACGGCCAAGCAGCCGAACCAGATAACGGAACTTTGTTTCCGCCCGTGCGGCCTGCCGGGCGGCCTCTGCGAGGGCCCCAAGCCATCGCTGCTCGCGACGCGAGTCCGACATTCCCGGCGTTCCGAGTGCCGCACCATCATCCGCATCGTTCAGCGGGTCCTCATCGATCAGCGGGGCCAGCGGCAACCGACGTTGCGCTTCGTCTGGCCGGCCGCGATCGAGCAGCATCTCCGCTCTCCTGCGAATGGAGCTCAGGAGCGATCCGGCACTTGAAAGCGCGCGCTTCCGCAGGACAATCGTGACCAGCTTTGCAGCCTCGTCGCCGCGGCTCGCAGATTCGCGCCAGATCTGACGCGTGTAGCGATCGAGCAGGTCGTGCAGCCGCCGTTCGGCTGCGGACGGCTGAACCAGGTGAAGCCGACTGCGGCGCCGCAGCCCGGCGCCCAGACTCTGGCGGGTCCTTCGAAAGACCAGCATCGACGGTTCGTGGTCTCCCAGTTCGCCGATTCGGCACAGGGCATCGAACTGTGCGGGGTCGTCCGCGTGTGGGGTTGCCGTCAGTAGAACGACGCGACGCGATCGGCGGGCCAGAGCATCGGCTGCGGCCCGTCGATCCGTGTGCAGCGCCGCGGCGTGCGCCTCGTCCACGACGACGAGGTCCCAGGCAACCTCCTCGAGGGGCCGCAACACTTCCGGGCGTTTCACGAAGTCGTGCGAGGCCACGTATATGCCCGGTGCCGACCACGGGTTGAAGCTGGCGGGACGTTCCTGCACGACGCGAGTGAGCCATCCGGCATCGGCCCCGAGTGCCTCCAGCCGGAAGTGGCGCATCAATTCTTCAATCCATTGTTCGCGCAGACCGGCAGGTGCGAGTACCAGGATGCGGGCCATGACCGAATGCGCGCAGATTTCAGAGATCACCAGGCCCGCCTGCACGGTTTTTCCGAGGCCGACGGCGTCAGCAATGAGGACGCGGGTCGCACCGTGTCGCCATACGGCAAGAACCGGCTCGAGCTGCCACGGAAGCAATCGAACCCCGGAGGAGCCCGCCGTCGTCAGGCCGCCCAGCGGGCTCAGTGCGGCGAGGTGATGTCGAGCGGCCTTCAGCCAGGTTGACGGCGAGACCACACGGGCCATGCCGCGTGTCAGCGGCTGAAAGCGGTCGAATGGAGCGAGCAGCGTTCTGAATCTGAAGGGGCCCGGTTTGTCGGCCAGCAGGCTGACGGCCCGGCAGTCGGCGCCGCGCTCGACGGCGAAAATCGTCCAGCGCCGGCCGCGCACGATGACCGGCTGACCGTTTTCGACTGGCGGGGAGAGGCGCTCGTCGACAACCACGATAGACGCTCCGGTCGAGCGTCAGAGCAACCCGAGTGCCTCTTGCGGATGCTGGTTTCTGGGCGTGAAACAGATGACATCGGGTCGAGACTTGCGTAATCCGCGCGCCCGACCGAGCGTCACGTTCGCAGAAACTGAGACGGCCGCCGGACGTGTTCAGCGTTCGGCGGGGCGTCTGGTCGAACGCGAGCTCCTGAGAGCGCGTCGCGACACGATCACGGGTTTCCGCTTGCCTCCCTCGGCCGGCGGTTGATCGATGGCACGGACGCGAACGCGGCGAATCCTGCAGCCTCGCGGATAGCTGATGTTGGCGACCGGCGCGGGAATCGTCAGGCGCGACATCATCTGCTGCAGCTCGTCGTGACCGTTCCCGTTCTCCTCCGGGGTCTTTTCGAAACGGCCGAAATTCTCCACCGGCATCAAGCGAAGGACGCCGTTCGTGTCGCTGTGGTCGGACCGGAATTCGGCGAATGGATCACCGGACGCAGCGGCGATCTCGCGCTGACGGTCCTCGGCTTCTCGGCGGATGCGTTCCTGCTCCTCGCGTCTGCGCTCTTCTTCCCGTCGGCGCTCGGCCAGCTCGGCGGCGACCTTTTCGCGCTCGCGGCGCTTCTGCTCTTCCTTCTTTCCGTGCTCCAGGCGCTTGCGCTCTTCTTCCTCGCGCTTGCGTGCCTCATCGGCTTCCACTTTGCGACGCTCTTCTTCCTCTGCGATCCGCTGGCGCTCGGCCTCCTCGGCTGCCAGGCGCTTGCGCTCTTCCTCTTCGCGCTTGCGGGTATCCTCTTCCTCGCGTCGTCGCCGCTCTTCTTCTTCACGCTTGCGGCGCGCTTCCGTCTCGGCCGCAACGCGTTTCCGCTCCGCTTCCTCGCGCGCCAGCCGCTCCTCCTCGCGCCGCCGCCGTTCTTCTTCGATGCGCCGCTGGCGTTCTTCTTCTTCGCGCTTGCGTCGGATGGCCGCTTCCGCTTCCAGACGTTTGCGTTCTTCTTCGGCGCGACGACGGCGTTCCTCTTCCTCGCGCCGGCGGCGTTCTTCCTCTTCGCGCTTGCGGCGCACGGCTGCTTCGGCTTCGATCCGGCGGCGTTCTTCTTCTTCACGCCGTCGCTTCTCTTCCTCTTCGCGCTTGCGCCGGCGTTCTTCCTCTTCGCGCTTGCGGCGTGCAGCCGCCTCAGCCTCGATTCGCCGGCGTTCTTCCTCCTCGCGGCGCCGGCGCTCTTCCTCTTCACGCTTGCGGCGGGCGGCCGCTTCGGCCTCGAGCCGGCGGCGCTCTTCTTCCTCACGGCGCTTGCGTTCTTCCTCTTCGCGTTTCCGTCGCGCCGCGGCTTCCGCTTCGGCCTTCTTCCGCGCGGCCGTCTCGATACGCCGCTTCTCCTCTTCTTCACGGCGGCGCCGCAGTTCTTCCTGTTCCGCCGCGCGTCGCGCTTCTTCAGCGGTACGGGCCGCGCGCTCTTCTTCTGCCTGGACTTGCCGGCGTTCGGCTTCTTGTTCCGCGAGGATTCGCTGGCGTTCTTCTTCGGCGCGCCGCGCCTGCTCCTCTTCGTGCTGTCTGACGCGCTCTTCTGCTGCCCGGCGCGCCAACTCCTCTTCGGCGCGGAGACGCTCCTCGCGAATCCGCTCCCGCTCTTCCTCTTTCTCACGCCGCAGGGCCTCTTCTTCGAGGCGCTGACGCTCGGCTTCGGCGTGCTGCCGTTCGGCTGCCTCTGCCGCGAGCCGTTGAAGCTCTGCTTCTTTCGCCGCGTGCTCCTCGTGCTGCTCCGCCTGCACGGCGAGTGGCACGTTCATGACGATAGGCACGGGCTGTGGGGCCGGGGTCTCGGGCGCATAGGCGCGGACCGGGCGATCACTTTTCCGCCACTCGAACGGTGAGGACCAGGCGGAGTCGGGGGCGGGAGGGGAGGAATCGGCCGGTTCGGCTGCTCCGGCGCCGGCCGTGTGCGTCGCAGCGTTGGCGCCCCGATCAGGCGCGAGTATCCGCAGCCGGCGGTCGGGCGTCGACGCGTATTCCGCCTTGTGCTCGCTGGCGCGCGCAACGAAGTCGCGGATCTCGCTCGCGAACAGATCGGGGTCGCACCCCGATACGATGGGTGGCGGCGGCTCTTTCTTCCGCAGGAATCCGAATAACCCGCCGGATCCGTTCGTTTCTTCGAGGTCCTCTGCGCTTGCGGACAGCTGCGGAATCGTATGCGTCTGAACGTGCTCGCCGCCCGCGAGCGATCGCAGGAATGTGATCAGTTCTTCTTCGTCGCGCGGGGACATCAGCGCGGTGACCAGGATGACGTCAGGAATCCGTGCGCGGATAGCGGCCATTGCCGCGTCGCGGGTGTCGACCTGGACGAATTCCGCGCGGACCTTGTCCCGGATGACGCGCTTGAGGATTGCGGCCTGACGGCTGTCAGGTTCAATCGCCAGGACGAGCGACAACTACGACCTCACCATGAACAGGAACAACACCACGCCGACGGTCGTGAAGACCAGCACCGGCGCGTTCTCGACGCTCTGATGCCGCACGGCGCTGACCAGCGCCGAGCCGAGGTCAGCCGCGCGATCACCCCACGGGGACAGCTGATCGCCGCCCGAGAGGAGGTTGCTGAACCGATCGCGTACTCGCACGTCGACCAACACGAGGCCCGCGAGCACGATCACGAAAACGATCAGGGACAGCATCGACTGGCGAACGCCTGATTTCACCTTCATAACGTCACCGATAAATCGCCTTCTAGCCGGGGGTTTCCTGGGATTACGGCGGCGTGAACGCGGAGAACGACCGGCCGCGCGTATGCCGTCGCGCGAGGCTTCGCAATGGTTGTGCCGAATACGAATTTGTCTAAGGCGCATGTCGCTAATTCTCACCAGACAAAGCGGTAATCGGGGTGTCCGTCCGGCCGGTGGAGGGGCGGTCACTCGATGATGCGCGGAAGCGCTCACCAATTTCGCGATGGACGTTACGAAAGTGATAAGCGCGTGTGCCTGTATCCGGCGAGATATACCCCGTCAGAACCCCCTCATCGCCCGCCCGCAAGCACAGGCCGTTGAGCAACTTCCGGTGAGCGTCCCGCAGGGCAAGCTGGGCCGTGGCACAGCCGTTGCGATGGGCTCGGGCCGTGACGCGCCAAGCGCCGCGCATGTTGAGTCAAC
>Ga0114129_10002817_pt1 | contig 24261 bp, 21 predicted proteins | sample RhiMetdeltSRZDD1_FD_80071 | JGI IMG/M metagenome (GOLD analysis project Ga0114129, IMG submission 80071) | Populus rhizosphere microbial communities from Tennessee, USA - Rhizosphere MetaG P. deltoides SRZDD1 (version 2) (version 2) | ecosystem: Host-associated > Plants > Roots > Rhizosphere >...
CTCGATCGCGGCCTGCAGCACCGTTCGGCCCTTGGGCACGGTGACGGCCTTGCCGTCTATCGTCAGCGTGACGGTATCCATAACCCCTAAGGATACAACGTGGTCAGCTTTTCGTGACGTCCGCGAGCGTGCCTTCGTCCTTGTTCACGTCGACGCCGCGGAGCGTGCCGGTGAGCGGCACGCGCTTCTCGACGACGCGATCGACGACGGCGATGACGACGTCCACCTTTCGATCGGCGTACTGAAGCGACACGACGAGCGGGAGATCGAACAGCTCCTCGCCGAGCTGATCGACGCGCAGGACCACCTCGGAGCCGTCGACGGTATAGCTGAACTTCAGCCGCGGCAGCGTCGAGCCGAAAATCCATCGCTCGAAGAACCGCCCGAGCGATCGGCCGCTCGCCGCTTCCATCGAGGCGCGCACGTCCTCCGTCCCCGCCTTCCTGAAGCGCATTGTCCGGTAGAACTGGCGCAGGCCGCGGAAGAACGCGTCGTCGCCGATGAGCGCGCGCAGCATGTGGAGGACGGCCGCGCTCTTGTTGTAGACGAGCGCGCGGAACACGCGGCTCTCGCCGCGGATGTGGCCGAGCCGATAGCCGAGAGAGATCGGCCCCTGATCGGACTGATCCATCCCCCAGCGCCGGATCTGCCGCATGACGTTCGCGAACGCGTCATTGCCGCGGCGGTGCTGCGCGTACAGCGCGGCGAAGTACTGGGCGAAGCCTTCGCTGATCCACTGCTCGTGGTAATTGCGCCAGCCGACCGCCTGTCCCCACCACTGATGCGCGACCTCGTGCGCGATGAAGAACTCCGGGAAGTTGTTGAACGCGGCCGGATCGTTCCGCCAGACGAGCTGACTGGTCGGCAGCGGCTGGTTGAGCGACGCGAAGTACGCGGGACTGTGACCGCCGGGCAGATCGTTCTCGATCAGGGCAACCGTGAAGCTCGGATAGGGAGTGTCGCCGAGGATCGACTGGTAGAACGTTGCGACGTCGGCGGCGCGATCGACGAGGTCTCGTCCGCGCGAGATCTGTCGCGGGTTGGCCTCGACCGAGAGGTTCAGGCTGCGGTACGAGATGCCCGACAGCGCCGCGCCGTCCTTGATCGCCGGCGTGGCCTCCGGAAACCCCAGCGTCACGGTCTCCGCGCGTGCAAACCGGCTGACGATGAACGCCAGGTACCGCAGCGGCTGCGAGGCGACGAAGGCGTACAGCTTGCGATTGTGCGCCGGATCCTTCGCCGGCACCACAACCGGGAAGCCCGGCTCGAGCTCGCCGCTGGCGACCGCGTCCAGGCCGGCCGGCACGGTCAACCGGATTCGCGCCGTCGCGTAGTCGCTGACGACCGCCTGCGGATACCAGAAGCTGCGGCTGCTGTACAGGTAACTCGGCTCGGCTGCGACCGTCGAGAACTCGCTTTCCTGGTTCGATCGCCCCTGCAGCTCGATCGTCTCACGGTCCGGAATCTGCGGCTCGAGCCGGCCGGAGTACGTGATGTTGAGCGTCAGCGTCGTGTCGCGCAGGACCGCCGCCGGCAGATTGACGACGATCGTGTTCTGGTTCTTCACGCGGACGCCGAACAGCCGGCCGAACTCGTTGCTGACGATCGACTGCACGACGAGCGGCTCGGCGAGCTTCAGCGTGATGGTGTTCAGGATGTACGACTTGACCTTGAGGTAGATTCGCGTGCGCCCTTCGATCCAGAGGCGGTCGGGCGTCGAGGCGACGTCGATGTCGTAGTCGATCACGTCGTAGTCGACGAGCTCGTCCTCGTTGTACGAGCGTCCCTGCGTCGCGAGCTTGCGCTTCGACTGGTAGACCGCGATGTTCTTGTGGCGCTTCCGGTCGAAGACCGTGATGTCCTCGGCTTCGTTGGACGACTTGGCGTACGTCAGCGTATCGTAGCGGCGCGTCCGAACCTCGGCGAGGAAGTCGCCCGGGCCCGGCAGCAGCGACCACGCGTCCCGGCTCAGATCGCCGAGATCGATCGCGAACGACTTGCCGGATTCGTCGCGGAAGATCTCCTGCGCGCGGCGCAGCTCGCGTGCGTCGAACGCGGTTGCGGGCCGCGGCTGAATGCTCGAACCGACGAGCGTCTCGAAGTCGCCCGGGCTCAACCGAACGAATGCGGCATCGAACGCGGATGCCAGCGTCTCGTTGCCGCAGAAGATCTTGACCTGCCCCTTTTCGGTCTGCGGGGCCGGGTGAAAGTTCATCGTTCCCTTGCCGAGCAGCACCATGCCGGTGACGCCGGCGTCGGTCTCGCTGACGAACACGGCGCCTTCGGCGAGCGTCAGGTCGAGGTCCTCGACGCTGATTCTCAGATCGCGCGCGGAGAACTGTTTCGACGGGGCGATCGACAGGCGATAGAGGTTCTCGAGCGACGAGATCCGCTCCTGGTCGGTGATCGCCCATTCCGCGTCGGAGCCGGGCTGTCCGATGCGCTTGACGTCGACACGCCACGTCGCGACGCGCGAGCGGCCGCCGAACTCGCTGAAGACATCGACCATCAGGCGATACGCATCGCCCGGCAGGCTGCCGCGCAGCGGCTCGCGATCGCGCTCCTGGATGATGACGCGCGTCGCACCGGGCGCGAGCTCGTTCCCGGCGAATTCGCTGGCCCGCGTTTTATCCGCGCTCTCGCCGACGGCGGAGAGGTATTGCTGAGCGGTGCCCGCCTGGACGATCCGCTCGAGGCGCCGGAGGAGGACCTGCACGCCGTCGGCATCCTGCGCGTGGAGCGCAGGCGCCGTCGTCGACGCAAGCGCAACGACGGCTACGACGAGCGCCGCAATCCTCCGGAGCGTGCCCATGGAATGGTGGTTCTTCGCTGAAGCTCTAATCGTAGCGCAGTGGAAGCAGGCCCGAAGACCTGCGCGACGAGTTTGTCAGTGAAACCGTGGCGCGGCTAGGCTGCCTGTTCTCAGACACCGACCGCGGTCGCGGTCGTGCAGCGACGCAGCAGGAGAATCGTCAGATCGTCGGCGAATTTCGTGTCGTCCGTGTGCTGCTCGACCGCGCGCACAACCGCGGAGCCAATGGCAGAGATCGCGTGGCGGCGGTTCGCGCGCAGCGACGCCTCGAGCCCCGCCTCGTCGAACGGCCGCCCGCTCGGGTTCTCCGCTTCGGTGATGCCGTCGCTGTAGATCGCGATCAATTCATCCGGTTGGATGGTGACCCGTCCGGCCGTGTACGATGCGTGCTCGAACATTCCCAGGGCTATACCGCCTTCGGTCAGCCGATCGCAGCCGCCGTCGTTCCGCAGCAGCAGCGGCGGCGTGTGGCCGGCGTTGACGTACGTGAACTCGCCGGTCGCCGGGCGGTACTCGGCGTAGAACAGCGTGATGAATCGGCTGCCCGGCGCGTGGCGGCTGACCTGGACGTTCAGCCTCGTGACGAGCGCGGCCGGCCCGAGTCCTTCGTCGACGAGCGTCCGTTGCATCGCGAGCAGCAGCGCCATGAGCAGCGCCGCCGGGCTGCCTTTCCCCGCTACGTCGCCGACCGCGACGATGACGCGCCCGTCGTCGCGCGGCAGGATGTCGTAGAAATCGCCGCCGACGGTGTTCGCCGGCCGGCTCAGGCCCACCGTCTCGATGCCGTCGGCGCGATACAGCCCGCTCGGCAGCATCGCCTGCTGGATCTCGCGCGCGATCTCGAGGTCGTTCTTCAGCGACAGCCGGTCCGCGACCTCGAGCAGCACGAGCAGGTTCATCAGGAGGAAGCCGAACAGCAGCGAATACGTGCCGCGGACGAACAGCGGCCCGGGCAGACCCATGTCGAAGCCGAAGGGCAGCGTCGCGAACCGCACGATGCCGATGCCGCGAAACAGGCTGACGAGGCCGAGCACCGCGAACGCCAGCGCGATCGCGTACAACATGCGGCGCGCCGGCGACAGCTTCATGGTGAACGCCATGAAGACCGTGCGTCCGTGGACCCACAGGCGTCTGTGCAGCGGCAGCTTGTTCAGCGCGTCGGGGTCGAGCCCGCGCGCGAAGTAGCGGTACGCATCGCGCGTATCGCGCGTGAAAAGGCGCTGGAACTCCTCCGCGGTCAGGTCGCGGGTGTAGGTCTGGACGAAATCCTGGATTCGTCTCGGCGCAGTCACGACTGGAGTGCAGGCCGGGTCCTTTTGGACGCGGCGGAAGAGATGATTCCCAGCTCGTTGCCGACCTTGGCGAACGTGTCGAGCGCGAACTGCAGCTCGTCTCTCGTGTGCGTTGCCGTCACGATCGTGCGGACGCGCGCTTTATCGCGCGCGACGGTCGGATACGCGATGCCCTGCGCGAAAACGCCTTCCTGGAAGAGGCGATCCGACAGCTTCATCGCCAGCGCGCCTTCGCCGACGATGACCGGGGTGATCGGGCTTTCGCTGAGCCCGGTGTTGAACCCGAGCGCCTCGAGACCCGACTTGAAGAAGCGGGTGTTCTCCCAGAGGCGATCGATGATCTGCGGCTCCTGTTCGAGCACATCGAGCGCCGCGATGCAGGCGGCGGCGACGGCCGGCGGATGCGAGGTCGAGAACAGGAACGGCCGCGCGCGATGGTAGAGAAACTCGATCAGCGTGCGGGAACCGGCGACGTAGCCGCCGAGCGCGCCGACCGCTTTCGACAGCGTGCCGACCTGGATGTCGACGCGTCCGTGCATGTTGAAGTGATCGATCGTGCCGCGGCCGTTCCGCCCGAACACGCCGCTCGCATGCGCATCGTCGACCATCATGATCGCGCCGAACTCCTCCGCGACGGTGCACAGATCGGGCAGGGCGCCGAGGTCCCCGTCCATGCTGAAGACGCCGTCGGTGATGAGCAGCTTCCGCGGCACCGCTCCCGCCCCGGAGGCCGGTTTCGTCGGGAGCGCCTTCAGCACGTCGCGCGCGGCGTCGACGTTCTTGTGCGGAAACACCTTGATGGTCGCGCGGCTCAGACGCGACCCGTCGATGATGCTCGCGTGGTTCAACTCGTCCGATACCACGAAATCATCTTTGGTTAAGACGGCGGCGACCGTGCCGGCGTTCGCCGCGAAGCCGCTCTGGAACACGACGACCGCTTCGGTCTTCTTGAACGCGGCGAGCCGGCGCTCGAGCTCCATATGGATGTCCATCGTGCCGGCGATGGTGCGGACCGAGCCGGAGCCGACGCCAAGGCGCCGCGTCGCCTCGAGAGCCGCCTCGCGCAGGCGTGGATGCGTCGTCAGCCCGAGGTAGTTGTTCGAGGAGAGGTTGACGACCTGCCGATGGTCGAAGGTGCTCTTCGGTTTTTGTTCCCCTTCGAGCACGCGGAGCTGACGAAACAGACCCTGCTGGCGGAGCGAATCGAGCTCTTCGCCGAGGTAGGCGAGCGGATCGGATCTCACAGGATGCCCAGTATATGGCGCCGCGGTTGGAGCGCGAGGCTTTAGCCGAGCGGCGGGCTTTGGAGCCCTGGATCAGTGGAGAAAGAAAAGCGCCGTCCAGGGAAGGATCGCGGCGGCGAAATAGATCGCGGTCAGCGCGGCGACGAGGTTGTGGACGCGCTGCAGATGCAGCGCCATGCCGAGTCCGACGGCAACGAGCTTGGCGCCGGTGAGACCAGGGACGAGACCGGCGGTTGCGACGGCGGAGCTGATGAGCGGATTCGCTTCGATGCCGGGACCCCAGATACTGACGCCGAGATACGTAAAAATCCCGTCAAGGGTCTGGACGACCAGGAAGCTGACGACGGCAATGTCGCCGAAGAGCGATCGCGGGGTGTCCCAGCGCCTATAGAGATGTTGCATCCGAGTTCCGCTCAGAGGCCGACTTTGAGCTCATCAAGGGAGGCCTTTCCCCTGAATTTGCAACGTTTGCAGCCGTCCGCGGGCGATAGCATCAAACCTGATGCCCGACGGAGCGGAGCGCCATCTCGATTTCCGCGATGATCCGCTTGGCCGCGTCGCGAGGCGCCGGGCTGCTCAGGATCGGCCGGCCGACCACGACAAAGTCCGAGCCGAGCCGCATCGCCTCGGCCGGCGTCGTGTGGCGTTTGTGATCGTTCGTGGACGATCCGGCCGGTCGAATGCCGGGGCTGACGATCAGCGTCGGATGAGGAAAGGCCTGGCGGCAGACTCGGATCGCATCGCCGGACGCGATGATTCCGTCACAGCCACTTTCGATCGCCCGCCCGGCGCGCTGGACGATGAATGATTCGAGATCCCGTTCGCCGGTGATCTCCTGCAGATCGGTCGCGTCCAGACTGGAGACGAACGGAACAGTCAGCAGCTTGGGCGTCTCGCTTTGTCCGGCATCACGCGTTGCCTTGGCCACGCGGATCGCGGCGGGCGGCATCGATTCGCTCAAGGTGAGGAACATCACGCCGCTGTTCACACATAAGTCAATGACCGCGGCGATCGTGTTCGCGATGTCGCCCGGGACTTTCAGATCCAGGAAGACGAACTTGTCTTGCAGAGCGTTGAGGAGCCGGGGCACGCCGCCGGTGACGAACAGCTGGTACCCAATCTTGAAAAACGAGACGTTCGATAACTCATCGACCGCACGCAGCGCGACGTCGACGGTCGGAACGTCCAGCGCGACGATCAGCCGGTCCTGAGCAGGAAGGTCCGCGAGCGAAGGCATGCGATGTTCCGGTGACGGTGGGTCGACGAAGGTTAGACGACCGGCGGTGACGTGTCAATCGCGAGGAAGCGCGCGAGGAAGCGCGAACACGCGATCGGCACCGAACACCGCAAGCTCCTGCGCGCCCAGACCACGCAGCCAGTCGCTGATTCGTCGACCGCGATCGCCTCGATAAAACGCTTCGTGAACGATCGCATGGGTCGCGCCGGTCCGTTCCAGCGCCTTTGCCGCGATGTCGGGAAGACTCGACGGGTCCTGAAGCTGCTGTTCGAGCAGCCAGTACCCGGGCGGACTGCCGCCACTGTATCCGTTGACGAGCGGCCGCCAGTGCCGCGTCGAATGGAACATGTAGCGCACGTCGAACGCCGGCTCTCCCAGCGGCAGCTCCACGATGACACTCGAACCCGGCAGCGAATCGACGTAGCGATAAACGGGCGGTGACTCGTGCCCCAACGGTGGGAGCGGCGCCAGCTCCGACCGAACGTAGTTGGCTGGATTGTCGTTGACGCCAATCGGCGCCGCGAACGACTCCGCCGCAATCAGGAGACCCGCCACCAGTGCTCCACGCGTCCCGCGGAAGCGTGCGAGCGCGAGGCCGGCAAGCACGGAGAGGCCCAGCGCCACGATCATCGCGAACCGCGCCGGCACGCGCAGTCCGTCGAACCCGGGGACGAAACGATAGAACAGCGCGTACAGATTCGTGTCGAGCACGACCCGTCCCTTCGCATGAATCTGCGGGCCGAACGACATGACGATCGCGAACGCTGTGATGATCGCGAAGATTCCTTCCGGCGTGGCGAGAAAGCGACCGACGTCGTCGCGAGTTTTTCGTGATATCACGAGCGCTGCCGTGCCGAGGACCGCGCTCACGACGAGCGCGCGCGGCAGGCTCGTGACCTGGATGCCCGGCAGCCTGAGCGAGAAACCGAGCAGGAGGCCGAGGAGGATGGCCGCCGTCGCGACGAACGCGATTCTCACGACGGCACGGATGTAGGCCGCGTCCCGCGGACCCGGCTGTTCGAGCGTTCGGCTGGCGATTCGTCGGCCGCCTTGCCGTGCGGCTCGCGCGATCGCCACGACGGCGGTGAGCAGCACAGTCATTCCGGGAAAGAGCGATCCTTCCGCTTTCGGCCGCGCCCGAACGAGCGATCCCCACACCCGCATGCCCGATTCGGCGGTGAGATAGCCGTACACGTCCGCGGAAAACTGCTGCGTCTCCACAATCGAACGGGGAGTGAACCCGAGATCTCGCAGCCGCATGTACGGAATCACGAAGGGCGCGGTTGCGGCCGCGACAACGGCGCACGCCAGCGCGATGGAACCGATCGTTCGCCCATCCATCCAAAGCCGCCGATCGGAGTGTCCGCCTTTTGGCGGACCGTCTTGTCGTCGCGTCGTCAGCTCCCAGGCGAGGTAGAGCAGGACGACCGGCGTGAAGAACATCAGGTAGTAGCCGCACGACAGATTCTGAAGGAGCCACGCGGTGGCCGCGCCGGCGAGCGGCAGTGCGCGGCGGGACGCAAAGTAGCGGCGGAATCCGAACAGGACGAACGGCATCCACGCCGACGACAGCACTTGTAAGTGCGGCAGCGCGGCGATTCGGTATGGCGCAAACGCGTAGGCGAGCCCGGCGACGAACGCCGCGTCGCGGCGTCCGGTCAACTCTCGCACAAGGAGGAACGCTCCGAGCCCGGACAGAGCGAACGTCGACAGGAACAGCAGGTTGTAACAGAGGATCGCGTTGCCGGTCAGCCAGTAGACCGGCGCGATCTGCAGCGCCTGGGCGGCGAGGTGCTCCGAGTACGCGAGCGACAGCGGATGCGGAGAATAGATGTTCGCATTCCACCAGCCGCGCCCGAAATGCGTGGCGTCCCACGCGAGAATCCAGGCGTTCAGCAGCGGGTCGCCGACGCCGCCAGGCACGTCATGGTGCAGACCGCGTACCAGCGGCCACGTGAAGACGAGCGTGAGCGCGACGTACGCGGCCGCCGCCACGACATCGCGCCGGCTGTTGGCGTCCATGCTGGAGCGCGATGGCTTTAGCCGAGCGGCCACTGAACGGGGCGGCTACTTGACGCGCTGAATCCGCGCTTCATGCTCGGCGGCGAGGTCTTCGATGATCACCGAGATGATGGCCGCCGTCGGAATCGCGAGGATGGCGCCGACGATTCCCATCAGCGCGCCGCCGACGAGCAGCGCGATCAACACGGCCACGGGACTGACGCCGACGCGTTTCTCCATGATCTTCGGCACGAGCACGTTCGCTTCGAGCTGGTGCAGTATCAGAAAGTACGTGCCAACGGCGAGCGCGAGCTGCACGGACACGGTCAGGGAGACGACGACCGCGCTGACGCCGGCGATGATCGGTCCGACGATCGGAATCGTTTCGCCGACCGCGGCGACGAGCGCGACGACGTAGAAGTACGGGACGCCGAGGAGGCCGAGGCCGATGGCGGCGAACGTGCCCATCACGCCGGCGAGCAGCACCTGGGCGCGGAGCCACGCGCTCACCTTCAACACCGCCTCGCGCGCGGCCATCGCGACGTCGGCGCGGCGGCCGGGCGGCACGAAGCGGAGGAGGTAGTCCGACATCGCGCGCGCTTCGATCAGAAAGTAGAAGCTGAGGATCACGACCGTGATCAGCGCGAAGATGCCGCCGGCAAACGTCGACAGCGCGACCAGTACGGTTCCGACCGCGTTCGCGCTCGATCCGGTCGGCGCGCTCTGGACCGCTTCCGCGAGCGTGATGCGCCGCTGCATCAGCTTGTAGCGAATGAGGAACGTCTGCAGCCGATCGAATTCGTCCGGCATCCGCGCCCAGAGCGCCGTGGCCTGCGCGACGAGGGGCGGGATGACGAGCAGCGCGACGAGCACGAAGACGGCGATGACGGCCAGATAGATCGCCAGGATCGCGAACCAGCGCGGCAGACGCCGGCTGTCGTCGGCGGGACGCCGCTCGAGGTTGCGCACGAGCGGCGAGAAGCCCATCGCAATCAGCGCGCTGATGTAGACGAGCAGCAGCACTTCGCGCGCCACCCACAGCGCGAGCGCGATCACCATCGCCGCCGCGACGGTCAGGATCGTCTGCAGGAGGCGGCGGGCAAACTGTTGATCGGTCAACACGAAATTTCAGATTTCAGATTTCAGATTTCAGATTGGATTTCAGATTGGCGTCTCAATCGGACAATCAATCTGAAATCTGCAATCTGCAATCTGAAATCTCACCGATAGGTTTCGGTGAACCCTTCCATGAGATCGTAGATCTGATTCAACTCCTCGAGCGAGGCGAGAAAGACGACGCGCAGGAAGCCCTGGTCCGCGGGCAGCCCGAAACCTGAGCCGTAGACGCAGAGCACGCCGGTCGCGCGCAGCAGCGCCTTCACGTAGTCTTCGTCGGTGCGCCCCGGCGGCAACTCGACTCTCGGCATTGCGTAGAACGCCGCCGTCGGGTGCACGCAGCTGACGCCGCGCATCGCGCGGAGGCGGGCAATCGTGAGGTCGGCGCGCGCTTTCAGGGCGGCGCGAAAGCTGACCTGATGAGACTTGTCGCCCTCGAGCGCCGCCGCGACGGCGTGCTGCATCGGCACCGTGCTGCACAGCCGTCCGTCGGCGAGCTTGCGCACGGCCCCTACCAGATCGTCGAGTCGCGGCGAGCGGCCGATCGCCATCCATCCCGTGCGCCACCCCGGCGCGAGGTACGCTTTCGACAGGCTCGAAAACGACACAATCGCCGCGTCGGGATCGAGCGCGCCGATCGGTTCGACCGGACCCTCGAAGCCCAGATCGCCATACACCTCATCGGCGAGGACCAGCAGCCCGTGGCGATCCGCGAAATCGAGCAGCGCGCGGCGCACGTCGCGCGGATACACCGAGCCGGTCGGATTGTTCGGATCGATGATGACGAGCGCGCGCGTCGCCGGCGTGACGAGCGTCTGCAGATGATCGAGGTCAGGCATCCACCCGTTCGAGGGATCGAGCCGGTAGAATTTCGCGTGCGCATCGATCTTCGCGAGCACCGCCGTGTACAGCGGGTAGGTCGGCATCGGGACGAGCACCTCGCCGCCCGGATCGATCGTCGCGCCGAGCGTGAGCTCGATCCCTTCGGATGTGCCGGCCGTGATGAGTACGCGGTCGCTCGCGACGGGAAAGCCTTTGCGCGTGTACTCGGCGGCGACCGCCTCCCGGGCGGCGGAAATGCCTGCTGACGGCCCGTAGGTATTGCGGCTGTCGCGCATCGCGCGCTCGACTGCCTCAATGAGGTGCGCCGGGGTCCGGAATCCGAAGGCGACCGGATCGCCAATGTTCAGATAACGAACACGCGTGCCCGCCGCCTCCACTTTCTGAGCTTCGGCCACGATGTTCCGGATGGCGTAAGTGAACCGCTGGACACGCTCGGCCGTCGGAATTCCCGCCGAAGTTCGTGCGATCGTCACGCCGCGAATTGTACCTTGCGGGGCAACGCGTAACTTCTACCCGGCCGAACGGGGCTGTTGAGCCACAGATCGAGTAATTTCTACGCGATTCTGCTCACCATTACGTCGCGCGCCGCGGCCGAACCCATCACTAAATCTCTAAAAGACAAACAATTAGCAAATTGGCACCCACCTTGGAGTAACGGCCATTCGTGGAGCGGGGCAGGCTCTTCATCGTGGCAACCGTGGTCGTGGTACTGGCAGGCAGCGCCGCCGCCACTCAACAGCAGCAACCGCCGCCGGTGGCGACCTTCAAGGCGGGCGTCGACCTCGTCCGGGTCTCGGCGGTTGTTCGCGATCATAAAGGACGCTTCGTTCAGGACCTCACCGTCCGCGACTTCGAGGTCCTCGACGGCGGCAGGGCGCGGCCGATTACCGAGTTCCGCCGCGACGTATCGGCCGTCAGCGTCGCGATCCTCTTCGACGTCAGCGGCAGCATGGAAGGCCACCTGCCGATGGCGCGCGAGGCCGCCGCGCACGTGCTCAGCTGGCTGGATTCGCGCGACGAAGCGGCGGTCTTCACGTTCGACACGCGCCTCGACGCGATCACGCCGTTCACGGCCGGTCTCAGGACCGTGCCGGAGGCGATGAACTCGGTGGTGCCGTTCGGCGCGACGTCGCTGCACGACGCCATCGCGCTGACCGCGCGGCGCGTCGGCGAGCGCGAGAGCAAACGACGTGCGGTGGTCGTGCTCACGGACGGCAACGACACCGCCAGCCGGATGTCGCCGCCGGAAGTGTCGGCGATCGCCAGCCAGATCGACGTGCCGGTGTATCTCTTCGGCATCGTGCCGTCGATCGACAACCCGTCGTCGGAGATGTCGACGAACTCCGCCACGCAGGCGGCGCTCGGCGGCCCTCTGGCGGATCTCGCGGCCTGGACCGGCGGCCACACGTTCGTGGCGAGCACGCCCGGCCAGCGAAGCGCCGCCGCGCGTCAGATCATCGACGAGCTGCGGCATCAGTATCTGATCGCGTTCGAATCGAGCGGCACGCCGGGGTGGCATCCGCTCGTCGTTCGCGCGAAGCAAAAGGACCTCATCGTTCGAGCTCGCAGTGGCTATATGGCGGGGCAGGGAAACCCGTCGCTTTAGGAGGACGTGTCATGTTGCGGAAACTCTTCGTGGCGGTTCCGGTCGTGGTGCTTGCCGTCGGGGGAACGACGGCGTGCGCCAGCAAGAAGTTCGTGCGGACGAGCGTCGGCGAAGTAAACGACAAGGTCGACTCGATGGGCCGCTCGCTGGAGGAGACCCAGGAGCGGACGCGGCGCAATGAAGGCCGCATCGGCGAGGTCGATCAGAAGGCGGGGGCGGCCGCGCAGTCGGCGCAGCAGGCGAACAGCGCCGCGCAGGCGGCGCAGCAGGCGGCGCAGCAGGCCCGGAACGACGCCGACGTGAAGTTCAGCGACATCGACAAGGCCAGCAAGCGGCTGGTCTACGAGGTCGTGCTGAGCGAGGACTCGGGCAACTTCAAGTTCGGCAAGACCTTGCTGCCGGACGAGGCCAAGGCCAAGATCGATGAGATGGTGGCGCACCTGAAACAGGATCCGAAGAACGTCTTCATCGAGATCGAGGGCCACACCGACAACGTCGGCGACAAGGCGTACAACGAGAAGCTCGGCCTCGAGCGCGCGCAGGCCGTCGAGCGGTATCTCTACGAGCAGTACCAGATCCCGCTCCACAAGATGAACGTGATCAGCTACGGCGAGGAGAAGCCGATCGCGCCGAACAAGACCAAGGCGGGCCGCGCGCAGAACCGCCGCGTCGTGATCAAGGTACTCGCCTAACCAGCTGCCCCGCGGCCCCGGGGGCGTCTGGGGCGGATTCGCCGACGGCGGCAACCGGCAGTCGGAGCCACACGACTGCCGGTTGCCTTGTCGGTTCCGTTGCTGCGCTCTCGGGGCTTTTTTCAGTTGTCAGTTGTAAGTTTTAAGTTTCAACGTTCAACCCTCTCCTTCATCACCGCTCCGAGTTATCCCTAACGCCGATCGGAAATCCCTGCTAGGCTGTCGGGACCTATGGCCATTCGCACCGAGCTCACCCTGCGCCTGCCGAACAGTCCGGGCGCGCTGGCCGGCGTGTGCCGGCTGCTGTCCGACGAGCGCGTGAACGTCACGGCGATGGCGCTCGAAGCGACCGGCACGCTGCGGCTCGTCGTCGACAACCACGTCCACGGCGCCGCGGTCCTGCGCGAGCACCATCACCAGGTCGCCGAGCGGGACGTCATCGTCACGTCGGTCCCGAACACGCCCGGCGCGCTCGCGCCCGCCCTGCGGCTGATCAGTGAGGCGTCGATCAACATCGAGTACGCGTACGGCGGCGCCGGCGAGAGCGCGAACGTGGCATCGGTCGTCATTGGCGTCGAGCACGTCCTGAAAGCGTCGGCCGCGGCCGGAATTTGATGCGCCTGTACGTCGAGCCGATGGACTGCATCGTCGTCGACGTGGCGCCGGACGGGCGCGTGCAGCTCGAAGGCGAGGATTTCAGGGAGCCGACGCTGCAGGAACGGCGCGCGATCATTTACGCCGCGCAGAAAGAGCTCGCCGCGCTCACGGAGCTCCTCGAGACTCTGTGTCGTACGTAGTGTCCGCCTTCAGGCGGACCGTCGCCCGATGAGCACGCTTCGGTATCTCGCTGCGACCACCGTCCTCTACACTGCGCTCACGGCCGTCCTCACGTACCCGCAGGTCCTTCACCTCACCGACACCGTGCACGACGATGGGGATCCGCTGCTGAACGCCTGGGCGCTGGCGTGGGTCGCGCATCAGCTGCCGCGGGCGCCGGCGCACCTGTTTGACGCGAACATCTTTTATCCCGAGCGGCGCACGCTCGCGTTCTCGGAAACGCTGCTGGTGCCCGCGGCGATCGCGGCGCCGTTGCGGTGGATCGGCGTCGGACCGCTGCTGGTGTACAACCTCGTCTTCCTGTCAGGGTTCATCGTCTCGGGCGCGGGGGTGGCGCTGCTCGTGCGATCGCTGACAGGGAGCGGCGGGGCGGGCGTCGTCGCCGGACTCGTGTTCGCGTTCCTGCCGTATCGCATCGATCACTACCCGCACCTGCAGCTCCAGCAGACGCAATGCCTCCCGTTCGCGTTCTGGGCGTTCCATCGACTGCTGCGAACCAATCGCCTGAAGGATGGCGTGCTGTTCGGCCTGTTCACCGCGGGCCAGGTGCTGTCGTGCATGTATTACGGATTGTTTCTGGTGCCCTACATGGCGATCGTCTGCGGCGCGCTGCTGATGGCGTCGCGTACGATGAACACGCAACGACTGGCCGCGCTCGCGCTCGCCGCGGCGATTACGCTGGTGGCCGTCGTCCCGGTCGGACGCGCGTACCTCGGCGCCCGCCGCGTGGTCGGCGAACGAAGCGCGGAAGAAGTCGCGAATGGCAGCGCGAAGTGGTGGAACTACCTTGGCCCGCCCGAAGCCAACCTGCTCTACGGCGGCGTCCTCGAGCGGTTCGCAAAGGGAGAGCGGCGTCTCTTTCCCGGGTTCGTGGCGATGGGTCTCGCCGCGGCTGGGCTATGGGGACTCGTGCGCGCGCCGAGAGCGAACGCCGAGGATCGTCGGGTCGTGCTCGCGTACGCGCTCGGCCTCGTGCTCGCGTTCGATCTATCGCTCGGCTTCAACGGGATCTCGTACCCGCTCTTGTACGAGCACGTCCTGCCATTCCGCGGCCTCCGTATCCCCGCGCGAATGGGCATCATCGTTGGCTTCTCGCTGGCGGTGCTCGCCGGCTTCGGCGCGGCCCGCGTGATTGGAAGCCGCCGCCGGCGCGTGGTCGTGGCGCTCGCCGTCCTGATGCTGCTCGAGTACGCCTCGAAGCCGCTCGACCTCCGTCAGATTTCGACCGCACCGCCGGCCAGCTATGCGGACGCGATTCGCGATCGCGCCGACAGTCCGACGGCGGCGCTCTTCGAGTTTCCGGCGTCGGCCCGCGACGATCCCACCTACATGTACTTTTCCACGTTCCACTGGCAGCATCTGGTGAACGGCTACAGCGGATTCTTTCCCCCCTCCTACGATCGCGTGCTGAACGCGATGCGCAACTTTCCGGATGCCGCTTCGTTCGAAGCGATCAAATCGCACGGCGCGCGATACCTGGTCGTCCACGGCGAACGGCTCTTCGGCGACCGGTACGAGCGGCTGATTCCGGAGCTGGACAAGCGGAACGATCTGACGCTGGTGTCACGCCGGCCGTTCCCGGGGCCAGGAGAAGTCGACGAGGTCAGTCTCTACCGCGTGCTGTACGACGATGTTCGATGACCTACAACCTGCAACTGACAACTTTCAAAACGGGTTATAAGTTGAAAGTTGCAAGTTGAAAGTTCATGCGGTTGCGGTGCCGTTTTTCAAGATCTCTTCGACGGCATCGGAAAACATGTCGATCTCCTGCAGCGTCGTGTAGATGTTCGGCGTGACGCGCAGCCCCTCGTACTCCGCGTGCTTGATCGCGGCGGTGATGATCCGGTACTTCGCCCAGAGCGTCTCGTACGCCTTCGTGGTGTCGACGCCCTGCAGGCTGATGTTCGCGAGCCCCCACGACTGACCGGCCAGGCGGCTGGTGAGGATCTTCACCCGCGGATGCTTTTCGAGCCGCGAGGCCCAGCGGTCGGTCAGATAGCGCATGCGGGCGGCGCGGCGCTCGGTGCCGATCGTCTGATGGAACGCGAGCGCCTCGGCGATCGCGTTGTGGTTCGCGGCCGGATGGGTCCCCACTTCCTCGAACTTGCGGATGTCTTTCGTCTTGCTGGCATTGGCCGGCGTGAGCGGCCAGAGCGTCTCGATACGTTCGCGGCGCACGTAAAGGAATCCGGTGCCGACCGGCGCCAGGAGCCATTTGTGCAGCGAGGTTCCGTAGTAGTCGCATTCCAGATCGCGCAGTGCGAATGGGAAGTGCGCGAACGCGTGGGCGCCGTCGACGATCGTCTGAATGCCGCGCTGCCTCGCCATGCGCGCGATGTCGCGGACGGGGAACAGCTGGCCGGTCAGGTTGGTGACGTGGCAGATGTGAATGACCTTCGTACGCGGCGTGACCGCCTGTTCGATCCGCTTCGTGAGCTCGGCGAGGTCGGTCGTCGGCACCGGAAACGAGATCTTCTTCACCACGATCCGGTCGCGTCGCGCGCGCTGATCCCACGTGTCGAGCATGCGTCCGTAGTCCTGGTTCGTCGTCACGACTTCGTCGCCCGCCTGCAGATCGATGCCGAGCTGGCAGATCTGGAGCGCCTCGCTCGCGTTGCGCGTGATGGCGAGCTCCTCGGGATCGCAGCCCGCTTCCGCCGCCAGCTTGCGCCGCACCGTCTCGACGTTCGGCTCGAGCAGGTTCCACATGTAGTAGATGGGCGCCTGGTTCGACATGTCGAGGTAGCGCTTGAGCGCTTCGTGCACGACACGCGGGCTCGGGCAGGTGTAGCCGTTGTTCAGATTGATGATCGTGCGATCGAGCGTAAAGGCCTGCTGGATCTCGCGCCAGTAGCTCTCGTCGCCGGCGACATCCGCCGGCGACCGATCCGCCACCGCCGTCGTCGCCTCCAGCACACGATTCATCCAGTCCGTGCGCAGCGCCGCGTACCCGACCGCACCTGCCGGAATCGCCCGCCGCAAGAATTCGCGTCGCCCTTTCATCATCCTTCTCCTGTCCTCTCGCACGTTCGCATTCCGATCAGCACATTCGCATTCCGATCAGCACGTTCGCATTCCGATCAGCACGTTCGCATTCCGATCAGCACGTTCGCATTCCGATCAGCACGTTCGCGGGCCGATCAGCACGTTCGCGGGCCGATCAGCACGTTCGCGAGCCGATCAGCACGTTCGCGGGCCGATCGGCACGTTCGCGGGCCGATCGGCACCTTCGTAAGCCGATCAGCGCTCAGGAGTCCGTCCGCGCCATGCCAAACAGTACCGTTCCTATGGCGGCGTAATCGAGATCGCCGCCGCCGCTGGCGACCAGCGCGTTGACGAGCTGCGTGACGATCGCGGTCCCCGGCATCGCGACGCTGTTCGCCGCCGCCGCTTCGTTCGCCAGGCGCAGGTCCTTTTGATAGAGCCTCGTCCGGAACCCCGGCTTGTAATTGCCCGTCAGCATCCGTTCGCCGTGGACTTCGAGGACGCGGCTCGCCGCGAAGCCGCCGAGCAGCGCCGCGCGGACGCGCGAGCCGTCGACGCCTGCCTTTTTCGCGAGCGCGAGCGCTTCGCTGACGCCGGCCAGCGCGCCGCCAATCGCGATCTGGTTGCACACCTTGCACACCTGGCCCGCGCCCGATTTGCCGATGTGCACGATGCGCTCCTTGTTGCCCATCGCCTCGAAGATCGGGCGCGCGCGGTTGAACGCGGCTTCGTCGCCGCCGACCATGATCGACAGCGACGCGTTGATCGCGCCAATCTCGCCGCCGCTCACCGGCGCGTCGAGCATGGACGCGCCTTTCTCCGCCACCTGCGTCGCGAGCCGCTCGGTCGCGACCGGCGAGATGCTGCTCATGTCGATGACGAGCGCGCCGCGCTGGATGCCGGCGAGGACTCCGTCCGCGCCCGTCAGCACGCGCTCGACGTCGGCCGTGTCGGGCAGCATCGTGATGACGACCGTCGTCTTGCGCGCGACGTCGGCCGGCGACGTCCCCGCCGCCGCGCCTTCGGACACCAGCTCGTCGACCGCGCCGCGGCTGCGGTTGTGGACGACGAGCGAAAAGCCCGCTTTCATGAGATTCCTGGCCATGGGCTTCCCCATGACCCCCAGCCCGATGAACCCGATCGTTTCTGGCATCCCGATCCTTTCTCGCGTGTCGTCGTCTCGTCAGCCCTCGCCTCGCGAGTCCACAGCGCTGAAACCGCGGAACCGCAGGACGTTCTGACTCTGCGGATTCAGCGGGTTCCGCGCTGTCGCAGCAGAGGGACGCTGCAAGATTAAACCAAGTAAGATGCGGAAGACAGGCCCACCCGACCGATGGATCCCGCCAACACTGTCGCGCTGATCACCGGTGGCAAGCGCATCGGCCTCGTCGTCGCGCGGGAGCTGGCCGCCAGAGGTGCCGATGTGGCCCTCGGTTACGCGCGTTCCCGCGCCGAGGCCGAACAGGCCGCGGCCATCGTCCGCGAGCACCATCGCCGCGCCGCGATCGTGCAGGCGGATCTGTCGCAGCCCGCCGCGTGCGACGCGCTGATCGAATCGGTCGTCGCGGAGCTCGGGCGCCTCGACATCCTGGTCAACATGGCGTCCGTCTACACGCAGAGACCGTTCGACGCGCTGACGGTGGCAGACTGGGACGCGGTCGTCAACGTCGACCTGCGCGCGGCGTTCCTGTGCGCGCATGCGGCCGCGCGGCACATGCGGAAGAACGGCGGCGGCCGCATCATCAACTTCAGCGACTGGATCGCACGCAGCGGCCGTCCGCGCTACACGGGTTACCTGCCGTACTACGTGGCGAAGGGCGGCGCCATCGCGCTGACGGAAGCGCTGGCGCTGGAGCTCGCGGCCGACAACATCCTCGTCAACGCGATTGCGCCCGGTCCCATCCTGGCGCCGCCCGGCACCACCGCCGATGAAGCCGAGGCGGTCGAGCAGGCGACGCCGCTGGGGCGATGGGGCGGCGAAATCGAGATCGCCAAAGCGGTGGTGGCGCTGATCGACAGCGACTTCATCACCGGCGAAACGATTCGCGTCGACGGCGGACGGCATCTGAAATAGACGACCTCGCCACGGTGGGCACGGTGGAGCCGAGGTGGACACGGAGTTTGCTTGCAGAAGATCACCGTGACCTCCGACCGCCACCGTGTCCTCCGTGGTGTGGCTTTTGAGAACCTCCACCAATGGCTATCGCGAAACTGACGACTGGCATTCCGGGCTTCGACATCCTGACGCACGGCGGCATTCCGGAAGGGCGCACCACGCTCGTGGCCGGCCGCAGTGGAACCGGCAAGACCATCTTCGGCCTGCAGCTGGCCACGCACTTCGCCGAGAACGATGTGCGCACTCTCGTCATCGGCGTGGAGGAGAGCGCCGCCGATCTGGTGGTGACGGGCGATGGTCTCGGCTTCGACTTGACGGGCCTCAAGCAGGACGGCAAGTTGTTCATGGTGGATCTCTCCAGATCGATGGAGGGTCCGACGGTCGTCAGCGGCGATTACGATCTGTTCGGCCTCGTGCATCGCCTCGAGGCGGCGGTGAAGCAGCACAAAGTCAGGGCGGTCGTGATCGATTCGGCGACGGCCCTCTTCAGTCCGCGTCCTCCGCACGAGCAGCTCCGAAACCATTTCTTCCAGCTGGTTCACACCCTGCGCCGCATCGGGGTGACCGGCATCATCCTCGCCGAAGCCTCCGACGATTATGGACAACTGACAACGCTCGGCGTCGAGGATTACGTGTGCGATCTGGTGGTCATCCTGCGGAACACGATCGACAACGAGCGCCGCCGGCGTTCGATCGAAGTGAACAAGTACCGCCGGAGCGGCCACTTCAAGGGCGAGTATCCCTGCACGGTGACGCCCCGCGGGCTGATGATCTTCCCGCAGAATCCGACAGAGCGGCCCGACTTCGTTCCCATCGAACGGTTCTCGAGCGGCGTCTCCGGGCTCGACGACATGACGCGCGGCGGCTGGCTGCGCAACTCGATCGTGATCGTCCGCGGGCCGACCGGCAGCGGCAAGACGATGCTGGCGGGGTTGTACGCGCAGGCCGGCGCGCTGCGCGGGGAGCGCGTCGTCTACTACGGGTTCGAGGAGCCGCGGCCGATCCTGCTGCGCAACTTCGAGGTCATCGGCATGCCGATGAAGTCACTGATCGACGCCGGAAACATGCGTGTGATCTGCCGCTATCCCGAGTCGACCAGTCTCGAGGATCTCCTCGTCAGCCTTCGGATCGGCATCGAGGAGTACAGCCCGTCGCTGATCGTGATGGACAGCATCTCTTCGATCGAGCATGCATCGTCAGACCGGGCCTTGCGTCAGTTCACCATTGGGGTCGCCTCCCTGCTGCGGGAGCACGGCCGGAGCGCCCTTATTACGCAGACCGTGATGGTCGGCGAGTCGGGCAGCCAGTCAGCGCCGTACATGTCCACGGTGGCCGACGCCATCCTCGGAATGGACTACTCGTTGGCCGGGTATCAGCTCGACCGGACGCTGCGGGTCATCAAGATGCGGGGCTCCGACCACGACACGCATCCGTACCGCCTGACAATCGCGCCCGGGGGCCTGAGCGTCGAGAAAATCGACCCGGAGGAATTCGCGAAGAGGGCAAAATCCGGCGTCTGACCACCCCGCGGCCCGGCAGCAGTATTGCTATCTGAACAGACAGTGACGTGAGGTGCCGGAGCTGATGTATTCGACGCAAACAGAATCCTGCCGGGCTGTTCAGACTTTTGACGCGCTGGCCAGCGGACGCATCCTCGTCACCGGCCACGAGTTCGACGAGCCGAACGACATCCGCGTCTTCCACAAGTCGCTGGACCTCGATCCGTTCCTCGATCGGATGGAGGACATCATCGCGCAGGGTGGTGGGGGCCGCGGTCCGCGGCTGCGGAAGCCGTTGCCCGTTCGGGGCGTCTCGAACAACGGTCATCGTCCGTCGCCGCGCAAGAAGATCGAGCTCGTGCTCTACACCAGCGCGGCATCGCAGAAGTGTCAGAAGGCGATCCGGACGATCAGGGAAGTGCTCGATCAGTACAGCAGCACCGACTTCAGCTTCACCATTTGCGATCTGGCCAGCCGACCCACGGACGCGGAGCAGGACTCGATCGTGTTCACGCCGACGCTGGTGAAGCGCGGCCCCGGTCCACGGACGTGGATTGTCGGAAACCTCGAGCACGCGGAGCTGTTGATCGATCTGCTGGAGGTCAGCGGGGTCGCACGGCGGCGCTGAAGAGATCCTTCATCGCGTCGAGGGCGCCGGACAGCTCGCGGCGGTCGCGCGCGAAGCAGAATCGCAGGTATCCCTCGCCCGCCGGCCCGAAGTCCACGCCCGGGACGCAGCCGATGCGCCCGTTTTTGATCAAGTGCTCGGTCATCTTCCACGACGGCGACGCGGGCGGCGCCGCGTGCTCGCGGCTCCACGTCTCGTCGATTTTGACGAACGCGTAGAACGCGCCGGCCGGCGGACGACCTGAGAACACCCCGGATTCGAGCCGTTCGATGCCCGCGTAGAACAGATCGCGGCGCGCCCGCAGCTCCGTCCGGAATTCCTCGATGCAATCCTGCGGACCCTCGAGCCCGCCGATGCCGCCGAACTGGACGACCGACGACACGTTGCTCGCCGTGTAGAACAGGATTTTCTTCGCGCGGTCGCGGATCGCGGCGTCGTGAATCGCGATGTAGCCGAGGCGGAGCCCGGTCATCGCGTACGACTTGCTGAACGTGTACATCGGAATCGTCCGCTCGTACATGCCAGGCAGAGACGCGATGCTGATGTGCTCGCCGTCGTAGATCACGTCTTCGTACGCTTCGTCCGACAGAATCCAGAGGTCGCTCTCGCGCGCGATCGCGGCGATGCGTTCGAGATCGTCGCGCGTGAGAACGCCGCCGGTCGGATTGTGCGGCGAGTTCAAATAGATCGCGCGCGTTTTCGGTCCGACTGCGGCCTCGAGCTCGTCGAGATCGTACCGCCAGCTCCTCGACTCGTGGAGCCGGCAGCGGACGATGACGCCCTTCGCCATGAGAATGTTGCCTGCCGCCGGCGGCCAGATCGGATCGGGAATGACGACCTCGTCGCCGGGCTCGAGCAGCGCGCGGCACGCGATGTACACGCCGTGGATGCCGCCGTTGGTGACGAGGACCTGCTCGGGATCGTCGATGGGAATCCCGTTCTTCGTGCGGAGCTTCGCCGCGATCAGCTCCCGCAGCCGCGGGACGCCGGTCGTTTGCAGGTAATGCGTCTTGTTCTCGGCGATCGCCCGAACCATGGCGGACTTGACCGTGTCCGGAGAGTCGAAGCTGACGTCACCCTGGTCGAGCCGGAACGGATTCGCGATCGAATACATCATGTCGCGGATGCGAATGATGCCGGAGAAGGGAACCTCGTCGAGATAGACCGCCATATGGCTAGGTTAGCACTCTAACGGTTCTCAGGGTTCTCGACCGCGCTGTTCCTGAGCGTGAGCGTGACGTCGAAGTGCGGAGGACGAGTCAGTCCGGCGAGGGCGGCGTCCGCGGGCGGCGGTTCGATCCAGACCGTGACGTGTGGACTGACGGTCAGGTCGACCGCCTCCTGTGCCAGCGTGCCGAAAACGTTGTCCAACGATGGCCTCTGCGATCGGTCGTCGTTCAGGACCACCGTCGCGCCCGGGTGCGCGGGGGCGATCCTGCGCAGCGCGTCGATCGTCTGGGCGGACAGATCTGCTTCACGCACTGACGGCCGGCCCCGGCTGAACAGAATCGGCCACATGACGAACGGCAGCAGCGAGGCAGCGACGACTGCGTGGCGCCGTCGTTGAACTGGCACCGACGGCCACGTTCCGACGATCAGCGACGCAGCGATTAGCGCGATCCCGACCGAAGGCAGACACACGTACAAACTCGATCGAACCGGGAGGAGCACCGTCAACGCGAGCGTGCCGATCCACCACGCGACGCCAAATCGGACGATGCTCCACCGCGCCGGCCGAATCGAGCGGAGCGGCGGGCGACAGAGCGCGAGCCACAACAGCAGGACGGCCGCGCTGAACGTCGCGGATCGATCGAAATACGCCGGGAGGTTGGCCGCCACTCTCGCCGGCGTGAAGCTCAGTCGATAAAAGGTCGGCGCGGTCGTCGGCGTGAACGCTCCGGACCACGCGCGCAGCAGGAGATAGAGGCCCGTCACGACGGCCGATACGCCAGTGAACGCGACCAGGGCGCGCGCCGGAATTGGATTGTGCCGCCGTGCGATTTCGATCGACGCCCACGCGATCAGCGCGACGGGCACGACGACCGCTTCTTCCTTGGCGAGCATGGCCGCGAAGCAGAGCACGCCCGCGGTCACGACGCGGCCCAGCAGAAACTCGGCCGCGGCCAACGTCGAGAACAGCACGACGACCAGCGCCGTGCGGCCGCTGATCCACAGGACGCCCATCCCGATGCCGTGCCAGTTGAACAGCCAGATCGCGGCCGCCAGCAAAGCGCCCGCCGGCGGCAACGACAGGGCGCGGGCGAGGTGCGCGATCGAACCGGCGCACGCGATCGCGAGCAGGACGTTCGTCAGGCCGTAGCATCGCGGCTCGAGACCGCAGATCGGCCAGGTCGCGGCGAACGACAGCGACACGAGCGGACGGAAGAAGCCGCTCGGCGCGGCCAGCACGCGTGGCAGATCGTCGACCGCGTGAATGCGGCTGCGGCCGACCCACATGAAGTCGTCCTTGACGAAACCGTGCCCAGCCATCGGCACGTAGATCAGGCTGAACGCGACGACAACCAGCGCCGCGGCGGCGAAGCGGGTCACACGACGACGGGGACGCGCTGCATGATGTCGGCGAGCACGTGCTGCGCGCGCGCGATGGGCAGGTTGCTGATGTAGAAATGCCGCACGCCGACGTCGTGGAGCGCGCGAATCGACCGCGCGCAGACCTCTTCCGGCGTCGCGCCCTCCGCGAACTCCCGCGTCAGCCCGTCGATCGGCACCGGCAGGAACGCCTTCAGTGCCTTCAGGGTCCGAGGATTGGCGCTGCGGTAGTAGAAGACGCCGAAGATCCCGGGCTGCGTGACGCCTCGCTGCGCCGCGGCCTCGATGAACCGCGCGACCGGCGCGACGTCGTGGTGGCTGACGATCTGCGTCAGGTAGAACTCGGCGTTGAAGTCGCGGTCGGCCAGGTACTCCACCTGCCGCGCCGGATCGCGCGTCGGATTGGCCCAGCCGCCGAGCGCCATGTCGCCGGCCCGCTCGCGCAGCACTTGCCGGAGCTGCCACGCGTGCGCGACGACCCGCGGCGTGCCGACGGTCTTGTCCCCCCCGAGCACGACCAGCGCCCGGAATCCGTGCTGCCGCGCGCGATCCGCGTACGACAGGCAGTAGTCGAGCGTGTGCTTCGACGTCAGGAACGGCACGATCCGCTCTCGCGGCACGTCCCGGCCCAGATTGATCACCAGGTGGCGGAGGTTGTCCTCCTCCTCCGCGCCGACCGCGCTGTCGGTCAGAAACACATAGGTTCCCTGGCGCGTGAGCCGCGTGACCGCGTGATAGGTGTCGATCCACGCGTCCATTCCTTCGTGCATCGCGAGCTCCGCCCGGGGCGGGCGAAGTTCAGC
>Ga0114129_10002818_pt1 | contig 24260 bp, 18 predicted proteins | sample RhiMetdeltSRZDD1_FD_80071 | JGI IMG/M metagenome (GOLD analysis project Ga0114129, IMG submission 80071) | Populus rhizosphere microbial communities from Tennessee, USA - Rhizosphere MetaG P. deltoides SRZDD1 (version 2) (version 2) | ecosystem: Host-associated > Plants > Roots > Rhizosphere >...
AAGCTGGTCATCAGCGCCGCGATCGCGCCCAGCCAGAAGGCGACCGTGCCGGACACCGATCCGCTCGCCCAGCTTGCCTCGAGGATTGCGTCCTTGGACCAGAAGCCGGCAAAACCGATGCCGGCGATCCCGAGAAAGACGGTAAACGCGCTGAGCAGGTTCGGGGTACTCATGCCAGGCTGTCCGGGAGCGTGCCCACTGTAGGAAAGCGGGGGGATGATGTCAACCGCCCTGGCGGGGTCTGACGACCCCGCCCTACAGCAGCACAAGGGGCCTCTGGGATTAGTAGGCGAGACAAATCCCCTGCTCAGGAGTCGAATCGGATGGACGGCCAAACCCGAGAGCCCTGAGCCCAGAGCCGGGCCGCGTCAGATCCGCTGAAAGTTCTTCTCGATTTCCCGGCGGGACAGCCGCAGCACCACGGGACGGCCGTGCGGACAGACGCTGGAATAGGCCGTCCGCCGCAGCTCCTCAAGGATGTACCGCATCTTCTCGAGCGTCAGCGGATCGTTGGCCTTCACAGCCGCGTGGCACGCCATCGTCGCAGCAATGCGCCGTAGCGCGTCTTCCGCAGCCGATCCCCGGTCGAGACCCTCGAGGTCCTCGGCAAGGGTGCGGACGGTGGCCTCGCACTCCGCCGGATCGAGCAGCGCGGGCACGGCCGAAAGCCGCAGGCTGTTGCCCCCGAACTCCTCGACTTCGAGGCCGAAGCGATCCAATGTCGCGGCATGGTGCCCGAGGGTTTCACGCTGCGCGGGCGACATTTCGATCACGAGCGGGGTCAGCAGCCGCTGACTCTCGAGGCGTCCCGACGTCAGCTTCTCCATTACCTGCTCGAACAACACTCGCTCGTGCGCGACGTGCTGATCGACGATCGCAACACCCTGGTCGTCGACAGCAATGATGAACGTGTCGCGGAACTGCCCGAGGGGCGTCATCGGCCGGATATCGACGGCGGGCTGCGGTGCCGCTCGAGGATCGAGCGATGGCCGGACGTCCTGTTCCGCGGCATCTGGTCGACGCGACAGACTTCCGGCGCCTTCAGGTTGTGAGCTCCACCTGTTCCCGACCATCGCCCCAGCGAACACGCCCGGAATGCTCACGAGCCGCGGTTCGCTCGGCATCTCGACCACCGGCGTCAGCTGGAGCTCCGGCGTGCGGCTGGCACCGAGCGCGTCCGCCAGACCGCGCCGGAGCACCTCGTGAACCAGCGACTGTTCGAGAAAGCGCACCTCCGCCTTCGTCGGGTGCACGTTGACGTCGACGCGATCCGGTGCAATCTCGATGAACAGGTGCACCTCCGGGCTGCGCTCTTTGATGGTTGCGACGCTGTAGGCGTCGCCAATCGCGTGCGCAATCGTGCGGTCCTTGACGATGCGCCGGTTGACGAAGACGTTCTGCGCTCCGCGGACGGGTCCCTGATCGCCAAGCGCGGCAACGTAGCCGTGAATCCTGAGACCGCCAGCTTCCTTGTGGAGCTCGATCAGATCCGGCCGGTCGCCGAACAGCTGATAGAACCGATCGCGCAAACCCGAGGCGGCCGGGCATTCGAGCAGCCTGCGGCCGCTGCTGATCAAGGTGAAGCCAATCTCGGGGTAGCCGAGCGCCATCTGCGTCACGAGACGCGAGATTTGCGACGACTCGGCGGCGTCCGACTTCAGAAACTTGCGCCGGGCCGGCAGGTTGTAAAACAGATCCGCAACTTCGACGCACGTGCCCTCAGGAGCGCCAACCTCGCGAGCCGATGCGATTGCTCCGGCGTCCACGCGAATCTCCGTCCCCGTATCCCGCACCCGCGCACGGGTGCGCAACACGAAATGCGACACCGACGCGATGCTCGGCAACGCCTCGCCACGGAACCCGAGCGTCCGAATCGCGCCGAGGTCCTCGGGCTTTGCGATTTTGCTGGTCGCGTGACGCTCGATCGCGAGTCGCGCGTCTTCGGCGTCCATCCCTGCGCCATCGTCTTCGACGCGGATCAGTTTCTTGCCACCAAGTTCGATCGCGACCGAAAGGCGTCGCGCCTGCGCGTCGAGCGCGTTCTCGATCAGCTCCTTGACGACGGATGCAGGACGCTCGACGACTTCGCCGGCAGCGATCTGGTTGGCGAGATGTGGAGGAAGTCTGTGGATCCGCGGCATGTCAGATCCAGCGCTTGTAGCGGAAGAACACCAGCATGCCGAGAGTCGACGCGCTCATGATGACCAGGATCCACCAGAACTGCGCGCCTTCGCCGCCCGGAAAATGCGGCAGCGGAACGTTCATGCCGTACATCCCGGTCAGCACCGTGAGCGGCATGAAAATAGTCGCGATCACAGTGAGCACCTTCATGACTTGGTTCAACTGGTTCGACACGTTCGACAGATAGGCATCGAGAAGGCTCGTGATTCGGTCCTGGAAGAACATCGCCTCGTCTGAGAGCCGGACGAGATGATCGTGCACGTCGCGGAAGCGGTACGACAGCTGCTCGGAGATCAGCGGGAACTCGCGCCGGGCCAGCCGGCCGACGACGTCGCGCTGCGGGAGGACGACGCGCCGCAGCGAGCTGATGTCGCGCTTGAAGTCGAGGATTCGACGTGCCAGCCTCGGGTCCGGCCGCTCGAACACCTCCTTTTCGATACGGTCCAGCCGATCGCTCAGCTCGTCGATCTCCGGACGGTAACTGTCAACCGTCGCGTCGATGAGGCGGTGCATCAAGGCCGCCGGGCCCTCGCCAAGCACCTGGTTGTTACGCGGGCACATCTCGGTCAGCTTGCCGATGGATTCGGTAACTCCTGGATGCACCGTCACCAGATACTGTGCACCGAGGAAGAAATCGATATCCTGGGTCTGGAAACGGTGCTCCGCCGCGCGGAAGTCGATCCCGTGCAGGATCAGATACAGGTACTCGCCGTAGCTCTCGATTTTCGGGTGGTGGATTTCAGCGAGCGCATCTTCCACCGCCAGCTCGTGGAAATGGAAGACGTCGGTGAGAATCCGGAGCTCGTCAGGGGAACCCTTGTTGATGTCGACCCAGACGCACGTGCCGCTTCCGGGCTGCAGCCAGGCCGGATCCACCCGGTCGACGGATCGAGTGGTGCCGGCCCGGTGCGCGAAGACCTTGATCAATCCCCGACCTTGACCTGCAGCGCCGCCTGCGCCGCGGCGAGCCTCGCGACGGGGATCCGGTACGGCGACGCGCTCACGTAATCGAGTCCGACCTTTTCGAAGAAGTGGATCGAGGACGGATCGCCGCCGTGCTCGCCGCAGATCCCGACCTTCAGATCTTTCCGGGTGCTACGGCCCTTCTGAACGCCCACGGCAACCAGTTGGCCGACGCCGACGGTATCGATCGTCGCGAATGGATCTTTGTCGAGGATCTTGCGGTCCTGGTACGCCCCAAGGAACTTCCCGGCATCGTCCCGCGAGAACCCGAACGCGAGCTGGGTGAGGTCGTTCGTACCGAACGAGAAGAACTGCGCGTCCTGTGCGATCTCGTCGGCCGTGAGCGCGCCTCGCGGCACTTCGATCATCGTCCCAACCAGGTACGTAATCTTGATCCGCTGCTCCTTCATGACGGCCGCCGCCACTCGATCGACCACTGCTTTCTGATCGCGAAGCTCCTTTACGTGGCCAACAAGGGGAATCATGATCTCGGGGACGACCCTGAGGCCTTCCTTCGCGAGCTGACATGCCGCCTCGATGATGGCCCGCGTCTGCATCTCGGTAATCTCGGGATACGTGATCCCCAGACGCACGCCCCGGTGTCCCAGCATCGGGTTGAACTCATGGAGCTGCTCGACACGCCGCAGCAGCGCGCGCTTCTCTTCGAGCGCTTTGCCGTCGCCCTTCCCCGCCTCGAGCCGCGCGACCTCGACCATCAGCTCTTCGCGCTTCGGCAGGAACTCGTGCAACGGCGGATCGATGGTGCGGATCGTCACCGGTGTTCCGTGCATGGCCTTGAAGACGCCGTAGAAGTCGCCGCGCTGGAGCGGCAGGAGCTCGTCGAGCGCCTTGCGGCGATCAGCCTCGTTGTCGGCGAGGATCATGCGCTGCACGATTGGAATCCGACCCTCGCCGAAGAACATGTGCTCGGTCCGGCAGAGCCCGATTCCGCGCGCGCCGAACGCGTACGCCGTTTCGGCCTGGTCCGGTTGATCCGCGTTGGCCCTGACACCGAGCCGGCGATGCTTGTCGGCCCACGACAGCAGCTTCTCGAAACGCGTGTAGATTTCCGAGGCCCGCGGCTTCATCTCGCCGGCGATGACCTGGAGGATCTCACTTGGCTTCGTCGCAATCTGGCCAAGTTTGACTTCTCCGGTGAGACCGTCGAACGAAACGTAGTCTCCTTCCTTGACCGTTTGGCCGTTCACGACGAACGAACGGGACGCCTCCGAGATATCGAGCGCGCCGGCGCCGACGACCGATGGCTTGCCCATCTGGCGTCCGACGACGGCTGCGTGCGAGGTCATCCCTCCGGTCGCAGTCAGAACGCCCTGCGCCACGAACATCCCGTGGATGTCGTCGGGCACCGTTTCCTTGCGGACGAGGACAACCTTCTTTCCCTGCCGCGTCCACTCGACGGCATCGTTCGCGGTGAACACCGCCTGACCGGACGCCGCGCCCGGTGACGCCGGAAGTCCTTTGGTCGCGAGAGGCATCGCCTTCCAGGCTTTCGGGTCGAACACCGGCGACAGTAACTGATAGACCGACTCCGGATCGACCTGGAGCACCGCTTCCTTTGGGGTAATCAGTTTCTCGTCGACGAGATCCGTCGCGATCACGACCGCAGCGTACCCGGTCCGCTTGCCGTTCCGCGTCTGCAGCATGAACAGCCGCTCATCCTGAATCGTGAACTCGAAATCCTGGACGTCTCGGTAGTGCTTCTCGAGGCGCGTCGTGATCTGGCGAAGCTGCTGGTACGCCTTCGGCATCACTTTCTCGAGCTCAGTGATCGGCTGCGGCGTCCGGATCCCGGCGACGACGTCCTCGCCCTGGGCGTTCACGAGGAACTCGCCGTAGAACTCCTTGGCACCGGTCGCGGGGTTGCGGGTGAAACCCACGCCCGTCGCCGAGCGCTCGCCGGTGTTCCCGAAGACCATCATCTGGACGTTCACGGCCGTTCCAATCGAGTCCGAGATCTCGTAGATCCGTCGATACTCGATCGCGCGCGCGTTGTTCCACGAACGGAATACGGCGTCGCGCGCGCCGCGAAGCTGCTCGAGCGGGTCCTGCGGGAAATTCCCGCCGCTCTTCTCACGCACGACCTCTTTGTACCTGGCAACCACCTCGCGCAGCGCCGCCTCGTCGAGCTCGGTATCGAGATGGACACCGCGTGCCTTCTTCACTACCTCGAACTTCCGTTCGAAGGCTTCCTTGGGAATCTCGAGGACGACGTTCCCGAACATCTGGATGAAGCGACGGTAGCTGTCGAATGCGAACCGGCCGTTGTCCGTGCGGCGCTTCAGGCCCTCGACGGTCTGATCGGTCAGCCCGAGATTGAGAATGGTATCCATCATCCCGGGCATCGAGAACTTCGCGCCCGAGCGGACGGACACGAGCAGCGGGTTATCGACGTCACCAAGGCGAGCCTCCGCCGCTTTCTCGAGCTTCCGGAGGTTCTCAATCATCTCGCGGTCGACTGCAGCCGGGACTTTCCGTCCTGCCTTGTAGTACAGCGTGCAGGCCTCGGTTGAAATCGTGAAGCCGGGCGGGACCGGCAGTCCGGCATTTGTCATCTCCGCAAGGCCCGACCCCTTGCCGCCGAGAAGGTCCTTCATCGTGCGGTCACCGTCGGCTTTGCCGTTGCCGAAGAAATAGACGTACTTCCGGGCACGCGGCGCCGCCTTGAGCGCAGCCTTGGACACTGCCTTCTTAGCCACTTTCTTTGCCATATCGATTCGTCTACTCCGTTTGAGGAACGATTTCCGAAATGTCGGCGAGCGAGAGAATCAGATCGCGCAACTCCGACATCATCGTCAGCCTCGCGGTCCTGAGCTTCTCGTCGTCGACCATGACGAAGACTTCAGTGAAGAATCTGTCGACCACCGGTCGAAGGCCGGCGACGTCAATCAACGCCTGTCGATAGTCTGCACTCTGCGTCGCTCGTTGGATTCGTGGACGGCGGGCATCGAGTTCCTCCAGAAGCGCCCGTTCGGCCGGCTCGGTGAGAAGCTGACGGTCGAGTGTCGCGTGCACGTTCAGCTCGCGCGCAATGTTCTTCACGCGCTTGAACAGAACCGCCAGCGCTTGGAAGTCCTGCGACGCGCGCATGGCCTGCAACGCTTCGGCAACCCGCCGCGCGCGCAGTGGCACGACGTCGCCTGAAGACGCCGTCGCGCCTCGCACGATCGTGTCCGGGAATCCCCGCTGTTCGAGAGCGAATCGTACGCGCTCCCGCGCAAATGTCACGGCGGCATCGCTGTCCCATCCTCCCACCGTCGGAGGTACTGTAGCGGCCGCCATGTCCGCAAGCTGCCGGAAGCCGACCTCGCGATCGATTCCGGTCAGTTCAGGAAGATCCATCAGCACCCGAACAATCCCGTGCGTCTGCCGGCGCAACCCGAACGGATCCCCAGATCCCGTTGCACGCTCCCCTGCCTTCGTCAGCCCGGCGACGGTGTCGAGCTTGTCCGCAAGCGACACGACAGCCCAGGTCGTCGCCGCGATTCCGAGCTGCCCGGCCGACGGCGGCGCATCGGCTTCGATGCCGATCGGTAAGTAGTGATAGTAGATGGCTTTCCAGACCTGCTCGGGCTCCCGTTCCTCCCGGGCGTAAATGCCGCCCATCGTACCCTGAAGCTCGGGGAACTCGAACACCATCTCCGTCGCGAGATCGGCCTTCGCGAGACGGGCAGCACGCGCTGCCTGATCGGCAACCTCCGCGCGATTGAAGACATCGGCCGCGATCCATCGCGCGAGCTTTTCGATACGCTCCGCCTTGTCGCGGTAGCTCCCGAGCTTCTTGTGAAACAGGACCGTATGCAGCCGCTCGAGCCGCGATTCGAGCGTGACCTTTCGATCCGAGTCCCAGAAGAACTTCGCGTCGCGGAGCCTCGCGGTGACCACACGCTCGGCGTTCTTGGCGATCACCCGCTCGTCGGTCGGCCGGGTGTTGACGATCGCGAGGAACGCCTCCTTCAATCGACCGCTGTCGTCCACCACGGGAAAATAGTGTTGATGGTGAACGAGCGTCGTGGCCAGGACTTCCGCAGGCAACTCGAGAAAGATCGTCGGAAAGAATCCGGCCACGACTCCAGGCCACTCGACGAGATCGGCGACCTCCTCGATGAGCGACGCATGCTCTTTCAGCTGAACGCGTCCCCCCAGCCGCCTCGCGTGCAGTTCCACATCGCGCGCTATCCGGTCGCGGCGCTCGGCGTGATCGAGGACGACGAAGTGCTCGGCCAGCTTCGCCTGATACTCCTCGATCGTCCGGACCTTGATCGAACGACCGGCGCGGCCGCTCGTCGCGAGGAACCGGTGACCGTAGGTCAGCGCGCCCGACGCGATCTCCTGGACCTGCGATCCCGCCGCTGCCGGCAGCCGACCGATTGTGAACGGGACGACGCGGCCGCCATACAAGAAGAGGAGCCAGCGAATCGGACGCCCGAAAAGCAGCTCGCCGCGGCCGTCGTCGAGCATGGCATCCCAGTGCATCTGCTTCGGAAAGGCAAGGTCGCGAAGAAGGCCGGCGAGCACGTCCGGCAGAGTGTCGACCGCGCTTCGCCCACGATGCCGCTTCTGATACGCGAGGTATTCACCCTTCGAGGTCTGCGCGCGCGTCAGTTGGTCGAAGGGGACCCCTTGCTTCTTCGCAAAGCCAAGGGCCGCCGGCGTCGGCTGTCCATCGCTGCCGAATGCGGCGGACACAGGAGGCCCGGTGATCGTCTCGTCACGATCCTCTTGACGCTCCGCAATCCTGCTGACGTGCGCGGTCAGCCGCCGCGGTGTAGCGAAGCTCTCGGCTTGCGCATCCGCGGCAATCCGAAACTCCGTCAGCCTGGCATCCAAGCGTGTCGCGAGCTGACGCGTCAACCCCGGCAGCCACGCCGCGGGCAGCTCTTCCACGCCAATCTCAATCAGAAGCTCTCTGTCCATTCGGTGAACGCCGAATTGTGAATTGCGAATTCACAAGTTCTCTTTCTCCTTATCCTCCCCCACCCATTTCTTGGCAATCGCGACCGCGAGGTGCCGCACGCGGAGGATGTACGCCATGCGCTCCGTGACGCCGATGCCACCGCTGGCGTCGAGCAGGTTGAACACGTGCGAGCACTTCAGGCAATAGTCCAACGCGGGAAGGACCAGGCCGGAACGCAACAGCGCTTCGGCGAGGCTGTAGTACTGGTCGAACAAGGCGCGGTGCAGGGCATTGAGCTCCGCGGCGGGCATGTCGACCTGACCAAAGGCATACTTCGACTGCTCGACTTCATCGCGGTGGCGCACCTCGCGATAACTGATCCCGGCTCCCCATTCGAGATCGAACACGTTGTCGACGTCCTGCAGCGCCATCGCGAATCGTTCGATGCCGTACGTCAACTCAACCGAAACCGGCGAGAGATCGATTCCCCCCGCCTGCTGGAAATACGTGAACTGCGTGATCTCCTGACCGTCGAACAACACCTGCCAGCCGATGCCCCACGCGCCGAGCGTCGGCGATTCCCAGTTGTCTTCCTCGAAGCGGACGTCATGCGCCCGCAGATCGATGCCGCATGCCTCGAGGCTTTGGAGATAGAGCTGCTGCACTTCGTCGGGCGCCGGCTTGAGGATCACCTGGAACTGCTGGTGCTTGAAGAGCCGATTCGGGTTCTCGCCGAACCGGCCGTCCGCGGGCCGGCGCGACGGCTGCACGTACGCGACGTTCCAGTGCGCAGACCCCAGGACCCGCAGAAACGTCTCGGGGTGCATCGTCCCCGCACCCATTTCGATGTCGAGCGGTTGCTGAAGGAGGCAACCCCGCGAGGTCCAGAACTCCGAGAGCTTGAAGATGAGTTGCTGAAGGGTGACCATTACACGCGCGAATCGGGGTTTGCTTGACGCATATCCCGCAGCACCCGGACGGACTTCAGCTCCTTCTCCAGGTGCAGATTGATCAGGCGACGATGCGCGGTCTCGAGCTCACGCGACGCCTGCGGCGACAGCGACGTGCGCTCGAGACGCGCTGGAGCGACCGACGCCGCCGAGAGAAGGAACCGGACCGCAGGCGACGAAAGCAACGTGCCGCCGCGCGGCGCGCACCGCCGGCACAGCAAGACGTGCTCACGCGGCGGCATGACGGCTCCACCTTCGACGGAGCTCCCACACGTAGCGCAAACGAACGTCGGATACACGCCTTGAAGGCGCAGCAGCCAGTACTCGAAGTAGCGCGCCAGCGGATCGATCGGAGCGCCTGCGGCAAGCGCATCGACGACCGACGATCCCAGCCGGAACAGCTTCTCGTCCGCGTGCGCTTCGGGCGCCCACTCGTCAATCAACTCGGCGAAGTATTCGACATGTCCAAGCGCATCGGCCGTGGACGCCAACAGGGGCGACTGCATGGGCTCGACGTAGTTCAGCCGCACCAGATCACGCTGCTCGCGCTCGTAGTATGCGACACCGGCCCGTGTCATCGGCTCGAGCGCGCCCATGTAGCGCGACCGGGGCCGCCGGGCGCCTTTCGCGACGCCGCGCTTCTTGCCGCGATCGCGGGTCAGGAAGACGACGATTCGATCGGCTTCGCCGAGCTTGTAGGTGCGCAGGATCAGCGCCTCCGACGTGTAAACGGGCATTGGGTGTTCGGACTCTGACAGGCCCTTGGCTCAAGGCTCTGGGCTTAACCCGCCTATTCCGCGAGTTCGCGTGTATGTTGCTGTGGGGCGGGGTCTTCAGACCCCGCCCGCGGGCCCAGAGCCAAAAGCCCTGAGCCCAAAGCCGTTCCATCTTACCCCGCGTGGTGCAGGAATCTCACGAACAGCGCGCCGAGACCAAGGAACGACAAAAACCCGAATACGTCGGTCAGCGTCGTGATGAACACTGACGATGCGAGCGCCGGATCCACCTTGAGAGCGCGCAGCGCGAGCGGGATGAGCGTGCCGGCGGTCGCGGCGACGAACATGTTGATGACCATCGCCATCGCCAGGATGGCGCCGAGCCACAGGTCGCCCTTGAAAACCCAGACGACGAGGGCGCCAACGAGGCCGCACACGAGGCCGTTCCCCAGGCCGACGAGCGCTTCCTTGAACAGCGCCTTCCTCGTGTTGCTCCACGTCAACTCGCCCAGCGCAATCCCTCGCACGATGACGGTCAGTGTCTGGGTCGCGGCGTTGCCGCCCATTCCAGCGACCACGGGCATGAACACCGCGAGCGCCGTGACCACGCCAATCGTTTCCTGGAAGACAGCGACGACCGAGGCTGCCACAAACGCAGTACCGAGATTGACGATCAGCCACGGCAGCCGCTTGCGCAGCGATTCCGACGCCGGCGTCAGGACTCGATCGTCTCCGGTCAGCCCCGCGAGGCGGTACACGTCCTCGGTCGCTTCATCCTTGATGACGTCGATGACATCGTCGACGGTGATCACGCCAACGAGCTTGTTTTCTTCGTCGACGACCGGGATGGCGAGGAGGTTGTATGACGCGACCTGCCGCGCGACCTCCTCCTGATCCATGTCGGCGCGGACGCTGATGACGTCGGTCATCATGATCCGCTTCAGGGGGGTCGGCGGCGGGACGAGCAGGAGCCTGCGCAGCGAGACGACGCCGACGAGGTGTCGCCGCGCATCGATCACGTAGAGATAGAAGACCACCTCGACGTCCCGGGACCCTTGCAGCGCGGAGATTGCTTCAGCCGCCGTCAGATCCTCGGGGAGAGCGAAGACCTTCGGGTTCATGATGCGGCCCGCGGTCTTCTCGGCGTACTCGAGGAGCTCGCCGACCTCTCCACCGGCGGGACGCTTTTGAATCAGCTCGAGGACGGCGGCCGACAGGTCCTCAGGCAGGTAGTCGATGATCGCTGCCGCGTCATCCGATGGCAGCTCCTGTGTCAGCTTGACGATCTCTTCCGCGGATCGGTTAGCGAGCAACGCCGCGCCAGCTTCGGGACCGAGCTCGCTCAGTGCCTCCATGGCGAGCCGGCTGTTACGTTCGACGAGCAGCGAGAACGCGGACTGGCGGTCCTTGTCGGGCAGTTGGGAAAAGACCTGGGCCAGGTCGGCCGGGTGCTGTTTCTGGAGGAGATTGACGAGGTTCGACGTAGCGCCTACGCGCAGGAGACGCTTCACCGAATCGAGGACGACATCGAGTTTGCGCTGAGCCATGAATACGCAGATCGCTCACGAGCCGCGGATTTCCGCGGATTTTCACGAGACGCGGATTCCCGCGGATTTCCGCGGATCTCTCAGAAGGCACACCGGCCGCAGGGCTCGGGAAATCCGGGCAGAGAGAACTGCTCAATGTAGCACGAGGGAACAGATGGCGGGAACGTGGCTCGAGAAAGAGGGCCGTGTCGTCGGTTGGGTCAGGACTCGTGAAAGATGATTCGGCCGCGGTCCTAGAGGAGGAGGACGCGGCCGAATCGGGCTGACAGCCGGGGTCCCCGCCGCGCATATTGTGCGCGGTGGGGTGGCGTGTGCGCTGTCAACGATTTTCGCGGCGAATGAAGGACTCTTTCACGGTGTAGTCAGGCGGTACCTCGAAGAGCGATCGCGGCTGGTCGGCACGGACGATGTTCGCCAGATGATACGTGGTTTCTCCCACGCGCGGGTCACTGTGCTTCGTGAGAACGAGCACCTTCAGGTCTGGCGAGAACCACTGCTCGGAAACTATCTTGATCGGCTGCTCGTTTCCAATCGCACCGGCCGCGATGGTCGTCGTCGAACGCGTGCCGGTCGCCACCACCCCCTCGATCGTCTGCTGCCCCAAATCCTCGCGCACGGTTTCTCCGTCTCGAGGGATGGGAGGAACGGCCGCACCGAACCCGGCACCGCCAACACGGCCGCCGCGGCCCCCGGCTGCGGCAACCGTTGCCGTACGTGCCTGGGCCCCGACTTCCTCCTCGCGTTTGCGCACGTCGACAGCGGTTGCCGTGGCGACTTCCGATGCGGATACCGCGACACTGCCGTCTGGATTACGTGCGGTCGTGATCGTGCCGCCGCGGGCGCGCGGCGAGACCGTCGCGATCAAGGCTCCGTTCGGCGTCGCGATGATGACGCCGTTATGGAAGGCGATGCGCTCGCGCGGGTCGAGCACATCTGCCGCTTCGGCCACCGGATCGCTGATGCTGACGCTGTCGACATCTACGCCGTTGCTGTTGACTTGTTCGCGGCGCGTCCGCCCTTCGCCATCGCGAAACACCCTCATGGTGCTTCTGCGGACGATGCGATTGCCGTTCGCGAGCACCTGCACGGATTCCGTCACGGCCTCGGCCGAGTACGGAGCTCCCGGCGTAATGCGGCTCTCGACGGCCATCTTAGCCAGGTCCCACGCCTCGGGCGAGATCTGCACGCCGTAATTCGGCAGCGACGTCAGCGGGATTTCCATGCGCACGATCTGCCCGCTCTCGAACGCCGGAAGTCCGTCAGACGCGGGAAGCGGGACGAACCCGTCGGGATGCACCACACGAGCGGGACGACGTGCGCGCGACGGAGCTTTGAGCGCCGGCTCGGGCCAGGCGCTCGTGGTAACCGTCTCTATTCGGTTGGATGGGGACAAGTGTTCCAGATTCTCGCGGATCTTTGATACCTTCTGGCCTATGCAGCGGGGCCTTTTCGCAGCGCTCCTGGGTGCGTCACTCGTCGTGGTTGGTCACGGGCAGCGGGACATTCCAGCGGAGTGGACCACGCGGACCCCGCCCTTTCACATCATCGACACGATTTATTACGTTGGGACACTCGACCTGGCGTCGTACCTCGTGACGACGCGCGCAGGACACATTCTCATTGACACGGGAATCGAACAGAACGCAGGCGCGATCATGGACAACATCCGCGCGCTCGGCTTCGCACCCCGCGATGTGCGGATCATGCTCACGACTCAGGGGCATTTCGATCATGTCGGCGCGCACGCCCACCTCAAGAAGGCGACGGGCGCCCGCGTCCTGGTCGCGGCAGGCGACGCGGACCTGCTCAGACACGGCGGTAAGGGGGACGATTTCTTCGGACCCGCCTTCTCCTTTCCCCCGGTCACTGTCGACGGGATCGTCGGTGACGGAGAGGTCATTCGTCTGGGCGGCGCGGCGCTCACCGCGCACCTCACACCCGGTCATACGAAGGGCACGACGACCTGGACGATGGAGGCGCACGACAAACTGAAGCGGCTCCGTTACGTCATGTTCATGGGCAGCACGACCGTCAATCAAGGCGTGAAGCTCGTCGACAACAACCAGTATCCCGAGATCGCGACCGACTATCAGCGCAGCTTCATGACGCTGAAGGCGTTGCCGTGCGACGTGTTTCTCACCGCGCATGCATCGGTTTTCGGCGGACCGCAGAAAGCGTCAGCGGCTGCAGCCGGCAAAGGGGAAGATGCGTTCATGGATCCCGCCGGGTGCCGCGCGGCGATCGCACGATCGCAGGCGGCGTTCTCCGACGAGCTCGCACGCCAGCGCGAGGAGAAAGTTCGAAGTAAGAAGTTCGAAGTAAGAAGTACGAAGTAGGAAGTGCGAAGTGAGAAGCGAGAAACACAAAAGACTCTTTACTTGACTTCTTACTTCTTACTTCTTACTTCTTACTTCTTACTTCTTACTTCTTACTTCTTACTTCTTACTTCTTACTTCTTACTTCTTACTTTCTTCGACGAGCGTGGAACCCCGAGCGCATCCAGCGTCCGTTCGTCGTTGCGCCAGTCAGGGTTCACCTTCACCCGCAGATCGAGAAACACCTTCGTGTCGAAGAAGCGCTCCAGGTCCTGACGCGCCTCGGTCCCAATCCGCTTGATCATCTCGCCGGCGCGGCCGATCACGATCGCCTTCTGTGATTCCCGTTCGACGAGAATCGTGCAGTACAGCCGCAGCAGCTTCTCGCGGCTCGATTCGTCAAACTGATCGACGACGACCGCCGTGAGAACGGCAGCTCTGCACGCGTGTGTTGCAGCACCTTCTCGCGAACGATCTCCGCGACGAGCGTTCGCTCGGGTTGATCGGTGAGGTAGTCCTCGGGATACAGCGGATCCCCGTCGGGCATCCGTTCGAGCAGAAGACGCTCGAGCCGATCGACACCATCCCCCGTCGCCGCCGAAATCGGGACGATTTCCGCGAAATCGTGCCACGTCCTGGCCCGCTCGATGAGGGGCAGCAGGCGAGGCCTCGCAATCAGGTCGATCTTGTTCAGCGCCAGGATGACCGGCTGCGTCACGTTGCCGAGCAGACGTGACACGTACTCGTCACCGTGACCCGGTTTCGTCGAAGCATCGAACAGCAGCAGGACGGCGTCCACGTCGTGAAGCGTCTCGACCGCCGCATCGACCATGCGGACGTTCATACGATGAAGAGGACGGTGGATCCCCGGCGTATCGATGAACACGATCTGCCCATCGTCGTAATTCTTCACGGCGAGAATCCGATTCCGGGTCGTCTGCGGTTTGTCGGAGACGATGGCAACCTTCGTGCCGACGATGCGGTTGAGGAGCGTAGACTTCCCGGCGTTGGGACGGCCGATGAGCGAGACCACACCGACCCGAGGCATGGGTCAGCGGCTCTCGACGGTCTGCTGCGCCGCGCGCCGGAACCGGACCTTGTGAATGCGTCGGCGCTCCGCCTCGAGCACCTCGACGTGCATGCCATCGAGCTCGAACGTTTCACCGACGGACGGGACACGCCCCACACGCGACAGGACGTAGCCCCCGACGGTCTCGAAGCCGTCCGCCTCGATTTCGACATCGAGCCGCTCGCGGACAACGGCGATGTTCACCTTGGCGCTGAAGACCCACGAGCCGTTGCCTTCGTCGACCACCGGCTCGGTCTCGACATCGTATTCATCGCGGATCTCGCCGACGATCTCCTCGAGCAGGTCCTCGAGCGTCACGAGCCCCGCCGTGCCGCCGTACTCGTCGACAACAATCGCCATCTGGACGCGCTTGCGCTGGAACTCCTTTAGGAGCTCCGGCACCCGCTTCGTTTCCGGCACGAATGCGACCTGACGAACGAGCCCGGCGATCGACTGCGCGTAGCCATCGGTCCCCGTCCATTGAATGAGATCCTTCACGTAGACGATGCCGAGAATGTTGTCGAGGTTCTCCTTGTACACCGGGATGCGCGAGTACTCCTGCTCGCGAAAGAGCACGCGAAGCTCGTCGAGCGTGGCGGTGGCCGGGATGGCGACGATGTCGGGGCGTGGCGTCATCACTTCGCGCACCAGCGTAGCGCCGAAGTCGAAGATCGACTGGAGGAGACGCCGCTCGTCACGTTCGATCAGCCCTTGGTCTTCGCCGGCCTCGAGGTACGGGTGCGCGGCTTCGCCGGGTTCTTCCTCGACTGTCGCGGCCGGGGGCGCCCCAGGCCGTTCGCGGCGGCTCTCGACGATCAGCCGCACGAGCATCCCGGTCAGCGGGTGCAGGAACCGGGCAGCGACGTCGAACGGGGGCAGCAGTGCTTGGAGGATCCGCTCCGGGTTCTTGCGCACGATGAGCATCGGCAGCACGTGCTCGAACAGAAGGATGAACACCGCCACGAAGACGAGCAGCACGCCGCTCTGGCGGAAGCCCGTGCGTCCGGTCAGCACGGCAATCACGACGGTCGCGAGCGAGAAGATCAACCCGAGCATCAGACGCGCGGGCACGAACAGCTGGATCGGATCGTCAAGATAGAAGCCGAGCCTATCGTCGCGACCGGCACGCTCGACCATCAGGCGCAGCGAGAGTCGCATCAACGCGCTGAACGCCGTCTCGATCGTGCCGACGTACACCGCGGCGACTGCGAGCAGCAAGAGGATCGTAATCATCGCCCGCGCTCGATGAGCCCCGCCGGCAGGCCGCCCTTCCGCCGAAGACGCGATTCCACTTTCGCCATCTGCTTGCGTTCGGCCGCGCCGTGGTGATCGTAGCCGAGAAGATGCAGAAGGCCGTGCAGCGCGAGGACGCGCAGTTCCGCGGCGTAGGAATGACCCGCTTCGGCGGCTTGACGTCTCGCAACGCCGGTCGCGATGACGATGTCGCCCAGGAACCGGTAGCTCGGTAGTTCGGCAGCTCGGTAGCTCGGGAGGGCGTTCTTTCCCTTTTCCCTTGTCCCTGTTCCCTTCCGGCCGCGGCCAGCGGCCGGAAACGCAAGCACATCCGTCGGCCGATCCTTCCGACGATAGCGGCGATTGAGCGCGCGGACTTCGGCGTTGCTCGCCAGCGCGATGGCGAGCTCGCCGCGGGCGCGCACTGGGGCGACGAACGCCAGCCACCGCTGGAGGCCGGTTGCGCGTAGGGGACGGCCCCGGCCGTCCGTTACCGCGATTCGCAAGCGCCTACTGTCGAGGTCCACCGTAGGATTCGTACGCCTTGACGATCTGCTGCACGAGCTGATGGCGGACGACGTCCTTGTCGTCGAAATGGATGAACGCGATGCCCTCGATATTCGCCACGATCTTGATGGCCTCGACGAGGCCCGATGTCCGGCCCGTCGGAAGATCGATTTGGGTGATGTCTCCCGTGATCACGGCCTTCGATCCGAACCCGAGCCGCGTCAGGAACATCTTCATCTGTTCCGACGTCGTGTTCTGCGCCTCGTCGAGAATCACGAACGCGTCGTTCAGCGTGCGTCCCCGCATAAACGCGATCGGCGCGACCTCGATCGTACCGCGCTCGATCAGACGCTCGACGCGCTCGAGATCGATCATGTCGTAAAGCGCGTCGTACAGCGGCCGAAGATACGGATTGACTTTTTCCTGAAGGTCCCCGGGAAGGAACCCGAGCTTCTCGCCCGCTTCGACCGCAGGACGCGCGAGGATGATGCGGCTCACGCGCTTGGCGAGAAAAAAGGAAACGGCCTGCGCCATCGCCAGGTACGTCTTACCGGTGCCGGCGGGACCGATGCCGAAGACGATGTCGTACTTCTCGATCGCGTCGAGGTATCGACGCTGGTTGACGCTCTTGGGGAGAACCTGTCGCTTCCCCGAGGTGCGGGGCGCGCCGCGCAGGAAGTACTCGCTGAGCTCGACGGTCTCGTCCTGCGCCACGAGCTGCGACGCGGTCTTGACGTCTCCCTTCGCGAGCTTGTACCCGCCGCGAATCAGGCTCACGAGCTGATCGAGCACCCGCTCGGTACGGCTCACATCGCTTGATTCGCCTTCGACGATGAGCTCGTGCCCGTTGGTGCGGATACGGACGTTGAAGAGTGTCTCGAGGTGCTTGAGGTTCTCGTCGTAGCTGCCAAACAGCGACTCGACCCCCTCGTCGGGGATCGCGATTTTGCGCATGGCGCTGGCTGGTGGTATGGGCGTAACTCCTTACGAGTAAGACAATTACGTTAGAGTCTACCACATTCATGTAACCCGACGTCGCTGGGGCGAGTTTGCGCCAGCTTTGTCGGGGTCGGCCCCGCCGGCGTCGCTCTGATCCGCGGAAATCCGCGAGAATCAGCGTCTCGTGAAATTGCGGCTACGGTTCCACCCGCAACCTCAGTTCCTTCAGCTGCCGCGGATCGACCGTCGATGGCGCGTCCGCCATGAGGTCGACCGCCTGGGCCGTCTTTGGAAACGCGATCACGTCCCGGATCGAGCTCTCGCCGCACAGGATGGCCACCGTCCGATCGAGGCCGATGGCGATGCCGCCGTGCGGAGGCGTCCCGTATTCGAGCGCGTCGAGGAAGAAGCCGAACCGGAGCTTGGCCTCCTCGTCGGAAATCTTCAGCAGCTTGAAAATGAGCCGCTGCAAGGCCTGATCGTGGATTCTGATGCTTCCGCCGGCGATCTCGCTCCCGTTGAGCACCAGATCGTACGCTCTGGCGCGCGCCCGGCCAGGATCGCTCTCGAGCAGCGCGGCGTCGCTCTCGAGCGGTGCCGTGAACGGGTGATGCATGAACTCGTACCGATTCTCCTCCGGGAGCCACTCGAACATCGGAAAGTCGACGACCCAGAGGAACTCGTAGCGATCGCTGGCCAGCAGGTTCTCCTTGCGGGCGATATGCAGCCGCAACTGGCCGAGCGCGCGGGACACGGCTTCTCGCGGTCCCGACGACATCACCAGGAGATCGGACGGAGGCACGGAGGTGAGCTCGAGCGCCCTGCGGATGCTCTCCTCTCCTGCCGCCTTCAACACGGAGCTTTGCACCGAGCCTTCGGACCATCGAGCCCAGGCAAGTCCGGCCGCACCGAACTGCCTGGCCTGGTCAGCAAGCTCGTCGAGCTCGCGCCTGGAATAACCCGCGCGGCCCGGAATCGCAAACCCGCGCAGCTCCTCGCCTCGGGCGATTGCGTCGCGGAAGACGGCGAGCGACGAATCAGCAAAGGCTGCCGACAGGTCACGGATCTCCATGCCGCACCGCAGGTCCGGCTTGTCGGAGCCGTACTTCGCGATGGCATCCGCGTACGGCAGCCGTAGAAACGGCCCCGGCGCCTGCTGACCGATGAGGCCCATCAGCCGCTCCATCAGCGGCTCGATCGTGGCGAATACGAGATCCTCGGTCGCAAACGAGATCTCGAGATCGACCTGTGTGAACTCCGGCTGGCGATCCGCACGGAGATCCTCGTCGCGGAAGCACTTCACGATCTGGAAGTAGCGATCGATCCCCGCGATCATCAGGATCTGCTTGAAGATTTGCGGCGACTGCGGCAGCGCATAGAACTCGCCGATATGCACACGGCTTGGAACCAGATAATCGCGCGCGCCTTCGGGCGTCGACTTCGTGAGCATGGGCGTCTCGATCTCCAGGAACCCCTGCTCGTCGAAGTACTGCCTTGTCGCCATCGTCGCGCGGTGGCGCAACACCATGTTGCGCTGCATCCGCGCCCGGCGCAGATCCAGGTACCGATACTTGAGCCGCATGTCCTCCGAGACGACCGTATCGTCGGCAATGGAGAATGGTGGCGTCTTCGCGTCGTTCAGCAGTCGGATTTCGTGCGCTTCGACTTCGATCTCACCGGTCTTGACTTTCGGGTTCACCGATTCCGGCGACCGCTTGTGTACCTGCCCGAGCACTGCGACCACGAACTCCGGCCGGAGGCGCTTGGTGGCCTGCAGCACAGCCTCGTTGTCACGCACGACGATCTGCGTGATGCCGTACCGATCGCGGACGTCGAGGAACATCAGCGAGCCCAAATCGCGAACACGATGCACCCAGCCGAGCAGCACGACCTCCTGCCCCACGTGGTGGAGCGAGAGCTCGCCACAGGTGTGGGTGCGAGCGAGATTGCCGAGCGGTGCATTCATCTTCTTGAGATTCTCGATTTCATGTTCCCGGTTCGGCGCCTGCGGCCGCGGCGAGCGAGCAGGCGGGGTCCCCAACGCGGCAGCCGCGTTGGGCGCCCGATGCGAGTCGAGCCGCAGCGCGCGGGCGTGGGGCCCCGCGCACTAGGAAAAGCCTTCAGGTTTTTCCGTGCAGATTGACGGTCGAAATGAAGCGCGCGATATCCGCGCGCGCTACGCGCTGCTGGTCGCCGGTCTGCATATTCTTCAAGGTCACCTGGCCGGCGGCACGTTCGTCGCTGCCAACGACGACAACGAAGCGTGCGCGCGTGGCGGACGCATACTTCAATTGCTTACCGAGCCTGTCCGGCTCGGGATAGACGTCGACCCGCAGCCCCGCACCTCTGAGCTCTCCCGCGAGCTTCAGCGTGTCCTGGATCGGCTCTCCTTCGAAGAGCGTCACCAGCACCTCAGCCGCGGCCGCCTCGATACCCGGCGGGAACATCTTCCGCTCGGTCATCACGACGAGAATCCGTTCGAGGCCCAGCGAAAACCCACAGGCCGGAATCTGCTCGCCGAGGAACATGCCGATGAGCCCATCATACCGGCCGCCGCCGCCGAGACTGCCTGCGAGGTCAGGGACATTGATTTCCATAATCGCGCCCGTGTAATACGACAGGCCACGTGCGAGGCTAGCGTCAAGATGAAGACGGTGCCCAGCGGACGTCGGCCCAGAGAGCGTGAAGATCTCACGCAGCTCAGAAAGGCCGCGTGTGCCTTGTTCGTGCTGCGACAGCAAGCTGTCGAGGCGCGTAAGCTTCGCCAGGTTCGCGTCTTCTCCACTCATTCCTTGAAACACGACCTCGTGGTGTCCCAGCTCGTCGAACGCCGCGACGAGGCGCCGTGCGATCATTTCCTCGATCCCCCTCGACACCAGCTCCCGCGCAACGCCTTCTCGACCAATCTTGTCGCGCTTGTCGAGCACGATGAGCGCGTCCGTCTGTTGTGAAGGTGCAACACCGGACGTTTCGAGCAGGCCGGCGAGCACAGCGCGATGATTCACGCGAATGACGAAGTCGTCGAATCCGAGCTCCATCAGGACGTCGCTCACAGCCGAGCAGACCTCGACCTCGACCACCATCGAACGCGATCCGATCGCGTCGACGTCGCACTGATAGAACTCGCGAAATCGTCCGCGCGCCGGACGATCCGCGCGCCAGACTGGTTGAATCTGGTAGCGTTTGAAGAACCGTGGCAGCTTCCCGCGGTGCTCGGCGATGACACGCGCGAGAGGGACCGTCAGATCGTACCTCAGGGCAAGGTCCGTTTCTCCCGAAGCCTCGTGCTCGCCCCGCCGCAGCACCTTGAAGATCAGCTTGTTGCCCTCTTCACCGTACTTGCCTGTCAGCGTCTCGATGTTCTCCAGTGCCGGCGTCTCGAGCGGCTCGAACCCGTAGCGCTGGTAGACGCGCTCAACGGTGTCCACGACGTGCTCGCGACGCCGCACGTCCTCGGGCAGAAAGTCGCGCATGCCGCGCGCGGGCCGTGTCATACGAAAGGGAAAACGGAAAAGGGAAAAGCGAAAAGGCGCGGAGAGGCCGGAGTGCCTTCCCTTCTCCCTTTTCCCTTTTCCCTTGTCCTGACGCCTGTTATCAAGTCTGTTTCCTCACGGTTGGATACGTAATGCCCAGTTGCTCGAGGTAGGTCTTGTACCGCGACGGATCGTAATAGTACTTCTTCATCTCCGGCCGATACTTCTCCATCGTCGCCTTGTTCAGTTCGGTGGCGGGCTTGTCCTGCGGCCGAATCAGCGGCTCGTATTTCGTTTCCTTGGTCTGCACGCTGCGGAAATAGTCCCACGCCTGATCGACGAGCGCCGGCCGGAGCAGGAGATCGAGGACGGTCATCGCCTGGACTTTTGCGCCGGCAGTCGCGCCTTTGTGTGCGATTGGCGTGGCCATCGAGATCGCGTTCGCCCAGTTGTGCCCCGGCAGCCCCGGGATGTTGGACGGGAACCGCAACGTCACCGTCGGCGCGTTCCAGGAGATGTCGCCGATGTCGTCCGATCCCCCACCACGATTTTCGCGCACCGGCCCCTGCAACTCGTCAGGGACGCGGAGATTCAATCCCTGTTCGCGGCTGCCGAGCTCCTTCTGCAACGCCTTCGCCAGCGTTTGATCTTCCGCCGTCCATTGCGGCATGCCGACCTTTTGGATGTTGGCGTACGTCACCTCGGCAACGGTCTTGTTGAAATGCCCCGGCCATGCGCTGCCGAGAACCCGCGTCGGCAGCAGCTCGACGCCGGCCATCATGGCTGCCCCTTTTGCCATGGTGTCGCCGATCTCCCAGAGCTCCTTGATCTTCGGATACGTCGTCTGGCGGAAGTAGTACCAGACGGATGCCGTGCGCGGCACGACGTTGGGTTGATCGCCACCGTCCGTGATCACGTAATGCGATCGCTGCTCGATCGGCAGGTGCTCGCGACGATAGTTCCAGCCGATGTTCATCAGCTCGACAGCATCGAGCGCGCTGCGGCCTCTCCACGGCGCCCCGGCGGCGTGCGCCGTTTCGCCGCGAAACGAGTACTGGACCGACACGAGCCCGGTCCCCGAACGCTCGCCCCACGACACACCGAGCTCGTCGCCGACATGCGTGAAGAGCGCCACGTCGACGTCCTTGAAAAACCCTTCACGCACGAAATAGGCCTTCGTGCCGACCAGCTCCTCGGCGGTGCCCGGCCAGATCTTGATCGTGCCCGGCAGTTTTTCACGCTCCATGGTTTTCTTCACGGCAAGCGCCGCGGTGATGTTCACGGCCTGGCCGGAGTTGTGTCCTTCGCCGTGACCGGGCGCTCCCTCGATGATCGGATCGTGGTAGGCCACGCCCGGCTTCTGCGACGCCTGCGGGATGCAGTCGATGTCCGAACCGAGCGCGAGCACCGGCTTGCCCGATCCCCACGTCGCCATGAACGCCGTGGGAATCCCGGCGATGCCCTCCTGAACCGTGAAACCATTTTTCTCCAGGATCTCAATCAGATACCGGTTCGTCTCGAATTCCTGGAATCCGAGCTCACCGAAGCTGAAGATCGTGTCGACCATCTGCTGCGTGAACACCGCCCGGCTCTCGACGTCGGCAACCACTTCCGTCTTCAGCCGTTCTATGCGTGCATCGTCTTTCGCCGCGCCCGACTTTCCCGCCGCCTTCTGCGCGAGCGGCGTCGCCGAGAGGACGGCAACCACCACACACGCACCAACCCATCGAAGTCGAGTCATCAGGAAGGCTCCTCTGGATCGAGCGAGAATAACACCACGCTTCGGACTTCAGTGATAATTACAGAATGGCGTTCGGCTCTCGGCTTTCGGGAAGGCGCCGCAGGTCCCACGTCGCGCCTTCGACTGAACCAAACGCCCGGAGCCCAGAGCCGTAAGCCAAAAGCCAAGGCCCCATGCCCATTCTCGATCGTTTTCAACGCCCGCTGCGCAGCCTCCGGATCTCGGTGACCGATCGCTGCAACCTGCGATGTCAGTACTGCATGCCGGAGCCGGACTACGTCTGGCTGCCCCGGGAGAGTCTGCTCTCGTTCGAGGAAATCGGGTCCGTTGTCGACGCCTTCGTCGATCTCGGTGTCGATCGCGTGCGAATAACGGGCGGGGAGCCGCTGCTGCGCCGCGATCTGCCGCGGCTCGTAGGCGACCTTGCCGTGCGTCCGGCGATTCGCGATCTCGCGCTGACGACCAACGGCATTCTGCTCGCGCGCGAGGCCGAGAACCTCCGTCGAACCGGCCTGCACCGCGTCACGGTGAGCCTCGATACGCTCGACCCGATGCGCTTCGAACGTCTGACGCGCTCGGACGATCACGCAGCCGTGCTCGCCGGTATCGACGCCGCGCTGGCGGCGGGCTTTCAGAACGTGAAGATCGATACCGTCGTCATGCGCGACGTGAACGACGACGAGCTGATTGCGTTGCTGGAGTTCGGCAGAACGCGCGGACTGGAGGTTCGATTCATCGAGTACATGGACGTGGGCGGCGCCACTCGGTGGTCGCGCGGGGCCGTCATTTCACGCCGGGAGATGCTCGACCGGATCGAAGCGCACTACGGCCGTGTCGAGACCCTCGACGAGACGTCATCGGCACCTGCGGATCGTTTCCGGCTCGCCGACGGCCTGATCTTCGGGATCATCTCGTCGACCACGGCGCCGTTCTGCGCGGATTGCGACCGCAGTCGGCTGACCGCTGATGGTGTGTGGTTGATGTGCCTCTACGCTCGTGCGGGCACCGACCTCAGACGCCCGCTCCGTGCCGGCGCGTCGCGCGCCGAACTCGGCGAGCTGATCCGGACGCTGTGGGCGTCACGCGCCGACCGCGGCGCTGAGGAGCGACTGCGGACGGAGCGGCGCGGCGCCTGGATTCCGGTCGCCGTGCTCAAGAACGACACCCACCTCGAGATGCACACCCGCGGCGGGTGAACCAGTCCACAGCCGTCAGTCGACAGTCGACTTTCCGAGTCATCGACCGCGCTGAATGACCGTCAGCGTGCTCGTGCCGATCTCGATCGTGCCGGTTCGGCTCGACGACGACTTGTTCGGCGCGACCGTGTAGGCCTGCTTCGTGCTCGACGCGTTGCCCAGCTTGATCCAGTTCGCACTGGTCGTCGCCTTCCACGTACATCCCGGAGCAGTGGTAACGGTGACGGTGCCGGTCGTGTTCCTCCAGTCAACCATCGCGGTTGCAGGATTCAGCACGTAGCTGCAGACCGTCGCGCCGGCGGGCTGCGTCACGGTAAATGGCAGCCCCGCGATGGTCAGCGTCGCCGTGCGTGGCGTGGTCGTTGTGTTCGCGGCCGCGACAAAGCTCACGACGCCGCTGCCCGTCCCGCTCACACCCGCGGTGATCGTGACCCAGTCCGCGCTGCTCATGCCGGTCCATGCACAACCGCTCTGCGTGCTGACCGACACCGACCCGGTGCCGCCGGCAACCGGAA
>Ga0114129_10002820_pt1 | contig 24254 bp, 16 predicted proteins | sample RhiMetdeltSRZDD1_FD_80071 | JGI IMG/M metagenome (GOLD analysis project Ga0114129, IMG submission 80071) | Populus rhizosphere microbial communities from Tennessee, USA - Rhizosphere MetaG P. deltoides SRZDD1 (version 2) (version 2) | ecosystem: Host-associated > Plants > Roots > Rhizosphere >...
TCCGCCATGCAGACGATCGAGCGGCTCCTCGGCAAACCGCCGGCCGGCCGGGCGCCGTACGTGCTGCGCGCGCATCGCCCGGGCGACATGGGCTGGGTCGTCCACCGTCAGGGCGCGCTCTACGCCAAGGAGTACGGCTACAACCACGAGTTCGAGGCGCTGGCCGCGCGGATCGTCGCCGACTTCCTCGACCATTTCGATCCGGCGTGCGAGCGTTGCTGGATCGCGGAGCGCGACGGCGAGATTGTCGGCACCGTGTTCCTCGTCAAGAAGTCGAAAGCGGTGGCCAAGCTTCGGCTGCTGCTCGTCGAGCCGTCGGCGCGCGGCCTCGGCCTCGGGCGGCGGCTGGTCGAGGAGTGCCTGAAATTCGCCCGGCGCGCCGGGTACCGCAAGATCACGCTGTGGACGCAGAGCGAGCTCGAGGCGGCGCGAAGCCTGTATCGGCAGGCCGGTTTCAGGCGGGTCCACAGCGAACGGCACCACAGCTTCGGAAAGGATCTCGTCGCGGAAACGTGGGACGTGGATTTGTAGCCCGCGGCCGCGCGCTTTCGTGGCACGATGGTCGGGTGCCCCGGACGGTGGCGGTTTTCGCGGCGACGCTCGCGATCCTGATCGCCGCGTCCGCGGGCCATCCGCTCGCGTCCGGTCAGCAGCTCCGCGCCGATCGGCCGTTCAAATCCGGCGTCGAGCTGATCTCCATCTCCGCGACCGTCCTGGACGCCGAAGGCCACCTCGTCACCGGGCTGCCGCGCGAGGCGTTCGAGGTGTTCGAGGACGGCGAGCGCCAGGACGTGTCGCAGTTCACGAACGAGCGCGTGCCGATCGGCCTCGGCCTCCTGCTCGACGCCAGCGACAGCATGTTCGGCAAGCGCATCCGCGACGCGCGCGAGGCGGTTCACCGCTTTCTGTTCGACCTGCTCGATCCGAGCGACGAATTCTTCCTCTTCGCGTTCAACCATCGGCCGTGGCCGCTGACCGCCTGGACGCGCGCGCAGGACGAGGTCCAGCACGCGCTCGCGGCGACGCAGCCGTCGGGCGGCACGGCGATTTACGACGCCATCCTCGCGTCGCTGCCGATGATCGCGAAGCGAAACCGGCAGCGGGCGGCGATCGTCGTCGTCTCGGACGGCGCCGATACCGCCAGCAACGCCAACCTCCGCGAGGTGCGCACGGCGCTGCTCCGCAGCGATGCGTTCGTGTACGCGATCGCGATCGACTCGCCCGAGCGCCAGGCGATCAACACGCGCGTCAACGCCGACACGCTGCGCGAGATCACGTCGGAGACCGGCGGGCGAACCGAAGTCGTCCGCCGGACCGAGGAGCTCAACGACGCCACCTCGCGGATCGCCGAGGAGCTCAATCATCAGTACGTGCTCGGCTACAGCTCGACGCATCCGCCGGACGGCCGGTATCACAGCATCCGCGTCCGGGCCAAGGGCTACAGAGTGTCGGCTCGCCGCGGGTATGTCCGCGACGCACAGGACTAGAAGCGCGGCTGGCTTGCTGTTCGCGCTGCTCGCGAGCGCGAACCCCGGCGCGCGTGGACCGCTCGCGCTGAAGATCGCGGCCCGCGCGACGGCGCCGGGCGAGCTCGTCGTCGTCACGATCGACGCGCCGGCGAACGTCGCGGAGGTTCACGTCCGCGCCTTCAATCGGGACGTGCCGGCGTATCGCGACGCGGACCAGCAATGGCGCGCGCTCGTCGGCATCGACCTCGACGTGAAGCCGGCCACATACCCGATCGTCGTGCACGCCGCCGGCGCGCAGGCCACGTACGATCTGGTCGTCGCGCCGAAAACGTTTCGCACGCGCCGTCTCACCGTCGATCCCGATTTCGTGACGCCGCCGCCCTCTGCGGCGGAACGGATCGCGAACGAGGCGGCGTTCATGCGCACCGTGTGGCAGTCCTCCGCGCGCGAACGGCTCTGGACCGCGCCGTTCTCCAGCCCCGTCCGGGAAACCGCGAACAGCGCGTTCGGCACGCGCAGCGTCTTCAACGGACGGCTGCGGAGCGCGCACGGCGGCGCCGATTTTCCGAGCGCCGCCGGCACACCGGTGCACGCGCCGAACGCCGGACGCATCCTCGTCGCGCGCGATCTGTATTTCTCCGGCAACACCGTCGTCATCGATCACGGCCTCGACCTGTTCTCGATGCTCGCCCATCTGTCGGCGTTCGATGTGCGGGAGGGCGATCGCGTCGGCGCGGGCGACGTCGTAGGCCGCGTCGGCGCGACGGGCCGCGTCACCGGCCCGCATCTTCATTGGGCCGTTCGGATTACCGGATCGCGCGTCGATCCAATTTCTTTACTCGCCGTCATAGGTCAGCCATAAGCGACACTCAGTCAGGCGCGCATCGTCGCGTCTCACGACAGATGGACCGGGCGGCCGGGCGCTTTGCTCGGGATTTCCAGTTCAGCGCTTGGTACTCAAATTGCGACCTGCCGACGCGATGGCTGGATCGGTCACCAGCGGGCGGCTGCTGGCGCCGTCAGCGCCGCGGGCGATTCGGATTCTGCGGTGGACGTTCCGCCGCGGAGTCGACCTGCTCACGTACGAGCTCGGCCTCGATCGAGACGATTGCGCGTACGAGCTCACGATCACAACGCCAGACCCGGACGAAGTCAGCCCCACGGAAGTCTTCGTGGACGTCGTGGCCGCGTTCACGCGGCAGGCGGCCATCGAGCGAGCGCTTCTCGATGACGGGTGGTCGCTCGAGAGCTTCGAAACCGCCGAAGTGGTTCGTTAACGTCCCTTCGCGAATCCGGCCAGCATCAACGCACCGTAATATCTGCGCATGGCGCGCAGCGTGTTCGTCGCCGGCGGCACCGGCTACATCGGCCACCGGCTGATCCCCGCGCTTCTCGAGCGCGGTCATGCCGTTCGCGCGCTCGCGCGCCGCGGCTCCGAATCCAAAGTCCCCGCGGGCGCTCTCGTCGTCGCGGGCGACCCGTTCGATCGATCGACGTTCGAAGCAGCGATCGATCCGGCGGATACGTTTCTGCAGCTCGTCGGCGTTCCGCATCCGTCGCCGTCGAAGGCGCGGCAATTCCTCGATATCGATCTCCGCTCCGCCCTGGAGTCGATTGCGGCCGCCCGCCGCCGATCGATCGATCATTTCGTCTACGTCAGCGTCGCGCAGCCCGCGCCGGTCATGCGCGCGTACCAGGCGGCGCGCGCCGAAGCGGAGCGCGCGCTCGTCGATTCAGGACTGCGGCACACCATCCTGCGGCCGTGGTACGTGCTGGGGCCGGGACATCGATGGCCGTACGCGTTGATCCCGATCTACTGGCTGCTGGAGCGGCTTCCGCCGACGCGTGAATCGGCACGGCGCCTCGGGCTCGTCACGCTCGATCAAATGGTCCATGCGCTGGCGCAGGCCATCGAACAGCCGCCGGCGATATCGCGCATCGTGACCGTGCCGGACATTCGCGGCGCGGCGGCGCTTACACCTGGAGAATCACCGCATCGACCGGCGACTGCGTCGCCGCCGCGATAGCGCCGGCGTAGAGCCGCACCTGCTGGACGTACTGCTCCTCGCGGAACCCGAGATCCCAGTCGGTCTTGAAGTCGACGACGGTCCATCGACCGGCCTCTTCGAACGCCAGGTCGACGACGCCTTCGACGAGGGTGCCATCGTCGAGCGTGAGCGTCACGGGCGTTTCGCGGCGGCACGCGCTGCGCGCCGCGGCGGCATTCGCGCGCCGGAGCAGATCGTGGCGCAGGATTCGCGCCACGAGGGCCGCCGCCGCTTTCGCGTCGGCACCCGGCAGGTCCAGAATCCGCGCCTGCGCCTGCGCGCGCGTCTCGAGCGCGTCACGCGACGCGTCGAGCGGCGCCTGCGCCAGCAGCTCGTGAACGAGCAGCCCGAACGCTTGCCCGCGCGGCCGATCTTCTTCGATTCGCAAATCTGAAATCTGAATTCTGAAATCTGAAATCCCGATGTTGCTGTCGGCCGCTTCGCGCACGGTTCGCACGCCGAGCGACGGCACCGATCCGCGATCGCGCGCGTCGGCTCGCGCGAGCAGCCAGCGATCGTACCGCCCGCGGCCGTCGGCGACCACGTGCTTCGGCACGTCGCGGACGATCAGATCCTCGCGGCGGACGCCGAACGGCGGACGCTTGCCGAGATCCAGCGCGCCCGGATCCCACCACACGACTGAATACCCGTCGAACCGATACTCGCCCGGCGCGACCGTCGACGGGGCGGCCGCCTCGTTGTTCGGACGCTCGAGGACCGAGTCTTTCGACCTGAACGCCGGACATTTCGGACCGCGCGCCGGCTGCCGGCGCGACGCGAGCGGTGGATAGAGCGCGCGATTCAACGGACCGAACCAGCCGCCCTCCCACGGCCCGTCGCCGAGCACCGGCACGACGAGCAGATCGCGGGCGCGCGTCGCGGCGACGTACGCGAGGCGTATGCCTTCCGCCTGTTCGCGATTGACTTCGTCGATTTCGTGATCGTGCAGCTCGCGCGGCGCCCAGCCGCCAATCCTGATCGCGCACAGATTTCTGCCGGCGTCGACGTAACGGCTGGCATCCGTCCGGTTCATGCGGCACGTGAGGTCCGCGAGGATCACGACGGGGAACTCGAGGCCCTTCCCCTTGTGGACCGTCATCAGCCGCACGCCGTCGCTGCCCTCCTCGACGATCGGCGCCTCGGCCGCCTCGGACTCGGCGGCGGATCGCAGCTCGTCGATGAAGCCGCGGAACGAGATGCCGCCGCCGGCTTCGTACTGGCGCGCGAGCTCCGCGACGTGCAGCACGTTCGCCAGCGCCTGTTCGCCGGCCGGACGAAGAATGAACCCGACGTGCGCGCGCGTGTCGGCGAGCAATCGGCCGATGGTGTCCGCAACGGGACGATAGTTCCGCCGGCGATGCAGGTCCTGCAGCAGCCGCAGCGCTTCGGCAATCGGCAGCAGATGCGTCGTCGGCTCGCCGGCGAGCGCGAGCTCCTGTCCGGAGTTGCCGCCGAGCTCCTTCGGGATCCGGAACGGGTGAAAGACGCCGAATCGATGGCGGAACTCGAGCAGCAGCTCGTCGTCGATCGCGAAGAGCGATCCCTTCAGCGTCGCGAACGTCGACAGCTCGTCGTCCGGCCACTCGATCGCGGCCAGCGCCGCACGCATCGTTTCGACCTCTTCGCGCCCGTGAAATGACTTCCCGCCGACGAGGAGGTGCGGGATCCCGCGCGCTTCGATGGCGTCGACGTACTTCCGCGTCATGTCTTCGCCGAAGCTGATGAATCGCCGGAACAGGACGGCGATGTGCTTGGGCTGCAGGGGCGCGAGCGCGGTCGTCCCGTCCGGCATCCGCTCGCTCACCTGCCAGCCGCTGCCCGGGTCGACGAGCCACTCGATGTACGCGCCGATCGCGTCGGGCAGCGACTCTTCGATCGCCTTCGCCGACGGCTTGACCGCGCCGCCGAATCCGCCGCGCCCGTAAGGCTTCGGCACCGGCAGCGCGACGACGGCCGGCTGGCCATCGATGGCGGGGCGATGCTCCGACAGCGCGACGTAGCCGGCCTGCAGCGTTTCGCGGTTCTCGATCATTTCCGGCGTGAACGCGCTGTTCACGAACCGCTGGATTTCCGGAACGCTCCGATAGCTTCGCGTCAGCTGCAGCACGCGGCCGCCCTGCGCGGCCAGCTCGTCGCGGACGCGCCAGTACGTCGCGACGTCGGTGCCGCGGAACCGGTAGATGGCCTGCTTCGGATCGCCGACGATGAACAGCTTTCCGGGGACGCCGCCGGCCAGGAGCAGCAGGATGTCGGCCTGAATCGGATCGGTGTCCTGGAATTCGTCGACGAAGATGTGCGAGAACTTCCGCCGCAGGTGATCGAGGACGGCCGTGTTGGAACGGATCAATGTGAACGCCCGCGACAGCAGATCGGTGAAGTCGAGCGCGCCGGCCGCCTGTTTCAGCTGTTGGTACCGAGCGGTCGCGCCGGCCAGCTCCTCGTGCAGCCGCGCGGCGAGATCGGCGTCCGCGTCCTTTCGGAATTGCTGCAGGTCGGCGAACAGCGCGTCGCGCGCGGCGAGCACCTCGCTCCGCGGGACGTCCTTGCCGAATCGGTAGCCGGTCCCCTTTCGCGTGCGCGACAGGCCGCGGTCGCGCGTCAGGCTGATGAGCCGCGCTTCCCACCCATCGAGATCGCGCGCGCCGAACGACTGCTCCAGTCCAATCTGCCGGCTGAGACGACGGACGGCGTCGGTGTCGATGAACAGATTGTCGCGTTCGCTCCACGGCGCCGACGTCAGCTCGGCGAGACGATGAATCGCGGCCACAAGCGCGTCTATCCGCGCCTCGCGATCGAATGGCGCGCGATGCCACGGACACGTGAAGTCGCGCGCCTCCGCGAGCGCGAGGCCGGCGGAACGCAGGCGATCGATCGGGCCGTCGTTTTCACCGGATCCGAACCCGGGCGCGCTCGTCCGCCGGAGCGCGCGGCGCACTCCTTCCGGCGGCTCGCGCAGCGCCTCCTGCAGCCACGCGCGAAATGCGCGCGCGTACAGACGATCCGCCTGCGGCTCGGTGAGCACGACGAACAGCGGATCGACGCAGGCCTCGACCGGCCGCTCGCGCAGCAGCTCGGCGCAGAAGCCGTGAATCGTGTTGACGTGCGCCTCTTCCAGCGTCTCCAGCGCGTTTTCGAACCGGTCGCAGACGCTTGCGTCCGTCGTCATCGCGCGCGCACGCTCGATCTCCTCGCGCAGCCGGAGCTTCAGCTCGCCGGCCGCTTTCTCCGTGAACGTCACGGCGACGATCTTCCGCATCTGCGAGCGCCCGCTCGCCAGCACGCTCACGATCCGGTTGACGAGCTCCGTCGTCTTGCCGGTGCCGGCGGCCGCCTCCACGATCAGCGTGTCGTCGAGATCCTCCCGGATCGCGCGGCGCGCTTCCGCGTCCGCGGCATCCGGCCGGCGCTCCACCGGCGTCATCGCATGCTCCTCAAGGCCGCGAGATCCGCCAGGCGATCCGCCGCCTTGCGCCCGGTGCGCTCTTCTTCGCGCGGTCCGCACACCGGCCGAAAGTCACACCACGTACACGCGCGGTCGGCGGGGGCTGGCGCGAGGAATCCGGTCTCGACCGCGCGGTCGACGATCTCGAGCACCTGCAACCCCTGACCGCGCGTGTAGTCGTTGATCGGAATCGAGTGCTCCGCGAATCCACCGGCGGTGGTCGCGTAGAACAGGCGGCCCTCCACGACCTTTGCGCCAAGGCCGCGCTCGACCGCCACGCTGTACAACACCGGCTGCAGCATCGTGCCGCCGCCGACGACGAGATCGCGGGTCGATCGGTTCTTGCCGGTCTTGTGGTCGGTGACGCGCAGCACGTCGAGGTCGGCACGGTGCTCGATGAGATCGACCGACCCGCGGAGCACGTACCGGCCGTCCACGACGATGGGATCCGGCAGACTGCGCGGGTCGCGGCCTTGATCGTCCAGCCCGAAACTGAACTCGAAGTACTTCGGCCGCCACGCGGACGCGTCCGCCGGCTCGGCGATCTTCCGCACCCAGATCGCGAGGTCGCGGCGAATCTCCTCGATCTCGTCGCGCCACACGCGATCGATCGCGGGCGCCAGCTTCTCCGCGTACTCGGCGGCCACGCGGTTGACGACCCGATCGAGCGTCTGCGCCGCCGCCGGTACGTCGGCGACACAGATCGGCAGCATGCCCTGCGCGTCCATCTCGCGATAGAAATCGGCCTGCGCCTGATGAAACAGGCTGCCGCGCGTGAGCGGATCCATCCGGACGAGCGGCTCCGGTTCGTCCCAGGGCTCGAGGCGATAGATGGTCGCGAGCAGGAACTGATACGGGCAGCTCGCGAACCGCTGCAGCGCGGACAGCGAGTACGGACGCCTGTGAAGTCGGTTCGCGTCGAGCGCCGGCGCCGTCGCGGGCGCGACGCGGATCAGGCCGTCGCTGGTCGACCAGGCCTTGCGCCCGCGCGCCCAGCGGCTGATGACCGACCGGCGAAGCGTCTCGTTCAGGTCGAGCAGGTAATGCGCGTGCCCCTTGACGCTCGACGGATCGCGTGCGTCGAGCAGCGGTTTGAGTACGGCGAGATCGTGCTCGAGATCGTCGATCGCGCGATCGGGATCGCGCGGCGCCGGCCAGGCCAGACTTGCGCCGCCTTCCTCCGCCGCGTCCTTCGCGAGGACGAGATGGTCGGGCACGCGGCCGGTAATCGCGCGCATGACGTCGAGCGCGTAGAACGACGGCACGCGCGCGCGCGTTTCGCCGACGTCGAGACGCGGATACGAGAGATAGAGACGCTCGCTCGCCGCTCCGATCGCAATCTTCAGCAGGAGGCGCTCCGCCGCGCTCCGATCCTCGAGCGTCACCAGCGCCGCATCGACGGCTTCCCGGTCATCGTCGAGCAGCAGCGGATCCTCGCGCGGCCGCTGCGGCACGATCCGCTCGGCCAGCCCCGGCACGAAGACGACGCGGAAGGTCCGGCCGCGCGCCTGGTGCGGCGTGCCGACGAACACGCGGCCGTACCGCCGCGCCGGCGGCTCCCAGTCGAGCGTGGCGAGCCGATCGTGCAGGACGTCGCGCGCTTCCTCGAGCGTGACCGGACCGATGGAGGCCATCGGACGGAGGTCCGCGAGGGTTTGAAGGACGCGCGCCGGACGCCGCAGCGCGCGACGGGCGACGCGGGTGAATCGCTCGAGCCACTCGCCCCACGTCGCGTGGTCCGGCCATTCGGCGAGGTCGTCGACGATCGGCAGCGCGAACTGGCGCAGGTGCGAAAGGTTCCGCAGATCGCGGCGGTACCGGCCGATGCGCGCCGATTCGGGTTCCTCCTTTTCGAGCTCCGCGATCCGGAATCGATAGTCGGACTCGAGGCCGGTGAGGCGCCGGCGCCACCGAGCCTTGCCGTCCGCCCGCGTCCGCCCGCCGACGACCGCCGACTCGACGATCAGCTCCTCCCATTTCCACGGCGATCGCAGCGTGCCGGCCACGACGGCGTCGTCATCGGAATCGATGGGTGGAGGTGATTCGATGTATGGCGGCTCTGCCGGGTCCAATAGGACCCGGCCTGCATCCGCCAGGACCCGGCCTACATCCGGCGGGACCCGGCCTGCATCCGCCAGGACCCGGCCTACATCCGGTGACCAGTTTGCGAGCGTTTCATCGTCAGGGAGGACGACCTCGGGCGCGATAGTGCTTTCGCCGACCTGCGGCACCTGGCCCAGCGAGAGATACTCGTCGAATCGCTTCGCGGACAGTCCCTCGACCGCGCACGACAGCAGCGCGACGAACGCGCGCCCGGCCGGATCCGGCCGCTGCGTACCGCGATCGAAATAACCAGGCACGCCGCCGCGCGCGCACGCATGCTCGAGCAGGCCGAGATACTGCTGCGGCGCGCGGAGAAAGATCGCCATCTGGTCGAAGCGAACGTCGCGCTCGGCTTCGTCGAGCAGGCGGCGAACGATTTCGACCGCTTCACGCCCTTCGCCGGGCGCCGAGAAGAGGCTGACGTCGCCGGCGCGCGATCGCGCCGGCGGCTGGCCGGTCGTGAACAGAAATCGGCGCAGGCACGCGAGGTCGGACGTCTCGGCGTCAGTGGCCGCGTCGTCCAGTCGCTCCACGGCCGCACCGAGCTCGCCGAGCGGCGCGAGCGCGAAGCTGTCGCCGTCGGGAACGGTGGCGAAGATCGAGGGCGAGCGCGCCGCGAGCGCGCGGACGAATGCCGCTTCGGCCCGCGAATCGATCGGCACGTCGAGCAGTACGATCGGCAGCTGCGCCCAGCGGACCTCGCCCGCCTCGCACGCCGCCGCCGCCGACTCGAACAACGACGCGCGGTCCGCGACGCTCGCGCTGCGCAGCTGCTCTTCGACGCGCTCCAGCAGGCGCGCGAGATCGCCGACGCCGCTCGAACGCGCCTGCCTCGCCGACGCGCGGACGACATCCGACGAGCGGAGGCGGGAAGGCTTCAGCCGATCGACGTCGATCTGCGCCAGCCTCAGTTCGTAAAGCGTTCGCGTGAGCGCCTTCGGGAATCCGGGCAGCGCCGCGACCGGCCCGAAGTACTCCAGGTCGCCGGCGATCCGCGCGTCGAAGACCGCGCGCGCCGCGAGCGCTTCGGCGCCGACCCGCGAGCTCGGTACGCGCGGACCCAGGCGCACGGACGCCGCCCGCGCGGCGAGCTCCGTGAAGCTGAAACGAGTCAGCCCGAACGTCGCGCCGGCGTCGACGGCAATGGCGCGCGCCAGATCGTCGGCCGCGCCACGCGACGCGCCGACGATGACGAGCTCGGATGAGGGAGGACGATCGGAGATGAACGCGCGTGCCGCGGCGAGCCGGACCGCCGCGGACGTGGAGGTGACGACACGGACCATACGCACGCTCCCCCCGGTCGCCATGCCGGGACCATCGACCACGGCAGCGCCCCGCTGCCGTCATTGTTTACGCCCGGGGCGTCGACCCCGGATGCGCGAAGGATAACACGCCGTCAGGCGCGAGCGCCTGGCCGCGTCGCCGAGCGCGATCCGAGCTCGCGATCGATGTCGAGGATGGCCGGCGCGTCGTTCTTCACGAGGCGGAACTTGGCCACGATTTCGCGGGCGACTTTTTCCTCCTCGACCTGCTCGGTCAGGAACCACTGGAGCTCGGTCATCTCCGCGAAAGCCTTCTCCGTAAAACAGAGCTCGTACAGGGAGTTGATTTGGACGGTCACCTTCTGCTCGTGCTGCAGCGCCTCCTCGAACACGTTCTGCAGCGAGTCGTACGCGACGCGCGGCTGCGGGATCGTCTTCAGCTCCACGTTGCCGTCGCGCGCGAGCACGAAATCGAACAGCTTCAGCCCGTGCTGGCGCTCTTCCTCGCTCTGCAGCCGGAGCCATTGCGCCGCGCCGATGAATTTCTGCTTCTCGCAATACGCGGCCATCGCGAGGTACGCGAACGACGCCGTGAACTCGGAATTGATCTGATCGTTGATGGCCGTAAACACACGCTCGTTCACCGAATCCTCCATCCGTTGACCGGCCCGCCGTGGAAGAACGCCGCGGGCGTCATCACGCCGTCTTTCTTGAACACGACACCATCTTTCATCACGAACTGCACGTTCCGGAGCGCCTCGATGTCCTGCAGCGGATCGCCGGGGATCGCGATGAGATCGGCGAAGAGCCCGGCCTTGATCGGGCCGCGCGCCTTGTCGATGTCGGCGATGCGGTACCCGTTGATCGTCATCGCCCGCAGGATGTCGGCGTTCGGGATGCCGGCGTCCCTCCACGGCTTGAGAAACTCCAGGCAGACTTCGCCGCGCGTTTTGCCCGCGACGTAGTAGTCCGCGTCGGTCGAGAACGTCAGATTGACCTTGTTGTCGTACGCGTTCTTCAGGCCGGCGACCGTCCGCTGGTACGCCTGCGGCGACACGGGATGGCCGGCGAGGTTGTCGGGCGTCTCGGTTCCGGCGCGCCAGATGCCTTTCGCCGCCATCTGCTTGTGCAGATCGTCGCTCAGCGCGCCGCTGTGCTCGATCGACCAGATGCCGGCGTCGATCGCGTTCTTCGCGCCGGCCGGCGTCTGCACGTGGCCGGCGACTTTCATCCCGGCCTTCGCCGCCTCGCGGATGAACACGCGGATCTCGTCCGCCGTGTATCCGTACGGCTTGCAGTCCACGCAGATCTTGATCACCTTCGCGCCGAACAGGATGTTCTGCCGAACGGCCTTGACGATTTCATCGGGCGTGTCGGCGTCGAGATACTCGGGGTAGACGATGCTGTGATCCTTCGCCATTTCGGGCGTCGGATAGAACTGACCGCCCATGCCGCCGATGATGATTCCCGAGTTGATGATGGTCGGCCCGGGGATCCAGCCCTGCTCGATCGCCTGCCGCAGCGCCGTGTCGGCGTAGTTGGCGTTGTTCCCGAGATCGCGGACCACCGTGAAACCCGACGCGAGCATCTGGATGCCGTTCGACGCCGCCTGGATCGCGCGCAGCGCCGTCGAGTCCTGCACGTACGTGTAGTAGTAGATGTTGCTCTCGGGCTCCGGCTTGTAGGTGAGCGCCAGGTGGTTGTGCGAATCGACGAGTCCGGGCAGCACCGTCATGCGCGACAGGTCGATCACCTGCGCGTTCGGCGGGATCGCGACGTTCGGCCCGATCTCGCGGAAGCGGTTGCCTTCGACGATGATGATCTGGTTCGTGAGGACGCGGCCGGCTTCCGGATCGACGAGCCGTCCGGCTCGAATCGCCGTCACCGGCGGCGGCGCCTGCGCACCGAGCACGGCGCCCGCAAGCACGAGTGCCGCCGCAATCAGCAATCTGCAATTCGCAATTTGCAATTTCATTGGAGGGCCGTGTTGGTCACCTTCCCCGACGGCTGACGCGTGTACTGCCTGAACCAGCTCATCATGTACAGCTGCGTCCGTATGTAGTTCGACGGCTTCGTTCCCGTCCCGTGATACTCCTCGTTGAACTGGATCAGCTTCGCCGGGACGCCGCGCATCTTCAGCGCCGCGTAGTACTCCTCGGTCTGCGGCATCGGCGTCCGCCGGTCGAGGATGCCCGTCATCAGCAAGGTCGGCGTCGTGACCTTCCCGACCGTCATCAGCGACGAGTGCGCGAGCCAGTCGCTGGGATCTTCCCAGAACGGTTTCTGAAAGAAGCTGTACGTGAACAGTGGAATGTCGGTGTGGCCCGCCATGCTGATCCAGTCGGTGACGGGACAACGCACCGCCGCGGCGGCAAAGCGATCGGTATGACCGATCACCCAGCTCGAAAGCACGCCGCCGCCGCTGCAGCCCGACACATACATCCGCGAGGTGTCGACGTATCCCTTCGCGACAACCGTATCGACGCCGGCCATCAGATCGTCGTAGTCGGGACCCGGGTAGTTGTGGTCGATGCCGTTGGCGAACGCGCTGCCGTAGCCGGTGCTGCCGCGGGGGTTCGTGTAGAGCACCACGAATCCATTCGCCGCGAAGTTCTGGAACATCCAGTTGAACGCGACGTTGTACATCGAGAACGGGCCGCCGTGAATCTCCAGAATCATCGGGTACTTCTTCGCCGGATCGAACGACGGCGGCTTCACGATCCAGCCCTGGACTCTCGTGTTGCCGGTCGACGTGTACCAGACTTCTTCGACCTTCGCGATCTGCTTGCCCGCGAGCACGTCGCCATTGACGTCGGTGAGCCTGGCGATCTGCGCGGGCTGGCGGAGGTTGACGCGGACGACATCCTGCGGATGCTCGAAGTCGGCGGCGACGGCGGCCGCGATCAGGTCACGGGACATCGAGTCGAACGTCAGAATGTGCGTGCCGGTGGTGACGGCCGTCACGCCGCCGCCGACCGCGGCGAACTGCACGTTCCGTGAGCCGCGATCCTCGGCGTCGAAGTACACGCCGCTGCCGTCGGGCGCCCACCGCATGTTCAGCGGATCGCGGTCGTAATCGCCGCTGATCTTCTTCATCCCGCTGCCGTCGATGCCGACGACGTACAGATCGTCGACCGTGTGCGACCGGCCGGTGATCGCATAGCCGGTGAACGCGACGAGCTTGCCGTCCGGCGAGACCGCCGGCCGTCCCCACGATCCGCGCGTCGTCACGAGGTCTCGGATCGATCCGGTCGTCGCGTCGACGGCGAGCAGGTGCGAGATCTCGTACTGCAGCTCGGCATCGGCGGCGCGGTTCGCGTTGAAGACGATCGACCGGCTGTCGGGCGTCCAGTCGATCGTCGCGCCGCTTCGAAGCTCGCCCGCGCCGACGTTCCATTTGCCGCTCGTCACCGCCTTCGGCGTCCCGCCATCGGCCGCGACGACGAACAAATGTGTGAACCCGTCTTCGAGGAAGCCGATGCGGTCCTGACGGTAGTGCAGCGTCGAGACCACGCGCGGCGGCGGCGTCCACTTCGCGTCCTTGGGCTCCTCCGGCATGCTGAGGCTCCAGCGCTCGCGCTCGGGCACGAACATCGTGAACGCAATCGACTTCCCGTCGGGCGACCAGCGCAGGCCGCGCGGCGGTTCCGTCGCGTGCGTGACCTGAGTGGCCGGACCGTCCACGTCGACCCAGCGGACGAAGATCTGCGGGCCCTTCGGCTCGCCCTCGGCGAGGTACGCGATGCGCTTGCCCTCCGGCGACCACCGCGGCGTCGAGCCCTTGACGAAGAACCGGTGCTGCTCGCCGGAGGCGTTCAGCATCCAGATTTCCTGCTCCCACTTGTCTTCCATCCGGTTGACGTGCTCGCGCGCGTAGACGATGCGCGATCCGTCCGGCGAGATCTGCGCATCGCTGACACGCTCCCAGTCGAGATAGTGCTCGGTGGTCAGGAGCGTCGTCGATCGCGTTTCCTGGGCGATCGGCGCCGCGGCGGCCAGCGCCGCGAAGAGACACGCGACGAGGATGCGTTTCATGGCGGTCCTACCTTCCGTGCGACGAGGTCGACGTGGCGGTCCGGCTGAGGCCCTGCACGGACAGTCGTCGGTTCGGCAGGCGCAGGAGCGACTGCTCGAACTGCGCGGCCGCGTCCTTCGCGCGTCCCTGATCGAGCAGCAGCTCGCCGTACAGCTCGAACGACGGCTTGATCGGTTCCGGCGGCCCGGACGGCGCGTCGAGCGTCAGTTCGATCGCCGTCGCTTCCTTCATCAGCCGCTCGGCGGCCGCCGCGTCCTTCTGCGCGACGGCGATGGCGGCGCCCACTTCCCGTTCCATGATCGCGAACGGCTTCGCGCGGTAGGCGTTCGATCCCGATTCGGCCTGCGTGCGCATCGCCTTGAGCTTCTCGAGCGCCACGTTCGCGGTCGCGAGGTCGCCGAGCCGCGCGGCGCTGAGGCCCGCGGCGAGCACGTACGCCGCGCTGCCGTCGTAGCCGGGCGCGCCGCCGTCGCGGACGGCGCCGCCAGGCAGCGCGAGCTTTTCCCACTTCGCGGTCTCGACAATCTGCCGCGCCTTCATCGCCGCGTAGCCGTCGCGAACGCGCGGGCTCGTGTCGGTGTCCGCGACCGCTTTCGCGAGACCCAGGCAGCGCTCCGCCTCCGCGACCTTGCCCGCCTGCAGATACGCGTACTGCAGCCACGACAGCGTGTGGAAGTCCTCGCGCCCGCGCGGCAGGTTGCGCTTCGCCGCCAGATCGACGGCCGCCTTGTAGGCGACTTCGTTCGATGCGATGACGTCATCCCACATGCCGAGCTGCACGAAGATGTGCGACGGCATGTGGAGCGCGTGCGGCGCCGCCGGCGCGATCTTCGAGTACGCGCGGGCGGCGTTGAGGCCGAGCGGCGCATGATCCGGATCGTCGAACGCGTGGATGATGAAATGCGCCGCCCCCGGATGCTGCGGGTTGCGCTGGAACACGCCTTCGACGAGCGCGGCGGCCTGCATCGCGGTGCGCACGGTCTTCTCGCCGGGCCGCGCGGTGCCGAGCAGCGACAGCGCGTAGAGCGTCGTGATCTCGTCGTCCGACGGGAGCTGCTCGTGGAGGCGCTTCATCGCCGCCGCGTACGCGAGGTCGCGGGCCAGCTTGTCGCCGGCGCCGAACAGCACGTCGACCGCTTCGACGAGCGCCCGCTCCTTGCCCGCGGGCGCCTTCGCGGCGCGCGCCGCGGCCGTCGGCGCGAGGCGCTCGAGCACGCGCCGCGCGGCCGCGAGATCCTGCTCGGCCCAGAGCGGATGGTTGTAACTCATCGCCTCGCCCCAGTACGCGAGCGCGAAGGCGGGGTCGCCCTTCTGCGCCTGCTGGAACGCCTCGGCGGCGGTGTCGAACTCGAAGTTCAGTAAGGCTTTCACGCCGACGAGGAACGGCGCCTGAGCGGCGGGCGCGGCCGACGTCGGGAAATGAATGGTCCCGAGCTGACCGGCAGCAGGCGTTTGCGCCGCGAGGCCGGCCGACAGGGCGAGCAGAAAGGCTGCGCGGAGTAATGCGTTCTTCATCCGATCCCTCCGAATGCCGCACAATTCTACGAGATTTCAGATTTCTGATTTCAGATTTTCAGATTTTCAGAGTTCTGAGTTCAGATATCAGATTGACCAGACGTGGCGGCCCGCCGCGCGTCCGCCAAATCTGAAATCTGAACTCTGAACTCTGAAATCCTGCGATGCTATGGCGATGACGGTCACGCTTCGGGCAGCCGTCGCCGGCGACGCGGACGCGATCGCGGCCATCCACAATCAGGGGATCGTCGATCGCGTGGCGACGCTCGACACGGCGCTGCGCACGCCGGCCGGCACGCGCGACTGGCTCGACGATCGCGGCCCGCGTCATCCCGTCATCGTCGCCGACGTCAACGGCCTCGTCGTCGGCTGGGCCAGCCTCAACCCATTCAATCCGCGCAGCGCGTACGATCACGTCGCCGACTTCTCCGTCTACGTCGAGCGGGCGTGGCGCGGCAAAGGGGTGGGGACGCGGCTGCTCGATCGCCTCATCGACCTCGCGCGAACAATCGGGTACCACAAGATGGTGCTGTCGGCGCTCGCCCGCAATGCCGTCGGCGTGGCGCTCTACACCAAGGCCGGCTTCACGCGTGTCGGCATCTATCGCGAGATGGGCCAGCTCGATGGCCACTGGGTCGACGTCGTGATCATGGAGAAGATCCTCTGACGTAAAACGCGTGTCTGCCGATGATCGCGCGACGGACCTGTCGACCGGTCGACCGCGCAGCCTCAGCGGCCGCATTCGCCGACGACGCGCCGCGAGGATGTGATTACGAGACGACGAGCACTATCGCGCAGATCACAATCGCGAGCAGCGCGCCGGCGACGGCATCGATGATGTAGTGGTAGCGGCCGACGACGCAGGCGACGGCGATCGCCAGCGCCAGCAGCAGCAAGGCCGCACCGATCGCGGGCAGCACGCTGCCGACGGCGAGCGCGACGGCCAGCGAGCCGGCGACGTGGCCGCTCGGAAACGTGTTCACGCGGATCGTGAACCGGTCGGTCATCTCGCTCGCGAGATCGTGAATCGCGCGATCGGCGAGGACCGGCTTGCGCTCGAGCGCCCAGGGCGGCCGCGTCTGAATGAACGCCAGCGGCGCGAACGATCCGAGCTCCGCGGCGGAGACCATCGTCCAGTACCGGTTCGCGTACGAGGCGTGGCCGGCGGCGCTCAGGATCAGGAATCCCGCGCCGATCGCGACGAAGCATCCCAGGTAAACGAGCTCGAGGACGCCGACCACGACGCGCGGCCAGTGCGCGAAGCGCGTGGCCGGATCGCCGAGCAGCCGGCGGTCCCACGACATGAGCCACGCCTCGACCGGCAGCGACGGCGCGACGAAGAGGTGGCCGCTCGCGTAGTAGCCGCCGAGGATGTACGCGGCCGGCGCCCAATCGCGCAGCACCGCGGCGCCGTCGATGTGCGCAATCGCCCACACGGCGCCGGCGCCGAACGCGCAGGCTGCCGTCAACGCGACGCGCCGCGCCGGCGGGAGCGGACGGATCCACGCGAACGCGCCGACGTAAAGAAAATACGCGAACGCGATCCACTCCGACGAGCGCACCGCTGAACGATACCTCATCGCGTACCATAGCGCCGTGGAGGTGCGCGCGGTCCGCAGCCGCGGCGATCGGCGGCGCTTCATCAACGATCCGTACGATCGGCACCGGAGCGATCCGCACTGGGTGCCGCCGCTGCGGCTCGGTGAATACGATCGGCTGAATCCGCGCAAGAACCCGTTCTTCGCCCACGCGGACGTCGATCTCTTTCTCGCCTGGCGCAACGGCCGCGTCGCCGGCCGCATCGCCGCGATCGACGATCGGCTCCACAACGAGACGCATCACGAGAACACCGCGATGTTCGGCTTCTTCGAAGCCGACGATGCGGACACCGGCCGGGCGCTGTTGTCGGAAGTGGAGCGATGGGCCCGGGCGCGCGGGCGGACGCACGTCCGCGGACCGATCAACCCCTCGCTGAACGACAACTGCGGCCTGTTGATCGAAGGCTTCGACACCGACCCGATGCTGCTGATGCCGCACAACCCGCCGGCCTACGCCGGCTTCATCGAATCGGCCGGCTACCGCAAGGTCAAAGACCTGTTCGCGTGGCTCTATGGCCTCAACGGTCCGCTGCCGGCGGCCGTCGCACGCACGGCCGATCGGCACCGCGACAGGCTGCAGCTCACGCTGCGGTCGATCGAGCTGTCGGAGTTCACGCGCGAGGCCGAGCGGCTGCGCGAGCTGTACATCAGCGCGTGGGAGCGGAACTGGGGGTTCGTGCCGCCGACGCGCGAGGAATTCCTGCACATCGCGCGCGACATGAAGATGATCGTCGATCCGCGCTGCACCGTCGTCGCCGAAAAGGATGGCCGCCTGATCGGCTGCGCGATCGCACTGCCCGATGTGAACCAGGCGCTCAAGGGGACCGGCGGACGGCTGTTTCCGGCCGGTTTGATCCGGCTGCTGCGGCGTTCGAAGTACATCGATCAGACGCGCCTGTTGCTGGTCGGGATCGATGCCGCCTACCGATCCGTCGGCGTCTACCCGCTGCTCCTCGCCGAGCTCCATCGGAAATGCCAGGGCGGACCGTATCAGCGGATCGAGTTCTCGTGGGTCCTCGAAGACAATCGCGACGTCAACCAGCCCGCGGAGCAGGCGGGCGCGCGGCGGTACAAGACGTACCGCATTTATCAGAAGGCGCTCGCCTGATGGCGAGGATCGGCGTCACAGGATCGAGCGGGTTCATCGGAAGCGCCGTGACGGCGTACCTCGCCGCGCGCGGCGACACCGTCGTTCGCGTGACGCGGCCGTTCGAGTATCACGCGCTCGTGAACACGTTCGCGAGCGTCGACGTCGTCATTCACCTCGCCGGTGTGGTCGCTTCCACCCGAACGGCGGATTTTCATGCCGCCAACGTCGACGCGACGCGCATCGTCGCGCAGGCCGCCGTCGACACCGCGACGCCGATGGTGCACGTGTCGAGCCTGGCCGCCGCCGGGCCGGCATCGCCGTCGCGGCCGCGACTGGAAGACGACGTCCCGGCGCCGATCAACGCCTACGGCCGCTCGAAGCTCGACGGCGAGCGCGCCGTCATCGCCACGCGGGACCTGCAATGGACGATTCTCCGCCCCGGTGTGGTATACGGACCGGGCGACAGAGCGATGCGGCCGCTGTTCGCGTACGCGCGGCGAGGGTTTCTGCCCCTCGTCGGCAATCCGTCCGCGGCGTACATGTTCATCTACATTGACGATGCCGTGCGTGCGATCGCGGCGGCGGCCGATCGGGAGTGCACGCACGACACCATCTTCGTGGCTCACGAGCGGCCCATCTCGCCGCGAACCCTGCTCGAGACGATTCGAGCCGCGGTCAACCCGTCCGCACGGCTCGTTCCCGTGCCGCGCGCGGCCGTGCGCGTCGCCGCGCTCGCCGGCGACTGCGCCGGCGCGTTGACTCGCCGTCCGGCGACGATCAACAGCCATCGCTACGTCGAGCTGTACGCGCGCGGCTTCGTCTGCCGCGTTGATCGGCTCACCGAGCGGCTCGGCGTAACGCCGACCATCGAGCTGGCCGACGGCATCAGGCGGACGCTCGCATCGTGAGCGCCAACGGCGTCGCGCGCGCCGCCCTCGCCGCCGGCCTCGCCGTGCACGCCGTGTTTGCGACCGTCGCGCTGGCGAGGAGCGCGGAGCCCGCCGACGACTTCGACCGCTACTACGAGATTGCTACGGGTCCCGGACGGCCGTACATCGACTATCAGGTCGAGCATCCGATCGGCACGTGGCTCGTCTTCAAGTCGTTTACGAAGATCCCCGGCGGCCGCGCGTCGTTCGGACGTAGCGTCGTGCTCGCCAACGCGGCTGCCGACGCCGCGATCGTCGGAGCGCTGCTCCGGACCTGGGGCGTGCCCGCGGCCGCCTATTACGTGCTGGTCGCGTCGCCGATCGCCGGCCTGCTGTTCAACCGGATCGATTTCTGGTCGCTGGCCGCCGCCACGCTTGCTGTCGCCGCGTGGTGGCATCGCCGCGTCCGTTCGGCCCTGATCGCGCTCGCCGCGGGTGTGCTGCTGAAGATCTGGCCGCTGGTCTTCGCCGCGGCGTTCGTCAGCGACCGCCGGTTGAACGCGCGCGCGATCGTTCGCGCGGTCGGCATCGCGGTCGTCGCCGCCGCGGCCATTCTGCTCGTAGCCGACGCACGCGCGATCGTTGACGTCATCACGTTCCGCCACGCGCGTGGCTGGCAGATCGAGAGCATCGTCGGCAGCCTGGTGCATGCCGTCGGTCGCGAGCCGCCGCGAATGGAAAGCGGATCGTGGCGGGTCGGGTCGATGAGCGAGCTGACTGCCGTCGCGTTGTTCGCAATCGCGGCACCCGTCTCGTTGTGGTGCAGCTGGCGCGGATTTCGACGGCGGCTGATCGGCACCGGCTGGCTCGCGTCGATGTCGTGGCTGCTCGCGCTGTCGGCACTGTTCTCGGCGCAGTACATCGCGTGGCTGATTCCAGGCGGCGCGATCGCGTGGACCGAGGGGAACCGCCGCTCCGCGAGCCTCGCGGCCTGCTGCGTCGTGCTCACGCAGATGTTCTGGTCCTGCTACGAACAGGTTGTCGGCGGGGTGACGTTCGCGATGCTACTCGTGATCGTCAGAAATGCGATGGTGCTGGCGCTGGCGATCGACGCGACGGCCGCGCTGGCGGCCGGGTCACGGCTCCAGGCGAACCTGCAGCCGCAGCTGACGGCCGAAGGAGTTGTAGAACGCGCCGAACAATGGTGACGAGAGGTTGTTCTGCACTTCGATCGGCGTGAACCGATTCAGCGCGTTGTAGGCGCGAAGGCCGATCCACGGCTTCCCTTTGATGAACGTGAACCGGTGCTCGATGTCGAGGTCGAGCAGCGCGACGGTCGGGAAATGCATCACGGAATTGCGCGGCCCGACCCAGTCGAGCATGTCGTTCACGACCGAATACGGGAATCCGGTGTGGACCTCGAGGATCGACGAGACGAGCACGCGGTTCGCGAAGATCGTCCGCGTGTGCGCGACGAGCCGGTTCGGCACATGATTCGCCGTCGGCGCGTACTCGTCGCGCCCGATGATCGGCCAGCGGATGTTGTCGAAGAACGCCGTATACGTATTCAGGTTCGCGTACGACGACGAACGCGCGTAGGTGCCGCTGAGCTCGAACTGGCGCGACGGCGCGTAGCGCAGCGTGAATTCACCTTCCGTGTAGGACGATCGGCCGCGGCTCGACAGCTGCAGCTCGGTGATGCCGCGCAGCGGCGCCTCGATCGGGTTCACGATCAGCTCGTCGCTGCCCCGCCGGCTCAGGACGCCCGCGCGGAACGAGAAGCCGTGCACGAGCCGCTGATCGTACTGAATGTTCCACGTCGCGCTGCGCGCCACGTCCAGGCCTGGCGCGGCGACGTGGCGGTAGACACGCGGCGGGCCGAGCGCGGTGATGCCGTCCGGCGCGAACCGAATCTCCGCGCTGGTCTCGAGCTGATCGAACACGCCGACGACGGACGGCGTTCGTTCGAAGAAAAGCCCGTACCCGCCGCGCAGCGCGGCCGTGCCCGTCGGCGTCAGCAGCAGGACCGCGCCGAACCGCGGCGTCGCGTTCGTCCGATGGAGCACGCCGTCACGGTCGATGCGGCCGCCGAACTCGAGCAGCAACCGCCGATAGGGCTGCACCCGATCCTGCGCGAAGAGCGCCAGGTCCGTCGCGGTCAGCTGCTGCGACACCGGGCCGCCGACGGTGAGGATCCGCGCCAGCGTCAGGTCGTCGCGCCTGACCATCACGGTGCGGCTGTCGCTCGTGCCGCTGAAGTCGGCGTACATCACGTCGAGACCGGCCTTGAACAAATGCGTGACCGATCCCCAGTCGTACGAGCCGGTCATCGCTTCGACCCACTGGTACGCCGTCGTGGACCGGTGCTGGTCGTTGAAGAAATTTCCGCTGTTGCCGGACGGGATCAGCTGCATCGGCGCGTTGCCCCGCGGATCCACCGCCACGTTCCGATTGCTCACCTGCAGCGTCGATTCGAGGACGACCTTGTCCGACACGGTGGTGTGCGCGGCGATGCTGCCGGACGCGAGATGATCGCGCTCGTCGGGCGCGACGTCGGGGCCGTTGAAGGTGCTGAGCGTGATGTCCTCGGCGCGGCTCCGAAACAGATTGATGCTGCCGATCAGCGACTGCTTCGGCGAGAGGTTGGCATCGAGACGGGTGAACGCGCTCAGCCACTTGTTCGTCTTGGTCTGGTCGGGCGGCCGGCTCCACACCTCCGACACTTCATAGCGCAGCTGCGCGCTCTGCTCGAGAAACAGCCGGTTCTTGATGATCGGCCCGCCGACGCCAATCCGCGGCCCGAACGACTCCACGCCGACGATGTGCCACGGCTCGTCACGAACCGTCCGGAAGCTGATGTCGGGCGTGTTCAGCGCGACGCGCCACACGTCGCCCGCGCGCTTGGTGTTGATGAGGGTCAAGCCCGACGAGAAGCGTCCGAACTCGACCGCGTACGGATTCGGCAGGACTTCGACCGTGTCGATCGCGTCCACCGGCAGACGAAACAGCGGCGCGCCGGTCGACGTGTCGGTTTGCGTCGCCATGCCGATCTGCAGGCCGCTCTGATTCGTCCGGCCGCCCTTGATGCTCACGCCGCCCGGACCGTCGACGATGCCGGCGAGCAGCTTCAGCGCCGCGAGCACGCTGTTATCGCGAATCGGCAGCTGCTCGACGACGCGGCTGTCGAGCACGCCTTTGGTGCTGAGACCTTCACCGATCGTCGGCGGCGCCGTTTCGGCGTTGCCGATGACGTTGACCTTCTCGGTAAAGCTCGAGAGGCGCAGGTCGATCGCAATTTTCGCGGGTGCTTCACCGTCGACTTTGACGGTCGTCTTGACCTCATCGAATCCGGCAAGCGACGCGTAAACCTGATACACGCCGGGGGGGATGTCGGGTACGTGGGTGAGGCCTTCGCCGTCCGAGACAGCAGTCGCGATCGTGTGATCGTCGAATGAGGTCACGCGGACGCTGACGCCTGGCAGCAGAATCGAGCCGCTCTGTGTCGTCACCGTGACGTCGATGGAACCACGAGCGCTGGTTTGCGCGAACGCCGGGCTCGAGATCGTCCAGGCGATGCACGCCAGAAACAGCGCCGTACGACCCACACGTCTGAGCGCGCAATTCATCGGGAGGAAAAGATCATTGTACCATCCGACGCGCCGACGAACCGGTAGATCGTGAAGGCGTCATCCTGATAGATAGGACTCCATGCCGCGCACGACAGTTCCCGGCGCTCGCGAAAAAGTACGTGCGTGACGCGATACCGGTTGACCAACGCATCGAGCGCGCCGCAGCGGCGCGGCGACGCATACATCGCCGTTACACCTTCGAGCCGGCTTCGCCACTCGAGCACTTCCAGATCTTTATACGGATGCGACTTCGAGTCGGCGAGCACCGGCACACCCGCCGTCAATCGAAAGCGCTCCAAGTCGGGTGGAATGACGTAAAGATCGCCGCGATGCGCGTTCGCGCGGACGAATCGCATCATCGGCAGCGCGTCCGACTCGATGTCTCGACTGAAATCCAACCGCCACCGCGGCGGCAGAACGAGATCCGCCGATCGCGTCAGGCGCGCGTCTGCATGGAAGTACGCAAAGTGCAGCGCCATGCGAACCGCGCCGATGAGCGCGGAGACGGCCAGCGCCGCGATTGAAGCGATTCTCACGATGCGCGGGCGAACCACACTCGCCCGCAGAAGAACGAGCACGGCCTTCCAGACGATCAGCGCCGTCGCGATCGGCACGAGCAGCACCGACACACGCCACGGAAACAACAGCGCGAGCTGCGGACTTCCGCTCACGATTTGAATCGCGGTGACTGCAGCGCCCGCGGCAAACGGCGCGGCGAGAATCGGCAGCAGCTCGGTGCCCGCCGCCGCAGCGATGCCGGTCGCCATCCACATGATCTGCAGAACCGCGCGCCACCCGAACCAGCGCGCGGCGATCGTCTCCTGCGGCAGGTGCTGGACGAGCGCGGCGGCGGCCGCGGCCGAGGCCGCCGCCGACGTCGGCGCGAAGCGAATGACCACGCCGACGGCGGCGGGCACCAGACATGCCGCTGCGATGCCGACGAGGATCAGCGCGCTCGTGCGACCGCGATCTCGATTTTCGAGAAACACGAATGCCGCCAGGATCGCGGCGCCCGTCATCAGATACGTGAAATGCAGGACGACGACGCCGACGGTCATGAGGGTGGCAAGGCGCCGCCGGCCGTCGAGACAACACGCGATGGCCAGCGGCAGCAGCATCCCGAACGAGCTGGCCTGGAAGGCGCCGTGGCCGAAGATCTCCTGCTCCGCGAACCCCCAGTGCGTCATCTGCCA
>Ga0114129_10002821_pt1 | contig 24250 bp, 15 predicted proteins | sample RhiMetdeltSRZDD1_FD_80071 | JGI IMG/M metagenome (GOLD analysis project Ga0114129, IMG submission 80071) | Populus rhizosphere microbial communities from Tennessee, USA - Rhizosphere MetaG P. deltoides SRZDD1 (version 2) (version 2) | ecosystem: Host-associated > Plants > Roots > Rhizosphere >...
AAGCGTCATGCGATCGATCCGAGAGCGTCGACGGACTCCAGCGGTACGCCCGCCGCACACAGCGGGCACTCATCCGGTTTCCACATTTCGAACGGCGCGCGCTCCAGCGCTTCGATCGGGATGACGCGCTCGTTCGCAATCGAGTCGAACAGTCGCCCGAGCACGACGAGCGCGCCGATGGCGATCACCTGCGCGCCGGCTGACGTCAGGTCCTCGAGTGTTCCGCGCACCGCGGAGCCGGCGCTGATCACGTCGTTGACGATCGCCACACGGCGGCCCGCCGCGATCCGGCGAAGCGGCGGCGATAGACGGTAGCGAACCGGGAACAGGCTCTCTGCGCCGGCGTCGACGAAGCGTTCGGTGTAGATGAACTGGCAATCGAGCTCGGCCGCGACCATCAGCGCGACGAAGGCACCCTCGTTCAGTGGACCGCAGACGACATCGGGATCGTGCGGCCGCAGCATCGCGGCGAGGCGGGCGACGGACGGCCGCAGCAGATTCGGATGCCGGCACAGCGTCTCCAGATCCATCCACAGATTCGCGTGAAGCCCCGATTCGGTTTTGAAGTGGCCCCGACGCGAAGCGACGAACGCGAGGAGGTCGTCGGTCATGGGTGGAACGTCGCCGGCAAAATACTCAGACGTACATCGACCGGCCCTCGTTCAACGCGAGCCAGCCGCGGACGATGCGGTAGATGAACCAGAGCCCGACCACCACCATCGGTACCCACGCGATGATGATGCCGATGCCGAACGTCGCGACGACGAACAGCAGGCACAGCGCGATCCACAACAGGCCGTACCAGAACGTGCGAATCTGCCATCGGAAGTGCGATTCGAGCCAGGTGCCGCGCGCCTCGCTGCGCCAGACGTAATTCAGGATCACCGCGATGATCGATGGCCAGCCGGTGAGGAACGCTCCCACGACCGTCGCGGCGCCGAGAATGCCGGTCAGCAGGCTGAAGGCGTGCAGGGCATAGATGATGTGCGTCCGCTGGACGAGCGAAGGCGACACCGTGCTGATTGGAGGCTGCTGCATGTAGCGAGCTTAAACCAGCTGCCGCGCGTGGCATACACTTGGCGCACTCTGTCGGAGGGCTCGATGGCCAAGCGTCTGTGCGCCGCGTTCGCGTTTCTGCTGATGCTGGGGAGCCGGATGCCCGCGCAGCAGTTCCCGCCCGGCTACGTCGATCCGGCGCCGATCCTCGCGGCTGCCGCGCGAGAGATCGGCGAAGCGAACCTGAAGTGCATCACGTACTCAGGCACGGGGTACGGCGGTGCGGTAGGGCAGACGTTCGAGAACGCGGTGAACATCGACTGGCCGCGCATCGATGCGCTCGCGAACTACACGCGGACGATCAATTGGGAAACCGCCACGAGCAAGGAGACGTTCGACCGCAAGCCCGGACTGAATCCGGCGGCGTGGAAGTACGGCCTGGGCTGGCAGGACGGCACGCCGACGCAGAAGGCGACGCGCCAGACGCACATCGTCAGCGGCCGCGCGGCCTGGCACATCGATGGCGACGCCGAGCCGGTCGCCGTGCCGCCCGCGCTCGCGGAGCTGTATCAGCTGGACTTGTGGATGAATCCGCCCGGATTCCTCAAGGCGGCGCGCCTGCCGGGCGCCAATCCGATCGCCTTCTGGAGATGGGAACAGATCGAGAAGGGCCGCGACGGCAACGTCGTCCAGCCCGAGAAGGTGCACGTGGTCGCGATTACGATCCTCGGCAAGTACCGCATGGACGCGACGATCAATTCGGCGAACCAGATCACGCGGATCAAGACGACGGTCAGCGAGCCGGCGCTCGGCGATTTCAACATCGAGCACGAATCGACCAGCCAGCGGACGTTCGGCAGCGTGAAGTGGCCGATCGCGTGGCACTCGCATCAGGGGTGGGACGACAACTGGCAGTTCTACCGCCAGAGCACCGGACACAACGCCTACGGCGGCAACTTTCCGAACGTTCAGCCGAACGTGTGCGATCCCGTGCCCGTGCCGCCATCGCTGGCGCAGCCCGCGACGACGACATCCGTTGCCGTGGAGAAGCTCGCCGATGGCGTATATCTGATGGGCGGCGGTCCGGCCAACAGCTACATGGTCGAGTTCCGCGATTTCGTGGCGATGTTCGAGGCACCGGGCGACGAAGAACGAAGTCTCGCGGTGATCGAGGCAGTGGCAAAGCTGGCACCCGGCAAGCCGATTCGCTGGCTGGTCAGCTCGCACCCGCACTTCGATCACATCGGCGGTCTCCGGACGTATCTGCACATCGGCGCGACCATCGTCGCGCACATGAAGAACATCGCGTTCCTGAACCGCGACGTGCTGAACTACGAACCGCGGACCGTGAAGCCTGACATCGTGTCGCGGTGGCCGCCGACCGAGCTCTCCGAGGGCTACAACTACGAGGCCGTTCAGGAGAACTACGTGATCACCGACAACCAGCGCATTCTGCGGATCTACTACGTGCAGCCGCTGCAGCACGTCGAAGGCATGCTGATGGCGTACTTGCCCGCCGAGCGCATCGCGTTCGAAGCGGACCTGTTCGACACGCACGAAGCGCCGCGGGCCGCGCAGCTGCCGGCCATGCGCAGCCTCGCGACGCAGGTCGCGCGCATGAAGCTCGACGTGCAGACGCTGGCGCCGATCCACGGGAGACCGGTGCCGTGGAGCACGTTCCAGGCCGCCCTGAGCTCGCTGACCGGTCAAAGCCGGCAGTGACGGACACCGCTCTACAATGCATCGTATGAAACGGCGTGGACTCCTGTTCGTTCTCATCGCGTTGTTGTGCGCGGTTTCGATCCACGCGCAGCGCGGCCGGCGCAACCAACCCACATCGACCGAAGCCTTGTCGTTCCGATGGGTCGGGCCCGTGGTGGGCAATCGCGTCGCCTCCGTCGCGGGCGTGCCCGGCGATCCGACGACTTACTACGCAGGTGCGGCGTCGGGCGGAATCTGGAAGACCACCGACGGCGGCATTCGGTGGGATCCGATCGCCGACAGCCTTCCGGTCCAGGCCATTGGCGCGATTGCCGTCGCGCCGAGCGACCCGAGCGTCGTCTGGGCCGGTACCGGCGAGGCCTGGGCGATCCGCGATTCGGACGTGATTGGCGACGGCGTCTACAAGTCGGTCGACTCGGGCCGCACGTGGACGCACGCGGGACTCGACGAGACCGGCCGGATCGCGCGCGTCGTGATTCATCCGTCGAACCCCGACATCGTGCTCGTGTGCGCGACCGGGCGCCTGACCGGACCGCAGCGCGAGAAAGGCGTCTTTCGCACGACCGACGGGGGACAGCACTGGGATCACGTGCTGTTCGTCGACGAGCGCACCGGCTGTTCGAGCCTGTCGACGGACGCAAAGAACCCGCGCACGATCTTCGCGGGCACGTGGCAGGTGGAAATGCATCCGTGGGCCGAGCTGAGCGGTGGCGCGGGCAGCGGCATCTACGTGTCGCACGACGGCGGATCGAGCTGGACGAAGGTCGAAGGGTCCGGCCTGCCGCGGTCGCCGCTCGGGAAGATCGGCGTGGCCGTGGCGCCGACGAACTCGAATCGCGTCTACGCCCTCATCCAGACCGCGGATCAGGGATCGGTCTGGCGGTCGGATGACGGCGGCCGCGCGTGGCGCGTGGTCAACTGGTCGCGCGAGCTGATCGGACGCGCGGGGTACTACATTCACCTCGCCGTCTCGCCGGAGAACGAAGACGAGGTGCTCGTCTCGAACAGCTCGTTCTTCCAGTCGACCGACGGCGGCCTCACGTTCCGATCGGTGTCGTGGGGCGGCGACAATCACGACATCTGGTGGGACCCGAAGGACGCCGATCGCTTCGTAATCACACACGACGCGGGGATGACGATCACGACGCAGCACGGACGCAGCACGCAGCGCGTGTCGCTGCCGATCGGCCAGATGTATCACGTGGCGGTCGATAACCAGGTGCCGTACTACGTGTACAGCAACATGCAGGACGACGGCACGATGCGCGGTCCGGCGCATGCGGCCGAAGGCGCGGGCGCCGGCTACAACGGATCGGGCAACGTGTGGGATCACGGACTCGGCGGCTGCGAATCGGGCCATACCATCCCGGACCCGGTCGATCCCAACATCGTCTGGTCCACGTGCTACGGCAACAAAGTGACGCGGTACGACCACCGCACCAGGATTCCGCGGTCCGTCGCGCCGTGGATGATCACGCTCGACTCTCCGCCGCAGGATTCGAAGTACCGCTGCCACTGGACGGCGCCGATTGCGATCGATCCGTTCAACCACGAGAACGTGTTCTACGGTTGCAACGTGATCTTCCAGACCACCAGCGGCGGCCAGAGCTGGAAGGTGATCAGCCCGGATCTGTCGACGCAGGATCCGTCGAAGATCGTGTCGTCCGGCGGGATCGTCGGCGACAACCTCGGACAGTTCGCGCCCGAAGTCGTCTTCGCGATCGCGTTCTCCGAGATCGAGAAGGGCCTCGTGTGGGCCGGGACGAACGACGGCAAGGTGTGGAACTCGCGCGACAGCGGCGCCACGTGGAACGACGTCTCGAAGCACATCGCCGACATGCCGTCGTGGGGGATGGTGACGAAGATCGAGCCGTCGCACTTCGATCGCGGTACCGCGTACGTCGCGGTCGACAACCATCTGATGGACAGCCGCGAGCCGTACATCTTCAAGACGGCCGACTACGGCGCGACGTGGAAGCGCGTCAACGGCGATCTCCCCAGCGCGCATCCGTTGTCCTACGTCCGCGCCGTCGCGGAGAACCCGAACCGGAAGGGGATGCTGTTCGCCGGCACGGGCCGCAGCTTCTATTACTCGAAAGACGACGGCGCGCACTGGACGGAGCTGTCAGCGAGTCTGCCTCACGCGCCGGTCAGCTGGGTCGTCGTGCAGAAGGCGTTTCACGACGTGGTGGTCTCGACCTACGGCCGCGGCATCTACGTGCTCGACGACGTTACTCCGCTCGAACAGGAACCGCCGGCCGAGACGCGAAGCGCGCATTTGTTCGCGCCGCGCCCGGCGTACCGATGGACGCAGCGCGGCCGCGCCTACATCAATTACTCTCTCGCCGGCGCGCCACGCGATCCGATCGACGTGCAGATCGTCGACGGCGACGGAAAGACCGTTCGGCAACTGAAGTCGAGCGGACACGAGGGCTTGAATCGCGTGACGTGGGATCTCCGGTACGACCCGCCGAAGCTCGTCGCCTTGCGCACCACGCCGCCCGAGAACCCGCGCATCTGGGAGGAGCCGCGGTTCCGGGGCCAGGACACGCGGCCGGTGACACACTGGGGGCTCGAGCCCGCGCAGGTCGGCCCGATCGTGACGCCCGGGAAGTACACGGTGAAGCTCACCGTCGACGGCCGGTCGCTCACGCAGCCGCTCGAGATTCTGCGCGATCCGAAAGTGCCGACGTCGAACGCCGACCTCGATCTGTCCGTGAAGCTGCAGCTCCGGCTGCGCGACAACATCACGGCCGCGGCGGAGATGGTCAACACCATCGAAGTCATTCGCAAGCAGCTCGAGGACGTCCGGAACGCGTATCGCGACGATCCGTCGAAGACGGCGATGCTCCAGCAGGTGACGGCGATGGACAAGAAGCTGCTCGACGTCGAGACGAGGCTCCTCGAGCCCGCGCAGATGACGAGCGACGATAAGTACTTTCAGCAGGCGTATCGCGTCTACATGAACCTGATCTGGCTGAACGGCGAGGTCGGTCCGGGCGCCGGCGACGTCGCGGGCGGCGCCGACTTTCCGCCTACCGACACGTCCGTGGCGGTCGTCGAGACGATTGAAAAGGATCTGAACGCCGCGCGAGCGGAGTACAAGAAGGTGATGGAGCAGGAGGTGCCGGCGTTCAACAGGGCGATCGCGGGGACGACAGCGCCGCTGGTGAAACCGTAACGACAGCTAGCACGAAAACACGAAGACTCGAAAACACGAAGTGAGCTTTGTGGTTCGTTGTTTTTTCAGCGATTGAGTAACGTTCGGGCGTTCCGGAGCTCCTTCCCGTACTGCGCGGCCGGCGCGCTCCGCACGAACTGTTCGAGATATCGCCGCGCGGCGACGGGCTGTCCGTCCCGCGCGAGCGTCATGCCGAGATCGTACAGCGCGTCGTAGTTCGACGGCTGGAGCTCGACGGCTCGCGTCCAGTGCTCGATCGCGTCCCTGCGGTTGCCGCTCCGCTCGGCGCTCATTGCGAGCCCGTTGTGCGCCTGCGCTGACTGTGGATCCCGCGCGAGCGCCTGCTCGAACGCGCGGCGCGCCTCACTCAGCTGCCCCCGATCCAGCGCCACCGCTCCGACGTTCTCGTACACCATCGCGCTGCCCGGATCGATCTGAAGCGCGCGGTCGAAGGCGGCCTGCGCCTCGGACGCGCGGCCTGCGCGCGCGTACGCAAGGCCGAGCGCGTTCAGCGCGTCGAACGCCGGCTCCAGCGCGACGGCCTGCTCCATGATCGTGATGGCTTCGCTGGCCCGTCCGCTTTCGACGAGGTAGCTGGCCAGCTGCACCGAGATTCCCGCCAGGCTCGCGGCGGCCGTTGGCGAACGGCGGGCCGCATCGGCGAGTTCCCGCCGAAGCGTCTCGGTTGCGGCGGCCGCGTCGCCGACCCGCCAGTAATCGAACGCGAGGTGGCGCGATGCCGCGATCATCTCGGGACGTTCCGTCAGAATGGCGCGATAAACGGCGATCGCTTCCGGAAGACGTCCGCGCTCCTCCAGCTCGGCGGCCTCGTGCATCCGGCGATCCAGGTGAACGAGACGCTTCGGATCGTCTCGTTCGGTCGCCGATGAAGGCGGTCGGGCCCCTGTCGGGGTCACGTAACCGAGCGAGCGCAGGCGTGCCGCAACCTCCGCGGCTTCGGGCTGTGGCGCCGCCGGCAGCGAGGCGCTGAATTGCGCGAGCCGTGATGCGAGGGTGCGCGTCGCCTCCGCATCGTGAGGCGCGCGATTGTCCTGCTCCGCGGCGTCGCGCGCCAGGTCGTAGAGCTCGGGAATCGGCAGCTGGACGAACTTCTGGCGTCCGACCAGGACTCCGCTGAGCGGCGCCCAGCCGTACTCGAGCGCTCCCGACATCGCCTCGAAGTACGAGGCTCGTTGTTCGCCGTCCTGTCGATCGGCGGCCGTTCGAAGCGAATGGCCGGGCAGGTCGGTCGGGATCGGCAGGTCGAGCGCGTCGAGAATCGTCGGCAGGAGGTCGACGTGCCGCGCCGGCTCGTCCACTCGTCGTCCGTCGTCTCGCCTGCCCGCAGCAGCTCCGCGCCAGTCGCGGAGAGCGAAGGCGGGTCGCGGCTCCCCGATGATGAGCGGAACGTGCAACGTCGATTCGTACGCGAACAGGCCGTGCGTTGCCTCGCCGTGCTCGCCCAGCGCTTCGCCGTGGTCTCCGGTGACTATCACGAGCGTCGGTCGCGGACTGTGTCCCACGGCTTCGAACAACGGGCCGAGCCCGGCATCGACCGCCGCGACCTCCCCGTAGTAGGGCTGCGACGCGTACTCGCGGTCGAACGGCGGGGGAGGGCGATACGGGGCGTGCGGCTCGTACACGTGCACCCACGCGAACCATCGGCCCCGCTGCGCGGCGATCCAGGCAACCGCGCGCTCGACGACGACCGTCGCCGGCCGCTCCGGGATTACGAAGGCCGCACCCGTTTCCGTGTCGTCGAAGCGGCCGTCATAGGTCGCGAACCCCGGAGTCAACCCGAAGCGCGCATCGAGGGGAAACGCGCCGACGAACGCGGCGGTTGCAAAACCGGCGTTCGCGAGCCGAGTTGCAACCGTTTGTGTGCTCGGGGTGAGTCGATACCCGCTGTTCTCGCGATAGCCGTGCTGGAAGGGATACAGCCCCGTCAGCATGCTCGCATGCGACGGCAGCGTCGTCACCGCGTGCGCGTGCGCGAACGTGAACCGCACGCCCTGACGGGCCAGCGCGTCGATGTTCGGCGTGCGTGACGGCCCGCCGTCACTTCCGAGCGCGCCGGCGCGGAGCGTATCGATCGTCACGAGCAGCACGTTGCGATTGCCATCGCGCTCCAGGTCGAAGCGCGACGCGCGTCCGCATGCCGCCGCGGCGATCGCGGCGGCCGCGATCATCCAAACGATTGGAACCACGCTCGAAATTCGCGACAAAGCTCTTGATCTCGCGCGACGGCGCCTCTACGCTCTTGGCCACGGTCCGCCACGTACGGTCCGCCTACGCGCCTTCGCCAAGGCTACGGCGGACACTACGTACGGCCATCAGTCGACTTGCAAGACCGTGTACGCGGAGGCGCGAGCCTCCAGGAGGATGTATGAGCGTGTGTCGTCGCACAGGGATAGTGTGCCTGCTTCTGCTGGCCTGCGCCATGCCGGCCGCGGCGCAGGTGAGCATGGGCGAAGTGTTCGGCAAGGTGACCGACGGTACCGGCGGCATCCTGCCGGGCGTGACGGTCACGCTGAGCGGTCCGGCCCTCATTCGTCCGCAGACGACGATCACCGTCGAGAGCGGCGCGTATCGATTTCCCCGCATCCCGATCGGCACTTACACGATCACGTTCGAGCTTGCCGGTTTCAAAAGGAACGTCCGCGACGGCATCATCATTCAGGCCGGATTCAACGCAGAGATAGACGCGAAGCTGGATCTGTCGACCGTGCAGGAAACCGTGACGGTGAGCGGCGAGAGCCCCGTCGTCGACACGCGCTCGACGCAGCTGTCGGCGAGCTTTTCGAAGGAGATGCTCGAGACGATTCCAACGGCGCGCGACCCCTGGGTCGTCCTGCAGCAGACGCCCGGCATGGTCATGAGCGGCCAGAACGTCGGCGGCAACCTCTCGGGCCAGCAGACGTCGTTCACGGCCATGGGCTCGAGCAACAACCAGCAGTGGACGATGGACGGCGCGGTCGTCAGCGACATCGCGTCCGGCAACTCGTCGCCGACCTATTACGACTTCGACTCGTTCGAGGAAATCAACATCACGAAGGGCGGAAGCGACGCGTCGCAGCAGGGCGGCGGCATCCAGGTGAACTTCATCACGAAGAGCGGCGGCAACACCCTGCGCGGATCGGGCCGGTGGTACAACACGAACCAGAAGTTCGAGGCGAACAACATCAGCGACGCGCAGCGCGAGCTGGGCGCGGCCGGCGGCAACCCGATTCAGGACATCAAGGACTACGGTATCGAGGTCGGCGGCCCGGTCGTGAAGAACAAGTTCTGGTACTGGGGCACCGCGTCGACGAACAACATCGACGTCGGCATCGTGAACTTCTACGACACGACGCTCGGCAGCACGTGCCAGACGCTCGCGGGCGACACCAGCCTCGCGAGCAGCAAGAGCACGTCGGGCGGCTACCGCTACGCGATCAAGGACCTGTGGAACTGCTACAAGACGGACAACACCACGCTGATCAACTACAACGGCAAGCTGCAATTCCAGGAGAACTCGGGCAACAAGTCGACGTTTACGGTCACCGACGGCATCAAGCGCCGGAACTCGCGCGGCGCCGATGCGTTCCATCCGCTCATCACGACGCGCCGGCAGGACGGCCCGACCGTCTTCTACCGCGGCGACCATCAATGGATCGCGTCGAACCGTCTGACGATGACGATGCAGTACACGCACATCTCGGAGAACTGGGGCCAGTTCTTCCAGAACGACTCGCTGTTCGACGTGCAGGCGATTCAGGAAGTCGACACCGGGTTCTTCGCGCGCAACTCGAACAACGGCAACTACGAGACACATCGTCCGCAGGACGACTACCGCGCGGACGGCAACTACTTCCTGTCGAGCTTTCTGAAGGGCGATCACGCGATGAAGTTCGGCTTCTCGTACCGGCGGTCGCCGGTCGACTCGCTGACGACCATCGGCGGCGGCGCCGTCATCAGGATGCGCTCGACCGCGAACATGGGACCGTGCGTCGTCGCCGGTGTCTCCTACGCGGCGGGTGCGAACGGCTGTCAGGAAGCCAACATCGTCCGCGACGGAGAGACGGCATACACGCTGTACTCGAATTCAGCCTACTGGAACGACTCGTACAAGACGGGCCGGGCGACCGTCAACGTCGGCGTGCGCTTCGACCGCCAGTACGACATCGCAAGCGAGGCCAACATCCCGGCGAACCGCATTTTGCCGACCTTGCTGCCGGCGGTCCATTTCGCGGGCCTCGACTCCGGAGCCCGGTTCAAGGACGTCTCGCCTCGAGTCGGATTCACGTACGACCTGCGCGGCAGCGGCAAGACCGTCCTCAAGGCGAACGCCGCGCGGTATTACGGCCTCGGGATGAGCACCGCCACCCGAATCCAGCCGACAGGAAACACGACGCTGCGATATCCATGGAAGGATCTGAGCGGCGATCAGATTGTGCAGGCGAACGAGCTCGACGTGACCAGGCTCCTGACGACGCCAACGTCCAACTACGACATCAACAACCCGTCGGCGGTCACGACGCCGAACAAGGTCGATCCGAACCTGACGAATGACTACACCAACGAACAGGCCATCGGCATCGACCATGAGCTGATGAACTCGCTCGCCGTTTCGGTCTTCTACTATCACCGCCGCTACGGCAGCTACGCGCGGCTGTTCCGGACGCAGGATTTCAGCGAGGAGTACTTCCCCGCGAGTTTTACCGCGACGTGCGGCAACGCGGCGACCTGTGGGAGCCAGGTGTTCTCAGGAACGTACTACCAACGGACTTCGGCATTGCACGCGCCGCAGCTGTACAGGAATGACGGACGCTACTACGCCTATCACGGCCTCGAGGTCAGCGTGCGGAAGCGTCTCAGTCACAACTGGATGATGAGCGGCAGCGTCGTGCGCAACCGCGAAAAGGAATACTTGCCGCAGGCCAACCGCGACTACCTCGACCCGACGAACATCGCGCTGGTCAACGGACGCGAAGGCGGCTCGCTGGTGTACAGCGCCACGACGTGGCCGACGGGTGCCAATCAGCGCCAGATTCCGTGGGTCGGCAAGCTCGGCGGGATGTATCAGTTTCCCTGGAGGGTGACGGCAGCCGCCAACTTCATCGCGCAGACCGGCAGTCCGCTCAATCCGTACCTCCAGTCGCCGAATCGCACCGGCAGCCTCGGGACTGTCAACGTCCTGGTCCAGCCGGTGAACTCGATGCACTACGACAACTACTACCAGCTGGACCTGCATGTCGACCGCGCGATCCGGCTCACCGGGTCCCGGCGCGTGACGCTGAACGCGGATCTGTTCAACGCGTTCAACAACAACGTCGTGCTCGTGCGGACGGAGCGGCAGAATCAGTCGACCGCGAACAACATCACGACGCTGCTCGCCCCGCGCATCGCGCGGTTCGGCATCAAGGTGAACTTCTAAGGCTCTTCCTTCTCCACAACGTGTCCGCATTCCGAGTCCGGTAAACTCGGAATGCGGACATGATCTTCACGCGCAGGATCCACGTCCTTCTCCTCGCTGTCGGCGTCGTCGCGTTCTCCGTCGTCGTGTGGGATCTCACGATGGGCGGCTTCTACTTCACCGTTGGCGGCGTGCGCGTCTCGTCGTGGGAGGCGGACAAGCCGTTTCGCTACGGCATGCTGGCGATCGTGGCGACGCTGGCCCTGTACGATCGCACCGCCGCGCCGCACGCGACGAGCTGGCAGTGGATCGAGCGGTCGTCGTTCGCGATCGCAGGCGCCGTGGCGATGGCGTCGGCGATCGTCGCCGTCCGATACGGGATCTTCGCGGCCGGCGGCGCCGATGGATATGGCTACGTCAGCCAGGCGCACCTGTGGGCGAGTCGACGGATCGTCGTGCCCGATCCGCTGGCGCCGCTCGAGCCGGTGCTTGGCAGTGCGGTCGCTCCGCTCGGCTACCGCCTCGGTCCGACGCCGGGAACGATCGTGCCGATTTACGCGCCCGGCCTGCCGATGGCGATGGCGGCGGCGCTCCGCATTGCGGGGCCCGCCGCTGTTTATTTCGTTGTGCCGCTGCTCGGTGCCCTTACCGTGTGGCTGACGTACGTGCTCGGCGCGCGCACCGATCGTCCGCTGACCGGAATGCTCGCGGCCGTTCTGGTGGCGTTCAGTCCCATCTTCATGTTCCATACGCTCGTGCCGATGAGCGACGTTCCGGCGACCGCATGGTGGATGCTTGCGTGGGTCTTCGCGATTCTGCCCGGGACGGCCGCGCCTCTTGCGTCAGGTCTCGCGGCGTCGGCGGCGATCCTCACGCGGCCGAACCTCGTGCCGCTCGCCATCGTGCTGCTCGCGGTCGTCGCCGCGCCGAAGCCACGCCTGCCACGTGAGGCGCTCTTTGCGGCCGGCGTCGTGCCGGGCTGCCTCGCCATCGCGGCGATCAACGCGCGCTTGTACGGATCGCCGCTGGCGTCGGGCTACGGTCCATTCGAGCTGCTCTACGCGTGGAACCGCTGGAAGGTGAACCTGCAGCATTACGCAGGCTGGCTCGTCGACCTGCAGACGCCGCTGATCCTTCTGGCGTTTCTCGCGCCGGTTGCGGCTCGTGTTCGTCACGCCAAGGCGATGCTGGCGTTCTTCGGAGTGCTGTTGCTGTGTTACCTCTGGTACCTCACGTACGACATGTGGTCGTTTCTGCGGTTCCTGCTCCCGGCAATACCGCTCCTCTTCATCCTGGCAAGCGCCGTTGTCATCAAGCTCGCAGAGGCGTTGCCGATCTTTCTTCGATCTTCAGCGCTGATCATCGTGGCGACGCTCCTGCCGATCTGGTACGTCGCGAAGGCGGACAGCCTGACCGTGTTCGACATGCGGCGGGCGGAGCAGCGGTACGTCGCGGTCGGCGAGCACGCCGGCCGCGCGCTGCCGGCGAACGCGATCGTGCTCACAGTGATCGAAAGCGGGAGCGTGCGGCTGTACGGCAGCCGGCCCACGGTGCGATGGGACATGATCGAACCGGAACGGCTCGACTCGCAGATCGACACGCTCCGGACCCGCGGCTATCGACCGTACTTGCTGCTCGAGGAATGGGAACTGCCGCTCTTCCGCGAACGCTTCGGCGCGGCCAGTCAGTACGGCCGTGTGGACTGGCCGCCGGCGTTCGAGTACCGCGATATCCACAACGTGCGCATTCACGATTTCGCCGACCGCGTGCGGCACCTGGCGCACGAAGAGATCGTCACGGAGCCCGTCCCAAACAGGTGCCAGGTGCTGGGTGCCGGGTGCTAAACAGGTGCCAGGTGCTGGGTGCCAGGTGCTGGGTGCCGGTGCGGGGGGCACGGTTATAATGTTGCGCAAGGAGGGCCTGTGTACATGAAGTCGTCTGCCGATCGTGCCGTGAACGGGTCCGCCTTGCCGGGCTAGACCGCGAGACATCCCGCCGCCGCGGACCCTCACCGCCTCCACACCAAGCGTTTCGCGCGCGAAGGAGAGCGTCGTGTCTTCACTGGCACGTCTCGGCTGGGGTCCGTTTTTCGAGCAGCAGATTCGATCGATTGATGCGAGCGAACCGTCGCGGGCGCTGTGCTCGCGGGTGATTCAGGAGGAACGCGGCGCGTATCGCGTTGCGGGGCAGTTCGACGGCTGGGCGGAGATCAGCGGGCGGTTTCGCCGCCACGCGCCGCAGGCCGCCGACTTTCCGGCGGTGGGCGACTGGGTCCTGCTGGCGCGGAGCGACGCCGGCGGCGACGGCCGGGCGCTGATTCACGGTCGCCTCGAGCGGCGCAGCGCCTTGTCCCGTACGGCCGCCGGCCGACGGGTCGACGAGCAGATCGTCGCGGCGAACGTCGACACGATTCTGATCGTCACGGATGTCGACGATCTGAGCGCGCGCCGCATCGAGCGGTATCTCACGATGATCTGGGACGCCGGCGCGGTGCCGGTCGTCGTGTTGAACAAGACCGACCTCGTGGCGGAGCCGTCGCGAGTGGCCGATGATCTTCGCGGCCGCCTTCCATTCGTCGACATCGTGACGCTCAGCGCGATCGGGCCGGCGTCGCTGGACGCGTTGGCGCCGTACCTGCAGCCTGCGACGACGGTCGCCCTCGTCGGATCCTCGGGCGTCGGCAAATCGACGATCGTCAACCGGCTGGTCGGCCACGCGCGGCAGAAGGTCGCCGCGATTCGCGAGTCCGATGGCCGCGGCCGGCACACGACCACGTCGCGCCAGCTGATCGAGCTGCCGGGCGGTGCGCTGCTGATCGACACACCCGGCATGCGCGAGCTGCTGCCGTGGGCCGACGCGTCCGCGGTCGAGGCGGTCTTCGAGGACATCGAACAGCTGGCAGGCGGCTGCCGCTTCGCGGACTGCGCGCACGCATCCGAGCCGGGCTGCGCGGTGCTGGCGGCGGTTGACGCCGGCACACTCGATCCCGATCGACTCGAGAGCTTCAGGCGATTGTTACGCGAGGCGGCGTTCGAGGAACGTAAACGCGACAAAGCCGCGGAGGCGGAGCACAAACGCCGCTGGAAGAAGATCCACCAGGCGAACAAAGCGCTGTACCGCGAGCGCGATCGCCATCGATGAGAATCGTGCGACTTTGTGTCACGCGCCGTGCCTGTCGAATCCGTCAAACACGCAGCCGCGCCCGACTGCACGCACGCGACGGATCTGTTTCGCGGCGAAACCGTTTGGAGCGGGCCGTCCAGTCTGTGCGAAAGACGCGGCGCAGGCCCTCCTCGGGGCGCGCGACCTCAACGGTCGCGCGCCGCGTTCCACGTGCCGAAGAAGCCGGAGCCGCGTCTTTCCGGCCCGCGGAAACGGTTTCGTCGCGGAATAGATCCGTCGCGTGACGCGGCGGGATGTTCCGATCCGTGTTTGACGGATAGACAGGTCCATCATGGGACACCGCAGCGAGCAGTGCGTGATTCTTCTAGAATAGGCCGGGCGTTCAAGAAGGCGATTTTCGATGAACATGACCGACTTGCAGACGATGCTGGATTATCACTACTGGGCGCGCGATCGGGTACTCGACGCGCTGGAGCCGCTGACGCGGGAGCAGTTCACGCGCGATCTGGGCAGCAGCTTCAAATCGATCCGCGACACGGCGGCGCACACGCAGGGAGCGGAATGGGCGTGGCACGAGCGGTGGCAGGGCCGATCCCCGACGACGCTGCTGCCGCCGGAGCGGATTCCGGACGTCGCCACGCTGCGGCGCGACTGGGCGGCGCTCGAATCGAACGTCCGCGCGCTCGCGACGACGCTCGGCGACGCGGGTGTCGCCAGGGTGTTCGCCTACAAGCTGCTGAGTGGTGCCGAGGGTTCGTCCCCCTTCTGGCAGATGCTGCAGCACGTCGTCAACCACGCGAGCTATCATCGCGGCCAGATCACGACGATGCTGCGGCAGATCGGGGCGCAGCCGCCGAAGGCCATGGACATGATCGCGTTCTATCGCACGAGGTAGGAAGGCAGGAAGGGCAGGAAGAGCAGGAAGGGCAGGTCGTTGGAGGCTCCGATGAGAGGTGTTGTCGTTATCACGCTTTCGGTCGTGGTCTCGTTTGCGCCGAGCGTGGTGCGGACGGCCGGGTCGCCGCCGACGATTGCGCAGTTCCTCAGCCCGGCGTACCCCCAGGATCTCGTCGCGGCGAAGAAGGCCGATCGGATCGCGTGGTGGTCGTACGAGCGCGGACAGCGCGACGTTTACACCGCCGCGGCGCCGGAGTTCCGTCCGGTGCGCCTGACGAACTTCACGGCGGACAACGGCGTCGAGATTGGGGACCTGCAGATCTCGGACGACGGCACGGTCGTGACGTTCGTGCGTGGAACGCAGCCGAACCGCGAAGGATGGGTGGCGAACCCGACGAGCGATCCCCGCGGCGCGGATCGCACGCTGTGGGCCGTGCGCACGACGGGCGGAGCCGCGTCCAAGATCGGCGAGGTCACGACGCCGGCGCTGTCGCCCGATGGACGGTCGGTCGTGTTTGCGAAGGACGGGCAGATTTACAGGCTCGACGTCACGGTCCGCCTGAAGGCGGACACTACTGGAGCTGCGGTCCGCCTGAAGGCGGAAACTACTGGAGTCGCGGTCCGGCCGAAGGCGGACACTCCGAACATTCGCGCGTGGGGGACGAACAGCAGCCCGCAGTGGTCGCCGGACGGCAGCCGCATCGCGTTCGTCAGCAACCGCGTCGATCACTCGTTCGTCGGCGTGTTCGACGTCCGCACGCGCGGCCTCACGTTCATGTCGCCGAGCGTCGATCACGACACCAGCCCGACGTGGTCGCCGGACGGCAAACACGTCGCGTTCATTCGCCGGCCCGGGACGCCGTTCGGGCAGCAGGCGCATCAGGGCGCCGGCAGCATCGGGAATCCGGACGGTCCTGCCTACAATCCGCTGACCGCGCTGCGCGGACGCGGGCGCGGCGGCGAGGGCGGACGCGGCGGCGGGCGGGGACAGGCGGCGACCGAAGCGAGCCGATCCGATGACCGCCCCGGGCTGACGTCGGCGACGTTCGCCGGCGGCTACACGCTGTCGTTTTGGGTGGCCGACGCGTCGACCGGCGAGGCGCACGAGTTCTGGCACAACCAGCCGGGCGATGCGCAGTTCATCGCGGTCAACACGATCCGCTGGGCCGATGCGGATCACGTGATCTTCCAGGCGGAGCCGGAGGAGTGGATTCGGTACTACACGGTCCGCCTAAAGGCGGACACTACGCCTGCCACGGTCCGCGTAAAGGCGGACACTACGTACGAGCGGCCCGTGATGCTCACGCCGGGCGACGGGATGGTCGAGAACATCGCGCTCTCGAGCGATGGCGCCACGCTCTTCTACTGCACGAACGCCGGCGACATCGAACGGCGCCACATCTGGAAAGTGCCGACACGCGGCGGGCAGGCGGTTCAGTTGACGAAGGGGGACGGCATCGAAACGTACCCGGCGGCAATGGCGTCCGGGACGCACGTCGCCGTCCTCAGCGCCGATGCGCGACGCCCGCAATCGGTCGCGATCGTATCCGACGCACCCCGGGAACCCGCCGAACCCAGGATCATTTACCCGACGCTGTCCGCGGATTTTCCGCTCGCCGAGCACGTGCGGCCTGAAATTGTGACAACGAAAGCGCCCGACGGCGTCGAGATCCACAACCAGCTGTTTCTGCCGAAGGATTTGAAAGCGGGCGACAGGCGGCCGGCGATCATCTTCGTGCACGGCGGACCGGTCCGCCAGATGCTGCCCGGCTACCACTACATGCACTTCTATCACATCGCGTACGCGGTCAATCAGTGGCTTGCGTCGCGCGGTTACGTCGTGATGTCCGTGAATTACCGGAGCGGCATCGGGTACGGCAAGTCGTTTCGCATGGCACCGAACACCGGCGGCCGCGGCAACGCGGAGTATCAGGACGTTCTCGCGGGAGGGAAGTACCTTCAGTCGCGCAGCGACGTCGACCCGACTCGCGTCGGCATCTGGGGTCTCTCGTACGGCGGCGTGCTGACGGCGCAGGCGCTCGCGCGCAACTCCGACGTGTTCAAGGTCGGCGTCGACCTGGCCGGCGTGCACCTGTGGGGCAGCTCGCTCGAGCGGGACAGCGTCTCGTATCAGGCGTCGGCAATCTCGGCAATCGACACCTGGAAGTCGCCGGTGCTGCTGATCCACGGAGACGACGACCGCAACGTGCAGTTCTCGCAGACGACCGGGCTCGTGCAGCTGCTCCGCGCGCACAACGTGTATCACGAGCTGATCGTGTTTCCGGATGACACGCACGAAACGCTGTTGCACAAGCGCTGGATGGTGGCGTTCAACCGGATGGAGGAGTTCCTCGGCCGCTTCCTGAAAGCCGACAGCGTGAAGACGACCGCCAGCGGCAGGTAGGGCGCGCTTCGCGCTGATGATCGTCTTCCTGCAGATCGCCGTCATCCTCGCGGTCTCCGCGGCGATGCGGCGCGTGGTCGCGCCGTTCCGGCAGCCCGCGGTGATCGGCGAGATGCTCGCCGGTATTTCGCTCGGGCCGTCGCTGCTCGGGTGGATCTCGCCGGGCCTGTTCGCCGCGCTCTTCCCCCCGCCGAGCCTTCCGTCTCTCAACGCGCTCAGTCAGATCGGCCTCGTCCTGTTCATGTTCGGCGTCGGCCTGCGGATCGGGACGCCGTACAGCGGTCCCACCCGCCGCGTTGCGCTCGTGACGAGCATCGTCAGCATCGCGGTGCCGTTCGTGCTCGGCGCGTGGCTCGCGACCGCGCTGCACGAGCGCCTCGCGCCGGCCGGCGTGAGCGTGCTGCCGTTCTCGCTGTTCATCGGCGCGGCGATGAGCATCACCGCCTTTCCCGTGCTCGCGCGGCTGCTGCTCGACCGCAATCTGCTGACGACCGACCTCGGCCGGATCGCCATCAGCTGCGCCGCGTTCGACGACGTGACCGGATGGCTGATTCTGGCGGCGGTGATGATGCTGATGGGACACGAGGGCGGTCCGTCGCCGATCGTGAGGGTCGTCCTGCTGGTGCTCTATCTCGCCGTGATGCTCGTCGTGGTTCGACCCGTCGTCCGCATGCTCGCGCGGCCGCAATCGGAGGGCGACGATCTCATCGTGCCGCTGCTCGTCCTCCTGCTCTCGGCGGTCGCCACCGAATGGGTCGGCATCCACGCGCTCTTCGGCGCGTTTTTCGCCGGCACGGTCATGCCGCGCGACTCGCACGTCGAGCGCCGGTTCGTCGAACGCGTCGAGCCGCTGACGATGACGCTGCTGCTGCCGGTGTTCTTCGCGTTCACCGGACTCCGGACGTCGATTCAGCTGATCGACAGCGCGCCGCTCTGGGCCGACGCGGCGATGATTCTCGTCGTGGCCGTCGCGGGGAAGGCCGGCGCGTCGACGCTCGCGGCGAGGGCGAGCGGCGTTCCGTGGCGCGAGGCCGCGGCGCTCGGGGCTCTGCTGAACACGCGCGGGCTGATCGAGCTCGTCATCCTCACGATCGGCCTCGAGCGCGGGGTGCTGTCGCCGACGATCTTCTCGATGATGGTGCTGATGGCGATCGTGACGACGTGCATGACGTCGCCGATCGTCGGCGCGCTCGTTCCGGGCGATCCGCGCGGTGCCGGAGCGCGGCCGGCCGGCGTCGCCTGATCAGGCGAGGCGATCCATCTCCAGAACGGTGCCGAGCAGAACGTTGGCGCCCCGCGCGCAGTCGTCCCAGTCGGTCCGCTCCTTCGGCGAGTGGCTGATGCCGCCGATGCTCGGGACGAAGATCATCCCCATCGGGCCGAGGAGCGCCATCATCTGCGCGTCGTGGCCGGCACCGCTGGGCAGCCGCGCGAACCCGAGGCCGTACGACTCGGCGGAGCGTTCGATGGCGCGTTGAACCTCTCCGGTCGCCTCCGCCGGCGCCGCGCCCATCATCTTCCGGAACTCGATCGTCGTCTGCGTCGCCGCCGCGATCTCCTTCGCGCGCGCACGGATGTCGTCCATCATCGTGACCAGCTTCGACGGCGAGAGATCGCGCAGTTCGATCGAGATCCGCGCCAGGCCGGGAATGACGTTCGGGGAGTTCGGCGTGACCTCCATGTGGCCGACGGTGCCGACCTGCCGGCCGGGCAGGCGCGTGACGGCTTCGCGCACGGCGACCGTGAGGTGCGCGGCGGCCAGCAGCGCGTCGTGTCGATCGGCAATCGGCGTCGTGCCCGCATGATTCGCGAAGCCCGTAATCGTCGCGTCGTACTTGTCGATGGCGACGATGCCTTCGACGACGCCAATCGCCGTGCGCGTCCGCTCGAGCGTGCCGCCCTGCTCGATGTGCAGCTCGATATAGCAGTGATGTGAGCCTTTCGGCCGAATCGCGTCGTGGATGCGATCCGGATTGCCGCCGATCCTGCGGATGGCGTCGGCGCGCCGCATGCCGTTCCACACTTCGTCGAGATCCGCCGGCGTGATCTCGCCGGCGGCGATGCGGCTGCAGGCGAGGCCGCGCCCGAACGCGAAGCCTTCCTCGTGCGCCCACACGACGATCTCGAGCGGGTGACGCGTGCGGATGCCGGCGGCGTCGAGCGTCTCGAGGACCGCGAGCGCCGACAGCGATCCGAGATCGCCGTCGAAGTTCCCGCCGTTCGGCACCGAGTCGATGTGGGAGCCGAACAGGATCGGCTTCAGCCCATCGTCGGTGCCGGCGCGCCTGGCGAAGATGTTTCCGGCGGCGTCGATTCGAGGCTGAAGACGCGCCGCTTTCATCTCGTTCATCACGTACCGGCGACCCTCGACATCCGCATCGGAGTACGCCGTGCGGCTCACGCCGTCGCCGAACGTCCCGCCGGCAGGGCGGCCGAAGGTGCTCAGCGTCTCAAGGCGGCGACGAAGTCGGGCGGCATCGATCTGAACGGCGGGAAGGCCGCGAACGGAAGAGGGGCGCCACGCTGTTGCGACGAGAGCGCCCACAAACGCGCGCCGCGAGATCATTGTCGTACGCCGCTGCCGGCCTGACCCACGCGCCGTCTCTCCTTTCGCGATCCGATCGGCACTTTCGCGATTCCGATCAGCACTTTCGCGATCCGATCAGCACTCTCGAAGGCCGATCAGCACTTTCGCAAACCGATCAGCACCTATTGCTGCGAGGTCGTTCGCACCGGCGTCTGCCCGCGCGTGCCCTGAATGAACTTCGCGATGTCGTTCTTCAGCTTCTTGTGCTCCGACGGCCGGATATAAATCATGTGGCCCGCTTCGTAGTACGTGAACGACACGCGGTCGACGAACGTCGGATCGTAGCCGAGATGCGAGAAGTTGTACTCGGCGCCGCCCATCACGGTGGCCATGTCGTAGTACCCGATGTTCACGAGCACTCTGAGAAACGGATTGTGCGACATCGCCGAGCGCAGGGCGTCGGTCATGTCCATGTAGCTGTTGGTGAATTCGTCCCAGCTCCACGGCCGCACGTTGCCGGACGTCGGATAGTGGAGGTCCGATTCCCATTTCAGCTCGTTCCTCACGTAGTCCTGGAACAGCGCGGTGTACGGACCCTGGAGCGCGGAGTTCGAGAGGTCGAATTCGTCGCGCTCGCCGGCCGCGTCTCGCTCGACCGAGGTGAACCGGCTGTCGAGGCGGCCGACCACGAGCCGCTTGTCACGGAGCAGCTCTTTGCGAAAGCGCCCCGGATCGATCCGGAGGTTCGCCTTCTCGACGTAGTCCTGCGACAGGCCCGTGAAGCGCGCGACCTTCGCCGCGATCGCTTTGTGCTCGGCCGGCGTCGCGCGGTTGCCCTTTGCGAGCGCCACGAGGTACTCGCCGAACGCGAACTCGCGCGAGGCGTCGACCGCCTTCTTCAAGTCTCCGGCGAGATCCGCAGGCAGCTTCTTGTGATACCAGGCGGTCGCCGTGTAGGTCTCGAGATGCGAGGCGTACGCGACGTCGTTCTGCGGCGCCGGCGAGAGCGTCTGATACGAGAGCAGCGAGGACACCAGCGTGATGCCGTTCAGCTCGATGCCGTGCCGGTTCTGGAGCTCCTGCGCGAGGCCCGCGGATCGAATCGTGCCGTAGCTCTCGCCGATCAGGTACTTCGGCGACGGGAAGCGGCTGTACGTCTTCAGGTAGTTGTTGATGAACTCGCCGAAGGCGCGCAGGTCGCCGCGGACGCCGTGGAACTGCTGGTTGTTGACGCCGGCGACGACGCGGCTGAAGCCGGTGTCGATCGCGTCGACGAACACCATGTCCGTGGCGTCGATCAGCGAATTCTCGTTGTCGACGAGGCGATAGGGCGGCGCCGGCTGGAATCCCTCGGCGGCCATCTCGACGCGCTTCGGCGCGAACGATCCCATGTGCAGCCAGATCGTCGCGGCGCCGGGGCCGCCGTTGTAGAGAAACGAGACCGGCCGCGTCCGCACGTCCTCGCCGTCCTTCGTGTACGCGACGAAGAACATGCGCGCGGCGACCTGGCCGTTGTCGAGGCGAATCGGGAGCGTGCCGGCGGTCGCGGTGTACTTGACGTCGCGGCCGTCGAGGCGAAGCGAGTGGGAGGTCTGCGAGATCTTCTCTTCCTTCTCACCCGCGGTCTCGACGCGCGGCGTCGACTCGGACGTCGCCGTCTGCGACGCCTGTGACGGTTGTCCGCCGCGCCCCTGTGCGTAGGCGGGCGCGAACGAGATCAGCAGGACGAGCACGACGGATGAAACGCGGTTGAGCATGTGACTCCTCACGGTCCGGCTAAAGGCGGACACTACGATCGATCATTCTTCGTCCGGCGGGCCGCCGCCGGTCTTCGCGACGTCTTCCTGCTTCACGCGATCGACGTTGAACTTCTGCGCGCTCGCGATGATCTTGTCGAGCGCCTCGTCGAAGTCGAACGACGTCGCTTTCGAGAACCGCGTGTAGTTCACGCGCGCGACGACGAACGGTTTCAGGTACGGGCTCGTCAGGCCCTTGGCCTTCAGCTTCTCGACCGCCGCGCTGACCGCGTCATCGAGCTTGAGGATCTTCTTGCCGCGCCGCTCGCGCTCCTTGAGCGCTTTCGCCATCGGCTCGTCGAGAAACTCGTCGACGCGCCGCAGGATCGACTGGTACGCGCCGCCGCTCAGGCGCGGCCGCTCCTCATAGCACGTGCCGAGCGTCAGAAACGCCGGCTGCTCGAACTCGAACGTGAACGACGTCTCGGTTGCGTCGCCCGCTTTGGCGAGCGCGCGCGCCATGCGGATGGTCTCGAGCGACTTCTCGCGGAGGTTGTGCGCCTTTTCCGTATTGAGCGCGAGAATCTTGAACGCCACCTGCGGATCCGGCACGAGCAGCGCGACGACGCTCTTGACGCCGAGCTTTTTCAGCGCCTGCAGGCGGTGATTGCCGTTCGGCGTCATGTACTGCCCGTTGTTGCGCACGGCGACGACCGGATCGAGGAACCGTCCGATCGTCTCGATCACGCCCATCAGGCGCTTGACGTGCGCGTCCGACGGATCGCGCTGATACGGCGTCGGCTCGACGCGATCGATCGGCAGCGCGACGAGGAGCAACGGCTGGCCCCCGAACGGATCCCGATACTTCGCGAGCACCGATCCGCCGTCACGCTCGACCGTCGACGCCAGCGCGTCGACCTCGGGCGCCGCGACCTGCAGCGTTTCCGTCGCGGCGAGACCTACCGAGGCGGGCGCCGTTTTCTTCCGTCGGACCGGCTTCTTGCGAGGCGGCATCCGGCAATCATATTGCACCGGCTCGTTGGCCGAGGTGGAGTATGTATCGCATTACACTCGCAGTCGTCGCTGCGGCCGCGCTCGTTGTCGGGTCCGCGGCACGAGCCGCCGCGGATGAACCCAGCCGGCTGGCGGAAGCGGCCAAAATCATTCAGGAAATCAAGCCTGATATCCCCGAGGAGTACTGGAACAAGGCGCATTGCGTCGCCGTCATTCCGGACCTGAAGAAAGCCGCATTCATCGTCGGCGGTGAGTATGGGAAAGGCGTCATGAGCTGTCGGTCCGGCGACAGCTGGAGCGCGCCCCTGTTCATGCAGCTCGCGAAGGGGAGCTGGGGGTTCCAGGCCGGCGCCGAACAGGTCGACCTCGTGCTGCTCGTCATGAACGAAGCCGGCGTCGAGAAGCTGCTGAAGAACAAGGTCACGCTCGGCGCCGACGCGTCGGTCGCCGCCGGTCCGTTGGGGCGGCGCGGCGCGGTCGGCACCGATGCCGCGCTGACGGCCGAGATCCTGTCGTACTCGCGATCGAAGGGACTCTTCGCCGGGATCGATCTCTCGGGCGGTGTGTTGAGGCCCGACGAGGACGGCAACCGGAAGGTCTACGGCAGGAACGCGACGCCGCAGACGATTCTCGCGAGCCGCGAGATTGCGGCGCCGACGGAAGCGGCGGGCTTCCTCCGCGCGCTCGGCAGCACGTCGTCCAACATTGCGCGCGAGACGAGCCGTTCGTCGGCTGCCGGGACCACGGCCCGCAGCAGCACGCCCGAACCGCGTGCGACCACGCGGCCGACGATCGACGATGACGTCCGCGCTCAGCTCGTGGAAGCCCAGCAGATGGTGGACCGTCTGCTCGCCGACACGACGCCGGCGACGGTCGGGACGAGCGGCAGGACCGCGCCGGCGCCGACGGATCGGAGCAGCGGCACCGTGGTCGTCGAGCGCGCACGGCTGCTGCAGCTGCGGCAACAGCTCGAGGCCGCGATCGCCGCGCTGAACAAGCGGTAGCGATCAGGCGTAGCGGCGGCCGCCGGGTGTCCAACCGCCTTCGCGCCTCCGGCGCTACGGCGAGTCTCGCCGAAGCTCGCGCGAAAACCGAGCGAGCGGAGGCGGAAAGGACCCGGCCTACACTCGGTCCGGAGGACCCGGCCTACATCTGGCGGGTAGAATCAGTGCCCGCTTGCCGACGATTCCCAAGGCCGCCCAGCCGATGATGGCGACGGCGGCCGCCGCGCTGCCCGACGGCCCGCAGTGGTCCT
>Ga0114129_10002823_pt1 | contig 24241 bp, 24 predicted proteins | sample RhiMetdeltSRZDD1_FD_80071 | JGI IMG/M metagenome (GOLD analysis project Ga0114129, IMG submission 80071) | Populus rhizosphere microbial communities from Tennessee, USA - Rhizosphere MetaG P. deltoides SRZDD1 (version 2) (version 2) | ecosystem: Host-associated > Plants > Roots > Rhizosphere >...
CAGGCTGCGGAGGACGTCCTGGCCCATCGCCCGATCGCGCACGCGATCGACGAACGCCTTGACGACCTTGAAGTTGACGTCGGCCTCGAGCAGCGCGAGGCGAATCTCGCGGAGCGCCGCCTCGATGTTCTCCGGCGTCAGCCGCGCTTCGCCCCGCAAGGTCTTGAAGACGTCCTGCAGGCGCGTACTGAGAGAATCGAACACGGCGACTCTAAGCCCTTCTACAGTAAACCCTTATCGTAGCTGACGGGCTGGCGGACTGTCAATCGATTCGGCTGGACTCGGCCGGTGACGCAGGCTACACAGACGACAGTTTGTGTCCGAGCTTTTCCTTCTTCGTCTTCAGATACCGCCGCGTCGAGTCGGACGCGGGGATTTCGAGTGGCAGCCACTCCGTCACTGAGAGACCGTAGCCTTCGATGCCGACCAGCTTGCGCGGGTTGTTGCTGAGGAGCCGCATCGTGCGCACGCCGAGCTCGCGCAGAATCTGGACGCCGACGCCGTAGTCGCGCTGATCGGCCTTGAACCCGAGCCGCTCGTTCGCTTCGACGGTATCGAAGCCCTCGTCCTGCAGCTCGTACGCGCGGATCTTGTTGGCCAGACCGATGCCGCGCCCCTCCTGGTGCAGATACAGGAGCACGCCGCGCCCTTCGGTCGCGATGCGGCGCATCGCGGCATCGAGCTGCGCGCCGCAATCGCAGCGGACCGAGTGCAGCACGTCGCCGGTGAGGCACTGCGAGTGGACGCGGACCAGGACGTCCTTGCCGTCCTTGAGATCGCCGCAGACGACGGCGATGTGCGTCTGGCCGTCGGTCAGGTTCTCGAACGCGTGCACGTGGAAGTCGTCGCCGTATTCGGTCGGCATCCTCGCGGACGCGATCCGCCGCACGAGCGACTCGGTCCGGATGCGGTACTTGATCAGATCCGCGATGGTGATCATCAGCAGATCGTGCCGCTTCGCGAATTTCGTCAGCTGCGGCACGCGCGCCATCGTGCCGTCCTCGTTCATGATTTCGCAGATGACGCCGGCCGGATAAAGTCCGCCGATGCGCGCGAGATCGACCGCGGCTTCCGTCTGTCCGGCACGCACCATCACGCCTCCGATCCGCGATCGCAGTGGGAACATGTGGCCGGGCCGCAGCAGATCGGACGGGCGCGTGGCCGGATCGATCGCGGCGAGCACGGTCGCGGCCCGATCGCCGGCGGAGATGCCGGTCGTCGTCCGGCCCTTGGCTTCGATCGACACGCAGAAGGCGGTGCCGAACTGCGAGCTGTTCTGCGACACCATGAGCGGAATCTCGAGCTCGTCGAGCCGCTCGGGCGTCATCGACAAACAGATCAGGCCGCGCCCGTACCGCGCCATGAAGTTGATCGCCTCGGGCGTGATCTTCTCCGCCGCGATCGTCAGGTCGCCCTCGTTCTCCCGATCCTCGTCGTCGACGACGATGACCATCCGGCCGGCGCGGATCGCGTCGACGGCCTCCTCGATCGACGCGAACGGCGACGTGCGCTGCCTGGCGCCCTTGGCGATCTTAATGGGTCGTTTCATGCTTGACCGTCAGCGACAGGCCGGCCAGCTCTGCCGCGCGGACGACGTACTTGCCGACGATATCGCATTCGATGTTCACGCGGTCGCGCACCTGCGCGCGCCGCAGGTTCGTGTGCTCCATGGTGTACGGGATCAGCTGCACGTCGAAGACGGCATGGCCGACGCCGGCCACCGTCAGGCTGACGCCGTCCACCGCGATGGATCCCTTGTGCACGATGAACGGCGCGAGGTCGGCCGGAAACTTCACGGTCATCCAGACGAACTCCGCCTCCGCACGAATATCGTCGATGTGGCCGATCGCGTCGACATGGCCCTGGACGAAATGCCCGCCGACGCGCGAGTCGGCGCGAAGCGGCCGCTCGAGGTTCACGAGCGCGCCCGGCGCGAGGCCGCCCAGCGTCGTGACGCGGACGGTCTCCGGCCCGACGTCGGCGTGAATCTCGCCGTTCCCGGCCAGGATCACGGTCAGGCACACGCCGTTGACCGCCAGGCTGTCGCCGTCGCGGACCTCCGCCGCGAGGTCCGAGCCGATCCGCAGACGGAACCCGCCGCTCGTCGGCTTGCGCTCGATCAGCTCGCCGATCGCTTCAACGAGCCCGGTGAACATAGCCCTCTATGAACGTGTCGACCATATCGGGACCAATCGATTCCGTTCGGCAATCGATCAACGCGTCGAGTGAAAACGGCCGGCCGTTGAGAAACGCGACGCCCTGTCCCAGCGTGCGCGGCACGACGTAGAGGCGCACGGCGTCCACGACGCCCTCGTCCCACGCGGCCTGGTGCAGCGCCGCGCCGCCCTCGAGCAGCAGCGATCCAATGTGCCGCACGCCCAGGCGCTCGAGGGCCGCACGCACCGACCCGCCGCTCGCGATCTCGATCTCCGCGCCGCGCGCTTCGAGCGCCGCACGACGCTGCCGATCCGCTGCCGCCTCAGCCGAGGTGACGATGATGACAGGCCCGGCGTCCTGTGTCGAGAGCAGGCGCGCCGTTGCCGGCGTGCGCAACCGCCGGTCGAAGACGACGCGCACGAGCGGGCGCTCGCGATACGCGCCCCGCGCGGTCAGCTGCGGATCGTCGGCGAGCACGGTCGACGATCCGACGCCGACCGCGTCGACCTCGGCGCGAAACAGGTGGGCATGCCGATCGGCGGCCGGCGACGTCAGCTTCGTCGGACGATCCGGCGCCTCGGCGATGAACAGATCCCGGCTGACCGCGGCCTTCAGGATCACGAAGGGCCGCCGCTCGCGCATCAGCGTGAAGAAGGCCTGGTTCAGCCGCGCCGCCTGCTCGCCGCCGACGCCCACGTCCACGCGCACGCCGCGCGCGCGCAGGAACGCGAACCCCTTGCCCTTGACGATCGGGTTCGGATCTTCGACCGCGGCGACGACGCGTGCAACGCCCGCGGCGACAATCCGCTCGACGCAGGGACCCGTTCGGCCCACGTGGCAGCACGGCTCGAGCGTACAGTACAGCGTCGCCCCGCGCGCGCGCGCGCCGGCCATGTCGAGCGCACCGACTTCCGCGTGCGCCTCGCCCGCGCGCTCATGGTAGCCTTGGCCGACGATCACGCCGTCGGCCGACACGACCACCGCGCCGACCATGGGGTTCGGGCTCGTGCGCCCTCGTCCGCGCGCGGCGAGAAAGAGCGCGCGGTCCATGTAGTCGGCGTCTCGGTTGGCGATCAACTTTTTTTTATTTTGTGCGCGGGGCCCCACCCCCGCGCACCTGTCGCCTCGCGCGCTCTCGCGCGCTCGGCAATGGTGGCAGCGTCACTTAGTTCCCGCGCTCGCTTCGCTCGCGCCAGTTTCATCATTACTCCGTGGGCCGCTCACCACTTCTCCTCGAAGAGACCATCGACATATTCGTCCGCGTTGAACGGGACGAGGTCGTCGATCTTCTCGCCGACGCCCACGTAGCGAATCGGCAGCTTCAGATCGTTCGCGATCGCCACGGCGACGCCGCCCTTCGCGGTGCCATCAAGCTTCGTCAGGACGATGCCGTTCACCCCCGCCGTCCCCATGAACTCGCGCGCCTGCGTGACGCCGTTCTGGCCGACGGTCGCGTCCAGGACGAGGAGCACCTCCTGCGGCGCGCCCGGCACCTCGCGGCCGGCGACGCGGCGGATCTTCTCGAGCTCGTTCATCAGATTGACGCGCGTGTGCAGCCGGCCGGCGGTGTCGACCAGGATCGGATCGCGCCCTGTGGCCTTGCCCGAGGAGATCGCGTCGAAGACGACCGCCGCGGGATCAGCGCCTTCGCGCGCGCGAATCATCTCGACGCCCGCGCGCTTCGCCCAGATCTCGAGCTGCTCGACCGCCGCGGCGCGGAACGTGTCGGCCGCGCAGATGAGCGGCGACGCGCCTTCGTCCTTCAACCGGTTCGCCAGCTTCCCGACCGTCGTCGTCTTGCCCGTGCCGTTGACGCCGACGACGAGCGTGACCTGCGGATGGTTGGCGACGGTGACGGGACGATCGGACGCGGCGAACACGCCGCGGATCTCCTGCTTGACGAGATCGCGCAGGCTCTCGCCGCGGCGGGCGCGCGTCCTGACGGCGTCGATGATGCGGCCGGTCGCGGCGACGCCGATGTCGGCCGAGATCAGCAGCTCCTCGAGCGCCTCAATCGTCTCGACGTCGACCGGCCGCGTGCGGCGCTCCGGCGCGTCCGCAAACCGCACGAGCTCGTCGAAGCGCTCGGCGATCTGCTGCTTGGTGCGCGTGAGACTCTCGCGGATCCGCCCGAAAAACCCCATTCACCGAATGTTACCACTCGGTTCCGCCTCGGCCCGCTGGCGCCGGAGCATCAGCGCGTCGACCGCCGAGCGGATGTCGGTCCGTCCGGCGAGCACCTCGCCCATCTGCGTCGCGATCGGCATCTCCACGCCGTGGCGCGCGCCCAGCGCGAGGGCCGCGCCCGTCGTCCGGACGCCCTCGGCGACCATCTTCATCCCCGCGAGGATTTCCGCGAGCGATCGGCCGCGCGCCAGCTCGATTCCCACATGGCGGTTGCGGCTCAGACTGCCCGTGCACGTGAGCACGAGATCGCCGAGGCCGCTCAGTCCCGCGAGCGTCTCGCGCTTGCCGCCGGCGGCGCAGGCGAGCCGCGTCACCTCGGCCAGCCCGCGCGTGATCAGCGCGGCGAGCGCGTTGTGCCCGAGGCCCAGCCCTTCGACGACGCCCGCGGCAATCGCGATCACGTTCTTGAGCGCGGCGCCGATCTCGACGCCGGCGACGTCTTCGCTGCCGTACAGGCGGAAGTGGGGGCCGCGGAACTCCGCCTGCACGAAGTCGGCCGCGTCTCTGTCGCCCGACGCCGCGAGCACGGCGGTCGGCAGCTCCTGGGCCACTTCGCTCGCAAAGCTCGGCCCGGACAGCACCACGACACGCCGCATCGGTCCGAGCTCCTGCGCGATCACCTGCGACATGCGGAGCAGCGTGTCGACCTCCAGTCCTTTCGTCGCGCTGACGATGGTGGCCTTCGGCGCAATCGCGCCGGCTGCCGAGCGCAGGACCGCGCGGCAGCCGTGCGACGGGATGGCCGAGACGACGAGAGCCGTGCCCTCGACTGCCACGGCCAGCGACGGCGTGACGACGACCGGCGGCGGCAGCGTGACGTCGGGCAGGTAGACGGCGTTGGCGCGGCGCGCGCGCAGATCGTCGACGAGCGCCGGGTCGCGTCCCCACAGCCGCACGTCGTGGCCGATGCGGGCGAGATGGACGGCGAGCGCGGTGCCCCAACTGCCGGCGCCGAGAACCGCTACCGTGGACACCTCATGCTCTCGCGCCGATGCGGCGCTCGGTGCCCGTCCTGAGCCGCGCCCAGTTCGAGCGATGGCGGAACACGATGATCCCCGACACCACGAACGCCGCGGCAACCGCGCCCGACGGGCTGCCGACCGCGTACGCGATCGGCGGCAGCGCGACCGAGGCGATCAGGGATCCAAGCGAGATGTACTTCGTCAGCCAGACGGTCGCGACGAAGATCGCAAGCGCGGGCGGAATCGCGAGCGGCGTGAGCACCGAAAAGACGCCGCAGGCCGTCGCCACGCCTTTGCCGCCGCGGAATCGCAGCCACACGGGATAGATGTGGCCGACGACCGCGGCGACACCGGCCGCGGCGGGCGCCGCTCCCGCGCCGCCCACGCGCTCGGCGAGCATCACGCTGAGCGCGCCCTTCATGATGTCGAGGACCGCGACAATGAGGCCGGCGCGCACGCCCGAGGCACGCAGGACGTTCGCGGCACCCAGATTGCCGCTGCCGATCGTTCGCAGATCGGCCCCCAGGCGTCGCGCCAGGAGCAGCGCGAACGGCAGCGATCCGATCAGGTACGCGAGGACAACCGCGGCGATCATGTGCTCAACTCCGCCTGGGCCAGCGCCGTGTACGTCGGGCCGTGCGGCGACAACCGGCTTTGATACAGCGTCACGTATCGTACGTCGACGCGCGCGATCTCGCGGCCGCCGTCCGCAGCGAGCGCGCGGCGTGCCGCGCCCGGACGGCCGTCGCGCCACCGCGCGAGCGTCAGGTGCGGATGGTACGGCCGCGCCTCGCGCGGACCGCCGAGCGGCTCCAGCCGATCCGCGACGCGCCGCTGCAGATCGATGGCTTGCGCGCTTCCGTCCGCGACGCCGAGCCACAGTACGCTGGGCGCGCCTCGAGGCGGAAAGACGCCGAGCCCGCGAAAACGCATCGTGAACGGCGCGACTGGAATCGGCGCGCGCATCGCGTCCGCGACGGCGGCGCCACGCGCCTCATCGACTTCGCCGAGAAAGCTGAGCGTCAGGTGCATCTGCTCCGGCTTGACCCACCGCAACGATCCGCGCGCGTCCAGCACCCGCGCCAGCCGCTGCTGCTCGGCACCAACGCTCCCCCGCGCCTCCGCATCGAGATCGATTGCAACGAACAGGCGCAATTACATCAACATCAGGCGGACCATGTTCAACGCCGCCTGCGAAGCCTGAAACTTCACCATGTCACGGCCACCGATGAAGTGGAACGTACGCACGCGCGCATCATCGTCGGTCTGCGCGGCGATCGCAACCGTGCCGACCGGCTTGTCCGCCGTGCCGCCACCCGGCCCGGCGATGCCGGTGACGCCGACGCCGACGTTGACGCCGGCGCGCTCGCGGATGCTTCGCGCCATCGCCGCCGCGACCGGCTCGCTGACCGCGCCGTGTTCCGCGATCAGCGCGTCAGGCACGCCGAGCCATTCGGTCTTCGACCGATTGCTGTAGCACACGGCTCCGCGCTCGACGTACTCCGAGCTGCCAGGCACGTCGGTCAGCCGCGATGCCAGCAGCCCGCCCGTGCACGACTCGGCGACGGCGATCTTCAGCGCGCGCGTCCTCAACAGATGGCCGACGACGGCTTCGAGCGGACGGCCGTCGACGCTGTAGACCGCATTGCCCAGCGCGGCAACGAGCTCCGCGACAGCCGCGTCGAGCGCCGTGTCCGCGTCGGCTCTGGCGGACGCTCGGGCGGTGAGGTGCAGCTCGCTCTGACCGAGCACCGCGAGGATCGTCGTCGTAATCGGTACCGGCTGCGATGTCCACCGCGCGTAAATCGGCTGCGCCGTCTGATCGATGTCGGATTCGGTCCGTCCGGTCATCTTGAGGACGCGGCGGAACAGCCCGCTGCCGGTCATGCGCGGCACGAGCCGGCCGGCGATCACGCCGTCGAGCATCGGCGTCATCTCGCGCGGCGGACCCGGCAGCAGCACGAAGGCGGTGCGGTCCTTCTCGATCCACAGCCCCGGCGCCGTGCCGTTGCGGTTCTCGATCTGCGTGGCGCCGCGGGGCACCATCGCCTGCCGGCGGTTGATCTCCGGCATCGTCATGCCGCGGCGGGCGAACCGTGCGCGGATGCTCTCGACGACCGCCTCGTTGACATCGAGCGGAACATCGAGCACGCGCGCGAGCGCGTTGCGCGTGATGTCGTCTTCGGTCGGGCCCAGCCCGCCCGTCGTGACGATCAGATCCGCCCACGTCAGCGCGCCGCGAAACACGTCGACCAGCTCTTCGACGTCGTCGCCGACGACGGCCTTCAGCCGGACGTCGATGCCGATTTCGTTCAGCCGTTCGGTGATGGCCAGCGAGTTGGTGTCGACCCGGAACGGCGTGAGCAGCTCGCTGCCGACGGCGACGATGCAGGCGCGCATGGTCAATGATTACCCGATTGCCAGATTCGCTGCGCCGCGCAGCAGTCGCAGTGCGAGGTTCGCGTACACCGCGGCCATCCCATCGTCCGCCATCACGCCGACGCCTCCCGGCAGCCGTTCGAGACGGTTGGCGGGGTACGGCTTGACGACATCCGCCAGGCGAAACAGGAAGAACGCGACAACGGCCCCCTTCCAGCCGACGGGATTCATGAACAGCGTGACGAGCATGCCCATCACTTCGTCGATGACCACGGGACCCGGATCGGTTTTGCCGAAATGGCGCTCCGCGACGCTCCCGCTCCACGATCCGACGATGAAGAGCGCCACGATGGCAAGCGCGTGGACCGCTGTCGACTGAGGGAGAAGCCACCACAGCAGCAGGCCGGCCAGCGAGCCGACCGTCCCCGGCGCGAACGGCACGTAGCCGATGCCGAGCGTCGTCGCGAGCGCGAGCGCGACGATGCGCTGCTGCCCCGTGGCCGCATCGGGCCGGGGCCCACTGGGAGGCAGGGTCATGCCGACGCGCGAATGACCCGTGAACCCGCGAAGCGATCGTGAAGGCCGCGACGCTCGCGGCTGACCAGCGCGGTGAGGAACCCGAGACCGGCCGGAACGGCGAGCACCACCCAGACGAGCGTTCTGATCGCAGAGCGGCCAAGATCGAGCGGCGACTCCGAGCCGGCGGACACGACCTTGATCCCCGTCGCCATCTTGCCGAGCGTCTGCCCGCCGGCGGTGAACGCGATCAGGTATCCACCGTTCTGCACGAGGAGAAACGCGAGCAGCGGCGCTTTCGGCAGGATGTCGATCTCGCCGAGCGTCAGCCCGCACAGCTGCATCGTGAAGTAGACGACGATGACGTCGATCGTCAGGAGGACGGTCAGATCGATGAAGACGGCGACCAGCCGGGCGAACATGCCGGCCGTGACCGCACGCGCGCTTTCACGGCGCCCGGCCCAGACGTTGACGTCGGATCGAGTGGAGTCGACCGCGGTCAACGGCGGACCCGACGCGTCCACGTCGAATTCGAGCGTGTCGCGACGGGCCGGCTCGACGCGGGCGCGCGGGACTTCCGGCGTCGCGCGACGGACGGCGAGCGGCGCGCGCGGCGGCGACGGCCGCTTGATCAGCGGCTCATCGTCGGCCGCCGATCCGAACAGCGGGAGATCCGTCGGAGCGCTGGACGCGAGAGGCGCGGACGATTCGGGATCAGGCGCGAGCGAGAAGTCGTCGACCAACCTGTTCGACGCTGGCTCGGTGCGAAGCGAGAGATCGACGTCGGCGGGCGGCGTCAGCGAGAAGTCGTATCCACAATTGCGGCAGCGTTCGACCGTCTCGAATCCCAGATAGCCGCACTTCGGACATTTCATGGGACCGGGACCAGACTCAACAACTGACGCTGGATATCGGCGCGGAGCCGGTCGGCGTCCGGCTTCTGCACGTCGGTCGGACGCACCGAGTCGAGCGCGACGAGCGCATCGCGCAAGCGCCCGCCGGCGGCCAGGGCGCGGGCACGGGCGAGGGCGATTTCACCGCGGCGCGGCACAGGCGGCAGGCGGTCGTCAGCCAGCGGCGCGGCGGCGCTATTGGAGCCCGGTGCCTGCAGTGCGAGCAGCGAACGCCAGTCGACCTGCCGCCAGGTGGCGGCGGACACGCCGGCAAGGGCGAGCGCGAGCAGCACGATGAGCGCCACCGCGGCGCGGAACGTGGGGGTCGCCATCCGATCCGTGCCGAGCGGAGCGAGGCGCCGACGACGGCCGGGGACCGGCGGCGCCGGCGTCGACGCGGGCGGATTCTCCAGGCGGCTGAGACGATCGAGGATCGCGAGCGCCTCGTCGGCCGGCGCGCCGCCGGCAATCGCGGCCTCCAGCAGCCGCCGAGCCTCGTCGCCGGCGCCGCGCCGATAGGCCGCGACGCCCCGCTGCAGCAGCTCTTCCGATTCGCGCTGCCGTTCGGCGAGCGCGCTCCGCGCGCGATCGATGTAGGCGCGAGCGCGCGCGTGGCTGCGATCCAAGAATAACGCGCGGGTCCAGACGTTGATGGCCTGTTCGTACTGGGCGGCGAAGTAATGATCGAGGCCGGTGAGGAGGAGCTGCTCGATCTTCGCGTCGCGATCGGCTTCCGACGCGGCATCGAGCGCGCGCGAACCGTCGGTGCGAAGCCAATCGGCCATAGGATGGAAGCGAGTCGGCGTGATTATAACATCGGCCGACTGCGTCGTTTGCGTTATCCTGCCGTGTCGTGATCATCGAATGCATTCCCAACGTCAGCGAGGGCCGCCGGCAGCCGATCGTCGACGAGATCGCGGCGGCGATTCGTCGCGCGCCGGGCGTCCGACTTCTCGATTACTCAGCCGATCCGTCGCACAACCGATCCGTCTTCACGTTCGCCGGCGACGCGGCCGGCGTCGAGCAGGCGGTGATGGCGCTCTACGATCGCGCGCTCGCCGCGATCGATCTGCGGACGCACCGCGGCGAGCATCCAAGGCTCGGTGCCGTCGACGTCGTCCCGTTCGTGCCGATCGAGGGCGTGACGATGGACGACTGCGTCTCGCTGGCAAAACAAGTCGGCGCGGCCATCGCGGATCGCTTTCAGGTGCCGGTGTACTTGTACGAGGAGGCGTCGGCAAACCCAGTGCGAAAGAACCTCGAGGACATTCGCCGCGGGGAATTCGAGGGGCTCGCCGCGAAGATGACCTCGCCCGACTGGACGCCGGACTTCGGACCATCCGCGCCGCACGCCACCGCCGGCGCGTCGGTGGTCGGCGCGCGAATGCCGCTCATCGCGTACAACATCAACCTCGCGACCGATCGGCTCGACGTCGCGAAGAAGATCGCCGCGGCGATCCGCCAGAGCAGCGGCGGGTTCCGCTTCGTCAAGGCCGCCGGCTTCAAGCTCGACGATCGCGGCATCGTTCAGGTATCGATGAACCTGACCAACTTCGAGAAGACGCCGATGTTCCGCGTCTTCGAGACGGTCAAACGCGAAGCGGAGCGCTACGGCGTCGCCATCCTGGAAAGCGAGATCGTGGGGCTCGTGCCGGCCGCCGCGCTGCACGCCGCCGCGGAGTTCTATCTGCAGCTCGCGGGATTCAAGCCGGAGCAGGTGCTCGAAAACAAGCTGAGGCAGGCCGAGTAGCGCCCGTCACTGCAGCAGCCGACCGATCAGCATCGCCAACAGCATCAGGATGGTCGTCACGAACGACACGACCGCCGCGCGCGGAACGCGCGGCCAGCGCGTCTCGACGGGACGACTGATCCACGTCGGACGCAGCCGGTCGAGCGCCTCGCCGACGCTCTTTTCGAGCGGACGGGAGCGGAACGGCTCGAATCGCGGCTGCCAATCGCGTTCGAAGTGGATGAGGCCCTTGATCGGCCACCACGCGACGCCCTCGTCCGAGCGGCACGGCGAGAACCGGCAGCGACAACGCGAAGATCGTCCACAGGTCGAAGAACGGTTCGCCCCGTTTTCGCGCGTTTCGCCAGACGAACACCGCCGCGATCAGCCCCGTCAGCGCGCACAGGAAACCGAGCAGCGGATCGCCGCGGGAGATCGATCGAACCGCAGCGTCGGCGATCGAGAGTCCGGGAAACACGATCATCACGGCGCCGACGAGCGTCCGGCCTCGGGTCACGTTCGGTGAGCGAGCAGCGTGAGGCGTGCTCATCGCGCGGCTGGAACGTGCGTATCATATCGCGCGAACGTGCCGCGCCCACGGTGAGGCGCTCGGCTGAAGCCTCGCGCTACTAGCGAGGCGGCGGGGCTGTCGATGACGGTGGAGTTGTACCGTCGACGGTATGGGGCTCCATCAGCTCGATCCGCGTGCCGTCCGGATCGTAGAGATTCAGCTGACGCCTGCGGTTCGTGCCCACATTGATCTGCATCGCGCGCGTGTAGCCTGTCTTCGCCGCGCGCTCCTGCAGGATGCCCATCGCGCGATCGAGATCCGGCACGAAGAGACAGACGTGGTGCTGCGTGCCGCGCTTGTCCGGCGCCGGCAGCTCCCGGTACAGCATGAACTCGATGTAGTCGTCGCCGTTCGCAACGCGCACGTTGACCCAGTTCAGCTCCTTCCCGTCGCGGCTGCCGCGCCAGAACTCCCGGAATCCGAGCGTCTCGTAAAACGCGAGTGCCGGATCCAGCCGATCGACGAGCACGCCCGCGTGCCGCAGCTCGCGAGAGATCCGGTCGGCGGACGGCAGCCGGCCCGCGGTCGACCGCCGCGCGAACTCGAGGCGGTGGCCGTCCGGATCGGTGACCGCGAACGCGTCGCCCTCGGTATAAAAGGCGATGCTCACGAGCCGATCGCTTCCGCCCTCTTTCTCGGGCACGAGCACGATCGATTGGCGATCGTTGACGGCGAAGTCCAGCTCGGGCGCTTCCGCGTACCCGAGCAAGCCGGTATAGAAGCGGCGCGACGCCGGAAGATCGCGCGCGTACAACGTCACACGGGCGATGCCGAGCACGACCGGCCGCGTCGCCGGCGCCTGGCCGCAGACCACAACTGCGGCCAGCAATGGCGCGATGGCACACGCGCCCGCACGTCGCACCCCACACGCGGCACGCCGCACCCTACACCGCCTCGCTTTCCTCGTCGAGCTTGCGCGTCGGCGCGATCCCGAACGCCTTCATCTTTCGATAGAGATTGCTGCGCTCCACGCCGAGGACTTCGGCCGTCCGCGACATGTTGCCCTGCTGCTCGGCGAGCGTCCGCAGAATGAGATCGCGCTCGAACTGGTCGCGCGCCTCGTGCAGCGTCGGACGACCGGTCGCTGACGGCGCGGCGTCCGGGCTCGCCAGGACGTCACGGCCCAGAAACCCGAGATCGGCGGCCGTAATCGCGTCGCCGGGCACCATGATCATCAGCCGCTCGACGACGTTCCGGAGCTCGCGGACGTTGCCGGGCCAGCCGTACTGCTGCAGCACGGCGATCGCGCCGGGCTCGAATGCTTTCAGTCGCCTCCCGTACTCGCGCGCGAACTCCGCCATGAAATGATCCGCAAGCAGCGCGATGTCCTCCTGCCGGTCGCGGAGCGGCGGCACGAAGATCGGGATCACGCTCAGGCGGAAGTAGAGATCCTCTCGAAACCGGCCGGCGCGAATCTCGGCCTGCAGATCCTTGTTCGTCGCGGCGAGGACGCGCACGTCGACCTTGATCCCCGCCGTGCCGCCAACCGGCTCGAGCGTCTGCTCCTGCAGCACGCGCAGCACCTTCGCCTGCGTCTTCAGGCTCATGTCGCCGATCTCGTCGAGGAACAGCGTGCCGCCGTCGGCCGCCTCGAACTTGCCGCGGCGATCGGCGACGGCGCCGGTAAAGGCGCCGCGGACGTGCCCGAACAGCTCGCTCTCGATCAGCTCTTCGGGGATCGCGGCGCAGTTGACCTCGACGAACGGGGCCGCCCGCCGCGGGCTGAGCCCGTGCAGCGCCCGCGCGACGAGCTCTTTCCCGGTGCCGTTCTCGCCGTAGATCAGCACGCGTGACGCGATCGGCGCCGTCATCGCGACCTGCTCGCGCAGCTGCCGCATCGCGTAGCTCTCGCCGACCATCGTCTGGTGGCGCGCGACCCGCGCGCGCAGGACGCGGTTTTCCGCCTCCAGCCGGCGCTGCTGCAGCGCGTTGCGGACGACGAGGACCGTCTTGTCCAGCGAGAGCGGCTTCTCGACGAAATCGAACGCGCCCAACTTGATCGCGCGCACCGCGGATTCGATGTTGCCGTGGCCCGAGATGAGCACGACCTGCGCGTCGACCTGGCGCTCGCGCAGCCGCGCGAGCGTCGCGAGGCCGTCCATGCCCGGCAGCCACACGTCGAGGATGATGAGATCCACGCCGCCCCGCGTGACGCGATCGAGGCAGGCTTCGCCGGTCGAGACCGCCTCGACGCTGTAGCCCTCGTCGCGCAGCACGCCGCTCAGCGCGCTCCGAACGCCAGGCTCATCGTCGACGACAAGGATGGTGGGCTTCACAGGCGAACCAAGGACCCCGAACCAGGAACTGCGAACCCCTCAGCAGGGCAATTCAATTGTAAAGCGCGTCCCGCGCGGCGTGTTGTCGCCGACGTCGATGGTACCGCCGTGCTCGGCGATGATGCGGCGGACGATCGCGAGTCCCAGACCGCTGCCGCGCCGCTTGGTCGAGTAGTACGGCAGGAAGAGCTTCTCCCGCTCCGCCGCCGGAATGCCGGGCCCATCGTCGGCCACGACGATCCGGACGAGGCCGTTCGCGGGATCGCGCTGCGTCTCGACGACGATGCGGCCGCGCCGCTCCATCGCCTCGATCGCGTTGTCGACGAGATTGATGATCACGCGGCGGATCTGCTCGGCGTCGAGCCGGACCAGCGGCGCGCCTTCCGCAAATCGGCGCTCGATCTGCACGTCGCGGAAAATCCCGTTGTACAGCGCGAGCGTGTCGGCGACGAGCTGCGCGAGATCGGTCGGCACGGTTCGCGGCGCCGGCATGCGCGCGAACTGTGAGAACTCGTCGACGAGGCCCTTCAGCGATTCCACCTCGCCGACAATGGTCGTCGTGCACTCGTCGACGAGCGCCTGGGCGGATCCGCCGGCGAAATGCTTGCGGAGCCGCTCGGCCGACAGCTGGATCGGCGTGAGCGGGTTCTTGATCTCGTGCGCGAGGCGCCGCGCGACCTCGCGCCACGCCGCCACTTTCTGCGCGCGAATGAGCGGCGTCACGTCGTCGAGGACGAGGACGGCGCCCTCGGGCGCTCCGGTGTCGCCGACCAGCGCGGTGGCGACCGCCGCGAGGTGCACCTCCTGGCCCTCTCTCAGGATCGACACCTCGTGCACGGCGGACTCCGGCCTGGCGCCGGCGGCGGCGACCAGCAGCATCGCGAGCGGCTGCAGATCCGCGCGGTCGAACACGGTGTGGACCGGCTGGCCGACGACCGATCGGCTGAGGCTGAGCAGCCGCGCCGCCGCGCTGTTGATCGTCGTGACCGCGCCGGCGGCGTCGACCGACACGACGCCGGTCGTGATGCGCTCGAGAATCGTCTCGATGTAGCGGCGGCGGCCTTCGACCTCGACGTGCTTGCGTTCGAGCTCGATCGTCGATCGCTCCACTCGGCGGCGGCTCGTGGCGAGCTCGCCGGCCATCGTGTTGAACGCGTCGACGAGCGCGCCGAACTCGTCGGCGCTCTGCGGCTCGACACGCTGATCCAGACGCCCGGCGCCGATCTCGCGCGCAGCAGCCGACAGCATCTGCACCGGCCGCGTGATCCGCTTCGCGAGATACGATCCCATCCACGTCGCGCCGAACAGAATCAGCAGCGTGACCATCAGGAAGAACGACAGGTAGACGCCGGTCAGCGGCCGCTTGAGCACCTTCAGCTGGTTGTAGTCCTCGAACGCGCGCGTCATCCGGCGCGAGCGCGCCGCGAGATCGCCCGTCAGGTAATCGGTCGCGACGACGACGCCCTTGGGGCGGCCATCCTTGCCGCGGATGATGGCCGCCGCGTGCAGCAGATCGCCGGAATCGCCCAGCGCCTCGATCGAATGCGCGTCGGCGGGCGCGGTCAGCGCCTGCGCCGCAAGCCGATCGGCGGCCGCGCGGCCGTAGCCCGGCGGCAGCGCGGGCGCGGCGATGTCGACGACGGGCTGCAGCGGCTGCAGCGAGCCCGCGGTCGGCTCGACGCGGTACACCTCGACCATCTGCACGCGCTGCAGGTTCACGTCGGGCGCGACGCGATCGCGGATCGGCCTGACGTCGCCCGCGGTGAGATCGATCGGCGCGAGCTCGCGCGCGATTCGCGTGGCGTGATCGCGGACCTGCACCTGCCGCTCGTGATAGTAGTCGGCCGCAATCTGGTTCGCCGACGCGAGCACCTCGTCCATCGGCGCGTTGAACCAGCGGTCGACGCTCGTGCGAATCAGCTCGCTGCCGACGATGAGCACGAGAACCGCGGGCACGAGCGTCATCGCGAGCAGCAGCGCGACGAGCTTCGATCGGAAGCGCGCGAACGGCAGGCCGTGGCGCCGCTCGACGACCAGCTTCACGATGTTGCGCACGAGCAGCCAGACGAACACGATGAGAATCGTGAAGTCGGCCGCGGAGAGCGCGTAGAGGACGAACTCGGTCAGGAAATCCGGCGACAGTCGCGGCGTGCGGTTGGCGACCGTCAGGATCGCCGCCAGCACGACGACGAGCACGGCGATGCCGGCGAGGATCAGCCGCGGATTGTCGCGGAACGGCCGCCGCGGCGGCGGGAGCGGCGTCCGGGGCGTCCCGGCGGCGCGGCGCGGCGCGATGGACGTGACCGTGGCAGCCATGTCACGGAATGAACGTGAACTTCGCCAGGCCCAGGATCGCCCGGGCGTCCCACGGCCAGATCGACCACGTCGTCTTCGGCCGCGTGTGCGCGCGGACGCGGACGTAGTACTCGGCGTTGGGCTCGAGCGCGGTGGTCCGCGACAGCGGCACGCTCTTGAACACCGTCATCCAGCGCCGCACCGCCTCCAGATCTTCGGTCGGCTGCGCGTCCTCGACCCGGCCGTCCACCGACTTCGACATCTGGTAGCGCCGCGTCAGGTTGTCGAAGTGGACCGACGCCGTGATCGTGATCGACGCAACCGTCCGATCGAAGACGGGCGTCGCCCGCCGGAGCTCGACTTGATAGGAGAAGGTCGTCGGCAGGCCGCTCTGAATCGCCTCGCGCATTTCGCTCGTGAACCCGTCGCTCAGCTCGAAGGAGACGAGCACCTGGCCGTCGCGCGCGAGCGGCGTCACCGTCAGATCGGGCTCCGCGGCACGGACGATACAGCCGAGCATCGACGCCACGAGCAGCGCGCCGACCGGCAGGAGCGCACAGATCTTCATTCTTTGACGTTCAGCAGGTCTTTGAGCTCGCTCATGAACTCGCCCAGGTCGCGAAAATGGCGGTACACGGACGCGAACCGCACGTACGCCACCTTATCGAGCTTTTTGAGCTCCTCCATCACGAACGATCCGATATCGGCGGTCGCGATCTCTTTCTCCGGCCGTTCCTGCAGGGTCGCCTCGACGCGGTCGGCAATCGCCTCGAGCGCGGCGACGCTGACCGGGCGCTTCTCGCACGCCTTGAGAAGGCCGGCCACCAGCTTCTGCCGCTCGAACCGCTCGCGGCTGCCGTCCTTCTTGACGACCATGTACGGGATCTCGTCGATCCGCTCGTAGCTCGTGAAACGCTTGCCGCAGTCCAGGCACTCGCGGCGCCGCCGGATGACCTCGCCTTCCTTCGACTCGCGGGAGTCTACGACTTTATCCCCAAGATGTCCGCAGTAGGGACATTTCATCGCGATTCGCCGACGACATTTCTCGCGGCTCGCGGGGCCCCATCCCCGCTCGACGTCGCGCCGCGGCGGGCGTCCTCGGCGGCCGCGGACGCCGAGGCGCTCTCCTCGCGCCCTTCGTCGGGCTCAGGGCGTGGTGAGCCTGTCGAACCACGCGGGCCGCTGGCGCTTTCCGCCATCTGCCGCATGCCCGACAGATTCATGCCCGCCTGCGCCGCGAACAGCAGGCCGAGGACGAGCGCCGGCCCGATCGAGAACAGGTGCAGCACGATGGCCGCGCCGACCGCCGCGTCGCTCGATGCTCCATAGAAAGTCGTCGCGGCGAGCTTGTAGGCCGCGTGAAACCCGCCAATCGCGCCCGGCGTCGGCACGGCGACGCCAAGGACCAGAAACGCGAGCACGAGAAACGACCCGGTGAACGGGATCGCAAAATCGAACGCCTTCGACACGGCCCAGATCCCGAGGTCGATCGAGAGCCACAACGGGATCGAGAGGCCCAACGCCACCAGCAGGCGTCCGGGACGGCGGACCGCTCCGAGGCCGGTCGCGAACTTTTCGGCGATTTTCGCGAGCAGTCCGGCGAGCGCCGACGGCAGCACGCGCTCGAGCTCGGCCAGCGTCCGTCCGAGCCGCGCCGGATTGCCGGCGAGCACGAACATGACCGCGAGCGCGAGCAGCGCCGCCGCGCCCGCCGTTGCGCCGGCCCACTTGACACCTTCGAACACGGTGGGATTCGCCAGACGCGCGTCGTCGCCGAAGATGAACACGAAGACGGCGAGCTGTCCGAGCACCGTCAGCGTGTCGAGCGTGCGCTCGAGCACGATGGTCGCAAACGCGCCGGTCGCGCTCATCGATTCGTGGCGCGACAAAAAATACGGGCGAATGACCTCGCCGGCGCGCGCGGGCAGCACGCTGCTCGCAGCAAAACCGACGGCGGTTGCCCGAAACGCGTTCCCGAACGTCGCGCTGCCGAGCGGCTCGAGCAGGTACTGCCACCGAAATGCGCGGATCGCGAGGTTGAGAACCATCGTCGCGAGCGACAACGCGAGCCACGCGGGCCTGGCACGCACGATGTCCGTTGCCACGCCCCAGAGATCGACGTGGCGCAAGAACAGCGCCAGAAGCCCGGCCGCGATGGCGAGCACGACGATCGTACGAAAACGTGATCGCATCGAGGTGAACGCCCTCTACTATAACCGCTCTACGGCGATGATTCGGCGCTGACGCTATATGTTGTTGTTGTCACGCCGACGCGGTGCTTGTAAGATGCCGTCTCTTCCATCAAGAGAAGCCCGAGTGCCGCTCACGACGCCTCTTCTCCAGACCACGCTTGCCGGCCGCCGCCCGGATCGACAAGGAAAAGTACGGGACATCTACGATTTCGGCGATCGCCTGCTCATCGTCGCGACCGACCGCATCTCCGCGTTCGACTTCGTGCTCGGATCCGGCATTCCCGACAAGGGAAAAGTTCTCACGCAGATTTCCGTGTTCTGGTTCGAGCGCACCAGCGGCATCGTCGCCAATCATCTGCTGGCGACGGAGCCGGCCGCGTTTCCCGCCGAGGCGCGAGCCGCTGCGGAGATCCTGCGCGGTCGCGCGATGCTCGTGCGAAAGACGGAGCCGCTCGCGATCGAATGCGTCGCGCGCGGCTACCTGTCGGGATCGGGCTGGAAGGATTACGTCGCGACCGGTGAAGTGTGCGGCATTCCGCTGCCCGGGAGGCTGCGCGAGTCGGACCGGCTGCCGCAGCCGATCTTCACGCCGGCGACCAAAGAGCAATCGGGACACGACATCAACATCAGCGAGGCGCGGGCGGCGGAGCTCGTGGGCGCTGCGGTGCTCGCGCGCGTGAAAGAGCTGACGCTGCGGCTCTACTCAGAAGGATCGGCGTACGCCGAATCGCGCGGCATCATCGTCGCCGACACGAAGTTCGAGTTCGGCATCCTCCCAGACGACGATCGCCGGCCCGAGGATCGGCTCATCCTGATCGACGAAGCGCTGACACCCGATTCGTCGCGCTTCTGGCCGCGGGACGCGTACAAGCCGGGCGGCGCGCAACCGAGCTTCGACAAGCAGTTCGTTCGCGACTATCTCGAGCAGATCCGCTGGAACAAGCAGCCGCCGGTGCCGTCGCTGCCCGAGGACGTCGTCGAGAAGACGCGCGCGAAATACGTCGAGGCGTATCGCCGACTGTCCGGTCGAGAGCTCGACTAGACCTACTAATAATGATCGTGATTAGCGACCGGCTGGAAAAACTGGTCGAGGACATGGTCGAGCGCGGCGTGCAGTTCGACGACGCGGTGCGCGAGTTCGAGAAGCGGTTCATCGCGCGCGTGCTCGGGCGCTGCGACGGCAGCCTGACCAAAACCGCCGACGCGCTGGGCATGCACCGCAACACGCTGACGCGGAAGATGGGCGAGTACAAGATCCGGCGGCGGGCCGGGTAGGTGCCCTCCCCCCCGTCCAGCTCATCCTGCTCTGGCGTTCGCAGTACTAGCACTCGCCTGTTGACACTGCCAGCACCTCACATATAATTAGCAGTCGCCCACGTCGACTGCTAACCGACTGAGCGTGGTCCCTTTTGCAAGGACGCGCAGGGCTTTTCAACCACTTCGACAGACGGAGCACAACGCATGAATGTCAGACCGCTGCATGACCGGATCATCGTACAGCGCCTCGAGGAGGGCGAGCAGAAAATCGGCGGCATCATCATCCCCGATACCGCCAAAGAGAAGCCGCAGCAGGGCAAGGTCATCGCCGTCGGCAACGGCAAAGCCAAGGACGATGGCAAGCGCATCCCGCTCGACGTGAAGTCGGGCGACACGATCCTGTTCGGCAAGTATTCGGGCCAGGAAATCAAGCTGGATGGTGAGGAGTACCTCATCATGCGCGAGGACGAAGTGCTGGCCGTGATCGAAGGCGCCGCCGGCGAGACCACCAAGAAGAAGAAGTAACTAGCAGCCATCGGCGCTGAAAACCGAGAGCTACAGGAGAGCAGACAAATGGCAAAGCAGATTGTGTACGGCGAGCAGTCGCGCCAGGCGGTGCTGCGCGGCGTCAACCAGCTGGCCGACGCCGTGAAGGTCACCCTTGGACCCAAGGGTCGCAACGTCGTCCTCGACAAGAAGTTCGGATCGCCGACGATCACCAAAGACGGTGTGACGGTCGCGAAGGAAATCGATCTCAAGGATCCGCTCGAGAACATGGGCGCTCAGATGGTCCGCGAGGTGGCGAGCAAGACGTCCGACATCGCGGGCGACGGCACGACGACGGCCACCGTGCTGGCGCAGGCGATCTATCGCGAGGGCGCGAAGAACGTCGTAGCGGGCGCGAACCCGATGGACATCAAGCGCGGCATCGAGAAGGCGGTCGAGACGATCACCGCCGAGCTGAAGAAGATGTCCAAGCCGGTCAGCGGCAACATGGTCGCCCAGGTCGGCACCATCTCGGCGAACAACGACGAGACGATCGGCAAGATCATCGCCGAAGCGATGGACAAGGTCGGCAAGGACGGCGTGATCACGGTCGAGGAAGCCAAGAGCATGGAGACGTCGCTGGACGTCGTCGAGGGCATGCAGTTCGACCGCGGCTACCTCTCCCCCTACTTCGTCACCGATCCCGAGCGTATGGAAGTCGTGCTCGAGAACCCGGTGATCCTGATCCACGAGAAGAAGATCAGCTCGATGAAGGACCTGCTGCCGGTGCTCGAACAGGTGGCGCGGCTCGGCCGTCCGCTGCTCATCATCGCGGAGGACATCGAGGGTGAAGCGCTCGCGACGCTGGTCGTCAACAAGCTGCGCGGCACGCTGCAGGCGGCGGCCGTGAAGGCGCCGGGCTTCGGCGATCGCCGCAAGGCGATGCTCGAGGACATCGCGACCCTCACCGGCGGCCGCGCGATCACCGAGGACCTCGGGATCAAGCTCGAGTCGATCAAGCTCGACGATCTCGGCAAGGCGAAGAAGATCACGATCGACAAGGACAACACGACGATCGTCGAGGGCGCCGGCAGCTCGCAGGCGATCGAGGGCCGCGTGAAGCAGATCCGCACGCAGATCGAGGACACGACGTCGGACTACGATCGCGAGAAGCTCCAGGAGCGGCTGGCGAAGCTGGTCGGCGGCGTCGCGGTGATCAAGGTCGGCGCGGCGACCGAGACCGAGATGAAGGAGAAGAAAGCGCGCGTCGAGGACGCGATGCACGCCACGAAGGCGGCGGTCGAGGAAGGCATCGTGCCGGGCGGCGGCGTGGCGCTGCTGCGGAGCGGCAAGGCGCTCGAGGGCCTCAAGCTCGGCGGCGATCAGCAGATCGGCGTCAACATCGTCGCGCGCGCCATCGAGGAGCCGATGCGGTGGATCGCGCAGAACGCCGGCGAGGAAGGCTCGATCGTCGTGTCGAAGGTCAAGGAGCTGAAGGCGGAGGAAGGCTTCAACGCGCTCACCGACAAGTACGAGAACCTCGTGCAGGCGGGCGTCATCGATCCAACCAAGGTCGTCCGCTCGGCGCTGCAGAACGCGTCATCGATCGCGTCGCTGCTGCTTACGACCGAAGCGCTCGTCTCGGAGATTCCGGAGGAGAAGAAGGAATCTGCGGCGCCGGGCGGCGGTGGCATGGGCGGGATGTACTGACGGCGAACAACTTTCAACTTTCAAGTACGCAAGTACGTTCGAAGGCCCGGCCAGCTCACGCTGTGCCGGGCCTTTTTGTCGCTCGTGAACGTTCGAAGTTGTACGTTGAACGTTGAAAATTGAAAGTTGCGCGAGCGTCAGCGAGCGGATGTCAGCGCAGCGTGAATTCCATCTGAATCGTGACTTGCACGTTGACCGGTTCGCCGCGCAGCTTGCCTGGAATGAATCGCCACTGATTCGCGGCCTTCACCGCTTCCTGATCGAGCCCGAACGTCGGATCGAGCGACCGGGCGATGTGGCAGTCGCTGGGCAGCCCGTCGCTCCTCACGATGCACGACACCCACGCGATGCCCTGCACCTTTGCGCGCATCGCGTCCGAGGTGTACGCCGGCTTCACTTCTTTGATCACCCGCGGATCGCTGACGCCGCTGCCCGGCTGATAGACGCCGCCGCCCGTCCCGCCGCCGGATCCCGGACCCAGACCCGATCCGGTGCCCGGTCCGATGCCGGTGCCGGTCCCGGTCCCGGCGCCGCCGCCCGTGCCCGGTCCAAGCGACAGCGAAGGCGGGCCTTCGAGCGCGCCGGGCAGCGATTCGGCCGCCGACGCCATGTTCTTCGCCGGGATGTTCAGCTGATCGAGCGGATTCGGCTCGTTCTTCGCCTGCAGGTCGACCTTCGGCGGCTTTTGAACGGGGACCGTGATCTTGTCTTTCCCGGGATCCTCGACCTTGCGCGGCGGCTCCTTCATCCTGTTGCCGCCGCCACCGCCGCCGCCGCCAGGGCCGGGCTGGGCCAGCCAGATGATGTCGTGCGGCGGCGCAACAGGCAGGACCGCCGCGATCTGTCCAACGCGATCGCCAAAGCGAATCGCGAGCAGCCCCACGATCAGCATCGCGAGATGCGAGCCGAGCGACCCGATGAACGCCGGCGCGATGCGCTTCTGCGGCTGCTCGAAAAGGAACGGCACCTCGACAGGATGGTCCCCTTCGAAGTGAACCGAGAGGTGGCCGGCCGAAGCGTTCGTGCGTACCTGGACCGGAGTAGTGCTGTCTGGCATTGCGACAGAAACGGAGTGAATAGAACTATTTTCGCGCACGTGTCCTAACGGTGCAACTGCAAAAGGGGTGCCCCCCACCTCCGCCATATTCCTTTCAATGTTTTTGACGAAAACGCCCGAAACACGGTCTGGCTGTCCGCTCGGCGCTACACTCGGCCGGTCCACGCCCCGATCGCGGCATTACCGCCGCCGTAAGAATGGAGGATGGCGAGCGCGTCGGCGGCCCGCGGCTCGCTGTGGATGGCGACGAGCACGCCGCCTCGCGCCGTGAGCGTCTCGAAGATGCGCGCGTCGTGCGCCTGATAGCCGACGCGCCGCATCGTGCCGGCGAGGCCGAGCCGCGCCAGGTCGCGGCCGCCGCCCTGAAGCGCGCCGACGAGCGGCCCGCGCGCCACGAGCGGACCGATGCCGGCGGCGTCGATGCGCTCGGCCGCCGCGCCGAGCTTTCGCTCGATCAACGCGGCGAGGTCGGCGTTCTCTTTGCCCATGATCGTCAGCACATTGGCCGCGAACCCCGCCTGTGTCAGCGCGTCGAGACCCCTGACGGCCCAGGCGAGATCCTGGAACACGCCCACGGTGAAGAGGCCGGTGTCGACGTCAACCATAGGGCGTGTAATGTACCACGTCGTGCGAGCGCCTCCGCCCGAGCGAGCGCGAATGCAAGGAAAATGTTTGACGTCGCCGTGATCGGCGCCGGGCCGGCGGGCGCATGGGCCGCGTACACGTTGGCGCGGCGCGGGGCGCGCGTCGTCGTCGTCGATCCGTCGCATCCGCGCGAGAAGCCGTGCGGGGGCGGCGTCACCGGCCGCGCCCTGGCGGTGACGGCCGGCGCGATCGACGCGGCGCGGCTGCCGATGCGCCAGATCCGCGCGGCGCGATTCTTCGAGAGCGGAAACGGCGAATCCCGGTCCGCGCGCGTTCAGCTGACGTGCACGCCAGCCTCCGCCGCGCAGGACGCGAACGAGCGCCAATTGCTCCCGGCATTGACGGTCGCCAGCCGGAGCGCGTTCGACGCGGCGCTGGTCGCCGCCGCAGTCGGCGCGGGCGCACGGCACCTCTCGGCGCGCGTGCGCGGGATTGCGCCGACCGCGCGCGGCTTTCAGATCGACACGAGCGCCGGTCCGATCGACGCCGCGCGCCTCGTCGGCGCGGACGGCGCCAACAGCTTCGTGCGGCGAAAACTGCTCCGGCCGTTCCGGCGCGATCAGCTGTCGATCGCGACCGGCTGCTTCGCGCACGGCGCCACCGACGACGAGATCGTCATCGAGTTCGTCGGCAGTCCGCCAGGGTACATCTGGTCGTTTCCGAGGCCGGACCACCTGGCGATCGGCATCTGCGCGCCGGCCGGCGCCGGCGTGGGCGCCGATGCGCTGCGCGCGCGCGTGCTCGACTGGATACGCGCCACCGGTGTCGGGAAAGACGCCCGCCTGCAGCCGTACTCGTGGCCGATCCCGTCGCTCTCGGCGCGCGATCTCGATCGCCTCGAGGTCGCGGGACGCGGCTGGTATCTCGCCGGCGATGCGGCCGGACTGGTCGATCCGATCACGCGCGAAGGGATCTATTTCGCGCTGGTC